>Ga0129306_1000054_pt1 | contig 187532 bp, 172 predicted proteins | sample P827metagenome_FD_94438 | JGI IMG/M metagenome (GOLD analysis project Ga0129306, IMG submission 94438) | Capybara group fecal microbial communities from Wisconsin, USA - P827 metagenome | ecosystem: Host-associated > Mammals > Digestive system > Large intestine > Fecal | place: USA: Wisconsin...
ATCAACAAGTGCCCACACAGATTGTCTGATAAATTGTTAAAGAGCAAAAAAGAACGACGCGAGTCAAAATTCATATTATTTACAACGTCGCGTCGTTGTGTGTGGCGTATTATAGGGATTTCACTCACCATTGCAAGCGGTTTTTGGAAAAATTCTTATTTTTTTAATTAAGCGGCGGTTTTTTATACGCCGATGCGATACGGACTGTTATCGCTCATCATGTTCCAATAAACGCAGCTCCGTAAATCCCCACAACGAAAGGGCTTGCCGGAATGTGGCTTCATATTGAAAACTCCGGGTACAAAAAATTAAATTCTGGGTTTCGCTGATTGGTCTGACGGTGGTATGAATATCCAACAGTTTTTTGACTCTCAACGCAATGGCTTTGCCCGGATCGATAAAATATTTCACTTGCGGCAGGCAGATTTGAATTTCGTCTTTAATGAGCGGAAAGTGAGTACAGCCCAGAATCACCGTATCTAAATCCGCCAACTCCCGCCAGATTTTCAACTCCGCATTCACCGCCAGTAAATCCACCGATGCGCCGCGCAATTTCTGTTCCGCAATTTCGGCCAAGACCGTGCTACCCAGTTTTTCAACCCGACAGTCCGTTGCATAATGCTCTATTAATTCACTAACATACTGACGCTTTATGGTGCCTTTGGTCGCCAGCAGACCGATATGCTTACTGACGGATATTTCAGCGGCGGGCTTGATAGCCGGCACCGTGCCGACAATGGGAATGGCAAAATGGCTTCTTAATGTGGGCAACACAACCGTACTCGCCGTATTGCAGGCGATGACGATAAGATCCAGAGGATACTGTCGGTCGATTTTTTGACAGATGGCCAGCGTGCGTTCGATAATCACCTCTTCAGACTTCTCGGAATAAGGAAACCCGACATTATCAAAGCAATAGAGATACTGACAATCCGGTAACAGATGTTTGACTTCTTTATAGACGCTAAATCCGCCGATACCGGAATCAAAAAACAGGATGGTAGGTTTCAGGCTCATCATATTCTTTATCATACTATTTAACTCCCAAAAATGTTTAAATTTATTACCGCACTTTTCATCCGTATATTATCAGGCATTGGAGTAAATCGCCCGATTATTCAGCCAGCGTCGAATCAGCTGATCCGCAATAGCCGGATGACGTTTCATCAGCTCGCGGGCATAATGCTGAACCTGCGGGATCATTTTCCGATCTCGCATTAAATTCGCCACTTTAAACTCCGCAATGCCCGTTTGTTTCGTGCCCAGTACTTCGCCCGGCCCCCGAATCGCCAGATCCTGCTCTGAAATATAAAACCCGTCCTGACTTTCGCGCAGGACTTGCAGGCGTTTTTGCGAAATTTTGCCCAGCGGCGGTTTATACATCAGCACGCAAAAGGAAGCCGTACTGCCACGGCCAACCCGCCCACGCAGCTGATGCAGCTGAGACAATCCCAGCCGCTCGGCATTTTCAATAATCATCAGACTGGCATTCGGTACATCCACCCCCACTTCAATCACCGTGGTAGCCACCAGCAAATCTAATTCAGCCTGCTTAAACCGCTGCATAACGGCCTGCTTTTCCGCCGCTTTCATCCGGCCGTGCACAAGCCCGATCCGTAAGTGCGGTAAACTTTTCCGCAGATCCTCCGCCGTGGCTTCCGCCGCCTGCGCCTCCAGCGCTTCGCTTTCATCAATCAGCGTACACACCCAGTAAGCCTGACGCTTTTCGTTAACGCAGGCATGGTGCACGCGGGCAACAATTTCCGCACGGCGTTCTTCGGACACCGCAATGGTCGTCACCGGCGTACGCCCCGGCGGCAGCTGGTCAATAACGGAAGTATCCAGATCCGCATAAACGGTCATCGCCAACGTGCGGGGAATCGGGGTTGCGGTCATAATTAACTGGTGCGGATAAAAACCGGTTCGTTCGCCTTTTTCGCGCAGCATTAAACGTTGATGCACGCCGAACCGGTGCTGTTCGTCAATGATTACCAGCGCCAAATCGGCAAAGCTGACATCCTGCTGAAATAACGCATGAGTGCCGACAATCATGCTGACTGTGCCGCAGCCGATTTGAGCTAACGCTTCCTGACGGGCTTTGCCTTTCACTTTGCCGGCCAGCCAGCCGACTTCAATCCCTAACGGCTCAAACCAATTGCGGAAGTTCGCAGCGTGTTGTTCGGCCAGAATCTCGGTCGGCGCCATCAGCGCAACCTGTTTACCGTTGTCAATCGCCAGCAGCGCCGCCATTGCGGCGACCAGCGTTTTGCCGGAGCCGACATCGCCCTGCACCAAACGCATCATCGGATAATCCTTGCCCAAATCCTGTTCGATTTCCGCACCGACGCGGCGTTGCGCATCGGTCGGCCGAAACGATAATCGGGCTAAAAACCGCTCGGTTAAATCCGTTTGCCGCGGCAGCGGTCTCGCCGAAAACTGTTGCATTCCCGACCGCACTTTCTGCATAGCCAAATTGTGTGCCAGCAATTCTTCAAAAATCAAGCGCTGTTGCGCGGGATGTTTGCCTTCTTCCAGCAGCGATAAGGTAATATCCGGCGGCGGGCGGTGCAAAAGGCGAAGCGCCTCTTTCAAGCTGAAAGGATACGGATTAAACCCGTCGGGCAGAATTTCCGTCACCTGAATGGTATCCAGTAATGCCAGCGCCTGATCCGTTAATTTGCGCAAGGTGGGCTGTTTTAACCCTTCCGTCGTGGAATAAATCGGCGTGAGCGTTTCCTCCAGCACAAGCGGTGCCTTATCGCGCACGATCCGATATTCGGGATGATGAATTTCCGCCATAAAACGCCCGCGTTTTACTTCGCCGAAAGCCTGCACTCTGGCGCCGGGCTGGAAACCGTTACGCATCGCCGCATTAAAATTAAAAAAGCGCAAGGTGATTTTCGCACTGCCGTCAGACAGCGTGACCACTAAAATCGGGCGGCGGCCAAATTGTACCGTACAGGTTTGCACCATTCCCTCAATGGTGGCATAGCGGTCAGGGCGTAAATCCGCAATGGGAGTAATACGGGTGCGATCCTCATAGCGAATCGGAAGGTGAAAAAGCAGATCCTGAAGATTATCAATCCCGATACGGCTTAGCTTTTCGGCTATAGCAGCTCCCACGCCGGACAAGGAGGTCAGCGGCACGGCATCCAGTATCCGGGTATCCATTTAGCTGTTAGTGTTGCGTGCTATACTCACAAAGCCCGGAATGGTTTTAATGCGGCGGATAATGCTGGCCAGATGATGAGTATTTTTGGTAGTTAATAACACCACGATTTGGTACAAACGCCCGTCCTGCTCTTCTGTCCAAATACTGTGGATATTGCTGTTCAGTGCGGAAATGGCCGAGGTCAGATTCGGCAACGCGCCCTGCTGATTAATCATTTCAATGCGTAATTCCGCCTCAAATTCCATCTTGTTATCACTTTGTTCCCATGTCACCGGCGTATAATGTTCGGGATTGTCCTTACGCTTTTTCAGGTTCATACAGCATTCATGGTGAATAACCAATCCCTTACCGGGGCTGGCATAAGCCACGATCGGATCACCGGGAACCGGATGGCAGCATTGTGCAAATGTGGTCAGCAGCCCTTCGCTGCTTTTGATTTCCAGCAGATTGTTATTATTCGTCAGTTCACCGTCGGTGTCGATTTCTATCGCCTCTCCCAATAAACGGTAGGCAATCACCGCACTCATTTGATTGCCCAGCCCGATTTCGGTCAGCAGCGCGTCGAAATTATCCAATTTTAGTTCCGCCAGTAATTCGTTAATCCGCAGCGGGTCAATATCGCTTAGTTTTTTCGGCAGCAACGCGTTGATTAACTGGCGTCTGCCCAGTACGACGGCGGTATCGGCGCGTAAATCTTTCAGAGCGTGGCGAATATTGGTGCGCGCCTTTGCCGTCACCACAAAATTCAGCCAGCCGGCATTCGGCTGCGCGGTGGCCGAGGTGATAATTTCAATGGTCTGCCCCGATTGCAATGCCTGTGATAACGGATAAGGCTTGCGATCCACATTTGCCGCCACACAGGAGCTGCCGATATCGGAATGCACGGCATAAGCGAAATCCACCGGGGTGGCGCCGACCGGCAATTCCACAATACGCCCTTTCGGCGTAAATACATAAATTTCTTTCGGGAAAAATTCCGATTTAACGCTTTCGATAAATTCAAAGGAATTGCCCACGCTTTGCTGCAGTTCGATCAGGCTCTGCAACCAGCGCTGCGCGCGGATCTGCGCGGTGGTACTGTCGTTTTTGCCGCCTTGTTTATAGGCCCAATGGGCGGCCACCCCCATTTCCGCCATTTGATCCATTTCTTCGGTACGAATCTGAACTTCCACCGGCACGCCGTGCGGCCCGATCATGGAGGTATGCAAGGATTGATAACCGTTTGCTTTCGGCACCGCAATATAATCTTTTACTCTGCCGGGACGCGGTTTATACAAACCGTGCATTTGCCCCAGCACACGGTAGCAGGTGTCCACATCTTTGACTATTGCGCGGAACGCATAAATATCCATAATGGAATGGAACTGCTGATCTTTCAGGCGCATTTTCTGATAAATCGCGTAAAGGTGTTTTTCCCGCCCGAAAACCCGTGCCTCAATGCCCATATCATCCAGCCGACCTTTGATTTCATCGGCAATCCGTTGGATCATATCCTTACGGTTTCCGCGCGCAATCTGAATAACCTTTTGCAGCACCGCATAACGCTGCGGATACATGGCTTCGAAGCCCAGATCTTCCAGTTCATTTTTAATATGTTCGATACCGAGACGATGCGCGAGGGGGGCGTAAATTTCAAGGGTTTCTTTGGCAATGCGGCGGCGTTTATCCGGCCGCAGCGCACTGAGCGTGCGCATATTATGCGTGCGGTCGGCCAGCTTTATCAGCACTACGCGGATATCGCGCGTCATGGCCAGAATCATCTTGCGGAAATTTTCCGCCTCCGCTTCTTTGCGGGTGCGGAATTTCAGTTTGTCCAGTTTGGACACGCCCTCGACAATCTCGGCGACACTGGTGCCGAATTCAGCTTTCAGCTGTTGTTCCGTATATGGCGTATCCTCAATTACATCATGCAGCAAAGCGGCCATTACCGCCTCGTGATCCAGTCGCATTTCGGCGATAATCGACGCCACCGCCACCGGATGCGTAATGTAAGGCTCGCCGCTTGAGCGTGTCTGTCCTTCGTGCGCATCTCTGGCGATAATGAATGCACGTTTTACCCATTCAATCTGCTCTGCCGGCAAATAGCCCTGAATGATTCGCTCTAAACTTTCAAATAAATACAAAGGACACCTGACTTTTCATTAAGATCCAACAATAATTGTCTGATAAATTAAAGAAAAACTGACCGCACTTTTCGCCTTATTCGGACAGCAGAGAAACCGCGTGCAGTTCCGCCGACTCCTGTTCCAATGCCTCATGACGGTCTTGCGCATTCATAATGTCGTTGTTGATCAGACCTTTTTCGATTTCGCGCAATGCAATGACCGTCGGTTTATCGTTATCTTCCGGCACCAACGGTTCACGCACATGCAGTTGCAATTGTCTTGCACGGCGCGCCGCGGTTAAAATCAAATCAAAACGGTTGCCGATTTTCTCAACCGCATCCTGCACTGTTACACGAGCCATAAATTACTCCACCAATAGTTAATCTGTAAAAATAAAAAAGGGTAATTATGATACTAAAACGCCGCTTATTTTGCCAGTAATTGATGCAGCAAGGCGCTATTTTGTGTCCGCTGATAATCAAGGGTCAGACGTTCTGCGCGCAGAATATGACCTAAATCGTCCAGCGCCCGCTCAAAGTTCTCATTAATAATGACATAATCATATTCATGGTAATGAGACATTTCATCCACCGCCTGCGCCATGCGCGCCGCGATCACCGTCTCGCTGTCCTGCCCGCGCCCGATTAAACGGCGTTCCAGCTCCTGTATGGACGGCGGCAGGATAAAAATACTTTTGACCGCCGGCAGCTTTGCCCGGATTTGCTGCGCGCCCTGCCAGTCGATATCAAGAAACACATCGATACCGCGCGCCAGATTTTGCTCAATCGCCGGCAACGATGTGCCGTAATAATTATCGCCGAACACTTTGGCGTATTCTAAAAATAAATCCTGTTCGATCAGCGCTTCAAATTCAGGCACCGAAACGAAATGATAATGCACCCCGTCAATCTCCCCCGGACGCGGGTTGCGGGTAGTATGTGATACCGACACCATCATGCCGGTGTCGTTATCCCGCGCCAGCAGCGCCGAAATTAAAGAGGATTTGCCCGCCCCGCTCGGCGCCGAAATAATATACAGATTGCCCTTACTCATCATACTCATCCTTTTCAACTAGCAATAATGCCGCTCATTATGCCGTTAAATCAGTAAAAAATCAGCAAAAGTGCGGTGCTTTTTTAGCAAATTTATAACAAATCGCATTTTATTTTTGAATCAATTAGCCGAACCCGGAATAATTTTGACATAGATCACAAAAAGGTTATCTGTTATAGTTTTCCACCGAGTGCGGTTTCATCACCAAAAGAAACCGTGCTATAATCTGCAACCGACGGATAGCGGGGTCAGGCTTCACGGCATCCTGCGAAACGTAAGAATTTGTTTAACTTAAATTATAGGTGAAAATCTTATGGCAATTAAAATTGGTATCAATGGTTTCGGCCGTATCGGTCGTATCGTATTCCGTGCTGCGCAAGCCCGCGACGACATCGAAGTTGTAGGTATCAACGACTTAATCGACGTAGAATACATGGCTTACATGTTAAAATACGATTCTACCCACGGCCGTTTCGATGGCACCGTTGAAGTGAAAGACGGTCATCTGGTGGTAAACGGTAAGTCTATCCGCGTTACTTCCGAACGTGATCCGGCCAACCTGAAATGGAACGAAATCGGTGTGGATATTGCCGTTGAAGCAACCGGTTTATTCTTAACTGACGAAACCGCGCGCAAACATATCACTGCCGGTGCGAAAAAAGTGGTTTTAACCGGTCCGTCTAAAGATGCCACACCAATGTTCGTTAACGGTGTTAACTTTGATGCGTATAAAGGTCAGGATATCGTCTCCAACGCATCTTGTACCACAAACTGCTTAGCGCCTTTAGCGAAAGTCATTCACGAAAAATTCGGTATTAAAGACGGCTTAATGACAACCGTTCACGCAACAACCGCAACGCAGAAAACCGTTGACGGCCCGTCTGCCAAAGACTGGCGCGGTGGTCGTGGCGCATCACAAAACATCATCCCGTCTTCCACCGGTGCGGCTAAAGCGGTCGGTAAAGTATTACCGGCATTAAACGGCAAATTAACCGGTATGGCGTTCCGTGTACCGACCACTAACGTTTCTGTGGTTGACTTAACCGTTAATCTTGAAAAACCGGCGACTTACGCTGAAATCTGTGCAGAAATCAAACGTGCTTCCGAAAACGAATTAAAAGGCGTGTTAGGTTACACTGAAGACGCCGTCGTTTCGACCGACTTCAACGGCTGCGCATTAACTTCCGTCTTCGATGCGGCGGCAGGTATCGCATTAACCGACAGCTTCGTTAAACTAGTTTCCTGGTACGACAACGAAACCGGTTATTCCAACAAAGTATTAGACTTAGTCGCACATATCTACAACTACAAAGGTTAATAAAAACCGTTGAATATCCAACCGCCCTTTTCGGGCGGTTTTTTTTATCCTCAACGCAATAGGTTTAGCCTGTCATCCCGTCATTTCGTGGTATTGCGGCAATACCGTTTTTTAAGAAAACGTGAACAGCTGTATTGGATTGAAAAATGTTATCGACCTCACAAAATCTATCATTTCCTTACTTTTTTTAATTTTTCTACTGGCATTTTGCATTGTTAGCCATTATATTAGCGCACAACTGTTCGCTTAAATCATTAAGATGGTCAATACCGAATAAAATTATTGTCAAAGGAAGCAAAGAAAACATGGCGCAACTTGATTTTCACTTCATTAACCGCATTCATCATCAGGCAGAAACCTTAGCAAATCGAACCGCACTTCGTTATCATGAACATAACGGCTGGAAAGCAATTAGCTGGTCGGCATTCCGGCAGCAAATCGACGAAGTGTCGCGCGCCTTACTGGCCAATCATATCGGTATACAGGATAAAATCGGGATATTCGCGCACAATATGCCGCGCTGGACGATCGCCGATATCGGCGCCTTACAGATTCGCGCGGTCAGCGTACCGATTTACGCCACCAATACCGCCCAGCAGGCAAAATTTATTATCAATGACGCGGATATTAAAATTTTATTCGTCGGCGATCAGGAACAATATACCCACGCGCTGGACATTGCCGAACAATGCCCTCAGTTGCAGCGCATTGTCGCCATGAAAGACAGCATCGACTTGCAGGATCACGCTATCGCCTGTTACTGGCGGGATTTTATTGCCGACGGCTCTCAACGCAATCAGCCCGAACTGGCCTCCCGTCTGGCAAATAAACAGATGAGCGACCTATTTACCCTGATTTACACCTCCGGCACCACCGGCGAGCCGAAAGGCGTGATGCTGGATTATGCCAACCTCGCCCATCAGCTGCAGGCGCATGATAATGCCCTGCAAAACATAGACACAACGGATATTTCGCTGTCGTTTTTACCGTTTTCCCATATTTTCGAACGGGCATGGGTCGCCTATGTGCTGCATCGCGGTGCGGTGAACTGCTATATCGAAGACACCAATCAGGTGCGTTCCGCATTAACGGAAATTCGCCCGACACTAATGTGCGCAGTGCCGCGTTTTTATGAAAAGATCTACACCGCGATCCACGATAAAGTTCAGCAGGCGCCTTTTTTCCGCCGTTTGATTTTCACTTGGGCGATGAATATCGGTCATCGCTGTTTTCAGCTAAAAAGCCGGAAACAAGCGATTCCGTTTCTGCTGCACCAACAATTCCGGCTGGCCGATAAGCTGGTGCTGAGCAAACTGCGTAATCTGCTGGGCGGACGCATTCGTATGATGCCGTGCGGCGGTGCCAAACTGGAACCGTCTATCGGCCTGTTTTTCCAAAGTATCGGCATCAATATCAAACTGGGCTACGGCATGACGGAAACCACGGCAACGGTTTCCTGCTGGCAGGATGCGCATATCGAACCGAATTCCATCGGCGAACCGATGCCTGGTTGTGAAGTGAAAATCGGCGCCGATAACGAAATTCTGGTGCGCGGCGGCATGGTGATGCGGGGCTATTACAAAAAACCGGCCGAAACCGCTAACGCCTTCACGGCCGACGGCTTTCTGAAAACCGGTGATGCCGGTCAGTTTGATGCGCAGGGCAATCTGTACATTACCGATCGCATTAAGGAATTAATGAAAACCTCCAACGGTAAATATATCGCGCCGCAGTATATTGAAGGTAAAATCGGCAAGGATAAATTTATCGAGCAAATCGCCGTGATCGCCGATGCGAAAAAATATGTATCGGCGCTGATCGTGCCGTGTTTCGCCTCGCTGGAAGAGTATGCCAAACAACTGAATATCAAATATCAGGATCGTATTGAACTGGTGAAACATTCCGCTATTATTCAGCTGTTTGAAAAGCGCATTAACGAGCTGCAAAAAGAGCTGCCGAGCTTTGAGCAAGTGAAAAAATTCACCCTGCTGCCGCAGGCATTCACCACCGCTATGAACGAAATCACGCCGACACTGAAACTGCGGCGCAAAGTCATTTTGCAGCGTTATAAAGAACAAATTGAAGCCATGTATAAATCCTAGTCTCGAAAGTGCGGTGAAAATCACCGCACTTTTTTGTATATTTTTTCATCGCTGATGCAAAAACTATGATCGAAATCACAAAACACAAATTTTAATTGAGAATAATTCTCACAAACAATCCGAGATTTCCCTAATAAAACCAATTACTAACCCCCGTTTTGCCGAAAAAAACAGCGAAAAAACACAATATATAGTGATTGAAATTAAAATAATATCTATATATAGTGTATCGCACGATTCACAGGCAGAACACGCAGAGGAAGTTTTATGGGAACATTTTTTGTCATTAAGCGTGACGGTTCACGCATCGGATTCGAAATCCAGCGCATCATTAACGCGATAAAAAAAGCGGCCTTAGCCGTCGGCATTAACGACGATCGCTACTGTTACAGCATCGGTCAGCAGGTATGCGATGAAATTTTCGCCCATCATCAGCAGGAAATCGACATCAGCCGGATTCAGCAAATCGTTGAAAATCATCTGATGTCAAGCCAATATCCGCAAATTGCCCGCGCCTATATCGAATACCGCCACGACCGCGATCTGGCGCGGGAAAAGCGCAGCAATCTCACCAAAGAAATCGAAGGGCTTATTGAGCAGAGCAATGTCGAGCTGCTCAATGAAAACGCCAATAAAGACGCCAAAGTCATTCCGACTCAACGGGATTTGCTGGCCGGTATCGTCGCCAAACATTACGCCAAGCGTTATATTCTGCCGCGTGATGTGGTCGCCGCCCACGAAAAAGGGGAAATTCATTATCATGATCTGGATTATGCGCCGTTTTTCCCGATGTTCAACTGCATGCTGGTGGATTTAAAAGGCATGCTGACCAGCGGGTTTAAAATGGGTAATGCGGAAATCGAACCGCCGAAATCCATCGGTACCGCAACCGCCGTAACGGCACAAATTATCGCGCAGGTTGCCAGCCATATTTACGGCGGCACCACCATCAACCGGATTGACGAAGTGCTGGCGCCCTATGTTCAGCTCAGCTACGAAAAACACTTAAAAACCGCCGCACTTTGGCACATTCCGCAGGCGGAGGCTTATGCCAAAGCATTAATTGAAAAAGAATGTTTTGACGCCTTCCAGTCTCTGGAATATGAGGTCAACACGCTGCATACCTCAAACGGTCAGACACCGTTCGTTACCCTCGGTTTCGGGCTGGGTACCAGCTGGCAGGAACGCCTGATTCAGCAATCCATTCTGCGCAACCGTATCCGCGGCCTAGGCAAAAACCATAAAACGCCGGTGTTCCCGAAATTGGTGTTTACCATTAAAAACGGCGTAAATCACCGTCCGGATGATCCGAATTACGATATCAAACAGCTGGCGCTGGAATGCGCTTCAAAACGCATGTATCCGGACATTTTAAACTATGATCAGGTCGTCAAGGTCACCGGTTCTTTCAAAGCGCCGATGGGCTGCCGCAGTTTCCTCGGCGCTTACGCAGAAAACGGCGAATATATGCACGACGGGCGCAATAATCTGGGCGTGGTCAGCCTTAATCTGCCGCGCATTGCGTTAGAAGCCGACGGCGATGAACAGCGTTTCTACGCGATACTGGAACAGCGTCTGGCGCTGGCGAAAAAAGCGCTGATGACCCGCATTGCGCGGCTGGAAAATACCAAAGCCCGGGTCGCACCGATTTTGTATATGGAAGGCGCTTGCGGCGTGCGTCTGAAAGCCGACGACAATGTGGCGCAAATTTTCAAAAACGGACGCGCCTCAATTTCACTGGGCTATATCGGCATTCACGAAACCATCAATGCGCTTTATCATCGCCATATTTATGATGATGAACAGCTGCGTCAAAAAGGGCTGCAAATCGTCGAACGCCTGAGCGAAGCGACCAAACAATGGCGCGCCGAAACCGGTTATGCGTTCAGTTTATATTCCACCCCGAGCGAAAACCTGTGCGATCGTTTCTGCCGGCTGGATACCCGCCAATTCGGCATTATCGACAGTGTTACGGACAAAGGATATTACACCAACAGTTATCACTTGGATGTGGAGAAAAAAGTCAACCCTTACGACAAACTGGATTTTGAAATGCCTTATCCGGCATTGGCCAGCGGCGGGTTTATCTGTTACGGCGAATACCCGAATATCCAGCATAATCTGAAAGCGCTGGAAGATGTATGGGATTACAGCTATGAGCGCGTGCCTTATTACGGCACTAATACGCCGATCGACGAATGCTACGAATGCGGGTTTACCGGCGAATTCGAGTGTACCAGCAAAGGCTTTACCTGCCCGAAATGCGGCAATCACGACAGTGAAAAAGTCTCGGTCACCCGCCGGGTATGCGGTTATCTGGGCAGCCCGGATGCCAGACCGTTTAACGCCGGCAAACAGGAAGAAGTCAAACGCCGGGTTAAACATATGTAATGCGCCGTCGCGTTGAACCGAGCGGCAGAAAAACGAAACGAGCGCCGTTTTTCTGCCGCCTTGCGGATAACAAGGCCGGTTTTTATACAACAGGCATGATTATGGCGTCACGCACTCTCTCTTTATATGCTACGGGCGCGGTCTGATACGGATTGGTCGAAAAAATGAAAAAAATTCACCGCACTTTAAACCTGACAGAAACGTTATTCGGCGATTTCTGATCACTGACACGAAAAACAATGAACTATTTACAATATTACCCTGTCGATATCGTCAACGGTGAAGGCACGCGCTGCACCTTGTTCGTCAGCGGTTGCACGCACCGCTGCAAAGGCTGTTACAACCAGAAAAGCTGGTCTTTTTCCGCCGGGGTATTGTTTGATCAGGCGATGGAAGATCAAATCATCAACGATTTACAGGACACCCGCATTAAGCGCCAGGGGCTCAGCCTGTCCGGCGGTGATCCGCTGCATCCGAATAATATTCCGACCCTGCTAAAACTGGTGCAACGCGTAAAACGCGAATGTCCGGGTAAAGATATTTGGCTGTGGACGGGTTATAAACTGGACGAACTCGATGCACAACAGAAAACCATGCTGCCGTATATCGACGTGCTGATCGACGGCAAATTCATTCAGGCGCAGGCCGATCCGGCGCTGATCTGGCGCGGTTCCGCCAATCAGGTGATTCATCGCTTTAGCGCGGACAGCATCCAGTCAGGCGAATAATGCCAGACTGTTTTGCCACAGCGCCTGCGCAATAATATCGGCCGATTCGGAACGCAGCCGGCAAAGCGCATTGAAAGTATCGACAATCCGCTCCGGACGGTTAGGCCGGCCCTGAAAGCCGGATACCGGCATATCGGGGCTGTCGGTTTCCAACAGCAAGGCATCAAGCGGTAATTTTGCGATCGTCTGACGGGTTTTATTGGCGCGCGGGTAAGTAATCACGCCGCCGACACCGATCCGATAACCGAGATCGACAAAGCGCTTCGCCTGCGCATAACTGCCGGCAAAACCGTGCACCACACCGCGCTTCGGTAAATCCGCCCGTTTTAAAAAGACAGACAACTGATCATGCGCTTTTCGTGAATGCAGATTGACCGGCAGCGCATATCGCTTGGCAAGGCTTAATTGGGCGGCGAAAAAATCCTGCTGTTTTTGCCATAACGCCGGCGTCAATAATTCCACTTTTCCCCGCTCCAGCCCGATTTCCGCCACCGCCGTACAGGCCGGCGCACGCTGTGCCAACCGTTGCTCCAGACAGGTCAGATCCGCTTCGGTATGCTGCGCAATATACAGCGGATGCAACCCCAGCCCGTAATACAGCCGTTCAGGATAAAGTGCGGTCATTTTTGCCAGCGTTTCAAAATCCTGCGCCATCACCGCGACTATCAGTATTTTCTGCACGCCCGCCTGCACCGCATTGTCCATCAAACGGGACAGCGGCTCGCCGCTCATGCGCAGCAAATAATCCAAATGGGTGTGCGTATCAAAAAACGGCATCATCAGTCAAACAAGGTTTTCCAGTCCGGCGCAAAGTGGGCGTCAAAACACATTTTCACCTGCGCGACATTATTCTTTTCCGTACACAGCGGCGGCAAGGCGTGCAACGAAAAATAGCCGCTGTCGATAGTCTCGTTATTCGGCCGGAATTCGCCGCCAAGTGCGGTACAATAAACAAACGTTTTGCACACTTTGTGCGCCATTTTCGGCAGATTATGCTTATCCCGATCCAAAATGGCGATAATAAACTCCGCCGACACATCCAAGCCCGCTTCTTCCTTAACTTCTTTAAGCGTATTTTCTTTAATCGACAAATCCACATCCACCCAGCCGCCGGGCAACGACCACAAACCGTTTTCTTCCTGTACCAGTAAAATCTTATCCTGTTGGAAAATCGCCGCCCGCGTGTCCAGTTTCGGGGTTTGAAAACCGGTTTCATTACAAAACAGGTCATTCACTTTCTGCGCCGAAAGCCCGGATTTATAACGAATCATTTCGGCGCTGATTTCACGAATGCGCTGAAAACGCTCAATGTCGAATTTATTCGGTGAATAATACAGACCGGCCTGAGCCAGACTTTGCAGTTCCACCGCCCATTGCAGCCAACGCTCATCCTGTTGCATTATGCCCTCCCAATAAAAAAGCGGGCTTTCAGCCCGCCGAACCGATTAGTCTTCCAGGGTGACGGATTCGATCACCACATCATCCTGCGGTACATCCTGGTGGAAACCCTGATTGCCGGTTTTTACGCCTTTAATTTTATCTACCACGTCCATGCCGTCAACCACTTCGCCGAACACCGCATAGCCCCATTCCTGCACCACGGTTTTGCCGAACATGTCTTTGGCGCGGTAATCTAAAAAGGTATTATCCGCCACATTAATAAAAAACTGCGCGGTGGCGGAATGCGGATCGGAAGTGCGCGCCATGGCGATGGTGCCGCGCTTGTTGCTTAAACCGTTGCTTGCTTCGTTTTGAATCGGCGCGTCGGTGGCTTTTTCGCGCATGCCCGCTTCCATACCGCCGCCCTGAATCATAAACCCGTCAATCACGCGGTGAAAAATCGTGTTATTATAAAACCCTTTTTTGCAGTAATTTTCAAAATTCGCCGCGGTCAACGGGGCTTTTTCATGATTTAATTTAATGCGGATATTGCCGAAGTTGGTATGTAATGTAATCATTTTCTTATTCCTGTCAAATATAAAGGGGTTTATTATTCCATAAAAGGCCAATAAGTGCTATAAATTACGCCTTAAAGTGCGGTCGGTTTTATCCGCATTTTTATGATATTTTCACGAGAACAACCTAATGCTAAAAATTTTTAATACCTTAACCCGAGAAAAAGAAATTTTTAAACCTATCCGCGACAACCATGTGGGGATGTATGTGTGCGGCGTCACCGTTTATGATTTATGTCATATCGGGCACGGACGTACGTTTGTTTGTTTCGATGTGATCGCACGTTATCTGCGTTATCTGGGCTATCACCTGACTTATGTGCGCAATATTACCGATGTGGATGACAAAATCATCAAACGCGCGCTGGCAAACCACGAAACCTGCGAGCAATTGGTGGATCGTATGGTGGTCGAAATGTATCGGGATTTTGATGCGCTAAACATTCTGCGTCCGGATTCAGAGCCGCGCGCCACTCATCATATTGCGGAAATTATTGACCTGGTGGACACCTTAATTCGCCGCGGGCATGCCTATGTGGCGCAAAACGGCGATGTGATGTTCGATGTGGAAAGTTTCCGCCAATACGGCAGACTGTCCCGTCAGGATCTGTCCCAGCTACAGGCCGGCGCGCGGGTGGAAATTTCCGCAATCAAGAAAAACCCGATGGATTTCGTGTTATGGAAAATGTCCAAACCGCACGAGCCGAGCTGGCAATCGCCGTGGGGCGCGGGGCGTCCGGGCTGGCATATCGAATGTTCGGCGATGAACTGCAAGCAGCTGGGCGCACATTTCGATATTCACGGCGGCGGTTCGGATTTAATGTTCCCGCACCATGAAAACGAAATCGCCCAATCCTGCTGTGCGCACGACGGCAAGTACGTCAATTACTGGATCCATTCCGGTATGATTATGGTGGACAAAGAAAAGATGTCCAAATCGCTGGGTAATTTCTTTACCATTCGCGATGTGCTGCAACATTATGATGCGGAAAGCGTGCGCTACTTCCTGTTAACCGCCCATTACCGCAGCCAGCTGAATTACAGCGAAGAGAATCTGAATCTGGCCCATGGCGCGCTGGAGCGCTTATACACGGCGCTGCGCGGCACCGACCGAAGCGCGGTTGCCTGCGGCGGCGAGAATTTCATCGCCGCCTTTAAAGAGGCTATGGACGACGATTTCAACACGCCGAATGCCATTTCCGTCTTATTTGAAATGGCGCGTGAAATTAATAAACTGAAAACTCACGATATGGCGCAAGCCGACGGTCTGGCCGCCCGTATGCGCGAACTGGCCGGCGTGCTGGGGCTGCTGACACAGGATCCTGAGCATTTTCTGCAATCCGGCTCTGATGTCGACGATGTGGCGAAAATCGATGCGCTGATTAAACAGCGTAATGACGCCCGCGCAATAAAAGACTGGGCGGCGGCGGATGCGGCGCGTAATCAACTGAGCGCGATGGGCATCATCCTGGAAGACGGCCCGAACGGCACAGTCTGGCGGAAACAGTAACTTCAAACGGCACGCCTTCTCGTGCCGTTTACATTTTTCCGCCTATTTTTGCATGCTATCGGTCATCAGCGCAAACCATGCCTGCATGCGCCGGTTCATTGCCCGAATCTGCGCCTCATCCGGCGGCGTGCGGGCAAACACCCGCTGCCAGTAGCGATCCGGCGGCGCATAATCACTGCCGGCGATAAGACCGTCCAGTTTCTGGGCGCAGGCTTCTAAATCCACCGCACTTTCCGCTTTAAACGCGCTGGTTTTATCAAGGCGCAATACATTCAGATAACTGTTAATCGCAGTCGTGATCACCGGCAGCGGTTGACATTGGCCGCGCAGATAATCTTCCACATAGACGGTCAATTGCTCAAGTGCGGTGGTTTTTTCCACCGTTTTGAAGGTCACCTGTTCTTTTTTAGCGTAATAAACCGCCGGCGCCGCATTATCCTGCACCGCACATTGCAGCAGATAATAAATCCAGTTTTCGATTACGTCCTGATCTCTGATCGCACTGCCGACCCGCCAGCGCACGCGTTGCAGCATGCCGTTTTGCTGTGCGTATAAATGAGCCAAATCGCCGTATAAACGGACATTTCCGTGCCGACAGTGAATATACAATTCTACCGATTGGCTGTGATAATCGCGCGTCAGGTAATCGGCCACACTATCTTTTAGCTCCCGAATATCCCGTTGCAGCTGCTTTTCATACACCTGCGCAAAGCTGCCGCGCGGCATGATGCCTTTGATCATCAGCGCGGCAAAAAACGCCTCCTGCGCCGCTTCATCGCAATAAAGCAATTGCTCATTGATATAATACTGATCCAGATTATTCAGGCTGAAATTTTCACTATCCACAATCAATGGATTGTCATACTCGAAACTCACCCCCAACCGCTGTTGCAGAAAAAATTTCAGCGGATGGCGGACAAATGCGATCAGATCGGGCAAGGCAATTTCACTCACCGGCTCCGGCGCCAGCGGCTGAATAAAATCCGGGATATCGGCATGCGGCGGGCGTTTTGCCAGCGGCAGCCATTTGCGCGCAAAAGTGCGGTCGTTACCGCGAAAGTTTTGTTCGCTGAAAGCGGTCATACTGTGCTGTTTTACCAGCAATGCGCGCCACGCCTGCGGGGTTTTCTCCGCCGTATCAGGGGCTTCAGCAGTCAGGTTTTCCGTCACATAATCCAATAACTGGCTGACCAATACGGAAGGCTCTTTCGGTTGATCGTCCACTACGGAACGCCCGACATAGCTGATATAAAGATAACGCTGCGCCGATAATAACGCTTCTAAAAACAGGTAACGATCATCATCCCGGCGGAAACGATCACCTTTCTGATGATGATACTGCATTAAATCAAAACTGTTCGGCGCATGCTGGCGCGGATAATCCCCCTCGTTCATACCGAGCAGGCACACCACCTTAAACGGAATGGAACGCATCGGCAACAGGGTACAGAAATTAACCTTTCCGCCCAGAAATTTAAGGCTATTCGGACTGTCCTGCAAATACCCGCTCAGCACCTCGGCAACCACGTCGGCACCGAGTGGATCATCAAATTTTGCCGCCTGCAGCTGTTCGGTGAAGTGCTGAATACGCTCTTTCAGATACCATAGCGTTTCGCCATTTTGCTCGTCTGCGGCAAAAAATGCGTCGGTCAGCGCCAGCAAATGCTGGTGCCATTGTAAAACATGATGCGCTTCCGCCAGCACCTGGCGCCATTGGTACAAACTGTCGATAAACTCCGCCAGATAACCCGCCAGCCGCCCGTTCAGCCCATAGCAATTATCCAGCCCCAGACTATCCTGCCAGATACCGTTTTCTTCCCGCATGGCATAGCCGAGTAGCATGCGCTCCAGCCCGGCCAGCCAAGCGTTGTAGTTATGCTGCACACTATCCGTATATTTATCCAGACCGAAACGAATGCCCGCTTCAGCCACCCAATGATGGATCAGCGCCAAATCCTCCGTTTCAATGTGAAAACGCGCACGCACGGCGGGAATATCCAGCAAAGCCAGCACTTCCTCCGCACCGAACTGGCTTTCTTTGACATTCAGCAGACTGATAAAACCGGACACTAACACATCGTTTTCCGCTAACTTATTATCGGAAATGGAAAAAGGAATAAAATCCGCTTCCTGACCGAACACGGCGCGGATATACGGCGTATAGTGATCAATATCGGCCACCATCACCACAATATCCTTCGGCGTAAGGCTTGCATCCTGCATAAACAGATGCAGCAAATAATCATGCAACGCCTCCACTTCCCGCATGGCGCTGTAACAGGCATGAAAACTCAGAGAATGATCCTGCGCCGAATAATGCAACGGCTGCCCTCCGTTCGGCTCTAAATTCAGGATACGCGCCTGAATCTGCGCCAACAGATTCGTTTCCGCCGGTTCCGCATAGGCACTGATTTCATTGCACTGCAACTCGGTGAGCAAATATAAAAAATCGCGTCCCAGTTTTCCCCACGAAGACAGCAAAGGATGGCCGATCTGTAAGATCTCATTATCGTAAGTATATTCGATGGCATGATTTGCCAGCAGGCAAGCCTGCTGTGCCGAAAGCAGCGGCCGGGTATGCTTATCCGCATAGGCAGTGCGGTGGCGCATTTGTAATTTCTGCCAATAGGACGGATCGATAATATCGCCCCAATATTCCCGACAGCCGTTATTAAAAAATAAATGCACGTCACAATAGGCGCTGATCCCATGCAGCGTATCCAGATAGCTTTTCGGCAGCGCAGAAATTCCAAACACAAAAATCCGTGCCGGCAGTTTCTGCGGTGCGCCCTGCGCTAATAAGGTCAAAAAGCGCTGATGTAAGCGTGCGCGATGCCAGAGTTGATCCGAACCGTTTTCCGCGCTGATTTCGTCCGTCAAGGCGCGCCATAATGTGCCCTGCCATTGTACATGTCTGGTGATTTGGGCAAATAACGGTGCATTACCGTCTTTGAGCTGTTGTGCGATCTGTCTGCCGACGGCCGGATCATCGCCCTGCTCCCATGCGGTTATCCACTCCGGGCGATACACTAAATACTGGTCGAATAAATCGGCAATCTTATGTGCCAGCTGATACAGCTTTTGCTGCTCCGCCTGCGCGGAAGAGGCCAGATAATTGCGCAACGGCTGAAAATCCGGGCGGGATAAATAGGCGGGGATCAACCGCATCAGCCGCCAGGTCATACTTTCCTTTTCAAACTGGCTTTGCGGTGCAACGTCCGGCAAATTCTCCGCATATTGACGCCAGATAAAGGTTGCCGGCATCGGAAACTGTAAATTCGCGGCAATGCCCTGTTTTTCCGCAATCTGCCATTGCAGCCATTGCGCCATCCCCGGACTTTGTACCAGAATCGTTTCCGCCTGCAAAGGATCATTTAACGGCTGTCGCTGCATTAAATGAATGAGAATCTCTTTCTGAATATCCAGTTGATTGGAATAATAAACGGTAAACACGCCTGTTCCTTTTTATAACACGATTTCGCCCACAGGATAACGCACGCTCACTTGCGCCGACGAACAACTAATGCGAAATACCAGCTGATTTTGCTCAACGCGCGGCTGGCAGGCCAAGCCTAAAAATAACCGTTGCCGCTGATTTTCTGCAATCTGTATCGCCTGATAACGTTGATAAATATTCACCGCACTTTGGCGCTGCGTGGCAATCCATTGATTAACGGACAGAAAAATACCACTAAACAAGGTTAAAGTCACTAACAGCGAAAGCAAATTCATGCCCTTGTAATTCACCACACTATTGAGGTTCAACATCATACCAGCTTTTCTCCGCCAGCCGCCATCGGCTGTATTGTCTAAGGATATTGGTCACTGTCGTTTTATTATAGGTAATCTGCACCTGTTCATCTTTATAGAAATTGCCGCCCGTAATCAGCGTACCGCTGATTTTTCCTTTGCCCGTAATAGTAAGATCGCCCTGCGCAACAATCACCGCATTAATATTGCCGTTCAGCGCCCATTCGGTTTGCTGCGGGCCGAACCAATAAAGCGCATCTTGGTTTGCCCGCGGCAAAGACTGCGGCGGCGGGCTGAGCTCGGCGGCAAATAAGGGGATCAGATTTTCTGTGAGATATTGCCCGAACGCGGCGGGATTCAGCGCCTTTTTCGGCGCTTGTTGGAACAATGACAGCCGCTCACACCAGACAAAATGAAAAGTGCGGTCGTTTTTTGCCGGATTTTCAAAGCGGATACGCCAGGTTTTATCATCATTGTCCAACGGCAGATTGTCGCATTCGGCATGTGCCTGCTGATGAGCGATATGCTGCAAGGCAATATGTTCCTGCACATAAATCTTACGCTGCGCCAATAACGCGGAATGCAGCCGTAACATCTCATCATCAAACAGCATAAACATCACCAAAAACGCGCTAAGCAGCATCAGCAGCGTTAATGTCATGATGCCGCGATACGGCATTAGTCCGCCTCCTGATTAATAAGCGGCACGATAATGCCGGTTGCATAATGAATCGTCGGCCGCTGCTTTAACCTTCCCGTCAGCTGCACTTCCACCGCTTTCCCGGCAATCAGCCAGTTAAACCACAAATGGGTAATCTCAATTTCGGTATCGTCCAGCAGATCCACCCAACCGCCGCTGTTACAGGCAGGCTGTTGTATATAACTGCGGCACTGCGCCTGACTGCAATCTTGCTGTACCGTATTTTTATAGGTCAGACGGGTTTCCAGCATCTTATCGTGCAGGCGATAGCCGAACAGTTCGCGTTCAATTTCGCGGGCGCTGTTTCGCCCCTCCGCCATACAAAGGCCGGATTTATAACTGCTGCCGATACAGCCCGTCGCATCCAAATCATAGAAAAACAGGATACAACTGTTTTGCCTTTCGCCGTCTGCCTGCGCAATGACGACACTGCGGCCGCGCTCATCCTGCTCGAATAACGTCAGATTATTGCGCACTAATTTTTCCGATACGGCGCGAAATCCGGCGCGGCGCAAATCTTTGCCGATAAGCTGCACCGTACGCTGCAATTCGCTTTGCAAATGCAGGTGTAATAAAACCTCCTGATTTTGCCGCCGGGTTTGTGCGTAAAACTGAATAATCACCAGCAGTAGCAATGAAGACAGCGAAAGGGACAACATCAGCCCCGTCAGGCTATGTCCGCGATATAAACATGCCATATTTTATGTCTCATCATTCACACAGGCGCTGAGAGCCTGATTGTTTTTCAGCTTCAGGCTGCCAATATTAAAAAACGAAAACAGGGTTCGGCGCTCTCCGGCCTGCAGCACCATACAGGCGGTTGAGATAGTATTACGAATGCCGTTTAAACGGGTGATTTCTTTCGGGTAATAGGATTTGCTGATCAACATGGTTTTACCGGCATAAGACGGATAATAAAATTGAGCCGAAAGCTGTGACGAACAGCTCTGTGGTGAGAAACAATCGCAAATCTGTTCGTTTTTAATCTGCGCAGTGATACACCAACGCTGTTGCAACTGATCCCGATTGACAATCAGTAGCCAAATCTCATTGGAATTTTCAACCCGAGCCTGAATATAGCGCAAAAACAAATACAGTTTACGCTGTTCTTTTTCCAATATCGCCTGATCGCTGCCTTGCTGCCAGACAGGCAAGGCCAATAACATCATGCTGCTGATAATCAGCAATACGGTCAACATTTCCAATAACGTAAAGCCTTTCGCCATGGGGGTTGTCTTTCCTCTTTAAAAACCCAGTGTTTTAAGACCGCACTTTAACGGCGAAAAAATCCTTTGACGATAAAATCAACACATTTCCGGAATGCAGATCGCAAAAATAAAAAAATTGGATAGAAAAAGATTAGAAACGGAAAATAGCCTTGGCTAACAATATAAGCAGGAAAGTTGGTGGGTCGTGAAGGATTCGAACCTTCGACCAACGGATTAAGAGTCCGCTGCTCTACCACTAAGCTAACGACCCGTAATATATTTCAGGGAATGTTACGTTAAAGTGGTGGGTCGTGAAGGATTCGAACCTTCGACCAACGGATTAAAAGTCCGCTGCTCTACCGACTGAGCTAACGACCCGCAAATATATTTAAGGAATACTACCGTTAATTGGTGGGTCGTGAAGGATTCGAACCTTCGACCAACGGATTAAAAGTCCGCTGCTCTACCGACTGAGCTAACGACCCGTAAATATATTTAAGGAATGTTACGTTGAAGTGGTGGGTCGTGAAGGATTCGAACCTTCGACCAACGGATTAAAAGTCCGCTGCTCTACCGACTGAGCTAACGACCCACGAACATATCATCGCGTAACGGAGGCTTATAATACTGGTTTTATTTTAATAATCAATAAAAATCTTTAATTTTTTATTCGTTTGAATGAATACTCACCATATATTCTAAGAAACCGGCGATTTTTGCGCATATAAAAACCGGGTCGGTTCGGACCCGGTTTTCATACTAAAAAAGGAATGCGTAAAAATTAGTATGCTAACACTGCACGACGGTTTTTCGCATAAGCCGCTTCGTCATGACCTAACTCAGCCGGTTTTTCTTCACCGTAAGAAACTGTTGAAACCTGACCAGCTTGAACACCTTTAGCTGATAAGAAGTTTTTAACAGCATCTGCACGACGTTGACCTAATGCAATGTTGTATTCCGGTGTACCGCGTTCGTCAGTATTACCTTCAACTAACACTTTAGATGCAGGAGTTGCATTTAAGTATGCAGCGTGAGCATCCAAGATTTGTTCGTATTCGCCTTCGATGTTGTATTTATCGAAACCGAAATAAACGGTGTTGTAACGTTGCTGTAAATCCTGAACGGAGTAACCGCCGAATGTTTGAGCATTTGCATCAGCGCCAGCGCCTGCGCTTTCATTTTTTGATGAACTACAAGCTGCTAATACTGCTACAGAGCCAGCTACTACTAATAATTTTGCAAAGTTTTTCATTAACTTTTCTCCTAGTTTTTACTCAAATATGGTGACCAAGCTGGAAATTTAACTTGTCCATCACTTCCTGGTAGACGGGCTTTGAATCGACCGTCAGCAGAAACCAATTGTAGCACCTTTCCTAAGCCTTGTGTAGAGCTATAAATAATCATAATTCCGTTCGGCGAAATGCTCGGACTTTCATCCAGAAAAGTAGAACTTAACATCTCGGTTGAGCCTGTCGCTAAGTCTTTTTTCACAATATGATCGCCTGAAATCATAATTAACGTACTACCGTCGGCGGAAATTTGCCCGCTATAACTGCGGCCGCCCGAGCTGACCAATGAAGCGCCACCACCTGACGCACTCATACGATAAACCTGCGGCGATCCGCTTCTGTCGGAAGTGAACACGATTGACTGTCCGTCCGGAGACCAGCCCGGCTCGGTATTATTACCGGCACCGCTCGTCAACTGAGAAACCTGTCCACTGCCTAAATTCATCACATAAATATTTAATACGCCGTCTTTAGAAGAGGCAAACGCCAGTCTTGAACCGTCCGGCGAAAATGCCGGTGCGCCGTTATGTCCTTCAAAAGAAGCCGCCACTTTGCGTGCGCCGGAACGCAGATCATGCACCACCAGCTGCGCTTTTTTCTTTTCGAACGAGACATAAGCCAGTTTGCTACCGTCCGGCGACCATGCCGGCGACATCAACGGCTGGGAACTTTGCGTCACGATAAACTGATTATGTCCGTCATAGTCCGCCACGCGTACCTGATAAGGCTGAGAACCGCCGTTTTTCTGCACGACATAAGCGATCTTGGTTCTGAACGCGCCGCGAATCGCGGTGAGTTTTTCGAACACTTCGTCACTGACCGTATGCGCCCCTAATCGAATCGCATTGGCCGGCACGGCATACTGGTTCTGACTTAACACGGTTCCTGCCGTTCCCGATGCGCCGATGGTATCGACCAGCTGATAAGCAATGCTATAACCGTTTCCGTTCGGGGTTACCTGACCGACGACAATGGCATCAATACCTAAAGATGACCACGCATCCGGCGTCACTTCGGAGGCCGCACTCGGTTGCTGCGGCATGCGGCTTACCGGAATGGGATTAAATTTACCGCTGTTGCGTAAATCCGCAGAAATAATATCGGCAATATCTGCCGGCGCGGAGCCGGAACCGTTCCATTTAAACGGAACGACGGCTATAGGACGCGCACTGTCAACGCCCTCATCAATCACAATACGGACTTCATCATCGGCAAACGCTGGATTCGCCAATAACAGAAACAGCATTGCCAATAAACTCATTATACGTTTCATGTCGTTTTCCTCAGGTTAAACTTACTTTCCTAAAACCATACCAGTTATTTAATATCAAAATCAATAATCGGGGCTTTATATTTACTATAGATCGCATCGGACGGCGCCGCCGGCACTTTTTTGGTTCTGGCCACCGCACTTAATGCCGCGGTGCAGATATCATCCGGCCCGGAAACTTTCTGATAACCGGAAATCGTGCCGTCGCGCTCCAGCTGGATTTTAATCCGGCAAACTTTACCGGCAAATCCCGGATCTTTTAAGAAACGACGCTGAATTTCTTTTTTAATCACACCGGCATACTGATCACCGACTTTACCGCCGTCGCCGCTGCCTAATCCGGCACCGCGCCCCTGACTGCCCTGCCGGTTGGCATTACCGCCCACCGAGGCACTGCCGCCGCCGATATCGCCGCCGTTCAGGAAATCATCCAATGCGGCTTGTTCAGAGCGGCGTTTTGCGGCGGCCGCATCGGCTTTCGCCTTGGCCTCGGCCTTCGCTTTTGCTTCGGCATCCGCTTTCGCCTTAGCCGCCGCTTTGGCGTCTGCTTCGGCTTTTGCCTTGGCTTGTGCATCAGCTTTGGCTTTTGCCTCGGCCTTTGCCTTCGCTTCGGCTTCCGCTTTTGCTTTGGCGGCTTTTTCCGCTTTCGCTTTTGCCTCCGCCTCAGCTTTCTGCGCCGCTTCCGCCGCCGCTTTGGCTTTGGCTTCTTCTTCCGCTTGTTTGGCTGCTGCCGCCAACCGTTTGGCTTCCGCCTCGGCTTTCAGTTTCGCCGCTTCAGCCGCCTGTTTTGCTTTGGCTTCTTCAGCATCTTTCTGCTTTTGCAGCGCCTCTAATCTGGCTTTTTCTTCCTGCTGTTTTTTCTGTTGTTCAGCAAGCTGTTTCTGGCGTTCCTGTTCTTTTTGCAGCGCTTGCTGTTTCTGATACTCCAGCTGTTTTTGGCGCTCCAGTTCCTGTTGGCGCTGTTGTTCTTCAAGCTGTTTCTGCTTATCCTGTTGTTCGTCTATGGGTTCCGGTTGTTTCGCTTTATCCGTATCGCCTTTTTTCTGTTGCTGCAAGCGCCCCCACTCCTGCGCGGCAGATCCGGTATCCACCATAACGGCGCCGATTACCTCGCCCTCACCTTCGCCGCCGCCCATAATCTCGACATTGTGATAGAAAGAACCTAATATCAACAAACCAAACAAGATAATGTGCAGTATGATAGAAACGATAACTGCATCGATACCTTTATTCTGTCGATTATTGCGCACAATTATACCTACTTAGTTAAATCGGGTTAGTCATTAATCCGACGGATTTAATGCCTGCAAGATGAAGCAGGTTCAGCGCTTTGATGACTTCCTCATAAGGCACATCTTTCGCCCCGCCCACTAAAAACATCGTGTTGTTATCTTTGTCATATTCCTGTTTAGTCAGTTGAGTGACCATTTCTTCCGTCAGCCCCTCACTGCGCTCTCCGCCCACGGAAAGCGTATATTGACCAATTCCCGATACTTCCAGAATCACCGGCACTTTATCTTCATTCGATACGTTCTGACTGTCAACGGCATCCGGCAGTTCAACCTGTACGCTCTGGCTGATAATCGGCGCGGTTGCCATAAAAATCAGCACCAGAACTAATAATACATCTAAAAAAGGCACGATATTAATTTCGGATTTAATATCGCGACGTCTGCGACGATAAGACATAATTGCCTCTAAAAAAACTTTTCTAAAACCGACCGCACTTTGGTGCGGTCAACATGGAACCTGAATTAATTGTGGTGATTCCGACCGAACACCTGACGATGCAAAATGGTGGTAAATTCATCAATGAAATTACCGTAATTCTGTTCAAGCTTATTAACGCGTAAACTCAGGCGGTTATAGGCCATCACCGCCGGAATGGCGGCGAACAGGCCGATTGCGGTGGCAATCAGCGCTTCGGCGATCCCCGGGGCGACCATTTGCAGGGTTGCCTGCTTGGCGCCGCTTAAGCCCATAAACGCATGCATAATCCCCCATACCGTACCGAACAAACCGATATACGGGCTGATTGAGGCGACGGTGGCCAAAAACGGAACGCGGGTTTCCAAATCTTCCACTTCGCGGTTCATCGCCAGATTCATTGCGCGCGAACTGCCCTGAATAATGGATTCCGGCGAATCGGGATTCGCCTGTTTTAAGCGGGAGAATTCTTTAAAACCGACATAAAAAATCTGTTCGCTGCCGGATAAACCGTCACGGCGGTTGGATAATCCTTCATACAGTTTGTGCAGATCTTCACCCGACCAGAAACGGTCTTCAAAGGCGGAGGATTCTTTCAGCGCCTTGGTCAATACACGGCTGCGCTGAATAATGATCGCCCAAGAGGCAATTGAAAACGAGACTAAAATTAAAATTACAATTTGAACAACAATACTTGCTTTTAGAAACAGTTCTAAAAAGTTCAATTCAGTAGTCATTAGATAACTCCGAGAAATTAATATACCTAAACGTCAGTGAATCCGAAACGCAGACTTGATCTCAACAGGAATAGCCGTCGGTTTCATTTTACCCAGATCAACACAAGCCACTTTTACCGTGGCTTTGCATAAAATCACATTCTCTCTTCTTAATAATTGTGTAAACAAAATCGTCGCACCTTTCACCTCGGTGACATCGGTGTCCACCCTCAGCAAATCATCCAGCTTTGCCGGCAAACAATAATCAATCTGCATTGATTTGACAACAAATGCGATATTCCGTTCATGTAATAATGTCTGCTGGGAGAAGTTCAACCCGCGTAAATATTCCGTCCGCGCGCGTTCAAAAAAATGCAGATAACGCGCATGATACACCACGCCGCCGGCGTCGGTATCTTCGTAGTACACCCGTACCGGGAACGAAAATATCTTCATTTCAGCATTCAACCTTCAGATAATCAACACTATTTTTATAAGGAAGAAAATTCGCGTATTTTAGAGCGACTGGCTCGGATTAGCAAGCAATAAAGTGCGGTCGGAAATAATTATTTTTTATAAAAATTAAACAATTTTTATCATCGACCAACGGCTGAAACCCAAATAATCCGCACGCTGAAGCGGGCGGCAAATGAAAATGAAAGAGCGGGCAATATCACCCGCTCTGAGAGATTATACCAGGTTATTAAACAGCGCAATCAGTGCGATTACATAGCCGCACAGCGGGAAAAACACGCATTTCCATACCACGGAACGGATTTCAAATCCGATGCCGTGAATCCATAAAATCATGGTCGCCCAGATTAACGCCATGACCCAAAACGGTGACGCCACTCTCAGCTGAGAGGCAAACTCATTGATATTAAAGAAAAAGAATAGCGTAACTATCACCGCAAGTATAAAGGAAAGGGCTCGCCAGGAGCCCTTATTTAGCTGTTGATACAGTGCATTGATCATTGACTTACTCGTCAAATTTACCTGTTTTTTCAATACCGATCGTAATCACGGCACTGATCATAACGGCGAACAAAACACCCACTACCCACAAAACATAAAACATAATTTATCTCCTTAGTATAATGAGTTTTTGTTTTCTTCAATGAAATCACTGTCAAGACGACCGAACATCTTCATATATGCCCAAATCGTATAAGCCAGTAAAATCACCACGAACACCAGTGCCAAGCCGAGCATCAACGTCAGCGTCAATTCGCTTGAAGTCGCATCCCACATCAGTAAACTCATTTCAGGATGTGTGATTGACGGCATCACGAACGGGAACATTGAAATACCGCAGGTCAGAATAATACCGGCCATAGTTAATGATGAGAACAGGAATGCCAGCCCGCAACGATTAGCCTTCGAAGCCAGAATATTCAGCAATGCGCCGCCTATTGCCAATGCCGGGAAGATAAACAGTATCGGTGCGGCTTTATAATTATCAAACCATGCTCCGGTCTGAGTGATGACCTCTTTGCCGAGCGGTGAAGACGGTGCGTTGTGATCAAGCACGCTGGTCACCACAAAACCGTCTTTGAAATACAGCCAAATCCCCGCCAGCACGAATGTGATTAAGGTGGCGAATGCGCCGACCTGTGTCACCACACGGGCGCGCTCACGCAATTCAGATGTGGTTTTCATCTGTAACCATGCACCGCCATGTGTCGTTAACATGGCTAAGCTAATCACACCGCAAAGCAAAGCGAACGGATTTAATAACGCAAAGAAAGAACCGGTGTAAGTCACCTGCATTAAGTCGTTGAATTCAAAGGGTACGCCCTGTAATAAATTACCGAATGCCACACCGAATACCAACGACGGCACAAAACCGCCTAAGAATAAACCCCAATCCCAAGCTTTACGCCATGTCGGATTGTTGATTTTTGCACGGTATTCAAAGCCGACCGGGCGGAAGAATAAGGCGGCAAGCACCAGAATCATCGCAATATAGAACCCGGAAAAAGAGGTGGCATAAACGATCGGCCAGGCCGCAAACATTGCGCCGCCGGCGGTTAATAACCAGACTTGGTTACCGTCCCAGTGTGGTGCAATCGAGTTGATCATAATGCGTTTTTCCACTTCTTTTTTACCTGCAAAAGGCAATAAAGTGATGACGCCCATATCAAATCCATCAGTTACTGCAAATCCAATAAGCAATACACCGACTAAAATCCACCAAACAAAACGTAGAAATTCATAATCAATCATATGCGCTCCTGCTTATTTAGATGATTGTTCAAAATAGTAACGGCCGGTTTTTAACGAACTTGGGCCAAGGCGACCATATTTGAACATTAAGTACATTTCGACGACAAGGAATACGGTGTACAAGGCACAAATTAAGCCGATAGAGAACCACAGATCGCCCGTCGTTAAATGCGATGCGGCCACGCCGACCGGCAACACGTCATAAATCGCCCATGGCTGACGGCCATATTCCGCCAAGAACCAACCGCTTTCAATTGCAATCCACGGCAACGGCATCCCCCATAATAATGCTTTCAGTAACAGCGGACTGCGTCCCACGGTTTTACGCACATTTTGTACGAATGCCGCAAGCATCAGGAGTAAAATCAAGCCGCCGGCAGCCATCATGACGCGGAATGACCAGAAAGTCGGCCCGACGTTCGGAATGGTATCGGCCGCGGCCGCTTTGATTTGCTCGTCGGTGGCATCAACAACGTTGTCCGTATAGCGTTTGAGCAATAAACCGAAACCGAGATCATTTTTAACCGCACTAAACTGTGCTTTTGAAGCTTCGCTGACCTGACCTTGCGCTTTTTTCTCCGCTTTTAACTGCTGTAATAAGCCGTAAGCCATCATTCCGTTGCGTACACGCTCTTCATTGCGGGCTTGTAAATCAACTAAACCTGCGAACTGTTTATCGATAGAACGGGTGACAATTAACCCCGCCGCATAAGGGATCTGAATGGCGAAATCGTTTTTCCGTTCCGCTTGGTTTGGAATAACCAGCATATTCCATGCCGCAGGCGCCGGCTGAGTATGCCATTCGCCTTCCATCGCCGCCAGTTTCACCGGCTGAGTCTGACCGATTTCATAACCGGACTCATCACCCATAATCAGCACAGAAATAACCGAGATGATACCGAAGACGGAAGCGACAGAAAAAGAACGTTTGGCAAAGCCGATATCGCGTCCTTTTAAAATATAGTATGCGCTGATCCCCAATACGAAGAACGCACCGGATACATAACCGGCCGATAAGGTGTGTAAGAATTTACTTTGTGCCACCGGATTTAACCACAACTCCATAAAGCTGGTCATTTCCATACGCATGGTTTCAAAGTTAAACTCAGAACCGATCGGATTTTGCATCCAGCCGTTCGCAACTAAAATCCACATTGCGGATAAGTTTGAACCGAAAGCCACACAATATGTCGTTAACAAATGTTTGCCTTTTGATAAACGATCCCAGCCAAAGAAGAACAACCCGACGAAAGTTGACTCTAAGAAAAATGCTAACAATGCTTCAATCGCCAGCGGTGCACCGAAGATATCACCGACATAATGAGAATAATATGACCAGTTGGTACCGAACTGGAATTCCATTGTAATACCAGTGGTTACCCCCAGAGCAAAGTTAATACCAAATAACTTACCCCAGAATTTTGTCATATCTTTATACACTTCTTTGCCTGTCGCCACATAAAGCGTTTCCATTATCACCAGAATAAAGGATAATCCCAGCGTTAACGGCACAAACAAAAAGTGATATAACGCAGTTAATGCAAACTGCAATCTAGAGAGTTCAACAACGTCTAACATCTCAACTCCTTGTAAATGCTACAAGTTCTTCACAAATGATTACCATGTAATCACCCCATACGCTTAAAAGAATGTTCCCTAAGCAAGCTCCATTGAATTACCTTTATAATTATTACTACAACATAAAATTCACACTATTTTTACAGCCAGTAATTAATTATTCTCATAGGTACCCCAAGACAGGGATGTATTCTACTACTAAAGATAAGGATAAAAAACCGTAAAAATGCAATACTGATCACATTTTTGTATTTAAATCAAAAATAATAATAAATAGGTATAATCTTATCTATTGATATAAGTCAAATCACATATTTTATTAACATTTTTACAACATTTATTGTGTACATGATCACAAGACGGAATAAAAAATCAACCAGTACTAGACATCGCGCGGATATTCTGATAACTTTCGTTGCGTTTGATTTTTAGTATTTAAAAATTAATAAAGGGGTTTTAATGAAAACAACAATAAAATTCGTGCTGACGGCTTTTTTTGCAGCCGCAACCTTGACCGGTGTTTCCGTCTCAGCACAAGCTCAGCCAACAGAAAAACAAACAGAAATTCAGGCATTACCGCAGCAATGTGAAAAGTTATTCAAAGAAACGGAAAATCTGATTGCCGAAGCGGAAAAACAACCGGGGACCCACACTCAGTTACGCAAAATCAAAAGCAAATTGAATCAAAGCAAACAGCAAATCCTTGAAATGGAACTGGCGACGCAAATCAGAAGCTGTGATATCGGGTTGGCGAAACTCACTTCAAAACAGCAATAATATCATTCGCACAAAAAAGGCTTGTTACGACATAAAACAAGCCTTTCGTTTATCTGAAGCCATATCGGCCTATTCATCCAGCACGACTTTTCCGATATAGCCCAAATTACGGTGGCGCTGCGCATAATCGATGCCGTAACCCACCACAAACTCATCGGGAATAGAAAATCCGACCCAATCCACCGGCACTTCCACCTCGCGCCGCGAAGGTTTATCCAGCAGCGTACAGATTGCCAATGATGCCGGCTCGCGCAGCTTTAAAATCTCACGCACTTTTTGTAGCGTATAGCCCGTATCAATAATGTCTTCCACAATTAAAACATGTTCATGTTTAATATCACCATCCAGATCCTTGCTGATCTTCACATCATGATTGCTGGTCATCCCGGAACCGTAACTGGCGGTCGTCATAAATTCAATTTCCACCGGCAACTGCATTTCACGCACCAAATCCGCCATAAACATAAAAGAGCCGCGCAACAGACCGACGATAATCACTTTCTCCGCCCGTTTATGTTGATAGAATTGGGTGATCTCACGCCCCAATTCCTGAATCCGGGTTTGTACCTCTTGCTGCGGAATTAAAATGTCAACATGGTGTTTCTTCATACATATACCTTTATCAGTAAGTTATCTTTGCGCTGCGAATAAGTGCCGCGTATTGTAGCAAAAAAAAAGCTGAAGTATAAACTCCAGCTTTTCAAATACCCTAACGAATTTACTTTCTACTCTACTTTTGTTTGGAGTATCTTAAAAACGACCTCTACCCAATCATTTTTAATCGCAATACTTAACAAACGCGGTCATTGTAGCAAAATCGATTTTAATGTCAATAAGAATTATTCTCATTTATAAAATTTAATTGCCCGATACTTTCATCGCCTCCAGCAATACCGAGCCGGTCTGAATGTTAGACCGCGTTTCAATATCATCGGCTACCGCCACGATATTACGCAGCATATCCGTCAATTGACCGGCAATGGTAATTTCCGCCACCGGATACTGAATCTCACCGTTTTCTACCCAAAAGCCGCCGGCACCGCGGGAATAATCACCAGTCACCGGATTCACGCCCTGCCCCATTAACTCCGTCACCAGCAAACCGCGCCCCATGCGGCGTAAAAGTGCGGTCAATCCTCCGCTTAAATTCGGTTTAACCAGCCAGTTGTGAATCCCGCCGGCATGGCCGGTAGTTTGCATCCCCAGTTTTCTTGCGCTGTAACTGGTTAATAAATAGGTTTGCAGAATACCGCGTGCAATAATCTCGCGCGCAACCGTTCTGACCCCTTCGCTGTCAAACGGGGAAGATGCCAGCTGACCGATTAAATGCGGTCGCTCACTGAGCTGAAACCAATCCGGTAAAATTTGGCTGCCCAACCGATCGAGCAAAAAACTGGCTTTACGGTACAAACTGCCGCCGCTGATCGCCGCCGCCAAATGACCGAATAAGCCGGTCGCCACATCATTTAAAAATATCACCGGCACGGTCTGCGTTGCAATTTTTTGCGGTTGCAGACGGGCCAGCGTTTTCTGCGCGCACCGTGCGCCTACCCAATCGGGGGTTTCCAGCTTCCGCATATCCCGCGCCACCGTATATTCATAATCCCGCTCCAGTTGATCTTCATGCCCGGCGATCATCGAACAGGACAAAGAATAACGGCTCGACAGATAACTTTGCAGCATCCCGTAACTGTTGCCATAAACCCGAACTCCGGTGTGAGAATTAAACGCCGCGCCCTCACTGTTTACGATCCGCTTATCATAATCCAGCGCGGCCTGTTCTGTTTGCAGCGCCAGTTCCACCGCACGCGCCACATCAATATCCGCGTGATGATAAAGCGCCAAATCCGGCGCCTCAAATGCCATTAATTCCCGTTCCGCCAGACCGGCACACGCGTCGGCGGACGTATATCGCGCGATAGCCAGCGCCGCTTCCACCGCACGTTTAATCGCATCGCGGCTTAAATCCGAGGTTGAGGCATTGCCTTTTTGCTGACCCAAATACACCGAAATGCCCAGCGCACCATCATTGTTAAACTCGACGTTTTCAATTTCCTGTAAACGGGCGGAAACGGATAATCCGCTGACTTTCGTTACCGACACTTCCGCGCCGGCACCGGCTTTTTGCGCCACATCCAGCGCATAAACGACCGCCTCGCGCAGCGCCTGTTCCTGCTGCTTTAAAAGTGCGGTCGGATTTTGTTGATTTTCCATATTAAAACCTTGGTATTAAACATGTTGCGCATTTTAGCTTATTTTACGTCATCTCGCTAATACGGACGGAATTATGCTAAACTAACCGCGTTTTTAGTTTAATGCAGGATGTAATTATGTCAAAACGCAAAAAAGACGTCTTTGATTGGGAAGCAGAACAGGAAGAAGAGATAATCTGGGTCAGCAAAAGCGAAATCAAGCGGGATGCCGAAGCGTTAAAAAAGCTGGGCGAAAAACTGGTGAATTTAACTCAAACCAATTTAACTAAAATCCCGCTGGATGATAGCCTGTCGGAGGCGATAGATCTTGCCCGCCGTTTACAGAAAGAAGCCAAACGCCGGCAGCTGCAATATATCGGAAAACTGTTGCGCAACACCGATGTCGCCCCGATTCAGGAGGCGCTGGACAAAATCGAAAACCGGCATAATCATCAACAGGCCATGCTGCATAACTTGGAACAACTGCGCGATGAACTGATTGCCAAAGGCGACGAGGCACTAACGCGGCTGCTCGCCGATTACCCGCAGGCGGATCGCCAGCATTTACGTCATCTGCTGCGCGCGGCACAGAAAGAAAACGAGCAGCACAAAGCGCCGAAAGCCTACCGGGAAATTTATCAGTATTTAAAAGCATTAATCTTAACGGAATAAAAAAACAGGGTGAGCATCAACGTTCACCCTGTTTTTTCTTAGTTTAGCGATTTACCCGGCGCCTGCATAAAGCGGAAAAAGTCGCTGTCCGGTTTTAAAATCATCATATTATCCGGTTTGGCAAAGCTGTTTTCATAGGCTTTCATACTGCGCACGAAGCTGTAAAACTCCGGCTCCCCGCTAAACGCCTCGGCATACAGTTTGGCCGCCGCGGCATCACCGTTACCGCGTAATTCCTGCGCGGTTTTATTCGCATTGGCAAGGATCAAGGTGACTTTACGATCCACATCGGCCTGAATAAATGCGGCCTTTTCTTTCCCCTGCGAACGGTGTTCGCGCGCCACCGCATCACGTTCGGCACGCATGCGCTGATAAATGGAAGATGACACTTCATCCGGCAGATTAATCTGTTTCACCCGCACATCGATGACTTCAATACCCAGTTCCGAGGTACTGTCCTGCCCGTTATTCAAGGCTTTTTTCGCACCGGCCATTAACTCGCCGCGTGTTCCGGAAACAATATCCTTGATCGTGCGGGAACCGATTTCGGAACGCAGGCGATCGTTGACTTTACGACGCAGTAAATTCGACGCCTGCGTATAATCCCCACCGCCGGTTGCGGTAAAGAAACGACCGAAATCGCTCACCCGCCATTTCACATAGGAATCCACCAGCAAATCCTTTTTCTCGACGGTTACGAAACGATCGGCCTGTCCGTCTAAGGTACGAATACGGGCGTCCAGCACCGTAATGCTGTCGATAAACGGAATTTTAAAATGCAGTCCCGGGTTATACACCACCACTTTATTATCCGCATCCCGCTGCACTTTGCCGAAACGCAGCATAATGCCGCGGGTACCTTCATCTACGATCACAATGCTTGAATAAATCACGGCGATCAGAACAATAATGACCGGAGTTAAAAATTTACGCATTAATTAAATCTCCCTTGACGATTTTCCGGATTGTGCGAGGTATTTGACGAATGATTATTTTCCGCATAAACCGGCTTGGAATTCACCGCACTTTGCTGAGCGTCGTTTTTCGGCTTCTCGGTCGATGCGGCATTGGCCCGTTTGCCGGTTAAAATCTGTTCCAGCGGTAACACGGTCAGATTGTTACCGTTATTGCCGTCCAGCATCACTTTCGGCGTATTGGCCATGACTTTTTCCATGGTTTGAATATACAGGCGTTCACGCAATAAATCCGGCGCCGCTTTAAACTCCGGCAATAAACGGCGGAAACGTTCCACTTCCCCCTGCGCATTCAGCACGATTTGATCTTTATATGCCGTCGCTTCTTCAATAATGCGCTGCGCGTCACCACGGGCGATAGGTTCCTGCTCACGGGCATAGGCCTCCGCTTCACGGATATAACGCTGTTCGTCTTCCTGCGCCTTGATGGCGTCATCAAAGGCCGCTTTAACTTCTTCCGGCGGACGCGCGAACTGGAAGTTCACATCTAAAATGTCCAGCCCCATATTGTAAGGCTGAATAATATCCTTCAGCGCTTTCCAGGTATTTTCACGCACAATCGCCCGCCCGGTGGTTAAAATATCGTCCATCGACATATGCCCGATAACATATCGCAACGCACTGTCCGTGGCCTGATTCAGGCTATCATCCGCATTGCTGACGCTGAACAGGTATTTGGCGGGGTCCTGCACACGGTATTGCACCGTCATTTCCACTTTCACCATATTTTCATCCTGCGTCAGCATAGAACCCTGCGTTCTCAGCTCTTTGACCTGCTCCACATTGACCGGCACCACGCGATCCACAAAGGTCGGTTTCCAGTTCAGACCGGGCTGAACGATAGAATGCAGCTGACCGAAACGCAGCACCACGCCGCGTTCCGCTTCTTTGACCGTGTACAATCCGCTGACACCCCACAAAATAAGACCGGCGGCAACCGCAATCGGCAACAGTTTACCCGCATTAAACGACGGTTTTTTACTGCCGCCGTTTTTATTATTACCGCCCCCCAGTTTTTTCAGCAGATTGCTGAACACCTCTTCGAGATCGGGCGGCGACTGCTGATTATCCCGCGCCGAATTATCCCCCCAATCCGGTTTTTGCTTACCGTCATTCGGCTGATTATTCTCAGGCTTTTTTCCGTTACTGCCTGGCTTACCCCAAGGATCTTGATCTGAACCGTTAAAGGACATGCTTCTCTCCATTTGTCAAAAAATTGTTACACAGTCTAAACAAAATATCACACTAAGTCTAATGAAAGTCTTGATTATGTAGGGGCGATTTTATGATTTTAAAGCGCCGGCTCAATAATTTACCGAATAGATTAACGGATGTTGCAGTTTTTCCGCCGCTAAGCCCTCACCATCCCAACGAAAGCATTGCAAGGCGGCGAAGCCGAGGTTAGTGAAAAAAGCCAGATAAAACGGAAACTGCGCGCTGAACAACAGCTGCCCGCGCGGACAATAGGCCGAATGCAGTGATAAATTAAGCGGATCATGCCGCACTTCCGATAATTTTACGATCCCCACGCCCTGCGACTTCAGCACCGCTTCGCGCAAACACCAGATACGATAAAAACTACCCGCCGCATCCTGCTGGCGCAAAAACCACTGCTGCTCGCACTCCGAGGCAAAATGACCTAAAAGTGCGGTGTAATTGCGCGCTTTTTGTGCATATTCGATATCAATGCCGACGACACTGTGCTGATGTTGGTTGCCAATCTGTAAAATAACCGCCACCCAATCGCCGCAATGGCTGATGTTAAAATCAATATGAGGGATTGGAAACTGCGGGCGACCGGACGCGGTACGGTAAATCTGGCCTAAAAGTGCGGTATTAATTTGCGCTTTTTTTAACAGTTTCCACAACAGAAAATGCGCCACCCAACGGCAACGATGACGTTGTCGCACACGGGGATTCCCGTTCGACGGCAATAATTCGTCAGTGAATAAATCGGCGGGGATATCCTGTAGCGGATAAGGTTGTTGAATATTGCCGCAGGCAACAAATAATGTCATTGTCTCATCCCAAAAAACGCCGGAAAAAGCCGGTCGGTATTATTTTTTCCGCGACGCCAACTGCGCCAGACGCAAGCGGCAGATTTTTTCCTGTCCCGCGGCGGACAGCGTTTTCAGCCCGGCTTTGGTATTGTCAAAGCCGCGTGTTATTTCCGCCAGTTTCTCTGCCGGCAATGTGGATTGGGCTAAATTCCGTTCGATATGTGCAAAATAAATCTGACAACTTGGCGATAATTTTTCTGTTTGATAACCGCGCATTGAACAGGCCGATAACAATAACAGCGTCACTAACAGAATGTTTTTCATAGGTTGTCCTTATAAAACGTGCAAAAAATAAGTGCTGCCGCCACAAGGGCGCGCAACACTATATTCTATCTAAATTCACTCAGATAACAACCGGTTTACACGCTTAATAAATGCGGTCGGATTTTCCAACGCGCCGCGCTCCGCCAGCATCGCCTGCTCCAGCAACAATTCCACCCAGTCGGCGAATTCGTCCTGATCGGCAATATCGGCGGTTTTCTTCACCAGCGGATGCGTCGGATTCAGCTCAAAGGTATATTTCACCTCCGGCACGCTTTGTCCCGCCGCGGCAAACAGTTTCGCCATTTGCGTGGTCATTTGATCGTTATCGGTAGAAACGACCGCCGGCGTATCGGTCAGACGATGAGTCAGACGCACCGCTTTCACTCGGTCGCCAAGTAGGGTTTTCACCCGTTCCACAAACGAACCGAAGGCTTCATCCTGCGCTTTTTGCTGTTCTTCTTCCTTATCTGCCAGCTCGCCTAAATCCAGATCCGCTTTGGTGATCGGCTGCAACGGTTTGCCGTCGAATTCGGTGAGATAGCTTAACATCCATTCGTCAATCCGATCCGATAGCAACAACACTTCAATGTCTTTCTTGTTAAACAGTTCCAAGTGCGGGCTGTTTTTGGCCGCGATATAGCTGTCGGCGGTAATATAATAAATGCCTTTTTGTCCCGCTTTCATGCGCGCCACATATTCTTCCAGCGACACATTCTGCTCACTGCTGTCGTTTTTGCTGGAAGCGAAACGCAATAATTTGGCAATCGCATCTTTGTTGGCAAAATCTTCTGCCGGGCCTTCTTTCAACACCAAGCCGAATTCGTTCCAGAATTGCTGATATTTTTCCTTATCGTCCTGCGCCAGTTTTTCCAGCATTTGCAGCGACCGTTTAGTCAGCGCTTTACGCAGCGCCGCGGTGACTTTGTTATCCTGTAGGATTTCACGCGATACGTTTAATGGCAAATCGTTACTGTCGATCAACCCGCGCATAAAACGCAGATAATTCGGCATAAACTGTTCCGCATCGTCCATAATAAATACGCGCTGCACATAGAGTTTCAGCCCGTGTTTGTGCTCACGGTTAAACAGATCCCAAGGCGCTTTCGACGGCACATACAACAGGCTGGTATATTCCTGATTGCCTTCCACTTTATTGTGCGTCCACAACAGCGGATCGGCAAAATCATGGCTCAGATGTTTGTAAAATTCTTTGTATTCGTCATCCGAAATATCGCCTTTCGCCCGCGTCCAAAGTGCCTGCGCTTTATTGATTTTCTCCCATTTGACGCCGGTTTCCTTGCCTTCCTCATCATGCTCTTTGCTCAGAATTTCCACCGGCAAGCCGATATGATCGGAATATTTACCGATAATTTCGCGCAGCCGCCATTCGTTGGCAAATTCTTTTTCGTCCTCGCGCAGATGCAATGTGATTTCCGTACCGCGCGTTTTTTTCTCAATATCCGCGACGGTATAATCGCCTTCGCCGGCGGATTCCCACAATACGCCTTTATCGGCACTTTCGCCGGCCGCACGGGTTTTCACGCTGACTTTATCCGCCACAATAAAAGCGGAATAAAAACCGACCCCGAACTGCCCGATTAACTGGCTGTCTTTCGCCTGATCGCTGCCAAGTGCGGTTAAAAATTCTTTCGTTCCGGATTTCGCAATCGTACCCAAATGGTCAATCGCCTGTTCGCGGGTCATCCCGATACCGTTATCGCTGACGGTCAGCGTGCCTTTCGCTTCATCAAAGCTGATGCGCACTTTCAACTCGCCGTCGCCTTCGTATAATTCCGGTGCGGATAAGGCCTTAAAACGTAATTTATCCGCCGCATCCGACGCATTTGAGATCAATTCGCGTAAGAAAATTTCTTTATTGGAATACAGCGAATGGATCATTAAATGTAACAGTTGTTTGACTTCCGATTGAAACCCGCGGGTTTCCTGATTTTTGCTCATAATAATTTCCTCTCTGACTGAATGTTTCCGTATATAAGAGCAAATACCGAGATTTCAAGCGCAATCACGTCGCTAATTGAGCAATTTTTGCGCTAACGGGAAAGTGATGGAAAAAAGAAAAGTGAAACGGAATAAAACTCGCTGAACGCAAAAGTGCGGTAAAAATTACCGCACTTTTTTCCGTTGAGGGAAAACAATCAGAATGTGTAGCGCAAACCGACTTTGGCGCCATATTGATTGATTTTAACATCATTGACTTTGCCTAAACGGTTATACTCCACCGTCCCGGTCAACGCCCAGTTCGGCGCCAGCTGATAAGCCGCACCGGCAAAGGCACCGTAACCGAAGCGGGTCGAATCTTCGCTATAGGAATACACATTGCCGTTGCCGGCCCGATAAAATTCATCCACTTTAACCAGATTCGACGCTAAGCGAACCCCGATATACGGTTTCAGATCCGTATTTAAATTCAGATCATAAATGGCGGAAAAACCGAAACTGTGGATTTTCAGCTCACCGTTGCCTACCCCGCCATAACTGTATTCCGATTTACCGTAATGGGTATAGTCCGCGGCCAAACGCCAGTCCACAAATTTGTACCCGACGATTACGCTCGGGGTAAACTTGCTTTTATTAATTTCTCCGTAATGCAAGCCGGAGGTTTTGATTTTAGAATAGCCTAAATCACCCTCAACATACCAGTTTGCCTGTGCCGTCGCCGCCACGCCCGACGCAGCAATAACGATAGCCAATAATGATTTTTTCATGTACTTACTCCTTTTGAACAGTCATTAAGCGTGAAGAAATATAGCATAGTCGGCCGGAGAATTCATCTAATTCTTTGTATTCACTAAGGATAGTTGCCGGCCGCATTTGCGGCAAAAATACACCGCACTTTCCTTTTGCACTTTATTATGCCGTCTTAAGGTCAAATAATGGGTCTGGCAGGCGCATTGGTACGCAAAGGTTTTACCCTGCACATTTTGCACGTTAAAGCGGTGGCAGGTCTGCGCCGGCAAATGGAAAATGTCCGTCATCACCGCGCGCCATTGCGCACCGTGCGGTTTTACCCGGCCGAAAACCTGATAGACGATAAGGTGCGCCAGCTCATGCCACACCACCTGAGCAATAAAGGCGTGCGGATTTTCCAGCAATAAGGTGCGGTTCAGTCTGATTTCATTGTGTTCGGGATAGGCGACGCCCGCTTTTACTCCGCGCAGGCGATAGTTGACCGTCGGCACCGGAAAAGTGCGGTTAAAATGCTGTTCGGCAAGCTGTAAACCGGCGTTTAACTTACGCACAACCTGCATATTAAGCTGACGAAACTCGGCGGTTTGCATAAAAAACAACCGGCGCGCACGTTTGTCCGCGCCGGCAGCAACAAGGTTATTTTAATCCGGCGGCCGCGCGCAGTTCTTGGGCGCGATCGGTTTTTTCCCACGGGAACTGCTCACGCCCGAAATGACCGTAAGCCGCGGTCTGGCGATAAATCGGCTGAATTAAATCCAGCATGTTGATTAAGCCGTAAGGACGCAAATCAAAAAATTCGCGCACTAATTTCACCAAGAGGGCTTCGCTCACTTTCGCCGTGCCGAAGGTTTCGATCATAATCGATGTCGGTTCGGCAACGCCGATGGCGTAAGACAACTGAATCTCGCAGCGCTGTGCTAAACCGGCCGCCACGATATTTTTCGCCACATAGCGCGCCGCATAAGCCGCAGAACGGTCGACTTTCGACGGATCTTTACCAGAAAACGCCCCGCCGCCGTGGCGTGCCGCCCCGCCGTAGGTATCGACAATAATTTTACGTCCGGTTAAACCGCAATCGCCCATCGGTCCGCCGATCACAAAACGCCCGGTCGGATTGATAAAAAATTTGGTTTCTTTAGACAGCCACTCACTCGGCAGCACCGACTTGATGATTTCCTCCATCACGCCTTCATGCACGGTTTTCTGGCTGACGTCATCGCTGTGTTGAGTGGAAAGCACCACGGCATCCACACCGACGATGTGATGATTATCGTATTTCAGCGTCAGCTGGCTTTTCGCATCCGGGCGCAGCCAGCTCAGCGTGCCGTTTTTGCGCACCTGTGCCTGCCGTTCCATCAAACGATGGGCGTAGGTAATCGCCGCCGGCATTAGCACATCCGTTTCATTGGTGGCATAACCGAACATAATGCCCTGGTCGCCCGCGCCCTGCTCCAGCGGATTTCCGCGATCCACCCCCTGATTAATATCGGCGGACTGTTTACCGATGGCATTCAGCACCGCGCAGGAATGCCCGTCAAATCCCATATCAGAATGCTCGTAGCCGATGTCGCAAATCACCTGACGGGTCAGGCTTTCAATATCCACCCACGCCGAGGTGGTAATTTCACCGCCCACCAGCGCCATACCGGTTTTCACATAGGTTTCGCAGGCAACGCGCGCTTTCGGATCCTGTTTTAGGATTTCGTCTAATACCGCATCGGAGATCTGATCGGCGATTTTATCCGGATGACCTTCCGATACGGATTCGGAAGTAAATAAATATGATGACATAAGATTCCTTTATTCGCTCTACATTTGGATGTTTTTCCGTCTGGACGGCTATAATACGCTTTTTGACTTAAAAGGCAAGCGCTATTTCGGAGCGAACAGACATGAGGTAAAACCGTAACCGACGTAAAGCATGTGGTTTAACTGCAAACAAAACGCCGCACAATGCACTGATTATGCGGCGTTTGACTGTTAAGCCGATGAAATATCGTTGCGCGCGGCGGCAACCGCCTTTAGCGCGGGCAGATCTCCGATTCCACAAAAAAATAGGCGATCTCACGTTCTGCACTTGGCAGACTGTCGGAACCGTGTACCGAATTGCGGCTTTTACTCTGCGCAAACTCGCGGCGCAGCGTGCCTTCCTCCGCCATAGCCGGGTCCGTTGCGCCCATTAAAGTGCGGTAGTTTTTTACTGCGTTTTCCTTCTCCAGCACACTGACCAGCACCGGTGCGGAAATCATATATTCCACCAGATCGGCAAAAAAGCTTTTGCCCTCATGTTCGGCATAAAATCCTTCCGCCTGCGCTCTGGTTAAATGCACCATTTTCGTAGCAACGATTTTAAAGCCGTGCTGTTCTAATCTTGCCAGAATCCGACCGATAAGATTTCGCTCCACCGCATCCGGTTTAATGATGGATAATGTCCGTTCCTGCGCCATAAATGTCCCCCCGTTATTGCACTATCCGTTCGCTTTCACTAATAAAAAATTGGCCAAGGTTTGCACGCCGATACCGGTGGCGCCGGCCGCCCATAAATCGCCAGGCGCTTTACGATATGTCGCCGAACAATCGATATGCAACCAGTGTTTCTGATATTGTTGAACAAAATAAGATAAAAAGGCGGTAGCCGTGCTCGCCCCCGCACCAACCGGCACGGAACCGATATTCGCAATATCGGCGAAATTCGAGCTGATCTGCGAACGGTGAAATTCTTCAAACGGCAAACGCCAGAAAGGCTCCTGCACGGATTTCGCCGTTTCAAACAACTGCGCGACCAACTCATCATCCATGGAAAGCACCGAATGATAATCATTGCCCACCGCCACTTTCGCCGCGCCGGTCAAAGTCGCGCAATCGATAATCAACTGCGGGCGCTGTTTATCCGCTTCAATTAACCCGTCCGCCAGCACCAAACGCCCTTCCGCATCGGTATTCAATACTTCCGCGCGAATGCCGTTGGCATAAGTGATAATATCGCCCAGTTTCAGGGCATTGCCGCTGAGCATATTTTCCGCACAGCATAAATATAATTTCACCCGTCGCGCCAGCCCGCCGGCAATCGCCATGCCTAATGCGCCGGTCAACAACGCCGCGCCGCCCATATCGGTACGCATCGTGCTCATGGTCTCGCTCGACTTAATGCTGTAACCGCCGCTGTCGAAAGTGATGCCCTTACCGACTAAACAGGCAAAAACCGGCGCATCGGGATCACCGCTCGGATTAAAATCCAGCTGTAACATCGCCGGTTTATTGGCTGAGGCTTTGCCCACCTGCCAGATGCCGTGATAGCCTTGTTTTTCCAATTCCTCAGCCGAAATAATCTCAAAAGACACCGCACTTTTATCGGCATATTCCGCCGCCTGCGCCTCAATAAATGCCGCCGCGCGCTGCGCTAATGCCTGCGGCGTCACCAATGAAGCCGGTAAATTGATGATTTCACGCACAAAATCGCCGCATTGAATACGCGCCAACAACTCCGCCTGCGGTTCATCCGCCAAATGCGGAAACTCAATGGTGTAATCCTGTTTCGCGCTATAAAAGCCCTGATAAAACGCCCAACAATGCTCCAGCTCCCATTGTTCGCCAATCAGTTCGACTTCTTTAATCCCCTGCCCGCGCAGCTTACGCGCCGCCTTTTGAATTAAAGTGCGGTCATTTTTTTCATTGTTTTTTACATGAATCACCGCTTGATTATCGGCAAAACTCAACAACGCATTATTGCCCCAGCAATCCGGCGCCGGCGCAAAAGAAAGCAAAATGTTCATAATTTTATTCCTATATATAAAAACCGGTACAGCGGCACTATACCAGTTTTTTCAATTTGTGTCTTAATTGTTAATAAAAAATTAAATGAGAATATTTTGCTATTCAAATAAAACGGCCTCAGATAAAACTTTTCCCGCCAAATCTTTTGCCGACAAACTCGGTTCTCCGTCTAATTGCCAGTCAATCGCGACAGTTGAATCGTTCCAAATAAGAGAATGCTCGGCTTTTGGGTTGTAATAATCGGTGCATTTATATACAAACTCCGCCGTTTCACTTAACACATAAAATCCGTGCGCAAATCCCTCCGGAACCCAAAGTTGACGTTTGTTTTCTGCAGAAAGAATTTCACCGACCCATTGTCCAAATGTTGGCGAACTACGGCGTAAATCCACCGCCACATCAAGCACTGCGCCTTGCACCACACGCACAAGTTTACCTTGCGTATTTTCCGTTTGATAGTGTAATCCGCGCAATACGCCTTTGATGGATTTGGAATGATTTTCTTGTACGAACGTACGTTGGGCGACATGTTGTTTAAACCATTCGTCGCGGAAGGTTTCCATAAAAAAACCACGTTCATCACCAAAAATTTGTGGCTCTAACAGTTTTACATCGGGGATTTTCGTTTCGATAATTTTCATTCTGCGTATGCCTTTAAGTTCTGTAACGCCTTTTTCCAATCGCTCGGCTCAATGCCCCAAGTCTGCTGAATTTTGGTTAAATCCAAGCGGGAATTTGCCGGGCGTTTTGCCGGCGTCGGATAATCACTGGTGGCAATTGCATTTAAGTGCGGTATATTTTCCAATATATTTTGCATTTTTGCCTCAGCAAAAATCGTTCGTGCAAATTCAAACCAACTGACATAAGGCTGCCCGCTAAAATGATAAATACCAAACGCATCGGTTTTACCGTTTAAAATATCAAAGGCGATTTTAATTAATGCAGCGGCAATATCGCCTGCATACGTCGGACCACCAATCTGATCGGCAACAATGCCTAATTCGGCACGTTCTTTGCCTAAACGTAGCATTGTTTTCACAAAATTATTACCATGTTCGCCGAATACCCACGCAGTACGCAAAATAATCGATTTCGGATTCGCTTGCCTTACCGCTGTTTCACCTGCAAGTTTTGTGCGTCCATACACATTTTGAGGGTCAGGTTGATCCGTTTCTTTGTAATAGTCATTATGCTTACCATTGAATATATAGTCAGTGGAAATATGCAAAATTAATGCGTCAATCTGTTGTGCTGCGTTGGCCAGCATTCCCGCACCTTTTGTATTAACCGCTTCGCAACGCGCAATGTCCTTCTCGGCACTATCTACCGAGGTATAGGCGGCAGCATTGATGATCGCATTCGGACGAAAATTTTCGACAATTTTTTTGACCGCACTTTCATCGGTAATATCCAGTTCATCATGGCTTACGGCCAGTAGTTCCGCCTTTCCTGTCAGCTTTTGTACCACATAATGCCCTACCTGACCTTTTGAACCGGTAACTAAAAATCGCTTCATGTTATTCATCGTCTTTTATTAGGCGTAATAAATATTGACCATAAGCATTCTGACTCATTGAATATGCAATAGTTTTCAGCTGGTCTGCCGTTAACCAATGATTACGCCAAGCGATTTCTTCTAAACAAGCAATATGTAAATCCTGTACATTTTCAATAGTTCGTACAAAAGACGCCGCTTCATGCAAACTTTCATGCGTACCGGTATCTAACCAAGCAAAACCACGCCCCAGCAGCTGTACATTTAGAGAACCGTCTTTCAAATACATTTTGTTCAGTGTTGTAATTTCCAGCTCGCCACGGGCGGAAGGTCGTACTTGCTTTGCCAATTCGACCACGCGATTATCATAAAAATACAAGCCTGTCACTGCCCAATCCGATTTTGGTTTTGTCGGTTTTTCTTCAATAGACAGTACATTAAAGTTATTATCAAACGCTAATACACCAAAACGTTCAGGATCTTTTACCTGATAACCGAAAACAGTCGCTTTTCCTGCCTCGGCATCCTTTGCGGCTTGTTTTAAGGTCTGGGTAAAATGTTGACCATAAAAAATATTGTCACCTAATACTAAGCAAACACAACTATTACCAATAAATTTTTCCCCGATCAAAAATGCCTGCGCTAAACCATCAGGGCTTGGTTGAATGGCATAACTTAACGAAATACCGAAATCCGAACCATCACCCAACAAACGCTTAAAACTGGCGTTGTCCTCAGGCGTGGTAATAATCAAAATCTCACGAATACCCGCTAACATTAACACCGATAACGGATAATAAATCATCGGTTTGTCATAAACCGGCAACAGCTGTTTTGATACACCGCGGGTAATAGGGTAAAGACGGGTACCGCTACCGCCAGCCAGAATAATACCTTTCATTTTCTTACTCCTAAGCGTTCACGATTATAGCTACCGTCCAACACTCGGCGCCACCACGTTTTATTATGTAAATACCAGTTCACCGTTTTACGAATACCACTTTCAAAAGTTTCTTGCGGTTTCCAGCCAAGTTCACGACTAATTTTGGTCGCGTCAATCGCATAACGAACATCATGTCCCGGACGGTCTGCAACAAACAAGATCAAATCCTCATAGTTAACCACACCTTGCGGTTTATTCGGCGCTAATTCTTCCAATAAACGACAGATACTCCGCACGACCTCAATATTCGTTTTTTCATTGTGTCCGCCAATATTATAAGTTTCACCCGCTTTTCCCTGCGTAATAACTTTATACAACGCTCGGGCGTGATCCTCGACAAACAACCAATCACGAATTTGTTGACCGTCACCGTAAACCGGTAACGCCTTACCCTCAAGGGCATTTAAAATCATTAATGGAATCAGCTTTTCAGGAAAATGAAAAGGGCCGTAATTATTGGAACAATTTGTCACGATGATCGGCAAGCCATAAGTTCTCCCCCATGCACGCACAAGATGATCACTGGCGGCCTTTGATGCGGAGTAAGGACTGCTTGGAGCATAAGCTGTGGTTTCAGTAAATAAATCCGTACGACTTTCTAAATCCCCATAAACTTCGTCCGTTGAAATATGATGAAAACGAAAAACCTCTTTTTTTTCAAAGGATAAATCATCCCAATAATGGCGTGCCACTTCAAGTAATGTATAAGTTCCCACAATATTGGTTTGAATAAAAGCCGCGGCACTATCAATCGAGCGGTCCACATGACTTTCCGCCGCTAAATGCATAACAGCATCGGGTTGATATTGTGTAAAAATGCGCTCCAATGCAGACTTATCACATATATCAACTTGCGCAAAAGCATAACGAGCATGTTTTTCTACCGATTTGAGCGATTCTAAATTACCGGCATAAGTGAGCTTATCAAGATTGATAACCGAATCCTGCGTATCGGTAATAATATGGCGAATCACGGCGGAACCAATAAAACCGGCGCCCCCGGTAACTAAAATTTTCTTGCGCATAATTTCCCTTATCTTTCCCAATAACCTTTATGCATACTGCATTTTTTTATTATATATTTCGGCAGTTTATTCCAGTTCAACCCCAATTTAAACCCGATTGCTTTAAACAAGGTCGTCAGCATAGCTTTAGGGATCCATAATGGAGCATGCTTGAGCAAATACTTCAATTCCGAAATAACAAATTTTTTCCCCTCGCCCTTTACGCCGCCAAAATTTTCTTTTATCCACCGCACCTTGGCGTGAAATACTCCCGTATCAAAATAACGTTTAACTTCCTGACAATAAGAATAATTATGGGAATGATACACCATAGCGTCAGCGCAATAGGCAATTTTATAATTCGCTAAAATCATTTTAGCCGCCAAATACATATCTTCTGCCAAAATAACATCATTTGGAAATCCGCCCAACGCGGTAAAGACAGAACGTCGATAAGCCGCAAATGAATTAGACATAAAAGCCGTTTTAATACCCAACTCAGTAATATCACGTTTTTCCTTAGTTACTGAATGGGCGGGATAATTGAATAGTCTGGCATGTGCCGCAATAGGATTTGCATCTTTATGCGGCAGCTGACGACCATAAGCTGCTGAAACCGAGGCGTCACTAAAACAATTGACTAAACATTGCAAAGCATCTGCGCTTGCTAATAGTGCATCTTGGGTAAGAAAAACCAAAATGTCGCTGTCCTTTTTACAAAGCATTACCGCTTGATTGCGCGTCCGACCATGATTAAAATCTGATTTCTCAATACAATAAGTCGAAAAACCGGCCTGTTTAGCTAAATTGGCCGTGTTATCTACCGATGAGGAATCAATCACAATAACTTCTTCAATTCGAATCGTTTGAAGCTTTAATTGTGCAATCCATTCAACCCACAAATCACCAGCATTAAAAGTCGGAACAATAAGAGTTATGCTTAACATTTTATATCGTCTTTATACTTTGTTACTTTATTAGTTAATTTCCGCTCACTATTTTTAATCATTTCAGAATAAACATCATTTTTAATTCCCCATAGCGTGGACTCAATATTTTCCTTGTGTCCCACAAGATATGGAATTGTCGTTATGGTCACACAATCAGCATGAGATTCCAGATAACGATCAATGGTATTTTCTTCCACATTATGGTTCTTTTCATCCCATGACAATAACTTATCATAAAAACGATGTGAATAAATATTAAACACCATACTGGTCATTTTATCGATATAAATATACTCCTTATCGCCTTCCCTTTTCGTTTTCAAAATTTTAATATGATCACTGACATCGGCAATAAGCCCGGAGAATAAATCCCATTGTTTATCCTGCGCAAGAAATCTTTTTATTTCAATATAATCTTCCTCAAAATTCTGAAAAAATTCCACATCATCTTCACAAACAGTCACCATATATAGACCAAGATCCTTTGCCTTTTGCAGAATAAATTTATAACTCATTCCGCATCCCAGCCAACTCTTTTTATGCCTTAGTCCCGGAAATATCTGAATATTCCTGTGATTTTGTTGCATAAAAGCTTGTGTTCTTTTCGTCGATTCCGGTAATCCTAGACAAATAAAATCATGTTTGAATTCGATGTGATGTCCGGCTATTTTATAAAAATCGGCAAAACTCAACCAATCGTTTGCCAACATAAAACGCATAAAATAATATTCAAACATATTTTTCGATTGCTGCAGATAAGCGCTATTTTTCTTAATTTTTTTCTCTCTCAATTCACTATTCGTTAACCAGAAAGTAATATGCTGACACATTTGATCAATATCGCCGACTTCTACAAAATCAACCGTATTTTTAATTTCATCATGTAATTCTAGATCGACACTGGTTTCTGAAATTATCAGTTTATTAAGGGATAAGCATTCATAGAGCCGGGTTGTTTCTAATAAAGCGTCATCATAATAATGAATATTGACTATAATTTTAGCTTTACTAATTTCTTTATATAGTTCATCCGCAAATACATTTTTTATCACTTTAGTTTTAAATCGTTTTGTAATCACATCAAGATATGCCTTTCTGCGCTGGTTCTTTATATCACCATAAAATAAAACGTCATACTGTTCATGAACCGCTTTCTCTGCAAAATAATCCTTTTGATAAGCAAGCGGCATAAAATAAATCTGCCGATAAGACAGTCCTTGAGTCTGAAGATAAGTAATGTTATCCAGAGAATAGTCAAATATTGAATAAGCATTTTTTAACTTATCAATATATTCCGGTGTAAACCAACGAGAACTGACGGATTGTTCTAATTGAAATGCGACATAGTGATTCGGCAACTGATTAAACATCTGCGGACAAATAACACAATGTAATCCCTTGCCGAATCCTTCTTTAGGCGGCTTAAATATAATCTCTGCGTTTAACGCTAATTTATTAAAATTAATCTGAAGCAGTCTTGCAATAAAATAACAATGCTTAGTTGTCAGAATATAGATAGTATCCTGTTTATATATATCTATTTCCGGCAGATCGAACTTATTATCACCAAGATAAGGGGATATAATTTTTTTTATTGTATATCTTATGCCATATTGTTTTATAGAATTAATTACCTTAAAAACAAGCCTAGGATCTTTTATTCCCTTCACAACCGCACATATAAGTCTATTTAACATGTCTAACATATTATCACCACAATACCTATAAATTTGATTTTAAAATATATAAAATAAATTTTTCTATTTTTTTAGTTCTAATATTATTTTAGAATTTTCAGATGAAATATGATACTTTTCACTCTCTCTATTAAAATTCTTATTTGTGACTAAAGGAAGTCTTTTGGAAATACTATGAGTTGAAATTTTTATAAATAGCTCATACTTATCTGTCGGAATATCTGATATATCAATCCCTTGATTCTGAGGAGTAGTAAACCATCCTTTATCATAAATAACCAGATTTTTCCCATCAAAAAATTCTTTAGTTAAATAAGGCTTATTCAAATTAGCCAAGGTTTTTCTTATCGTTTTCTTACCTTTTAAAATCAGTTGATAGTCAACATCTTTATACTCAATAAGATTATATCCTCGTAAAATAGCAACGCCTTCTATAAATAAAGTATCTTCTTTTATACTTAATCCTCTAGTATCAACAATAGCTTCAGCTTTCTTTTTCATTGATGATAAAGGCAAGGGCTGTGAGCCAAAAAAGTTAACTTCATTATGCTGAAATATTGGTGTTGCTTCCGATGCCAAACAATAATATAAACCAAGTAAAATCGCCGTATGATGAGATGTAATCTGATTATGTTCGCGACAGAATACCGAATAAGTTTTAATCAAATTAAAATTAGAATATTTTCTTAAATCTTCTAATATCGGTTTAATCTCAGGTTCATACTGAATATCCGCTTCAGAAGTTAAAAGATAAATGTTTTTATTAAAATATCTTTCTTTTTTTAATAACTTAATAATAATTTTGTCTAAATAATCTTGTTTAGCTTTTGTTAGCTCCCCCATCATATGACGCGCAACATGCTCCCAAGTATTAACAAGATAAGTTCCTATTTTTATTTGGGGTACAGTTGTTACAATATTAGCGACTGGCAATTTCAGACCATAATATAATGCGGCACTTCCACCCTTTGAAAACCCGGTAATAGTTACATTTTGATAATCTAATCCGAACTCTTTTATTTTATAATTAATAAATTCTGTAACCGCCTCTTCAACTTTAAAGTCCATATTAATACAGAGATAATATGTGTACATCTCTTCAAAGTTATCATTAATCCAGATAACATCTGCGGGGCAATCATCAAGTGCATTATTAAAATCGTAATTACCCGGATATTTATGCAGAAAACCTGAAAAAACAATAAGTAAGTGATTAAAATCATATTTTCTAGGTTTATATTTATAAATAATCTCAACACTATTACTAGCTCTATATTTATGCTCTCTTTTTTCTATCATAGATAATTACTCACATAAAGAATAAAGAGTAGATGATTCTACTCTTTAAAACTTACTTAGATAGTGATATTAAATTCTGTAAATTAGCCTCTTTATTTCTCTCTGGAAAAATAGCAATCATATTGGAAAGACAATATCGGGCCAATTCAAGATCACCTTGGATCAATGCTAAATCACATATAATTTCCCAATACTCATATAAAGAATCCGAAGTCGGCTTAAGATGCAGTTTATAAGCTTCTTTAATTAATCCTATCCGTACATTTGCTAATACCAAAGGATAAATAACCTCTTCAGGTCTTTGCTCATAAAGAGGAGGAGCCAATAATAATATTTTTTTCCATTCCTTATATTTGACCAAAATATTTACGATCACTAATGAAATATCCGTATCATAGCCTCGTTTTTCTATAATCTCATTAATCAGCTCACTCAACTCATTGAGTTTATCAATTTTATCTAATGAAATTAAAAATTCAATTAACGAATATTTTGGTAAATAAACAAAATTTCCAAAAGACGCTTTTGCCAACTGACTAAGTACTTTACCATATTTTTGTCTTGCAAAAGACAAATGTGCAATTTCTATATGGCAATCGGAATCATCATTTGTATATTTCTCATAATGCGCTAGCTGATTATGGCAATCATCATACTGTCCCAGCATTCTAAACGCACGAGCTAACAATAATTCCGGCTTATAAAATTCAAGCTCATGTTGGGTAAATTGCACCATATTATCATTTAAAAGTTCCGCAACAGCAGCCCAATTATCTTGGCTTGCTAATAACCAACAATTACAAATGATTCTTTCGTTTGAGGTTAAATCTGACAGTCCGGTAATTATTTTTTCTAATTCATCGGATTGTTTTAATTCCGCATAACAACGTAATAGCATAAATTGCTGCTCTCGGTTTAATGTGGAAAGTGCAGTTAAATAATCAATAGCTCGTTGCCATTCCTCTTGTAAAAACATTTGTATCGCTCTAATCTCGATAACTAAAGGATTATATTCTGTATATTCCTTTAGAGTCGTTTCTAAAGTTTCAAACTGAAACGTATTCGCTAGAGCGTAGAGCTTAATATCTTGTACCTGTCTTTGCTGCTTCTCATTACCGTACTTTTCTAATAGCTCACAACGAGAAAATAACGAATCCCAAATTCTATTTTTATAAGCGGAACAAACAAACTCTTGTAAAACATCCAAATCAATTTCTTTTGTTTCCGGTTCATCCAGTGCTTTAATTGCTTGATATACCCGCTCACAATTTTTACCGTCCCGAAATGGAAATGTTTCTTCAATTCTAGTCTTATACGGTTCTAACGGTTCACCATTATTTTCTAATGCTTTTTCCAATTCATTTAATAAATCATCTGCAGTTTCGGTAACCGGACCAAAACCATTTTCCTCATAGGAAAAATAACCTTTTTTATAGATATGCGATTGTGATGAAAAAACTTCTTTAGCATCAAATTGAAAATAAATAACTAGTTTTCTTAGATAAGCCATCTCAAAGGCAACAGATGAAAAATCTGTAATCATCAATTTAGATGTTTGAAACAATTCCTGAATACTCTCATGAGATGTTTTAGCACTCCATATAGAAATATATTCCGGAACCGTAAACTGTTCTAAATAAGGTTCTATATTTGCATGAGGAGCAAAGACCACTTTATATCCGTACTTCTCACTCAGCATTTTCAATCTATCAGAGTGTAAAACTGCAGACCAATTTTGAGCATAATCGGTAAGCATAAATTCTTTATTTAATTCTCTTTGATTACCGTTTGCTATAATATGCCCTACAATGCTTTGCCGCCATGTAGGCATTATTAATATAGTTTTACTCCCTGCCTGATTTCCGGCTAATAAGGCATCATGGCGTGGAAAACCAGTCAGAACAACATCTTTACGACATAATTTATAACTATCTCCATCTGCTATAGATGCAAACTCTGAAAAAGTACTTGTGATCAAACACTGCAAGTTCTTTTTTCCATTAAACCAGGAGGACATATCATCTTTAGTAATTCCATGTTGGAGAAATACATACTTTTTACTATACTGATATTCGTCACCAAAATAATTATTTATATATCGATCTAAATGACTACTAATAATACGAGAACAACGACAAAGTATTTTTTCAAATTCTTTTGTACCATAGTCAACAAGATTAAAACCTTCATCTTCCAATCGCTGCCAATCATGAGAATTGCGATTTAAAGCAAAATAACATTTTTTACTCGGATAATTATTTTTGATAAATCGATATAAATGTTCTGCATTATCGTCAGCCTGTATATCTCTGTCCATTAATAACCAGCTATCATCTGATGCATATTTTTCAGATGGTTTAAATCTAGAAATAATTTCTGATATTTTAATTTCCTTATATTGTTTTCCAAATAAAGAAATACGGCCATTATTCTTATTTAATGTAATTTTTAAAATATCATTTAATTCATTAAATTGAATCCAGTATCTTTTTTCTTTTACAAAGAATTTATTTCCAAAATTATTAATAACTGTTTTCCCATATACTGGGAAAATTTCTTTACCACCTAATTCTATATATTCCAATTCATCAAAATAGGTATAAAAAGAAAGCAAAATCTGCTTTTTTTCTCTGTCTATGTTTTCAATATAAATAATATTACTATTAATATGTTCATGTTTAAATAAACCGAGCATACCAACTTTATGCATAAACCAGATTCCGGCCAGATTAAAATTTAAAATAATATCTCGATCAATAAAAGAGAATATTTTTATTAATAATTCTAAAAAATATTTTTTTTGTTCATCTGATAAAAAAGAAATTTTTTCTTTGTTATTTAACAGATATTTAACATACCAAGACATATCATATAATGCAGTTCTCTGGATATGTTTAGGAACTAAGCCAAATTTATTAGCGTAATTTTCCAACATCGGAATAAAACCGAATTCAAGAACATTGCTATACTTTTCCAGCTTAGTCCAAGAGGTGTCAATAGTAGAACTTTCATCTTGCCGCTTTCTATAAAAATACACAGAATCCTTCAGATAAACCAAACTACCATTACCACAAACGAGAGAATAATCTGAAATAAATTTCCCGTCTTCAAAGTTCGGTCTAACCCTATGATCAAACATAATATTATTACTTTTAATAATATCAGTTTTAAACATACTGGATGATGCTGACAAATTAATCGTATCTTTAAGATCTAGGATATTATATTTATTTTTCTTATTTTTAAATCTAAATTTTAAAGGATGTCCATCTTTTACAATGCCTTGAGATTCCATGTAAAATTGAAGATTAGAAACCAATACAAGTAAACTAGGATCAAGACTGATTGCATCATCTATCTCCCTAAAATAATCGGCCGATATAAAATCATCAGGATCAATAAATGTTACCCATTCTGTTTCAACATATTCTAGTCCTAAATTTCGTGCAGATGCCTGGCCGCCATTTTCTTTATAAATGTAATGAATATTTTTAGGATAATTTTTCTGCCATTTTTTAATAATGGCCGCAGTATTATCTTGCGATCCATCATCTACACAAATAATTTGAATATGTTTTTTAAAATCTAAACTTTGTGCAACAATACTTTTAAAATACTCGTCTAAGTATTTTTCCACATTATAACAAGCAGAAATAATAGTAAAATAACTGCTACCTTTATATTTCAAAGGCAAATGTTTTCTGACTTTCTGATAAAGTAACTTACTATCACCATTCAACTCAGATGAAATTAAATACCAGGCTCCTTTGCGATCATATTTAAATTTATGATGTATTTTCTTTATCGTAGTTTTAGGGTCAGTGATTAATTTTCTAAAACGACTACCTATATTTGACATTATTTTTCTCCGAAAAATATTATTGCGCACTAAAAAATTATGAAATCAATATGCACCATTTTTGCGTATAACCGCTGGTACGGTTTTACATAAAATAGCAATATCATTCCACAACGACCAATTCTTAACATACCAAGCATCAAAATAAACACGCGTGCTGTAATCAACATTATTGCGTCCAGATACCTGCCATAACCCTGTCATACCGGGCTTAGCGATTAAATAATAATCAATATTTTCTTGATAATATTCCAATTCATTTTTAGTAATAGGTCTGGGGCCGACTAAACTCATTTGTCCGACTAACACATTCCAAAGCTGAGGAAGCTCATCTATACTATGTTTTCTCATCCAGGCACCGAAAAAAGTAATTCTGGGATCATTTTTCAGTTTATATTCTTGCTTCCACTGCTGATAAGCTTTTACATCTTTTTTAAACAGTTGTTGCAATAACTCCTCAGAATTTCTTTTCATTGTCCTAAATTTCCAACACTTGAATAACTTACCATTTAATCCCACTCTGGTATGCCCGTACAAAGGTTGTCCCCCGGTAACAAAAATAATTAGATATATCAATAATAGAAAAGGAAATAGTATCACTAACAAACTAAATGAAACGGCTATGTCCATGCTTCTTTTCAGAATTTTAGATGATCGTTTCGCGAGGTTATGATTAATACGCAATAAGATAATTTCATGGCTAAACAGAAAAGACATATCTGTGCTATATAGAGGCAATCCTCTTAGTGCAGGAACCACAGAAACAAAGCGATAACATTTTTTTGTCAGATAACGTAGCCATGCGTCCCGACTTTCTGTTTCATCATCTTCTAATGCAATAATGAATTGGTCGGTCTTTTCAGTAAAAAAACGCCAGATATTATTTTTACTGTCAGGAATAACAGCGATCCCCAACATCTTAAGCTCCGGGGAAGGCTTCGCTGCAATAAAATATTTTACATTCAGACCAAGGTAAGATTCGCTACAAATAGCATTATAAGCATCGATCGCATTTTGACTATTGCCAATAATTATGGTGTTTTTTAAATAAACTTTAGTTTTTATTAATAATTTTTTAACCAAAACCCGCCCGGTTGGCACTAAAAAGAATGCTATCATCCAAGTCAACACCCAAACATAGCGCGAAAAGTATAATTTAGAAAAACCGACAATTGCTAACTCAATAATTGAGAATATGGCGACCGTTCTGATAATTTCTTTTAATTCAAACCAAAACGGTTTGCGATAAGTATAATGTCTTAAGCGTACCCAAAACCAAGACGCACAAATTCCGCTTAACAGTAAATGAATAACAAAGCGCTCATCCATTTCGGTTAGCGGAATATAGTCATTAAGATCACCACCAAATTTGTGGATAATAAACAGAGCAAAAGGTAACGACAATAAAAAAGTAAGTAGATCAACTAAGATCATAATATATTTACAAATGCTCTGTTTTTTCATAAACATTGATAAGCTACTTAGTACTGTTCACATACAAAGGAAGCACCTCTTCTGTACTTCCTATCGCTTTCATAATTCCCTTGTCAAGCCAAACCGCTTTTTGGCACAATTGTTTAACTTGATTAATAGAATGGGAAACGAATAATAACGTCGTTCCATCTGAAAGCATCTCCGTCATTCTTTTCTTACATTTTTCTTGAAAAGCCTGATCGCCAACAGCCAACACTTCATCGACAATTAAAATTTCCGGTTTTACAATTGTCGCCACTGAAAACCCTAAACGGGCGGACATACCGGACGAAAAGTTTTTTATTGGTACATCAACAAAGTCTTGTAACCCGGCAAAATCAATAATTTCATCAAAATGTTTCTGCATAAAGGCTTTTTTATGGCCTAATAACGCTCCGTTCAAATAAATATTTTCTCTTGCTGTTAATTCTTTATCAAAACCTGCGCCCAACTCAATAAGCGGAGAAATACGACCATATACTTCAACACTGCCTTTATAAGGTTTCAAAATACCGCAGATAAGTTTAAGCAATGTGGACTTACCAGAACCGTTAGCCCCCACTAAACCCCATGATTCTCCGCGTTTGATATCCAAATTAATATCTTTCAATGCCAAAAATTCTTGGAACATCAGTTCCCCTTTTAGCATTTTAATAAAATATTCTTTTAATCCGTTATAACTCTCGGTTGCTTTATTAAAGCGTACAGTAACATCTGTTACTTTCACAATAGTATTATCTTTCATATGTATAAAATAAATTCATCTTGTTTTTTATTAAAATACCAAGTACCTAAGATCAAAGATACCAATGCGATTGAACATCCAATCATTATTGATTCGGGATGTGGCATTTTAGTATAAAGAATAATATCTCTGAATTGTTCGATATACCAATACATCGGATTCAATCCTTTATACCAAGCAAGAAATCGTTCAGGAATAATCGAGGTAGGATAAAAAATAGGCGTCATATACATCCACATAGTAGTAAAAACGCCCCATAAATACTGAATATCACGGAAAAATACGGTAAACGCTGCTAAAAACAAGCTAATTCCAAGGCTAAATGTAGCTACTTGAATAAGAACAAATGGTGCCAATAGCAAATACCAAGAAACCTCGGCCCGAGTAAAAATCATCACCAAAAGTAACGCTCCTAAAGAAAACAGTAAGTTCATCACCGAGCTACCTACTTTCGATAAAGTGAAAATATATTTAGGTACATAGGTTTTTTTAATTAACGAAGAATTATTTCGAATCGAAGTTACCGAGGAATTGGTAGCTTCAACCATAAAATAAAAAAGAATCTGTCCTGAAATTAAATAAAGCGGAAAATTAGGCACATTGCGCTGAAATAAATTAGAAAATACCAATACCAGAACTGTCATTAACAATAAAGGATTAAGGATGCTCCAAAGATATCCTAAATAACTGCGTCGATATTTTAATTTAATATCACGAAGAACAAGTTGCTTTAATAATTCATCAAACGCATAAAAACGCTGAAGTTTACCTTTCAATTTATTCATTATATAAGATCTCTAAATATTTAGCTTCAGATATGATAGTTATTTAATCGTTTAAAACGATATTATATAGTGTCAACACAACCTATTTTCTATTTGTATTTTATAGGTGAACACCAATATTTTACAGTAAAAATACTCTCAGCATCATTGAAAATTCATATCTTTTTTTCATAAAATTCAGCCATTTTGAACCAGTAGCCATAATCACTCAAGACAAAAATCGCGTCCTCTAAAGAACATTTGCCCGAACATTACAGGCAAGAAAACATGAATTGTCAACAAACCTTCGGCATTATACCCTAATATTTCCCTAATGTTTTAACTTTTATGTCATAAAATGTAACTCGTCATCTTAAGTTAAGCAGAAAATACTTTATAGCCTCGGAAAAAAGTGTATAATCGACCCGTTTTTTAAAGGTATCATTAGAGGAAAAAATGGCAAAAGAAGATAGTATCGAGATGCAGGGCACTATTTTGGAAACCCTGCCGAACACGATGTTTCGTGTGGAGTTGGAAAACGGTCATGTTGTGACAGCTCATATTTCGGGGAAAATGCGTAAAAACTATATCCGTATTCTAACCGGTGATAAAGTGACTGTTGAAATGACACCTTATGATTTAAGCAAAGGTCGTATCATCTTCCGCAGCCGTTAATAGGTTCCCCTCAGAAACACCAAGTCCGAGAACTTGGTGTTTTTCATTAAATCCGGCAAATTTACACCGCACTTTTCAGCCATCGGCGTTTTATCAGCAGCCCCATACCGCGTAATGCGACCAGCAACACGCTTAACAGATACAGCGGCATGGCGCCGAATGCGGCATAGGGGGTTTTTCCCTGTGTCGGGGCGATTTTTTGCGTGAGCGTGGTTTCGATAAATTGCGGCGCCTGTGCCGTGATCTTGCCGCCGGCATCGATAAATACCGTAATGCCGGTATTGGTCGCGCGGATTACCGGTTTGCCGGTTTCCAGTGCGCGCATACGCGCCATTTGCAAATGCTGCCACGGGCCGATACTGTCGCCGAACCAAGCGTCATTGGAAACCGTCAGGATAAAATCGCTCTCGCTGCGTAAATTCTGCTGTAACTGGGCGCCGAAAATAATTTCATAACAAATCGCCGGAGTGAAACGGCGGTTTTTTGCCACGAGCGGCGGCTGAATTTTATCCCCGCTCTGAAACGCCGACATCGGCAGATTAAACACGCTGCCGAGCGGACGCAGCAGTGTTTCCAGCGGCACATATTCACCGAAAGGCACCAGATGATGTTTACTGTAACGGTTTGCACTATCCGGGCGGTACGGATATTGCGCGTTACCGACATTAATAATGGAATTCAATAACTTACCGTGACGTTCATCCTCATAAACGGTGCCGATAATCAGCTCGCTGCCCGCTTGCTGCGCGGCCTGTTGTAAGGTGTTGAAAAAAGGCTGAATCTCATTTTCCCACAGCGGTAACGCGGCTTCCGGCAAGATGATGAGATCAGTTTTTCCCAGTTGCTGATTAATTAATTTGCTGTAAATTTCAAAGGTTTGATAAACATAATCAGGATCCCACTTCAAATTCTGCTCGATATTGCCCTGAATCAGCGTTACCGTCAGCGCTTTATCCGCCGCATTTTTAACATAACTCAGCGAAGAGGACAGCCCGCTTAAAGCGCCGATCAGCAATAATAACAACAGGTTGGAGAGAACGACGGCCGGTTTGCGCGGTGCTTGCCATAAGGCACAAATAATGTTGAACACGACCGCACTGACCCACATCACGAAAAAGGTCAGCCCTTCCACGCCGAACAGCGGCGCCAGCCCGGCAAAAGGGCTGTCGATCTGGGTATAGCCGAATTGCAGCCACGGGAAACCGGTGAAAACCCAACCGCGCAAAAACTCCGTAAAAGTCCAGATCACCGGGAAAATCGCCGCACTGCGAACTTGAAAACGCCGCACCAGATAAACGAACAACAAGGGATATAACGATAAATAAGCCGCCAGCAGCAACACCAGCAAATAGCTGAGCCACAACGGCGCGCCGCCGAATTGGTGAATACTGACATGCAGCCAGTTCACGCCGAAGGTGAAAAAGCTCATGCCCCACAGAAATGCGGCGCAAAGTGCGGTCTTTTTGCGTGCAGTTTTGGCGACCCACAACAAACCGAGTAACGAAAGATAGGCCAAGCCCCAAAGATCAAAAGGGGAAAAGGCGAACACGCCTAATCCCCCGCTGATCAACGCGATAAGATAGATAACATAATTTTTCATGAATGATCGTCTGTGTTGTCTTCGGTTTTTTCCATTTCCGCCAGCTGCTCGTCCGGCACCGTGACTCTTAACTGAATAATGCGGCGACTGTCCGCCGAGGTGATTTTAAAGTCTAACTTGCCGAGCGTGATTTCTTCCCCGCGTTTCGGCAGATAACCGAACGCCTGCATAACCAGCCCGCCGATGGTATCCACTTCCTCATCGGCAAAATCGGTGCTGAACTGTTGATTGAAATCATCAATGTCGGTCAACGCGCGTACCGTATAAGTATGGCGCGACAGTTGACGGATATCCACCACGTCTTCTTCATCGAATTCGTCTTCAATATCGCCGACGATTTGTTCCAGAATATCTTCAATCGTCACCAAACCGGACACCGCGCCGAACTCGTCCACCACAATCGCCATATGAAAACGTTCGGAGCGAAAATCCTTCAGCATGCGATCCACCCGTTTACTTTCGGGCACAATCACCGCCGGGCGCAGCAGCGGCAGCAAGTCAAATTGCTCCGCGTCGGAATGCAAAAAACGGAGTAAATCCTTGGCATGCAGAATACCGGCGATATTATCGCGCTCGCCGTTGATCACCGGAAAGCGGGAATGGGCGCTTTCAATAATGGTTTGCAGGCAGGAATCCTGATCCTGTGCGGTTTCGATAAAAATAATCTGCGAGCGCGGAATCATAATATCGCGCACGCGCAACTCGGCGATTTCCATTACGCCTTCGATCATCTCGCGCGTATCCAGATCGATCAGTTCATTTTGTTCGGAATCTCGGATCACTTCCACCAGTTCATCACGATTTTTAAGTTCGCCCTGAAAAAAGCGGCCGAAAAGGGACTGAAAAAAGCTTTTTTTTGTGCTGTTTTCCGCTTGATGTGAATTTTCTTCGTTGTTCATACTTATTTAATACATTACCGTCGTATCGACAGGGGGAAATTATCATATTTTATCAGCGATAGCAAAATAAAAACGCCTGCGGATTCAGCGCAGGCCCTCTTATTTTAAGGCTTAACAGGAAAAGCGGAATCTGGTCCAATGACGGTATGGCCGTCCGGCCTTGCTTATCCCGCCGAAACGCCACCATTCCGGATGATTCGGCGTATCGGGCAGCGCTTGGGTTTCCAGGGCGATACCGGCATAATCCGCATAATGTCCGCCGTCGCGCCGCGGTGTGGCGCCGAGAAAATTACCGCTGTACACCTGTAATGCCGGCTGCGAGGTAAACACTTGCAATGTGGCGGAGCGGTCAAGTGCGGTCAGAATCGCGCAAGGTTTGTCCGGTGGTCCGTTGAGCAGAAAAGCATGATCGTATCCCTTGGTGATATGCTGTTCTTCCTGCATAAAATCCAGTCCGATAGGCTTTTCATCAGTAAAATCAAAACTGCTGTAGCGCACCGCTTTTAACGGCGCGTTCGGAATGCCGTCGCCGTCCACCGGCAAAAAATAATCCGCGTTCAATTGCAGCGAGTGGGCGCGAATATCCATGCCGTTTTCCGCATCATTCAGATTAAAATAAGCGTGGTTAGTCAGATTAAGCGGCGTGTCCCGATCCGCAACGGCATCAAACTCGATCGATACCGCATTATCCTCGCTTAAACGGTAGGTTACGCCTACGCGGACATTGCCCGGAAAGCCCTGATCACCATGCGCTGAAAAATGGCAAAAACGCACGAAATTTTCACCGCACTTTTCCACTTGCCAGCGCAGCTGATCAAAACCGCGTCCGCCGTGCAGCTGATGTCGGCCCTGATTGGCGGTCAATTTCACCGTTTCGCCGTTTAAACGAAAGCGCGCCCCGCCGATGCGATTGGCGTAGCGCCCGATCGTCGCGCCCAGATAAGCCTGCTGGGTCGGGTAATCCTGTAGCCGACAGCCCAGCAGCATTTCGCGCAATTGTCCGCCCACCGGCACCTGACAGGAAAGCCAGCTTGCGCCCCAGTCCATCAGGCGAATCTGCATGCCATTATGGTTGGTTAAACTAAAAACACGAAACGGCTGACCGTCCGGCGCCGTCGCTTGCGTATATTGTCTTAGCATACGGTAACTCCTTGCGAAGCCGTGCAGACATAAAAATCTTCCTTCAGCCCGGTTTGTTTTTCGTAATTATCGGCAATCATGTTGCGCACCGCCGCCACACAATCCTCCGGCGCCACCGCCACGATACAACCGCCGAAGCCGCCGCCGGTCATACGCGCTCCGCCGCGGTCGCCAAGTGCGGTCTGCGCCAGTTCCACCAGAAAATCAATTTCCGGTACGGTGATGGCGAAATCATCGCGCATAGAGGCATGCGATTGCGCCATTAATTCGCCCAAGCGGGATAAATCGCCCTGCCGCAACGCCTGTGCCGCCTCCAGTACCCGCTGATTTTCGCTAATCACATGTTTCGCCCGTTTTGCCGTTTCCGCATCCAGCGCCGCCAATTCCTTCTCTTTCTGTTTAAATTGTGCCAGCGACACATCACGCAGCGCCTTCACCCCGAAAAATGCCGCCGCCCGTTCGCATTGCCGGCGGCGGGTATTGTATTCGCCGCTGACCAGATCATGTTTCACATGCGAATTGATAATCATCACCGCCGCATTGTGCGGTATCGGGATCGGCGTGGTATCCAGTGAACGGCAATCAATCAGCAATAAATGATCTTGCTGCCCCAGCGCGGAAATCAGCTGATCCATATTGCCGCAATTGGCGCCGACAAACTGATTTTCCGCCTGTTGCCCGATTAATGCGATTTCCGTATCGGTTAGCGGCAATGAGCCGAGCTGCTGGCAGAATTTGCCCACCGCCACTTCCAGCGAGGCGGAAGAACTCAGCCCGGCAGATAACGGCACATTGCCGCTGATTACCAAATCCGCGCCCTGACTGAATGTCGGACAGCGCTGCTGAATAAATTTCACCACGCCGCGCACATAGCCCGTCCATTTCTGTGCCGGATTCGGCACAATTTCCTGATCCAGCCGGAATTCATCAAACTGATCAAAATCCGCCGCATACACTTTAAAAATATGGTCATGGCGTTTCGCACCGCTGATCGCCGTGCCGTAGTTAATGGCGCACGGCATCACAAAGCCATCGTTATAATCCGTATGTTCGCCGATAATATTCACCCGTCCCGGCGCGTAAACATGATGGGTTGAAGTGCGGTTAAATTTTTCACTGAATAAGCCTGTTGCGGTCTGCTGAGGATTCATTCTCTTTCTCCAAATAAACTGATTTTTCAAAGTGCGGTCTAAAACGCCGCCGTTTATGATGATTTTTCCGCGGGAATCAATAAGATATTCGTACTTTACCGACGCCGGCGCAGCTCGCCTTTAGGGCTGATGCGCCTTTGCCGTATCCTCTTATTATTGCTCTTTATAATGCGTTTCGCTCAATTCCCGTAAGCGCGCCGCTGCCTGTTCCGCCGTCAGATCCCGCTGGCTTTCGCCCAGCATTTCGTATCCCACCATAAACTTACGCACCGTCGCCGAGCGCAGTAACGGCGGATAAAAATGCGCGTGCAGCTGCCAGTGCGCATTCTCCTCACCGTTAAACGGCGCGGCATGAAAGCCCATGGAATACGGAAAGGAAACATTAAACAGATTGTCGTATTTGGTGGTCAGTTTTTTCAGCGCAACGGCCAGATCCTGCGTTTGTGCCGCCGTCATCTCGGTTAAGCGCTTAATCTGAGTTTTCGGCAGCAGCAGGGTTTCAAACGGCCAGACCGCCCAATAAGGCACCAGCGCGACCCAATGGTCGGTTTGCACGACGATGCGTTCGTTTAACGCCAGTTCGCGCTGTACATAATCCACTAACAGCACCGAACCGTGCCGGCGTAAATACTCACGCTGCGTCGCATCTTCACGCGCCACTTCGTTCGGTAAAAAACTGTTCGCCCAAATTTGACCGTGCGGGTGCGGATTCGAGCAGCCCATGGCGGCGCCTTTATTTTCAAAAATCTGTACCCATTGATATTTTTGTCCCAGCTCGTTTAACTGCTGTTGCCATACCCGAATCACTTCGCTGATCTCATCGACGCTAAGCAACGGCAAGGTTTTGCTGTGATCCGGCGAAAAGCACACCACCCGGCTTTCTCCCCGCGCCGGTGCGCTTCTGAACAGGGGATCGGCGCTTTCCGGCGGAGTTGGCGTGTCTTCCAGCAAGGCGGAAAAATCGTTTTTAAACACAAAAGGTTTATGGTAAACCGGATTTTGTTCGCCGCTGATGCGCCGGTTGCCCGGACAAAGATAACAGGCGGGATCGTAAGCCGGTTTTTGTTCTTCCGCCGTTTTTTCCTGCTGCCCTTGCCACGGCCGTTTTGCGCGGTGAGGCGAAACCAGCACCCATTGCGCCGTCAGCGGATTATAACGACGATGCGGATGTTCGGTCGGGATAAATGCTTCTGTCATAATCACCTCTCAAAAATGAAAACGGTTACAAAGAGATCGCTGCATAAGATAGCAGATAAAAAAAAATAAACCATTATCCAGATCACAAAATTGGTAAAAAGTCGGATTTTTTTGCCGGTTAACCCCGCTTTTTCAACGTAACCGCTTTCAATTTTATCGGTTTTATATATCATATAGGCAGCCTATTAATCTAAAATGCAGGAAAATGCTATGATTACGATTCGTGATGTGGCGGAACAGGCCGGCGTTTCCGTCGCCACCGTCTCCCGTGTATTGAATAATCATCCGTCATCCAGTAAAAAGGCGCGTCTGGCGGTGCAAAGTGCGGTGGAAAAACTGGGTTATCGCCCGAATGCCAACGCACAGGCGCTTGCATTGCAGAATACGGACACCATCGGCGTAGTGGTGACGGACGTGACCGATCCTTTCTTTGCGATTTTGGTCAAAGCGGTGGATAAGGTCGCCGAGGAGCATCAGAAAACCATTTTAATCGGTATCGGCTATCACAACGCGGAAAAGGAACGCAAGGCTATCGACACCCTGCTGCGTAAGCGTTGCAGCTGTCTGGTGGTGCATTCCAAAGCCCTCAGTGATGATGAGCTGCGCGATTATCTGAGCAAAATTCCGGGCATGGTGATTATTAACCGTATCGTGCGCGGTTATGAGAAACGCTGCGTCAGTCTGGATAACCGCAAAGGCACCTTTTCGGCAACGGAAATGCTGATTGGGTTGGGGCATAAAAATATCGGTTACATCGGTTCCAACCATAAAATCACCGATGAAACGGAACGCATCGAGGGCTATCTGAGCGCCCTTCGGCATTATGCGCTGTCCGTCAAAGAACATATGATCACACACAGCAGCCCCGATTTTGAAGGCGGCGAGGAGGCGATGATCAATCTGTTAAGTTACAATTCCGATCTGACTGCGGTGGTTGCCTATAACGACAGTATGGCGGCCGGTGCAATTTCCGTTTTGAGTGAAAATAATATCAATGTGCCGAAACAGTTTTCCATTATCGGTTTTGATGATATGCCGATTGCCAGATACCTTATTCCGAAACTCACTACCATTCGCTATCCTATTGATTTAATGGCGAGTTATGCCGCTAATCTGGCGTTAAGTTTAGTCGATAAAAGCATAAAAACGCCCGAACATATCCAGTTTAATCCCACATTAGTCAGACGTTTTTCCACCGGCAATTTCGCCTGAGACGTGATCCGGATCACATTTTTCGGCATTGTTTTGTAATCGCTTTCATAAATGTGAGAGCGATCACAGTCTTCCTCCCGCTTTTCCTATATGCTCTAAACGCTGGTATGACCTGAGGCTCACAGCGTAATATCCATCAACTGATCATCAATGTACTCAAGGAGCGTTTTTATGAAAAAAACAGTATTAAGTGCGGTCGCTTTCGCCGTAGGTTTAAGCCTTGCCACCACTGCAGCACAAGCGGCAACCCGTATCGGTGTAACCATTTACAAATATGATGATAACTTTATGTCACTGATGCGTAAGGAAATCGATAAAGAGGCGAAACAGCTTAAAGACGTTGAACTGCTGATGAACGATTCACAAAATGCGCAATCCATTCAAAATGACCAGGTTGATGTATTACTTTCCCGCGGCGTCAAAGCCTTAGCGATTAACCTTGTTGACCCGGCGGCCGCCCCGACGATTATCAATAAAGCCAAACCGGATGATATTCCGGTGGTGTTCTTTAATAAAGATCCGGGCGCTAAAGCCATCGGCAGTTATGACAACGCTTATTATGTGGGCACCGATCCGAAAGAATCCGGTCTGATTCAGGGCGATTTGATTGCGAAACACTGGAAAGCCAATCCGGCATATGATTTAAATAAAGACGGCAAAATTCAATATGTCCTGTTAAAAGGTGAACCGGGTCATCCCGATGCCGAAGCGCGTACCAAATACGTTATCGAGCAGTTAAACAGCCAAGGCATTCCGACCGAGCAGTTATTTATCGATACCGGCATGTGGGATGCGGCAATGGCCAAAGATAAAACCGATGCCTGGCTGTCCAGTTCCAAAGCCAACGATATTGAAGTGATTATCACCAATAACGACGGCATGGCGATGGGCGCGCTGGAAGCCACCAAAGCGCACGGTAAAAAACTGCCGATCTTCGGGGTGGACGCCTTACCGGAAGTGCTGCAGCTGATTAAAAAAGGCGAAATTGCCGGTACCGTATTGAACGACGGTGTCAATCAGGCGAAAGCCGTAGTGCAGTTATCGGATAATCTGGCGCACGGAAAAGCCGCCACCGAAGGTACCGACTGGAAACTACAGGATCGCGTAGTGCGCATTCCTTATGTCGGCATCGATCAAGATAATTTAGCCGAGTTTTTAAAATAATAGTCGTAATCATCAGGGGAGATCCGTCTCCCCTTTTCTGTGAGGTTGGAGATGACAGTACACACTCAAACTCAAGACGGCGAAGTGCTGCTCACCATGACAAATGTCAGCAAATCCTTTCCCGGTGTGAAAGCGCTGGATCACGCCAATCTGACCGTACGTTCGCATTCGGTTCACGCCCTGATGGGGGAAAACGGGGCGGGTAAATCCACATTATTAAAATGTTTATTCGGCATTTATGCCAAAGACGAAGGGGACATTTTGTTCCTCAATCAACCCGTCAATTTTAAAACCTCGAAAGAAGCGCTTGAAAACGGGATCTCCATGGTGCATCAGGAACTGAATCTGGTGCGTCAGCGCAATGTAATGGATAACCTGTGGCTGGGTCGCTATCCGTTAAAAGGGCCGTTCATCGATCATGCCAAAATGTACCGCGATACCAAAGCGATTTTCGACGAACTGGATATTAAAATCGATCCGAAAGAAAAGGTTGCCAATCTGTCCGTTTCCCAAATGCAGATGATCGAAATCGCCAAAGCCTTTTCTTATCATGCCAAAATCGTCATTATGGACGAACCGACCTCTTCCCTGTCGGAAAAGGAGGTGGATCACCTGTTTAAAATCATCGCCAAACTGAAACAGCGTGGCTGCGGCATTATTTATATTTCCCATAAAATGGATGAAATTTTCAAGATTTGCGATGAAATCACGATTCTGCGCGACGGCAAATGGATCAACACCGTGCCGGTTAAAGGTTCCACCATGGACGGCATTGTCGCTATGATGGTGGGACGCGAACTCACTCAGCGTTTCCCGGAAAAAACCAACGCCCCGAAAGAAGTGATTCTGGAAGTGGAACATCTGAGCGCCAAAAACCAGCCTTCCATTCAGGATGTCAGTTTTGAGCTGCGCAAAGGCGAAATTCTGGGCGTTGCCGGGCTGGTCGGCGCGAAACGTACCGATATCGTGGAAACCATTTTCGGCGTGCGCGAGCGCAGCGGCGGTACGGTTAAGCTGAACGGAAAAACCGTGAAAAATCACACCGCACTTGAAGCGATTAATAACGGTTTTGCCTTAGTCACTGAAGAACGCCGCTCCACCGGCATTTACGCCAATCTGAGCATCGAGTTCAACTCTTTGATTTCGAATATGAAATCCTATATCAGTTCATGGGGATTGCTGAGTAATAAAAAAATGAAAAGCGACACCCAATGGGTCATCGATGCGATGAATGTCAAAACGCCGTCCCATAAAACCACGATCGGTTCGCTGTCCGGCGGTAATCAGCAAAAAGTGGTTATCGGCCGCTGGCTGCTGACCCAGCCGGAAATTCTGATGCTGGACGAACCGACCCGCGGCATTGATGTCGGAGCAAAATATGAAATTTATCAGTTAATTATGCAGCTGGCGCAAAAAGACAAGGGAATTATTATGATCTCGTCCGAAATGCCGGAACTATTAGGCATTACCGATCGTATTTTAGTGATGAGCAACGGTAAGGTCGCCGGTATCGTGGAAACGGCGAAAACCTCGCAAGAGGAGATCTTGCAGCTTGCCGCCAAATATTTATAACAAGCGTTGAAAAGGAATAGCATTATGGCCGTTAAACCACATAAAACCTGGGATTTCTTTAAACAGAACGCGATTTATTTCGTGTTGTTAATCCTGCTTTTAATTATTATTTCGCAAGACCCGACGTTCCTGAACGTGATGAATTTCAGTAATATTCTGACTCAATCTTCCGTGCGTCTGATTATCGCATTGGGTATCGCCGGCCTACTGGTGGTACAGGGTACCGACTTATCCGCCGGTCGTCAGGTCGGTCTGGCCGCCGTGGTGTCCGCCACCATGCTGCAATCGATGGAAAATCTGAACCGCGTATTTCCGGAGCTGCCGGAATTGCCGATTCCCGTCGTGATTCTGGCGGTTTGTGCGGTCGGTGCCGTGATTGGCCTGCTCAACGGTTTCGTGATTGCCGTATTGAACGTCACGCCGTTTATCGCTACCATGGGCACCATGATCATCGTCTATGGCATTAACTCGCTGTACTACGATGCGGTAGGTTCCTCGCCGATTGCCGGTTTTACCGAAAGTTTTTCCACCTTTGCGCAGGGCTTTTTCCGGCTCGGTTCCTTTAAGCTGTCGTATATTACCATTTATGCGGCTATCGCCACCGTGATTATGTGGATACTCTGGAACAAAACCCGTTTCGGTAAAAATATTTTCGCCATCGGCGGTAATCCTGAAGCGGCGCGTGTTTCCGGGGTAAATGTGGTGCGCAATCTGCTGGTTATCTACACCTTAGCCGGCGTGTTCTACGCCTTCGGCGGGATGCTGGAAGCCGGCCGTATCGGCAGTGCGACCAACAACTTAGGCTTTATGTATGAAATGGATGCCATTGCCGCCTGCGTGGTGGGCGGGGTTTCCTTTGCCGGCGGTGTCGGTACCATTATCGGGGTGGTTACCGGGGTATTGATCTTTACCGTGATCAACTACGGGCTGACCTATATCGGTGTTAATCCTTACTGGCAATATATCATCAAAGGCAGCATCATCATTCTGGCGGTCGCCATCGACTCGCTGAAATACGCCAAGAAAAAATAATTCTGCGATGCGGTGGGAATTGTCCCACCGTTTCAAGCATCACTTTTTGCCGACCGAAAAACTCACCCAAAAAAGACCGCACTTTAAGCTGTGCGGTCTTTTCGTTTGTTATGTTTTTACATTATTTAGCTAAAATATTTTGTATCGCCTGATAAATCGCCTGTGCCGGCGCGCCGGATAATGCGTTGCCGTCTTCATCGGAAATTACCACCGCACTTTGTTTGCCCAATGCGCTCAGCTGCATCGAATATGCACCTTTTTCCAGTTCCGGATTCGCCACGCCGAAACGCCGCCATTCATCGGCATCCAACGGTTTATATTTCAGTTCACGATAACCGCGACCGCCGTTTTCCGCTGTAATCTCAAAACCGAGTAATGGCAATGCGCCGCCCAGTCTTGCCCAAGCCTGATTAAACGATGCGCCCAGCGCCAGCGCCGTACGTCCGTTGTTATCGGTGGTTAATGCAGACTGAATCGGCGTCTGCACCGCATTATTCAAATCCTGCTGCTGTTTGCGGTATGCGCTGTTCAGCTCGCCCACCAATTGATTTAAGCGATCCGAGGTATAGCGTTGCTTGTCGGTCACGCTCGGGGTGAAAATAATATTATCCCGTTTCATATCCAATACGGAAATCGCCAGCGCACTTGCATCACGGGTCGCCACCTGTTCGATCTGATAACGGATTTGGGTATCGCCCACATCGTCGGCCCGACCGGTCGGCGCCCAGTCGGTGACCAGCTGACCGTTCTGCGCGCTATAGGTAATGCCCTGCTCTTTCAGTAAACGTTCCACCTGTTTTAAATTATAGACTTCCTGTTTTTCCAGCGGATACACGATTAACGAACGCTCGCCGTCAAACTGTGCGATCGAATTGTTGATCATGGCAATCGGCATTGTCGGCGGACGGATATCCACGCTTTGACTCGGTGTCACCTTAACCTGCGGCAGCTGATAGGTTTGATCCTGTTTCGGCAGCGTAACGCCGCCGCTTGCCAATGGCACAAACGCCGGCAGATCACGACCTTTCTCAGCGAAATTATCATTAGACTGCTGCTTGCTTTCGTTACTCACGGAACAAGCCGTCAGCGTCGTTAATATCGTCGCGGTAAGTAACCACTTTTTCATATAGGTATTCCTCGGGTTCAAATCAATGCGGGGGTTCCCGCTGTTCCATGTTGTTTCGTCAGTGTTTGACAACAGATCAAACAAAAAGTTTAGGGCCTGCATCCATCCTGCAGACCCTAAACGAAAAATCAAACCGGTTTATAGCAGACCGGCGGTTTTTAAGGCATCCAGCACTTTCGGCTGCGCGCCGGCACTTAACGTGGTCAGCGGTAAACGCAGCACCGGTTCGGGAATTAAGCCCAGTTTATAGCACGCCCATTTAACCGGAATCGGATTCGATTCGATAAACAGGTTTTTATGCAACGCCATCAGACGCTGATTAATCGCTTCCGCTTCCTCAAATTTACCGGCCAGCGCAAGATTACACATTTTCGCCATATCCGCCGCCGCCACATTATTGGTGACGGAAATCACGCCCTCGCCGCCGGCTTTCATGCTTTCCAGACCGGTGGCATCATCGCCGCTTAACACGATAAATTCCTCACCGGCCAGCCGTTTGATTTTCGCCACCCGACTGACATCGCCGGTAGCTTCTTTAATCGCGACGATATTTTTCACTTCGGCCAGACGCCCTACGGTTTCCGGTAGCATATCACTGCCGGTACGCCCCGGCACATTATATAAAATCTGCGGTAAATCAGTACATTCGGCAATGGCCTTGAAATGCTGATACATGCCTTCCTGAGTCGGTTTATTATAATAAGGCACAACGGACAAACAACCGGCGACGCCGCTGTCATTCAACAGTTTGGTCATGGTGATTGCCTCGCTGGTGGCGTTCGCCCCGGCGCCGGCGATAACCGGAATCCGCCCGGCGGCAAATTCCACGGTTTTTAAGATGGTCTTGACATTTTCTTCAATGCTTAAAGTGGCGGATTCGCCCGTAGTGCCTACCGACACAATACCGTGCGTTCCTGCCGCCACATGATATTCAACCAATTTTTCCAATGCGTCGAAATCCACTTCGCCGTGATTGTCCATCGGGGTAACCATTGCGGTGATACTGCCGAAAAACAAAGGATTGCTCGCAGTCATAAAAACCTCCAGATTTATTTTTGTTATCGATGCCGAGTCTGCTTGAAAAAGTTTATTTAAGATCGCTAAAATAGCCTGAATTTGCAAGCGATTTTTTTCATTTTTTAGATATGGCACAAATTTTTTAAGGAGATTTTAAATGAACCGATTAAACGCCGGCGCACCCGCACCGCACTTTCAACTGCCGGATCAAAACAACACGCCGGTTTCGCTGACGGATTTTGCCGATAAAAAAGTGCTGGTTTATTTTTACCCTAAAGCGCTGACGCCCGGCTGTACCACACAGGCCTGTGGATTGCGCGACAGCAAAAGCGAGCTGGATAAATTAGGCGTGGCGGTTGTGGGCATCAGCCCCGACAGTCCGTCAAAACTGGCCGCGTTTAGCGAGAAAAAAGCCTTAAATTTCACTCTGTTATCCGATGCGGATCATCACGTTGCCGAGCAGTTCGGCGTATGGGGCGAAAAGCAATTTATGGGACGCACCTTCGACGGCATTCACCGCATCAGCTTTTTGATTGATGAGCAGGGCAATATCGAACGGGTTTTCGATAAATTCAAAACCCGCGATCATCATCAGGTGGTGCTGGATTATCTGTTACAAAAACAATCGAAAAAATAACCGCACTTTCAGCGCCTCTACATCCCGCCCGGCCAAATTCCGCAGCCGGACGGGGCTTGAACTTGGCGCGTTAATGGCGTTTACAGGCCGCCAGAATATCCAGCTGCGGTTGGTAAACGGCGGTTTTTAAATTCATATCCATCATACCGATAACCGTACTGAATAAATTGTCGTGGGAAAACGGTTCGGTTTTCGCCCGCGCTCTGAGGCAATCCAGATCGACGCCCTCATTCTTTTGCCAGGTTTTCGAGAACCAGAAGATCATCGGCACTCGGGTTTGCTGTTCCGGTGCGATGGCGTAAGGCGCGCCGTGCAGATACATGCCGTTCTCACCGAGGGATTCGCCGTGATCGGACACATAATAGACCGCACTTTCCAGATCATCGCGGTGTTCCAGTTTGCCGATCACCGTATTTAAGAAATTATCAATATACAAAATCCCGTTGTCATAGGTATTCACCAGCTGTTCGTTACTGCAATTCTGGATCTGGTTGGTATCGCAGGTGGGCAGAAATTTGCGGAATGCCGGCGTATAACGTTCGTAATAGGTCGGCCCGTGGCTGCCGATAGTATGCAAAATCAGCACCGTATCTTTATTGGTTTCATTCAGGATTTTATCAAAATCCCGCAGCAACACTTCATCCAGACATTCGCCTTCGGTGCAGTATTCTTTCAGTGTCATATTCACCGTTTCATTCGGCACGCGCACACACACGCCCTTGCAGTCGCTGTTGTTATCCAGCCAGAAAATATTCACCCCCGCCCGTTGCAGCACATCCAGCAGATTATCCATTTTTTCCGCTTTGGAACCGTCGTACTGATCTTTGTTCAAAAAAGAAAACATACAAGGCACCGACACCGCCGTCGCCGTGCCGCAGCTGGTAACATGGTTAAAATTAATCACCTCGTCGCCGCGCGCCGCCAGTTGCGGCGTGGTTTGCCGCGCATAACCGTTTAATCCCCAGTTTTGCGCGCGGGTGGTTTCGCCCACCACAATCACGGTGAAATGGCGATAAGGATCCGGTTTTGCCTGCTGTGCGTCCAGCCCGATCTGCTCATACGGCCGGTTTGCATCGCGCAGGCGTTTGAGTTTATTCACGCCCGCCGTAATAAAGTTTGACGGCAGAATCAGGTTCACCACCGGTTTATTGTTACGCACAAAGGCGGCGTAATCCTGAAAGAAAAATTTTGCGATGCCGACAATCACCAGCGCAGAAAGCACAATGGCGCCGAGCCGGAAACCGATTTCCGCAACGGTGCGGCGGTAATCCACCTTCACCGCCAGATACAACAACGCCGGCAGCAGCCCGAACAGCACAATCCACCCCACATACTGCCAGGTTACCATGCGCGCGCTTTCCGCCGGCGTGGTTTGCAACACGTTTTCCAGCATATCCGTGGTGAAATACACATCCAGAAAAACTTCGCTGTACGCAATCGCCGCGCTGATAATCAGCAACAGTGGCATAATGATTTTATGCAGCAGCGGCAGCGCCAAGAGCTGAAAAACGGCATTCAACGTGAAAAACACGAAAAACGGCACGGTCAGCAAGAAATAATCTTCCGGCTTACCGCTAAACGGATGAAGCGCCAGCACTTTGCTGTAAAAGGCGAAATTCAGTACCAAGGTAAAATACAGCGCTGTCAGCGCAATCAGCGCCGAGCTGGTTAAATGCAAACGTGGAAATCGAAACATAAAAATCCTGCTAAAATCGTTAGTGGTTACGCAGGCATTAGACGGACGGGCAAAATAAAAGTTCATGCCGGAAAAAGATATTTTCAGGCCGAAACCGTTTTAGGAATAAACAGTATGCGGGAGATAAAAATTCGGGATAAAAAAGCACCACACTTTTATGAAGTGCGGTGCTTTTTTTCATCGTTTTTACACTTAATGCGTGCTGGTGCTGGTCGTGGTGCGGTTGGCGCGTTTGCGATCCATTTCCGTCAACAGTTTCTTACGGATACGGATGGAAACCGGCGTCACTTCCACCAATTCATCGTCGTCGATAAACTCAATGGCCTGTTCAAGGGAGAACTTAATCGGCGTGGTCAGCTGAATCGCATCGTCCTTACCGGAGGCGCGCATATTGGTCAGCTTTTTACCTTGCAGACAGTTTACGGTCAGATCGTTGGAACGGCTGTGAATACCGATAATCTGCCCTTCATACACTTCAACCCCGTGGTCGATCATCAGTTTACCGCGTTCCTGCAATCCCCATAAGGCGTAAGCCAGCGCTTTACCGGTGGCGTTTGAAATCAACACGCCGTTTTTGCGCTGTCCGATGTCGCCCGCTTTCACATCATCATAATGGCTGAAAGTGGAATACAGCAAACCGGTACCGGAAGTCATGGTCATAAATTCGTTGCGGAAACCGATCAAACCGCGGCTTGGGATCACATATTCCAGTCGGGTACGACCTTTGCCGTCCGGAATCATGTCTTTCACTTCGCCTTTGCGGATACCCAGCGCTTCCATCACGGCGCCCTGGTGCTGTTCCTCAATATCGATGGTCACCTGTTCGAACGGCTCCTGTTTGCGGCCGTTTTCTTCTTTATAAATCACTTTCGGACGGGATACCGCCAGCTCATAGCCTTCGCGGCGCATATTTTCGATCAACACGGAAAGGTGCAGTTCGCCGCGCCCGGACACCCGGAATTCGTCCGGATTCTGGGTTTCTTCCACCCGCAGCGCCACATTGTGCACCAATTCTTTATTCAGGCGTTCCAGAATCTGACGGGAGGTGACGAATTTGCCCTCTTTACCGCAGAACGGCGAGGTATTCACACAAAAAAACATGGTGACCGTCGGTTCGTCCACGGTCAGCGCCGGCAGCGCTTCCACACTATTAATGTCGCAAACAGTATCGGAAATATTCAGCTCGCCCAGACCGGTAATCGCCACAATATCGCCCGCCTGCGCCAGATCTTCTTCATAGCGTTGCAGGCCGAGATGCCCCAGTACCTGACCGATTTTGCCGTTGCGGGTTTTGCCGGCGCTGTCGATAATGGTCACCGCCTGATTCGGTTTGACCGCGCCGCGTTTAATCCGCCCGATACCGATCACGCCTACATAATTATTGTAATCCAGTTGGGAAATCTGCATCTGGAACGGGGCATTCAGTTCGACCTGCGGCGGTGCGACATATTTAACAATCGCTTCGAACAGCGGCGTCATATCCGCGGCCAGCGCTTCATGTTCCAAACCGGCAACACCGTTAAGCGCGGAGGCGTAGATAATCGGAAAATCCAGTTGTTCGTCGGTGGCGCCCAGATTGACGAACAAATCGAAAACCTGATCCACCACCCAGTCCGGACGCGCGCCCGGGCGATCCACTTTATTAATCACCACAATCGGCTTTAAGCCGTGCGAAAAGGCTTTTTGCGTCACAAAACGGGTTTGCGGCATCGGGCCGTCAAAGGCGTCCACCACTAACAGGACGCTGTCCACCATCGAAAGCACGCGCTCCACTTCGCCGCCGAAGTCCGCGTGTCCCGGGGTGTCCACGATATTAATACGATAACCGTTCCAGTTGATCGCGGTATTTTTGGCCAGAATCGTAATGCCGCGTTCTTTTTCCAAATCGTTGGAATCCATTACCCGTTCGTCGGTGTCGGTGCGGCTGGCTTCCAGCGTACCGGATTGTTGCAGAAGTTTATCCACCAGCGTCGTTTTACCGTGGTCAACGTGAGCGATAATTGCGATATTACGCAATTTATTAATATCAATTGTTTCTGTCATTTGATGATTCTTAATCTATTCAATAAAAGGGATTTTTGCAGCAACGGACAATGCACAATAAACGGGCATTATTCGAAAGGTGGCAGATTATACAACTTTTTCGATTGGCGGGCTATTAAATAATACGGCTCCACATGATGGCGGACCGGGTATCAATTCAATAAAAGCGGCTTTAATTAAAATGGAAATAACAAAACAGCAATTAAATTAAATAAAATCACATAAAATAAATAATTTTATTAATTAATTTCAAATTAACACTTGTTTTTTATAAATGATATGTTATTTTTAGCAACGTGCTTTATAATACACAACGTCCGAATTCACCCATCTTATTTATAGAGGATTATCTTATGTCAAAAGCAGCTGCTGTTGCGAATGTATTCAAACTGATTGAAGAAAACGACATCAAATTCGTTCTTCTGCGCTTTACCGATATCAAGGGTAAAGAACACGGCGTCTCACTGCCCGTCAGTCTGGTCGATGAAGACCTGTTTGAAGACGGTAAAATGTTCGACGGTTCATCCGTGGAAGGCTGGAAGGCCATCAATAAAGCGGATATGCTGTTAATGCCGATTGCCGAAACCGCGGTGGTCGATCCTTTCGCGCAAATCCCGACCTTATCCCTGCGTTGCAGCATTTATGAACCGAGCACCATGCAAAGTTACGATCGCGACCCGCGTTCAATCGCCGCCCGCGCGGAAAACTATATGCGTTCCACCGGTATCGCCGACAACGTGTTCTTCGGCCCGGAACCGGAATTTTTCTTATTTGACGATGTGCGCTTCGAGGCGTCCATGAACGGTAATTCCTATGTGGTGGATGACATTGAAGCCGCCTGGAACACCAACAAACGCTACGAAGACGGCAACAACGCTTACCGCCCGCTGAAAAAAGGCGGCTATTGCGCGGTGGCGCCGAATGACACGGCTCATGATCTGCGTTCCGAAATGTGTCTGCTGCTGGAAGAAATGGGCTTGGTTATCGAAGCGCATCACCATGAAGTCGCCACCGCAGGACAAAACGAAATCGCCACCCGTTTCAATTCGCTGACCTTAAAAGCCGACGAAACTCAGATTTATAAATATGTGGTACAGAATGTTGCCGCCGAACACGGTAAAACCGCCTGCTTTATGCCGAAACCGATCACCGGCGACAACGGCTCGGGCATGCACTGCAATATGTCGCTGAGTAAAGACGGCAAAAATATCTTCCAGGGTGATAAATATGCCGGACTTTCCGAAACCGCGCTGTATTATATCGGCGGTATCATCAAACATGCCAAAGCGCTGAACGCGTTCACCAATCCGTCCACCAACTCCTACAAACGTTTGGTGCCGGGTTTTGAAGCGCCGGTATTACTGGCTTATTCCGCCAGCAACCGTTCCGCCTCAATCCGTATTCCGGCGGTTACTAGTCCGAAAGCCATCCGTATCGAAGCCCGCTTCCCGGATCCGCTGGCCAACCCGTATTTGGCGTTCTCGGCGCTGTTAATGGCGGGTCTGGACGGTATTATCAATAAAATTCATCCGGGCGATGCGATGGATAAAAATCTTTACGATCTGCCGCCGGAAGAACTGAAAGAAATCCCGGCGGTATCCAGTTCTCTGGAAGAAGCGCTGAACAGTCTGCAAAACGATTATGAATTCTTAATTCAGGGCGGCGTATTCAGCAAGGAATTTGTTGAGACCTTTATCGCCATGAAACGCAAAGAAGTGGAACGTCTGAATATGACACCGCACCCGGTGGAATTTGAGATGTACTACGCGTAATCGCCGTTAGCATCAGTTAATACGGACTTTGCACCCGCCAGCGGAACAACCGCTCAGGGTGCATTTTTTTGAGCCTGTTTCTGCCGTTGTCGGCATTATTTATTCGCCAAAATCACCGCTCTTTTCGGCGCGGGATAGCCTTCAATGGTTTTACCGTGATCCTGCGGATCAAGAAAATCAATCAGGCTTTCATTTTCCAGCCACTCGGTTTTGCGCTGCTCCTGCAGGCTCGTCACCGCTACATCAACGCAGCGCACCTGCCGGAATCCCGCTTTTTCCAACCAGCGGATTAACGCCGCAACGGAAGGAATAAAATAAACGTTTTTCATTTTGGCATAACGATCCGCCGGCACCAGTACCGTATTGACATCGCCGTCCACCACCAGCGTTTCCAGCACCAGTTCGCCGCCGTTGCGCAGCTGATTTCTCAACTGAGTGAGATGCTCAAACGGCGATTTGCGGTGATACAACACGCCCATAGAAAAGACCGTATCGAATACCCCCAGCGGTTGCATCTGTTCAATACCCAGCGGAATCAGATTGGCGCGGCGATCATTGTTCAGTAATTTGCGCACCGCTTCAAACTGACACAGAAACAATTCCGTCGGATCAATGCCCACCACGGTTTTGGCGCCCTCGCCGAGCATCCGCCACATATGATAACCGCTGCCGCAGCCCACATCCAACACGATGCGATCCTGCAACGGCGCCAGATGGGGCAGAACGCGCTGCCATTTAAAATCCGATCGCCATTCACAATCGATATGAATGCCGTGCAACTCATACGGCCCTTTGCGCCACGGCATTAACTGTTTAAGATGATGAATAATCCGCTGCCGCTCGCCGGCGCAAAGGGCAAAATCGCGCTCGGATCTGACCGCACTTTTCAGCTCAATCCGATCCGCCGTTAAGTGCGGTAGAAAATCAATCAGTTTTGCCCATTTAGCATAATCGCCGTGAGTCTGGCTTTCCCATTGTTTCAGTTGCCGCGGTAAGGTTTCCAGCCACGCAGATAACTCTCCCACAGCGATTTGTTGATAAAACGGACGAAAATCAATCATAATGCCTCTTTATAAGCCTTTTTGGCCTGTTCGAAGGTGTTGATAACAGCCGCTTCCGGCGCGGCGGACAGTAACGATACGGCGATAATCGCAAGGCAGGCGGCGCCGAACCCCGGTATCATTTCATAGACGCCGTACCACGGACTTGTCGGCGCAATCACGCTTTTCCAGCCGAACACGGTCAGCGCCCCGACCAACATTCCCGCCAGCGCGGCAGAAGCGGTCATACGTTTCCAGAACAGAGAAAACAGCACCACCGGCCCGAATGCGCTGCCGAAGCCCGCCCAGGCAAACTGCACCAGTTGCAGCACTTTGCTGTGTTCATCCTGCGCGATCCAAATGGCGACGGCCGCAATCAGCAATACCATCGCACGTCCCAGCCAGACCAGTTCTTTTTCCGATGCCTGCGGGCGAATAAAGCCTTTGTAAAAGTCCTCGCTGATAGCGCTGGAGGAAATCAGCAGCTGGCAGCTCAGGGTACTCATCACCGCCGCCAGAATGGCCGACAGCAGCACGCCGGCAATCCAAGGATTAAACAGCAGTTTGGCCAATTCGATAAATACCTGTTCCGGTTCCTGATTGACCGTTGCCGCCGCCTGCGGCTGAGCGTAAAAATACGCGATACCGAAAAAACCGATGCCGATGGCGCCGACTAAACAGAGAATCATCCAAGTAATACTGATGCGGCGCGCATTGGTTAAGGATTTTACGCTGTCCGCCGCCATAAAACGCGCCAGAATATGCGGCTGCCCGAAATAGCCCAGCCCCCAGGCGGCCAGACTTAACAAGCCCAAAGTGGTCGTTTGGCCGAAGATATCGGTGAAATCCTTGTGTGCCACGGATTCCGCCTGATTTAGCACCGCACTTAATGCGTCAATTCCGCCGAGAGCGACGATCACCATCACCGGCGTGAGAATCAAGGCAAAAATCATCAATGTGGCCTGAATTGTATCCGTCCAGCTGACCGCCAGAAAACCGCCGATAAACGTATAAGCAATGGTGGCGAATGCGCCGTACCAAAGTGCGGTGGAATATTGCACCGCAAACAGATTCTGAAACAATTTGGCGCCGGCCACCACACCGGAGGCGCAATAAATGGTGAAAAAAACCAGAATCACCGAGGCGGAAACGATTTTCAGCGTACTGCGACCGGCGCCGAAACGATGATGAAAATATTCCGGCAACGTCAACGCGTTATTGTTGATTTCGGTATAGACCCGCAGCCGTCCGGCCACAAACAGCCAGTTTAAATACGCGCCCAGCGTCAGCCCGAGTGCGATCCAGCCTTCCACCAGTCCGGTCAGATAAACCGCGCCGGGCAATCCCATCAACAGCCAGCCGGACATATCCGACGCGCCCGCCGACATCGCGGTGACAAAGCTGCCTAAGCGGCGCCCGCCGAGAATATAATCGGACAGACTATTCGTGTAATAATATGCCAGTACCCCTATCAGCAACATCCCCAAAATATAAACCACAAAGGTAATCAGCGTCGGATCCAATCCAAACATCACGACCTCACAAAAGCTATTTAAACGCTATTTTATAGTATAAAAATTTGACAAAGGTCGCATTTTACCCTATTTGGTACTATTATTCTATTTTCCTTTTCGCTAGACTAACGTCCGGTAAATAATAAATTTTAATTCATTTTTAGTTATGGAATCTGTCGAATTATTGGTGAACGTAACGCCGAACGAAACCCGTATCGCGTTAGTGGACACAGGGATTTTAAAAGAAGTTCATATTGAGCGTCAGGCAAAACGGGGTATCGTAGGCAACATTTACAAAGGGCGGGTCACGCGCGTGCTGCCGGGCATGCAATCGGCGTTTGTGGATATCGGCTTAGAAAAAGCGGCATTTTTGCACGCCTCGGATATCGTATCGCACACCGAATGTGTTGACGAAAACGAGAAAAAGCAGTTTATCGTCAAAGATATCGCCGAATTGGTTCGCGAAGGTCAGGATATCGTGGTGCAGGTGGTGAAAGACCCGCTCGGCACCAAAGGCGCACGGCTGACAACCGATATCACCCTGCCCTCCCGCTATTTGGTGTTTATGCCGGAAAACAGCCATGTCGGCGTCTCGCAGCGGATTGAAAGCGAAGAAGAGCGCGGACGGCTAAAAGAGCTGGTATTGCCGCTTTGTGACGAACTGGGCGGCTTTATCATCCGCACTGCCGCCGAAGGGGCGACGGAAGATGATCTGAAACAGGATGCGGATTTTCTGAAACGCTTGTGGCGAAAAGTGATGGAACGCCGTGGCAAATACCCGACCCGTTCCATGTTATACGGCGAACTGGCGCTGACCCAACGGATTTTGCGCGATTTTATCGGCGCCGGTCTGGAAAAAATCCGCATCGACTCGAAACTGTGTTTTACCGAAGTCAGTCAGTTCACCGCGGAATTTATGCCGACCTTAACGGATAAGCTGGTGCTGTATTCCGGCAGTCAGCCGCTGTTCGACGTTTATGGCGTCGAAGCCGCCATTCAGACCGCGCTGGATACCCGGGTAAATTTAAAATCCGGCGGGTATCTGATTATCGAACAGACCGAAGCGATGACCACCATTGATATTAATACCGGCGCATTCGTCGGTCACCGCAATCTGGAAGAAACCATCTTCAACACCAATATCGAAGCCACCAAGGCGATCGCACAGCAATTGCAACTGCGCAATCTGGGCGGCATTATCATCATTGATTTTATCGATATGCAAACCGAAGAACACCGCGCCCGCGTGCTGGAATCGTTGCAGGAGGCGCTGTCAAAAGATCGGGTAAAAACCAGTGTCAACGGCTTTACTCAGCTCGGACTGGTGGAGATGACCCGTAAACGCACGCGGGAAAGTCTGGAACATGTATTATGCGGTGAATGCCCCGCCTGCAAAGGACGCGGCCGGGTGAAAACGGTGGAAACCGTCTGCTACGAAATCATGCGCGAAATCATCCGCGTGCATCATTTATTTTCCAGCGAACAGTTTGTGGTGTATGCCTCAAGAGCGGTGGCGGATTATCTGATTAATGAGGAAAGTCACGGTCTGGTCGCGGAGCTGGAAGTGTTTATCGGCAAACAGATTCAAATCAAAACCGAAGTGTTCTATCATCAGGAACAGTTTGACGTGGTGGTAATGTAAGCATAAACGGTAAAAAACGTGCGAAAAAACGACCGCACTTTTTCTGCCGCCCGGCAAAATTAACCTGCCGTTCATCCGTTTTTTGATGTTTTATCCCTTTGATTTTATTTAATTATTATTGCGATCAGCAAACCGAATCGGAACATGTCGCCCTTCCCACCGGCGAATGCCGTGCGGCGAGCTGATCGCCAATCCATGAGAAAACTATGTTAAACAACGTCACCCAAAGCCTGCTTGGCCAAAGCAATTTATCTCTGCAAGATTTATCCAATATCTTTGATCGCCTTGCCCGGCGCCATATCGATTATGCGGATCTGTATTTTCAACTCAGCCAGGACGAAAACTGGGTGCTGGAAGACGGCATTATCAAAGAAGGCGGTTTCCATATCGATCGCGGCGTCGGCGTACGCGCCGTCAGCGGCGAAAAAACCGGTTTTGCCTATTCGGATCAAATCAATCTCACCACGTTACAGCAATGCGCCGATGCGGTGAAAGGTATCGCGCCGGCACAAGCGACTCAACCGCTCAGGGTACAACGCTTTAATGCGGTTACACCGACCTTACGCTACGCCGCCTTAAACCCGCTGGATAGTCTGAGTAAAGCACAGAAAATCGAGTTGCTGCATTTGGTGGATCGCACGGCGCGGGCGGAAGATCCGCGCGTCACACAGGTGTCGGCGGGGTTAAGCGCCGTGTATGAAGAAATCCTCATCACCGCCACCGACGGTACGCTGGCGGCGGATATCCGCCCGTTGGTGCGGTTATCGGTGTCGGTGCTGGTGGAACAGGACGGCAAACGTGAGCGCGGCGGTGCCGGTGCCGGCGGACGTTTTGCGCTGGATTGGCTCCTACAGCCGTATCAGGGCGAAATCCGCGCGGTCTATTTCGCCAAACAGGCGGTTCGTCAGGCACTGGTTAATCTGAATGCGGTTCCCGCTCCGGCCGGCGCCATGCCGGTGATTTTAGGCGCAGGCTGGCCGGGCGTCTTATTGCACGAAGCGGTGGGACACGGTCTGGAAGGCGATTTCAACCGCAAACAAAGCTCATTGTTCAGCGGGAAACTCGGCGAGCTGGTGACCTCGCCGCTGTGTACGATTGTTGACGACGGCACGCTGCCGGATCGCCGCGGTTCGCTTACCGTTGACGATGAAGGCGTGCCGAGCCGGCGCAATGTGCTGATTAAAGACGGTATTTTGCAAGGCTATATGCAGGATAAAATGAATGCGCGCCTGATGGGCATGCCGCCGACGGGCAACGGACGCCGCGAAAGCTATGCGCATCTGCCGATGCCGCGCATGACCAATACTTACATGCTGGCCGGGCAAAGCCGGTTTGACGATCTGATCGCCTCTGTCGATCGCGGCATTTTCGCACCGCACTTCGGTGGCGGGCAGGTGGATATTACCTCCGGCAAATTCGTGTTTTCCACCTCGGAAGCTTACTTAATCGAAAAGGGCAAAATCAGCAAACCGGTAAAAGGCGCAACCCTAATCGGCAGCGGCATTGAAGTGATGCAGAATGTGTCCATGGTGGCGGACAGCGTGGAGCTGGATCACGGTATCGGCGTTTGCGGCAAAGAAGGACAAAGCGTTCCGGTCGGTGTCGGTCAGCCGGCATTAAAAATTGACCGCATTACGGTGGGCGGCACCAATTAACGAATTTTTATTCATTAATTTGACTAAATATTCATTTAGGATTATGCTGAAAGCACATTCCTACTCATGCACTATAAGGACGGCAGAATGAATACCTATAGCAGACAAACCTTCGATCAGGTCATGATCCAGAATTACGCACCGGCCGATTTTATTCCGGTAAAAGGCAAAGGCTGCCGGGTATGGGATCAGGCCGGGCGCGAATATATCGATTTCACCAGCGGTATCGCGGTCAACGCGCTGGGCCACTGCCCTGACGAAATCGTCGCGGTATTGAAACAACAGGGCGAAACCCTCTGGCATTCCAGCAACTGGTTTACCAACGAACCGGCTCTGGCGCTGGCCGGCAAATTAACCGACAAAACCTTTGCCGAGCGCGTTATGTTCGTCAACTCCGGCGCCGAGGCCAACGAAGCGGCGCTAAAACTGGCACGCCGTTACGCCTTCGATCATTTCGGCGCGCAGAAAAGCAAAATTATTTCGTTCAAGCAGAGTTTCCACGGCCGCACCCTGTTTACCGTCAGCGTCGGCGGTCAGGCGAAATATTCCGACGGCTTCGGCCCGAAACCGGCGGATATCGTACATGTGCCGTTTAATGATCTGGCGGCGGTCAACGCCGTTATCGACGATCACACCTGTGCGGTGATCGTTGAGCCGATTCAGGGAGAAAGCGGTGTGCAGCCGGCAACTCCGGCATTTTTACAGGGCTTGCGCCGATTATGCGATGAAAATAACGCATTGCTGATTTTCGACGAAGTGCAGACCGGGCTGGGGCGCACCGGCCATTTCTACGCCTATATGAAATACGGGGTCACGCCGGATATTTTAACTTCCGCCAAAGCGCTGGCAAACGGCTTTCCTATCGGTGCGATGATGACGACCGACAACATCGCCGCCAGCTTTACACCGGGCGTACACGGCACCACTTTCGGCGGCAATCCGCTGGCCTGTGCGGTTGCCGCAAAAGTTGTGGATATTCTCTCCGCGCCGGAATTTCTGGCCAATGTGAACCGCACTTCGGCGCAATTTATCGCCGCCCTGAACTCGCTTAATCAAAAATATGCCCGGTTTAAGCAAATTCGCGGTGAGGGATTACTCATCGGTGCCGAACTGATCGACCGCTATCGGGGCAAGGCGGCGGATTTCGTGAAGAAAGCGGCGGATAACGGTTTGATGATATTGGTGGCAGGGCCGAACGTGCTGCGTTTCGCCCCGGCGCTGAATATTTCAGCGGAAGAATTAACCTTAGGCCTCGAACGACTGGAAGAGACTTTACGTTAACCGCCTCTTGAGCGATAAAAAGTGCGGTGGAAATTACGCCTGTTTTTCGCCTATCGCTCATGTTAATCCGTATCCTGCGCACTATTGCTCATAAACCACAGGCGAAAAAAATGCGGCTAAAATGCCGCATTATCTGTTTTGTGCGCAAATTATTATTTGCTGTAACGTCTGAATACCAGCGCGGCGTTGGTACCGCCGAAGCCGAAACTGTTTGACATAACCGTGCGCAAACCGGCGTTTTCTTTCGTTTCGGTCACGATATTCATGCCCGCCGCCTGCTCATCCAGCGTTTCGATATTGATACTCGGTGCGATAAAATCGTGTTCCAGCATCAACAAACTGTAAATCGCCTCATGGGCACCCGCCGCGCCTAACGAGTGGCCGGTCATGGATTTGGTGGAGGAAAGCGGCGGCACGTTGTCGCCGAATACATTTTTAATCGCACCCAGCTCTTTTACATCGCCGACCGGAGTAGAAGTACCGTGTACATTAATATAATCGATCGGCGTATCTACGGTTGCCATCGCCTGTTTCATACAACGTTCCGCACCTTCACCGCTCGGCGCAACCATATCATAACCGTCGGAAGTCGCGCCGTAACCGACGATTTCCGCATAGATTTTGGCACCGCGTGCCAGCGCATGTTCCAGCTCTTCGACCACCACGACCGCACCGCCGCCGGCAATTACGAAGCCGTCACGGTTGGCGTCATACGCGCGGGAGGCTTTGGTCGGGGTATCGTTATATTTCGTGGATACCGCGCCCATGGCGTCAAATTCAGTGGCGCATTCCCAAGACAATTCTTCCGCGCCGCCGGCAAACACAATATCCTGTTTACCCAGCTGAATTAATTCCAGCGCATTCCCGATACAATGCGCCGAGGTTGCGCAGGCGGAGCTGATACTGTAATTCACGCCGCGGATTTTATATGGAGTGGCCAGACAGGCGGACACGCTGGAGGCCATGGTTTTGGTCACCGCATAAGGGCCGACCGCTTTAATGCCGCGCGGGCCGCGCACCGCATCGCAGGCAACCAGCTGATTATGCGCCGAACCGGTACCGGCGCCGATCACAAGACCGGTACGATCATTAGACACCTGCTCTGCGCTCAGCCCGGCATCTTCAATCGCTTCTTTCATAGAAAGGTAAGCATAGGCCGCGGCATCGCCCATAAAACGATACACTTTGCGATCAATGAATTCTGCAGGATTTAACTTAATGGTACCGGCGATGTGGCTGCGCATGCCCATTTCAATGAAAGAAGGTACCGCTTCAATACCTGATTTACCCGCTTTCAATGAGGCCAGCACCTCATCTTTATTATTGCCGATACTGGAGATTACACCGAAGCCCGTAATCACTGCTCTTTTCATAGATCATTTCCTTAATGTGTTTGACGGTTAAAAATAAGAACACGGTCGCTAACTTACTACGAAATGAAAATATTGCAAGTATTTCTTTGAAGGTTCGACCAATGCGGAAAATTCCGCTATTATAGCAAAAGAAATTTTTCCCACAAAGGACAGCGACATGCGCCTTCACGTTACTCCCGCCGAGATCTATTTTAATCAGGCGAACACGCCGGTCTCCGCCCGCTTCGACGATGTGTATTTTTCCAATCAGGACGGCTTGCAGGAAAGCCGTTATGTGTTTTTGCAGGGCAATCAACTTTGGTCGCGCTGGCAACAATGTCGCCAACGGCATTTTGTCATCGCCGAAACCGGCTTCGGCACCGGCTTGAATTTTTTCGCCGCCACGGCGCTGTTTCGTCGCTTTCGCCGTGATTATCCGCACTCGCCGCTGACGCGCCTGTTTTTTATTTCCTTTGAAAAATATCCGCTGTCCGCCGCGCAGCTGGCCGAGATTCACCGCGCCTATCCGGAATTCAGCGAGCTGGCGCAACAGCTGCAACAGGACTGGCCGGAGCCGATCGCCGGCTGTTATCGCCTGCATTTTGCCGAAACTACGCTGGATGTGTGGTTCGGCGATATTGCCGATAACCTGCCGCAGCTGGGGGATTATATGTGCCAGCGCATCGACGCTTGGTTTCTTGACGGTTTTTCGCCGGCGAAAAATCCGCAAATGTGGAACGATGAGCTGTATCGCAACATGTACCGCTACACCAAACCGCAAGGCACCTTCGCCACCTTTACCGCCGCCGGTGCCGTGCGTAAAGGGCTGCAACAGGCGGGATTCGAGGTCAGCAAACGCAAGGGGTTCGGTCAAAAACGCGAATGTCTGCATGGCATTAAACCCCATGACGCCCCGGCGCCTGCCATCAATACACCTTGGTATCTGGCGCAGCCGGCGCATTTCGAGTCAAAGCCGGATGTCGCGGTAATCGGCGGCGGAATCGCCTCATTATTCACCGCACTTTCCCTGTTGCAGCGCGGCGCCCGCGTCACGCTCTATTGCGAGGACGAACAACCTGCGCTGAACGCCTCCGGCAACAAACAGGGCGCGTTTTACCCGCAGCTCAGCGATGACGACCTGCGCAATATTCGTTTTTATATCCACGCCTTCGCCTACGGACAACAGCAACTGCGCCGGGCGATTGCGCAAGATATTGCATTTGAACATCAGTTTTGCGGCGTGGCGCTGTGCGCCTACGATCAAAAAAGTGCGGTTAAATTAGGCAAAATTTCTGCCTGTGACTGGCCGCCGGCGTTATTCCGCTTACTCGATCAAAAGGCGCTCAGCGAAACGGTGGGATTGCCCCTGCCGTGCGGCGGCGGTTTTATTGCGCAAGGCGGCTGGCTGGCACCGCGTCAGTTTGTGCAGACGATGTTCGCCCATTTACAGCAGCAGGGGCTTATCATCAAAACTGCGCAAAAAATCACCGCACTTTCGCCGCTTGCCGGCGGCTGGCAGCTGACTAATGCCGATGGCGCGCAGTTCACGCATTGCGTCGCGGTGCTGGCCAACGGCCATCGGCTGACTCAATTTTCTCAAACGGCAAAACTGCCGCTTTATCCGGTACGCGGACAGGTCAGCCAGATTCCCACCTCGGCGAATCTGCTGAAACTTAAAACGGTGTTGTGTTATGACGGCTATCTCACGCCGGCGGATCAGGCGAAAAGCAGTCATTGCATCGGCGCAAGCCATGTGCGCGATAATGCGGATCGCCGTTTCAGCCCGCAGGAACAGCAGGAAAACCAGCACAAAATTCAGCGTAATCTGGCGCCGGTGGATTGGGTGAACGAGGTGGATACTTCGGGCAATCTGGCGCGGGTCGGCGTGCGCTGTGCGGTGCGCGATCGTATTCCGATGGTGGGAAACGTGCCGGATTTTCAGCAACAAACCGCAGATTATCGGAATCTGTTTAACCTGCGCCGCCGGCGGCAAACGATAAAACATGCGGCGAATTACCCGAATCTGTATCTGATAGGTGCGCTGGGCTCACGCGGATTAACCTCCGCACCGCTATTAGGCGAAACGCTGGCCTCTTTGATTTACGGCGAACCCTTGCCGTTAAGTGAAGATATTATGCAGCATTTAAGCGCCAACCGCAGCTGGATGCGTAAATTACTGAAAGGCACGCCGATTAGCTGAAAAAAATCCCTTATCCTGCAACAGGATAAGGGATTATGACTCTGTTTGCGGCGGATTATTTCACCCGGCTGCCCGGCTGTGCGCCCGCATCCGCATCCAGCAGGAACAAATCGCTGCCGCCGCTACCGGCCGATAAAATCATCCCTTCGGAAACGCCGAATTTCATCTTGCGAGGTGTCAGATTCGCCACCATAATCACCAAACGTCCTTCCAGTTCCTGCGGTTTCGTATAAGCGGCTTTAATACCGGAAAATACCTGACGGGTTTCAACGCCTAAATCCAGGCTAAACTTAAGCAGTTTATTGCTTTCCGGCACCGCTTCGCATTTCAGCACTTTCGCCACCCGCAAATCCAGTTTGGCAAACTCCTCAATGCCGATGGTCGCTTCAAAAGGTTCAATCGGCGCCGAAACGGCGGTATTTTTGACCGCACTTTGGCTGACCTGCGCATTCTCCGCTTTTGATGCCTCGATCATGGTGTCGATTTGTTTCATCTCCAACCGTGCAAACAAGGCTTTAAACGGCGCGATTTGGTGCGCCAGCAACGGCGAGGTTAAATTATCCCAGCTCAGTTCCGTTTGCAGGAACGCCTCCGCCCGTTCCGCCAGTTGCGGCAGAATCGGTTTCAGATACCCGATAAGCAGGCGGAACAGCTGAATGCCCATGGAGCAAACCTGCTGTAATTCAGCCTCACGCTCTGCTTGCTTGGCGATGATCCACGGCGCTTTTTCATCCACATATTTATTCGCTTTATCGGTCAGCGCCATAATTTCGCGCACCGCTTTAGCATATTCGCGTTGTTCATAATAAGTCGCGATCTGTTCCGATTGTGCGGTAAATTCGGCAAATAATGCTTCATCTTCCAATTTATCCGCTAATTGACCATTAAACCGTTTATGAATAAAACCGGCATTGCGGGAGGCCAGATTAACCAGTTTATTCACCAGATCCGTATTGACGCGCTGCACGAAATCTTGCAGATTCAAATCCAGATCATCAATCCGATTGCTCAGTTTGGCCGCATAATAATAACGCAGGCATTCCGGATCCAAATGTTTCAGATAAGTCGCCGCCTGAATAAAGGTGCCGCGCGATTTAGACATTTTCTCGCCGTTTACCGTCACATAGCCGTGCACGAAAATATTGTTCGGCTTGCGCAGCCCCGCACCTTCCAGCATCGCTGGCCAGAACAGGGAATGGAAATACATAATATCTTTGCCGATAAAATGATAAAGCTCGGTTTCGCTGTCCTGGCGCCAGAAACTGTCGAAATCAATACCGCCCTTTTTATCACAAAGGTTTTTAAACGACGCCATATAACCGATCGGCGCATCCAGCCAGACGTAAAAATATTTGTCCTGCGTGTGCGGAATTTTAAACCCGAAATACGGCGCATCGCGGGAAATATCCCATTGCTGCAAGCCGGCATCGAACCATTCGCGCATTTTATTGGCCACTTCCTGCTGCAGCGTGCCGGAATTGATCCAGTCTTTCAGCATCGCTTCGAAACTCGGCAGGTCAAAGAAAAAATGTTCGCTTTCTTTTAATACCGGTGTGGCGCCGGAAACCGTCGAGCGCGGGTTAATCAGCTCCGTCGGGCTGTATGTGGCCGAGCAGACCTCACAATTATCGCCGTACTGATCCGGCGATTTGCATTTCGGGCAGGTGCCTTTTACGAAGCGATCCGGCAAAAACATGCCTTTTTCCGGGTCAAACAACTGGGAAATGGTACGGCTTTTAATAAAGCCGTTGGTTTTCAGCCGCTGATAAATGGTTTCGGATAAAATTTTATTTTCGTCGCTGTGAGTGGAATGATAATTATCAAAACTGATATTAAAGCCGGCAAAATCCGCCATATGGCTTTGCTGCACCTCAGCAATCAGCTGTTCCGGCGTAATGCCCATTTGATCCGCTTTCAGCATAATCGGCGTGCCGTGCGCATCGTCGGCGCAGACAAAATAAATTTCGTTGCCGCGCATGCGCTGAAAACGCACCCAGATATCCGCCTGAATATGTTCTAACATATGACCTAAATGAATCGGACCGTTGGCATAAGGCAATGCGCAGGTGACCAAAATTTTACGCGCCGGATTTGACATGATTTATCTACCTTTCTCCTCAAAAAAATCGGCCTAGATTTTACCTGATTCACGGTATTTTTTCCAGTTCAACCGCACTTTTCACAATTTTGACTTAACACGGCCGATTCGGCATGTTTAAATATAGCCGACGAATTTACCTCACCAGCTTAAAGGAATAATAAGTTATGGCTATTTTCTTTTCTGACAATCTGACTGACACGCAAAAACAGCAGATTCAGTCGCTTTTCCAACAATTCCGGCACCCGACGCTGCACCAGGATCTGACGGCGTTAAATGCGGTAAAAAAAGTGGAAAAAGGCGGCGCGATTTTACGGGTTGAAATCACCATGCCTTTTGCCTGGAATAGCGGATTTGCCCAATTACAGACCGCACTTTCCGAGCCGTTGCAGAAAATCACTGACACCACGCAAATTAAATGGCTGCTAAACTACCAAATCGCCACCTTAAAACGCGCCAATAATCACCCGGCGGTCAAAGGGGTCAAAAACATTATCGCGGTGACCTCCGGCAAAGGCGGGGTCGGCAAATCGACCATTGCGGTCAATCTGGCGCTGGCTTTGCAGGCGCAAGGCGCGCATGTCGGCATTCTGGATGCGGATATTTACGGCCCGTCGATTCCGCATATGTTGGGGGTGGCCGATCAGCGTCCGACCTCACCGGACAACAAACATATCGATCCGATTCGGGCTTACGGCCTGCTCGCCAATTCCATCGGCTTTCTGATGGAGGCCGACAGCGCTACCATCTGGCGCGGCCCGATGGCAAGCAGCGCATTAAATCAGTTATTACAGGAAACCTTATGGGCGAAAGACGGCACCGAGCTGGATTATCTGGTCATTGATATGCCGCCGGGCACCGGCGATATTCAGCTGACCCTGTCGCAGCAAATTCCGGTGACCGGCGCGATTGTGGTCACCACGCCGCAGGATATCGCCTTAATCGATGCCATCAAAGGCGTCGCCATGTTCCAGCGGGTTGCCGTACCGGTATTGGGCATTGTGGAAAATATGTCGGTTCACATTTGCAGCCACTGCGGTCATCAGGAACCGATTTTCGGCACCGGCGGCGCGCAAAAAATGGCGGAAAAATATCAGGTCAACGTTTTATCCCAACAACCGCTGCATATCCGTTTGCGTGAAGATATGGATAACGGCACGCCGACCGTAGTGTCCGCGCCGGACAGCGAAATCACCCGTTCCTTCCTGCAACTGGCGGAAAAGGTCGCCGCCGAACTCTACTGGCAGGGCGATGTCATTCCGGGTGAGATCATGTTTAAAGAAGTGAAATAAACCTCGCAAAAGTGCGGTTAATTTTCGATCAAAAATCACCGCACTTTCAGACAGGCAACAACGCATAACAAAAAAGCTCCCGTTTTCACGAGAGCTTTCGACTTTGAACTTACGCTCAATAATTAGCGACGTAAACCTAAACGTGCAATCGTAGAAGTGTAAAGTTCAAGATTGGTACGTTTTAAATAATCCAACAGTTTACGACGACGGGAAACCATGCGTAATAAACCACGGCGACCATGGTGGTCTTTTTTGTGCTCCGCAAAGTGAGCCTGTAAGTGGTTGATTTGTGCAGTTAATAACGCGATTTGCACTTCGGAAGAACCGGTATCTTTCGCATCACGACCGAATTCGGCAACAATTTCCGCTTTTTTTTCTGTACTTAGAGACATAATATAATCCTCAATAATCGGGAAGTTAACGATACATCGTTCGCCGATCTCTAACTCAGCGACGACAAAGAAGTGTGAATTTTAACATTGAGCGGGGAAAAAGCAATGAGATATTATCAAGTGCGGTACGATTTAGCGTAGTATTTATCTCAATCTCAGCAATCAGGCAAGGTTCGGTGAATGGAACTGAATAAACAAACAGCACAGAAAATCGTAAAACGGGCGATGAATATTATCCACAACTCCGTCAATGTTATGGATAAAAACGGTATTATCATTGCCTCCGGCGACAGTTCACGCCTCAGTCAGAAACATATCGGCGCCGTGCTTGCCATTCGGGAAAACCGAGTGGTGGAAATTGATGAGGAACTGGCGCAAAAATGGAATTTTGAAGCTAAGCCGGGTATTAATGTGCCGATTAACTATTTAGGGAAAACGCTCGGTGTGGTAGGAATTTCCGGTGAACCGGAAAAAGTCCGTTCCTATGCGGAGCTGGTTAAAATGACCGCCGAGCTGATTATTGAACAACAGATTTTGTTGGAGCAGGAACGTTGGGCGTATCGCTATAAAGAGGAATTTATTTTACATTTATTGAATGAAAAACAGCACATTAGCCGGATGAAAGCTCAGGCCGCATTCTTCAATATTGATCTTGATTTGCCTTATGTGGTTGTCATTATTAAACTCTGTCAATCTTCCAGCGAACAATTACAGGAACTGGTAACCTATTTAAATCAACCGCACTTCAATCATCATCTGGCGATTTTATCGCTCAATACCGTGGCGGTTCTGACACTTGCCCAACAAACCGACACTAAACAGCTTGATCAATTATTGCCGCCGGACAGCCCGCCCCACAGCTATAAAATTGCGGTCGGCGCGAATTTAGACAACGAGTTCAAACTGCATTTTTCCTATAAAACGGCACTCAGCACCTTAAATTACGGACAAAAATGTTATCCGAAACGAACCTTTTATTTTTTTGAACAACATCAACTGCCGGTGCTGCTGGATAATTTGGCTAACTCCTGGCAAGCGGAGGAGTTGTTAAAACCGTTGCAAAAATTATATTGTCAGGATCCGCATCAGCAATTACGCAAAACGTTGCAACAATATTTTTTATCAAACTGTGATCTGACTCTCACTAGCCAAAAACTGTTCATTCACATTAATACACTGCGCTATCGTCTCAATAAAATCACGCAAATAACTTCTTTGTCGTTCAATAAGATAGATGATTTATTCATCTTATATTTAAGCACTGTTCTGACTCAATGAAACTAGACAAAAATACAATAAAATAACATTTAGCGTTGTTTTATTGTATTTTTCAACGAAGCATTTTTAGCTTAAAGCAATAATAATCTGCAATAGGATTCTCAACAACGTAAGGAGTTTTCTATGAGCGGTATAGCACTGATTATCAGTTTTATTATTGCCATCATCATTATGATCTGGATGATCGCAAAACTAAAAGTTCACCCATTCTTAGCGCTGATGACAATCTCCCTGACACTCGCCCTAGTGGCCGGTATCAGTTTAAACAAAATTCCGGCGATTGTCGGTGACGGTTTCAGCGGCACATTTAAAAGTATCGGGATTGTTATCATTTTCGGCGCAATTATCGGTACGGTATTGGAAAAAACCGGCGCGGCACTTAAATTGGCCGATATGGTGGTCAATGTGGTGGGTCAGAAACGTCCGGAACTTGCCATGTTAATTATGGGGTGGGTCGTCGGTATCCCCGTATTCTGCGACAGCGGATTTGTGGTATTAAATCCTATCCGTGAGGCTATTCGTAAAAAAATCGCTGCAAATCCGGTTGGCATGGCCGTAGCATTGAGCGCCGGTTTATACACAGCCCATGTCTTTATTCCGCCGACACCGGGCCCGATTGCCGTGGCCGGTGCGGTAGGTTTAAGCCATAATTTATTATTGGTGATTCTCATGGGGATCGTTGCTTCCCTGCCCGTGCTGATCGCCAGTTATATTTTCGCAAAACAAATCGGTAAAAGCGTGACGTTATCGGAGGTCGAAGCCGATAGCCTTATTACGCAAAGCTATGATGAGTTAATCAAGCAATACGGCAAATTACCGAGCGGCTTTCTTAGTCTGGCGCCAATCTTGATGCCGATTCTGTTAATGGCATTAGGTTCCATTGCGAAAATTATCGGTTTGGAAGGCGCTGTGGGAACGCTAATCCAATTTCTCGGTAATCCGATTATCGCATTAGCCGTCGGCGTTATTTTCTCCGTCTTTTTACTGCTTAATTCAAATAAAATTGCTGAATTCGACAACCTAACCAATGAGACGTTAAAAATTGTCGGGCCGATTTTATTTATTACCGCGGCAGGCGGCGTGTTGGGCAAAGTGATTATCGAAGCCGGGTTTGTCGAATATATCAAACAAAATGCGCATATTATCAGTACCGCCGGCATTTTCTTCCCGTTCATCATCTCGGCGGTATTGAAAACCGCACAAGGCAGTTCAACCGTCGCCATGATTACCACCGCCGCCATTATGGGCATGTTTGATGCAAGCGATTCACTCATGAATGCACTGGGATTAACCTCAGAAATGGCGGCCGCATTAACGGTCATGGCTATCGCGGCCGGCGCAATGTGTATTTCTCATGCCAACGACAGCTATTTCTGGGTAGTCACAAACTTTACGAAAATGACGCCGCAACAAGGCTATCGTACCCAAACCACACTCACGTTTATTATGGGGATTGTCGGTATGCTAAGCGTCTATCTACTTTCCTTAATATTACTGTAACAGGATAACAAGCATGAAATTCGTAATCGCTCCGGATAGTTTCAAAGAAAGTCTGACGGCACTGGAAGTCGCCGAAGCTATCGAAATCGGGTTAAAAAAGATTTTTCCCGCGGCCGAATATGTCAAGATTCCGATGGCTGATGGCGGCGAAGGCACAGTACAGTCGCTGGTGGACGCAACGCAAGGCAAAATGATTAATGTCGAAGTATGTGCGCCGTTAGGCAACAACGTGTCCGCCTTTTTCGGCCTGTCCGGCGACAATCAGACTGCGATCATCGAAATGGCCGCCGCATCCGGCTTACATTTAGTTCCCAGCGCACAACGTAATCCGCTAAAAACCACCAGTTTCGGTACCGGTGAGTTGATCAGAGCTGCACTTGATCTCGGCGTGAAAAAAATCATTCTGGGACTTGGCGGCAGTGCAACAAACGATGGCGGAATCGGTATGTTACAGGCACTAGGGGCAAAATTTCTGGATAAACAAAACAAACAGATCGGTTTCGGCGGCGAACATCTTAGCGAAATTAAAACAATTGATCTCAGTGAACTGGATCCCCGTCTACAGGACATCGAACTGGATGTCGCTTGCGATGTGAATAATCCGCTATGCGGAAATACCGGTGCTTCAGCTATTTTCGGCCCGCAAAAAGGCGCAACGGCAGCCATGATCGAGGTGTTGGACAATGCGTTGCGGCACTTTTCACATCTGGTCGAAAATCAATACGGATTAAATATTCGCGATAAACCGGGCGCAGGTGCGGCAGGCGGTATGGGCGGCGGTTTGCTGCTGCTACCTAAAGTGCGGTTAAAATCCGGCGTAAAAATTATTATTGACACACTGAATCTTACAGAAGTCGTGAAAGATGCGGATATGGTGATTACCGGGGAAGGACGTATGGACGGGCAAAGCGTTCTCGGCAAAACGCCGATCGGCGTAGCCCAAACGGCAAAAGCATTTAACAAACCGGTTATCGCCATTGTCGGCAGTTTGCGTGAAGATTACGAGGCAATTTATGATCACGGCATTGACGCCGTCTTCCCGATAATCCGGCAGATCGACAGTCTGGAAGCAACCTTAAAGTGCGGTCGGGAAAATTTAATTTCTACTGCTCAGAATGTTGCCCGACTTTATCGATTAGCAAAATAGTGCATAGCATCCATAACGGGGCAAATCAGTTTTGCCCCGTCATCCCGTATTTTCAGAGATTGCTTTTATCTATTCGTCATTAACCATTCTTACCAACCCAAAATGCCGGTAAGTTCTTGCGGTGGCGATGCGGCCGCGGGGGGTGCGTTGCAGGAAACCCTGTTGGATTAAATAAGGTTCTAAGACATCTTCGATGGTATCCCGTTCTTCGCCGATGGCGGCGGCCAGGTTATCCAGTCCGACCGGGCCGCCGTCGAAACGTTCGATAATGGCATTGAGCAGTTTGCGATCCATAAAATCGAAGCCGGCGGGATCCACATCCAGCATAGATAAGGCGGATTGTGCAATGAGCGCGGAAATCACGCCGCCGTTTTTGACATCGGCATAATCACGCACCCGGCGCAGTAAGCGATTGGCGATTCGCGGCGTGCCGCGTGAACGGCAGGCGATTTCCTGTGCGGCGCCGGGCTCAAGGGTTAAATTGAGACATCCGGCACTGCGGCTGACGATCGCGGTTAAATCTTCCACCGAGTAAAATTCCAGACGCTGTACAATACCGAAACGATCCCGCAGCGGTGATGTTAACGAGCCTGCGCGCGTGGTGGCGCCGATCAGGGTGAAGGGAGGTAAATCCAGCTTGATCGAACGGGCGGCCGGACCTTCGCCGATCATAATATCCAGCTGATAATCTTCCATCGCCGGGTACAGCACTTCTTCGATTGCCGGCGATAAACGATGAATTTCATCAATAAACAGCACATCGTGCGGTTCGAGATTGGTCAGCATCGCCGCCAGATCGCCGGCTTTTTCCAGCACAGGCCCCGATGTAGTACGGATATTCACTCCCATTTCATTGGCAACAATATTCGCCAACGTGGTTTTTCCCAGTCCCGGCGGGCCGAAAATCAGCAAGTGATCCAGCGCATCCTGACGCAGTTTCGCCGCCTGAATAAAAATCGCCATCTGCTCACAAACCTGCGGCTGTCCCACATAATCGGTCAACAGTTTAGGGCGAATCGCACGATCAATATATTCTTCGTCCGTCTTTGCCGTCGCGCTGATAATTCTGTCTGCTTCAATCATAGTTATCTGTCTGTTACAACGCGGCTTTTAACGCCTCGCGGATTAATTGTTCGCTGTTCAACTCCGGTTTGGCGATTTTGTTCACCATTTTTTCCGCATCGTTTTGTTTATAACCCAAGGCGATCAAGGCGGCAACCGCGTCATCCACTTGTATATCGGACGCCGAGGCGTTTTTCGGCGCACTCGGCAGACGGCTGCTCTGCACAAAGAAATCCGCCTGCTGCATGCCGTTGAATTTGCCTTTTAATTCCACCAGCAACCGCTCCGCCGTTTTTTTACCCACGCCCGGAATTTTGGTCAGCCGGGATAACTCTTCCCGCTCAATCGCATAAGCGAATTCCGTGACGGACATCGCAGACAGGATGGCTAACGCCAGTTTCGGGCCGACGCCGTTGGTTTTAATCAGTTCGCGGAATAAAGTGCGGTCGTTTTTATGCGAGAATCCGAATAATAAATGGGCGTCTTCACGCACGGTTAAATGGGTAAATAATGTGACTTGCTGCCCGATTTCCGGCAGATTATAAAAACTGGTCATCGGCAGCAATAATTCATAGCCGACCCCTTGCACATCCAGCAGGATTTCCGGCGGTTGCTTTTCAATCAGCAATCCTTTTAAACGACCGATCATAATGTGATTTACCTTCGATAAAAATTTTGCATAGCATAAAATAAAACTGGATAAATATCCAGTTTTTTAACGTCAGATTTTAAGCCGAAAGCGCCCGCGGCTGTAACGCGTGCCTAAAAGTGCGGTCAATTTTTCCTGCGTTTCTGAGCTTTTCACGCTGTCCGCCACCCGCAGCGAATGCGGCATGCTGTGCGCATGGGTAATCGCAATGGCTAAGGCATCCGCCGCATCCGCCTGCGGCGTATCGGATAATTTCAGGATGCGGGTCACCATATCCTGCACCTGCGTTTTATCCGCCGATCCGATGCCGACTACGGTCTGCTTCACCAGCCGCGCGGCATATTCAAACACCGGCAGGTCATGATTCACCGCCGCCACAATCGCGGTGCCGCGCGCCTGTCCGAGCTTTAACGCCGAGCTGGCGTTTTTAGCCAAAAACACTTCTTCAATCGCAAACATATCCGGTTGAAACTGCGTGATGATTTCCGTCACGCCGGCATAAATGCGTTTCAGCCGGGTCGGCAAATCTTCCGCCAATGTGCGGATCGCCCCGCTGCCGAGATAGTCCAGCTGTCGCCCCTGCTGGCGAATCACGCCGTAGCCGGTGACGCGCGAGCCGGGATCGATACCTAAAATAACCGTCATAAACCTGCCGCAAAAAATAAGCGAGCTATTGCCCGCTTATGTTTGATTATTTAACCGATTTCGGGGTGGCGCAGTATTTTACCAGAATCTCATCGGATTCTTTACCGTCCACATACAACATGTTGCCGTTGACTTTATCCACGTTATCCAGCGTAAAGTTATCGGCGACCCAAACAAATTTATCCGCGCTGATAAATCTTGCGCTCTCCTGATCGTTCGTATCACGCATAAAGCCGGAGGCCGACACATTCTGGCCTTTGAACACCACATCCGCCGCCACCGGTTCCTGACCTTCAAAACGATAGGTTACGATAACCGGCTCGTTACTGTCCGCACCGCAGGCGTATTCGACGGTTTTAGTCACGGTTTGTTGAGCGGGCTGCTCGGCTTTAGGCGCTTCTTGTACCTGCGCTTTCGGCGCGTCCTGAGGAGCCGCCGGCGCCTGTTGCGGTTTGTCGTCACAGCCGGCTAAGGCGACTGATAATCCGATTAATGCTAAAGATGAGATAAATTTCATTGGTTTCTCCTGAAAAATTCTGTCAATTAAAGCAATGCGGCGACTTCATCGCTGATTTCGCCGTTATGATAGACGTTCTGTACGTCATCGCAATCTTCCAGCATATCGATTAATCTTAATAATTTCGGTGCGGTTTCCGCATCCAGATCCACCGTCGTGGACGGGATCATGGTGACTTCCGCTTCCTGCACGTTAAAGCCCGCCGCTTCAATCGCATCACGCACGGCGCCTAATTCTTCCCACGCAGTATAAATTTCAAAACTGCCGTCTTCCTGTGCCTGAATATCGTCGGCGCCGGCTTCGATAGCGGCTTCGGTCAATGCGTCTTCGTCACCGCTTGCAATTAAGATCAAGCCTTTTTTGCTGAACAAATAACCGACCGAACCTTCCGTGCCCAGATTGCCGCCGCATTTGGTAAAACTCGGACGCACCTGCGAAATGGTACGGTTGGCGTTATCACTTAGACACTCAACCATCACGGCAGTTCCGCCCGGGCCGTAACCTTCGTAAATTTTGGTTTCCATATTGGTGTCATCACCGCCGCCGACACCGCGATCAATGGCGCGGTTAATGGTGTCGCGCGTCATGTTGCTGGCCAGCGCTTTATCAATCGCCGCACGCAAACGCGGATTTGATCCGGCATCGCCGCCGCCGATTTTGGCAGCGGTAACCAACTCACGGATTAATTTGGTGAAAATTTTACCGCGCTGTGCATCCTGTGCCGCTTTGCGGTGTTTAATATTGGCCCACTTACTATGTCCTGCCATGTTATTTTCCTTTTACGTTGCTCCGGTTTCATCGCTTTGCCTCCGCAAACGACAAACCTTATTATCGTCGTTAAAGTGCGGTGAAAAAACCGATAAATTTTCAACCGCACTTTTATCTATTAAATATGTTCTAATCGCCTGTGCATTATTCGGGGATTTCGTCAACGCCGCCGCCTGTCGGGCGTCCAGCCATTGATAAGCTAAATGCTCGCTTAAGCGCGGTTCGCATTCCTGTGGCAGCGCCAATAAAAACGGATATTCCGTGCAATGTGTGACATGCGGCGCGTATTTATACCGAAAATGCGGAAAAATTTCAAATTTTATACGCGCGTTGCAATTGATGAGGCTTAGGTGTTGCGCTGCAATATCAATTCCCGTTTCTTCTTTCACTTCCCGCACCGCCGCCTGATAGGGCGACTCGCCACTCTCCAGCGAGCCGGTCACCGATTGCCAGAAGCTCGGATCGTCCCGGCGCTGCAGCATTAACACCCGCCCGCTGTTTTGCGCGTAGATCACGGCAAGAATGGAATGAGGATTTTTATATTTCATCAGCGCTATCCGATTCAGGCATCACCGCCCCGCCCTGCTGCTACCCGACCGACAACGCATTACCTTTGCCAACAGCCTGTTTGCAAACGGATATGCGTTGCGCCGTCGGATAAACGGTAAAGGGCGCCGGTCAATCTGCCCGGCGGTTTAAGATTATTCGCTTTTTGCCACTGCGATCCCCAGTTCCGCCAATGCCTGCGGATTCGCAACGCTCGGCGCTTCCGTCATCAAACAGGCGGCGGCCGTGGTTTTCGGGAATGCGATCACATCGCGGATATTGTCCGTGCCGGTCAGCAGCATCACCAAGCGATCCAGCCCGAAAGCCAGCCCCGCATGCGGCGGTGTGCCGAATTTCAGGGCATCCAGCAGGAAGCCGAATTTTTCGCGCTGTTGCTGTTCGTCAATCCCCAGAATGCGGAACACGGTTTGCTGCATCGCCGGATCAAAAATCCGCACCGAACCGCCGCCCACTTCATAACCGTTGATCACCATATCATAGGCATTGGCCACCGCACCGGTCGGATCCGCTTCCAGCTGCTGCGGGCTAAAGGCTTTCGGCGAGGTGAACGGATGGTGCATCGCGGCAAGATTGCCCTCGTCATCGCGTTCAAACATCGGGAAGTCAATCACCCACAGCGGCTGCCATTCATCCAGACGGGTCAAGCCTAAATCACGGCCTAATTTCAAACGCAGCGCGCCCATCGCATCGGTCGCCACTTGCCATTTATCCGCGCCGAAGAACAATATATCGCCGCTTTGCGCCGAAGTGCGGTCTAAAATCGCCTTAATTTTTTCTTCGTTTAAGAATTTGGCAATCGGGCTTTGTATGCCGGCCAGACCGGCGCCCGCCTCGTTGACTTTCAGCCACGCCAGACCTTTGGCGCCGTAAATCCCGACAAATTGGGTATATTCGTCGATTTGTTTGCGTGTGATACTCGCCCCGTTCGGTACGCGGATAGCCGTCACGCGTCCGTTCGGATCCTGCGCCGGGCCGCTGAACACCTTGAAATCCACGTCGTTGACGATGTCCGCCACATCCACCATTTCCAGCGGATTGCGCAGATCCGGCTTGTCCGAACCAAAACGCCGCATGGCTTCCTGCCAGGTCATCACCGGAAATTCGCCCAAATCCACGTCCAGAATATCCTGCCATAAGCCGTGGATCATCCGTTCCATGATCGCGCGCACTTCCGGCGCGGTTAAAAATGAGGTCTCCACATCGATTTGAGTAAATTCCGGCTGGCGATCGGCGCGTAAATCTTCATCGCGGAAACATTTCACAATCTGATAATAGCGATCGAAACCGGACATCATCAGCAGCTGTTTAAACAATTGCGGCGATTGCGGCAAGGCATAGAATTTGCCCTTATGCACCCGGCTCGGCACCAGATAATCGCGCGCGCCTTCCGGCGTGGCTTTGGTCAGCATCGGGGTTTCGATATCCAAAAAGCCGTTGGCATCCATAAAACGGCGCACAAATGCGGTAATCTTGGCGCGGGCTTTCAAACGCTGCGCCATTTCCGGACGGCGTAAATCCAGATAACGGTATTTCAGGCGCTGTTCTTCGGTATTATTCTGATTGAAATCCAGCGGCAGCGCCTCGGCGGCGTTATACACGGTCAGCGCTTTGGCCAGCACTTCCACCTCGCCGGTCGCCATATTTCGGTTGATTTGATTCGCCGGACGGGCGATCACCTCGCCGCTAATCTGAATACAAAACTCATTACGCAACGCACCGGCGGCATTCAGCGCATCCGGGAAAGCCGGGTCAAAACAGACCTGCACAATGCCTTCGCGATCGCGCATATCAATAAAAATCAACCCGCCCAAATCGCGCCGTTTATGCACCCAGCCGCTTAAGGTCACGGCCTGCCCGATGTGTTCGCGGTTTAACGCACCGCAATAATGAGTTCGCATCATAGAATATTCCTTGAATAAAATGAGAGAAATTAACCGCCAGATTATAGCGAAAATCGGGTTAAAAAACACGATTTGTTTTCACCGCACTTTTCAGGCGTCCGTAATCGTTTTCTGCTCCGACCAATCCGTTTCGCATTGGATAAAAACACAATCACTGCTAACATTATTCGCGCTAAAAATTAATAATGCAAGGATATTTAATGTTAACTATCAATATGTTATTTGTAGCCATTTTGGCTATTCGGTTTTATTCGCTGTCTATTTCCATCAAAAATGAAAAAAATCTCATCAAAAACGGCGCGCAGCAATACGGCAAGCGCAATTCCGCCCTGCTTTCCGCCGCCCATATCGCCTTTTATTTTGCGGCGATTATTGAGGCCAACCACAATCAAATCGGCTTTGACGCCCTGTCTCAGCTCGGTCTGTTGCTGCTTATTTTCGCTTTTATCGCGCTGTTTTATGTGATCCGCCAGCTGAAGGAAATCTGGACGGTAAAAATCTATATTCTGCCCAATCACCGGATCAACCGCTCCTTTCTGTTTCGCTATGTGCGTCATCCCAATTATTTTTTAAATATTATTCCCGAATTAATCGGTCTGGCGCTGCTCTGCCATGCCGAATATACCGCGCTGTTCGGTCTGCCGCTTTATGGGGTGATCTTGTTTATCCGCATACGGCAAGAACAGCGCGCGATGGCGCATTTAGGCTGAAAATTTATTTGTCGGGCGGCAAAACTTCTTCTAAAATGACCGCACTTTTTCCCTGAATGATAGAACATCATGCCAAAAGATACGCTATTTTCGACCCCGATTGAAAAGCTGGGCGATTTCACTTTTGATGAAAACGTGGCGGAAGTGTTTCCCGACATGATCCAGCGCTCGGTACCCGGCTATGCCAATATTATCACCGCGATCGGCATGCTGGCCGCACGTTTCGTCACGCCGAACAGCCAAGTGTACGACTTGGGTTGCTCGCGGGGCGCGGCGACCCTTTCCGCCCGGCGCAATATTAAACACGCGAACGTCAACATTATCGGCGTGGATAATTCCCGCCCCATGGTGGAACGCGCCCGCCAGCATATCAACGCCTATCACAGCGATATTCCGGTGGAGATTTTGTGCGATGACATTCGCCGTATCCGCATTGAAAACGCCTCCATGGTGATTTTAAATTTCACCTTACAGTTTCTGCCGCCGGAAGACCGCCTGACGTTGCTGCAAAACATTTATCACGGGCTGAATCCGCAAGGCGTGCTGGTGCTGTCGGAAAAATTCCGTTTCGAGGACGGCCGGATCAACGATCTGTTGATCGATCTGCATCATCAGTTCAAACGCGCTAACGGCTACAGCGAACTGGAAGTCAGCCAGAAACGCACCGCACTGGAAAACGTGATGCGCACCGACAGTATCGAACAGCATAAAGTGCGGTTAAAATCGGTGGGATTTTCTCACACCGAACTGTGGTTTCAGTGTTTTAATTTCGGTTCGATGATCGCAGTGAAATAACGCCGCCAGCGATTTGCCGCTGATTGAGCGCCCGGTTTGCCGCAATTAATGATTTTTCACTCCGGTTATGGCATAATCTCAGCGTTTTATTACTCTTTAAACGTATTAACGCGGAGGAAATGATGCGAATTTTACATACCATGTTACGCGTGGGCGATTTACAACGCGCAATCAACTTTTATCGTGACGTGCTGGGCATGCGCCTGCTGCGCACCAGCGAAAACCCCGAATACCGCTATTCACTGGCGTTTTTAGGCTATGGCGATGAGGAAACCTCCGCCGTGATCGAGCTGACCTATAACTGGGGCGTGAGCGAATACGAACTCGGTACGGCGTTCGGCCATATCGCTATCGGCGTGGACGATATTTATGCCACCTGTACAGCGGTGAAAGCCGCCGGCGGAAAAGTCACCCGCGAACCCGGCCCGGTTAAAGGCGGTTCTACCGTAATCGCTTTCGTCGAAGATCCGGACGGCTATAAAATCGAATTTATCGAAAATAAAAGCGCTCAGGCAGGATTAGGCAACTGATTTTACTGTTCACTGCGCAGGCGGGCTGAGCTTACTGCCTGCCGGCTATGATTTACGGGCGGAAATTTTCAATCCGCCTTAATATTTTTTATCCCACGCATTCGGAATTTATTATGACAACCACTCCCCCCGCCGAACCGACCAATTATAATCTGCTTAAAAATCGTTTCCGCGGCTACTTTCCCGTAATTATTGATGTGGAAACCGCCGGGTTCAATGCACGTACCGACGCGCTGCTGGAACTGGCGGCCATTACGCTGAAAATGGACGAAAACGGCCTGTTAACGCCCGATCAACAATGTCATTTCCATATTCAGCCGTTTGAGGGCGCTAACATTAATCCCGATTCCTTAAAATTCAACGGTATTGATATCAATAACCCCTTGCGCGGTGCGGTTTCGGAACATCTCGCCCTCGGCGAACTGTTTAAAATGGTGCGCCGCGCGCAAAAAGACGCCGACTGCCAGCGTTCGATTATTGTGGCGCACAACGCGGCGTTCGATCAGGGTTTTCTGATGGCGGCGGCGGAACGAACGGGCATTAAGCGTAATCCTTTTCATCCGTTCGGCATGTTCGATACGGCGACCTTAAGCGGGCTGATGTTCGGGCAGACGGTGCTGGTTAAAGCCTGTCAGGCGGCGAAAATCCCCTTCGACAACAAACAGGCGCATTCCGCCCTGTATGATACGCAACGCACCGCGGAACTGTTCTGTTATATGGTCAATCATTTAAAAAATCTCGGCGGTTTTCCCCATATTGCTGAATAAAATCAAACTGATTGAGTAAAAGTGCGGTGAGATTTATAAAAGTAATAGACAAAACTTTTATTTTTAGTAAATTGAACCACACTTTTCTCTCATTCATTCCATAAGGACGATACCTCATGTTATTCACTAACCCTGTCGTGATTTCTATCATTGTCTTGCTCGCCTTAAGTCTGCTGCGCATTAACGTGGTCATCGCGTTGATTATCGCCGCCTTAACCGCGGGGCTTTGCAGTGATTTGAATATCAGCGAAACCATAAAAAGTTTTACCGGCGGACTGGGCGGCGGCGCGGAAGTCGCCATGAATTACGCCATTCTGGGCGCTTTTGCGGTGGCGATCTCAAAATCCGGCATCACCGATCTGTTGGCGTTTAATGTGATCAAACGGCTCGGCCGGACGCCGACAAGCCGTTCCATGGCGGGCTTCAAATATTTTATCCTTGCGGTACTGCTGTTATTCTCGATTTCCTCACAAAACCTGCTGCCGGTGCATATTGCGTTTATTCCGATTGTGATCCCGCCGCTGCTGTCCATCTTCAACAAATTGAAAATCGACCGCCGCGCGGTAGCCTGCGTACTGACCTTCGGTTTAACCGCCACTTATATGCTGTTGCCGGTGGGATTCGGGAAAATCTTTATTGAAAGCGTGCTGGTCAAAAATATCAATCAGGTGGGCGCGCCGCTGGGTTTGCAAACCTCGGTGGGCGAAGTGTCGCTGGCGATGACAATTCCGGTGATCGGAATGGTGCTGGGCTTATTAACCGCAGTATTCATCAGCTACCGCAAACCGCGCGAGTACGCCGCATCGCATCAAACCCTGACTACCGCCGAGATTGAACGGCATATCGCCAGCATCAAACCCTTTCATGTCACTGCCAGTCTGGTGGCGATTATTATCACCTTCGGGTTGCAGCTGATCACCAGTTCCACCATTATCGGCGGTTTGGCCGGTTTAATTATTTTCGCCCTGTGCGGTATTTTTAAATTAAAAGAAAGCAACGATATTTTCCAGCAGGGCCTGCGTCTGATGGCGATGATCGGTTTCGTGATGATCGCCGCCTCCGGTTTCGCTGCGGTGATTAACGCCACCGGCGGCGTCAATGTGCTGGTCGATACCTTCAGTCAAGGGCTGGGCGCCAATAATAAAGGATTGGCCGCTTTTTTAATGTTGCTGGTGGGGCTGTTCATTACCATGGGGATCGGCTCCTCATTTTCCACCGTACCGATTATTACCTCGATTTATGTGCCGCTGTGTTTATCGCTCGGCTTCTCGCCGTTGGCCACGGTGTCTATCGTCGGTGTAGCGGCGGCCTTGGGCGATGCGGGTTCGCCGGCGTCCGATTCGACGTTGGGGCCGACATCCGGGTTAAATATGGACGGCAAACATGATCACATTTGGGATTCCGTGGTGCCGACCTTTATCCATTACAATATTCCGCTGCTGGTTTTCGGCTGGATTGCGGCGATGTATCTTTAATCTTATACGGGCGTCATAACGACGCCCGATTTTTTATTAGGCTATGACAAAATCCGAACTTATCCGGCGTCTGCGACACACATTGACGCGGTTTTATGCTCAATATCATCTCGCGGAAGAGCGCAAAATCTTTGCCAAATTCGACCGCACTTTATTCAGTGAAGATTTTCAGTCTTTCGGTTTTTATGTACGGGAACTGGAGCACACGCTGGCCAGCTTAGAAAAACTGCAAGGTAATGATACGGCGCAATATCAGTTTTACAGCCACAAACTGCTGGCGCAATGCAATGCGCTTGCCGATGCGCTGACCCCCACATCCCGCCGTCCAGCGACAATCGCAGAAACCGGCGCCTCCGCGCGGGAACGGCAAAAACAGCTGATCCACCAGCTGCCGCCGCGCGAACGACTGGAAAAATATTATGCCGCGTTACAGGCGCTAAACGAAAAACTTGAAAAACAGCACGCCGGCTATATGCGCACAACCGACCACAGTGCAAAACAATACTACTTACGACAGATCGAAATCACCAAACAACGCCGTCTGCGCTGTCTGGAAGCGATTGAACTGCTGGAAGAGTATCTGGCGTTAAAACAAGACTGATTAGCCCGCAATCGCTGCGAAACTTAATGAAAAAAGCCTGTCGGATTATCCTGACAGGCTTTATGGAATTTGATGGCGGAGGAAGTGAGATTCGAACTCACGGAGGGCGTAAACCCTCGCCGGTTTTCAAGACCGGTGCCTTCAACCACTCGACCATTCCTCCGTGATTTAAGCGTGAGGAATAATACGTGCTTTACCCGGTTAAGTCAAGCGCGGAAAAACGCGTTTTGATTCAATTGCTTTTTTTTGCAACAACTTTTCAGCGCCGGAAAACGCGCATAAAAAATCCGAAAGCCAATCTTTCGGATTTTAGTTTAATTCAGTAACGGATTATTCCGCTTTCGCGCGGGTCGGTTCCGAATAAACATGACTGACGGCACTGTGATGCCCCGCCGAACCTTTGCCGTGGAAGTAATAGCGGGAATCCTGCCATTGTACAATCGGATAAGGTGCATGCTCGCTTTCTATGGCTGTCGCCGGCGTCATTGCCGCTTTGGTATGCGCCACGGCGGAAATCGTTCCGAGTTGACGACCATCAAAGTGATAAGTGCGGTCGCTTTCCGGCATCATTTCTACTGAAGCCGGTTCATTTTGCGACGGTTCGGCCGGCGTCGTCGGCTGCGCCTCGGTTTGCACCACATTCAGGCGCTGTAACGATTCCTGCACTTTTTTCTCTACCGATTCATTGGCAGGCTGGGCAACGAAATTGGCCAACGGTTTCGACTCGTTTTGTGCCGCTTCGACCAATACTTCCGTGGCCGGCAACACCACCGCAACCTCTTCATCCTGCTGATTCTGCTGTTCCAGCAGTTCATCTACGGATAAAAACGAATTGTTTTTCGCGGCATTGACCTCTTTAATATTGATCCAGACTTTACCGCTTGCCAATTCCGGTGAAGCCACCGCGGCAAATAACGGCATCGGCGATTTCGCCTCAGAATTATTGCGGCGACGTTGTTTGCTGACCCGTAAATGGCGCGGCAGGCGACGCTGGCGATTATTATCGCGCCCGTCCCGACGTTTTTCTTTCTCGCCGCCGTCTTCCTCGGCAGTCTCAATAACCGGTGCTTCAACCTGTTCGCTCAATGTTTCCTCAAACGGCGTTTGTTCAACAGTTATTTGCGCTGCCGGTTCAACCGGTTTTTCCGGTGACGGATTGTCATTGTCGCTGACCCGGACTTTTTTGCGTAAATCGCGACGCTGGCGACGCGGCTGATTCGCTGCCGGTTCGCGTTCCTCGTCGTTTACCGCGTTATTTTCCACTGACTTAGGCTGAACCTCTTCCGCCGCCGGTGCTTTTTTCGTGCGTTTATTACGGTTCACCCGCACATTATCCGGCGCTTTTTCCGTATTACGTTCGCTGCGCTCAGTGCTTTCATCGTTGGTTTTACCGTCCGCCTTTTCATTACGGTTGCGGCGAGTGTTACGACGCTCCTGAGTGCGACGATTGCCGTTGCGGCCGCTTTTATTATTACGCGTTTCCTGCGGCTTTTGTTCCACCGCTTCGGCGGCAAAAAGGCTTTTGATTTTCGCAATAATGCGCTCAAGTAATGACGGAGTTTCCTCCTTGTGTACGGTCGGCATCGGCGCCGGCGTATCGATGGCCAGAGAAACGGCGGCATTTTCCAGAATACTTTCCGTGGTCACCGCCGCCACTTCGGTATTACGGTTTACCAAGGATTCTTCCGCCGTAAAGCTGTCTTCCTCATTTTCGTGCAATTTTGCCAGATTGTAACTTAATTCGTTCACATCTTCGCCGTCACGCACGCGGAACACGCTGAATTGCGGGGTCTGCATATTTTCACTCGGCGCCACCACAATATCCACATTATGCCGTTTTTCAATACTGCTGATCGCCCGGCGTTTCTCATTGAGCAGATAAGAGGCGATTTGCACCGGCACAATGGTATGCACCTGCTTGCTGTTTTCTTTCAGCGCCTCTTCTTCCAGCAAACGCAGAATGGATAAGGACAGGGATTCGTTATCGCGGATTTTCCCTGTACCCTGACAGCGCGGACACACATGATGAGTCGATTCGCCCAGTGACGGACTTAAACGTTGACGGGACATTTCCAGCAAGCCGAAACGGGAAATCCGGCTGATCTGAATACGCGCCCGATCCTGACGTACCGCATCACGCATCCGGTTTTCCACTTCACGCTGGTGGCGAACCGGCGTCATATCAATAAAATCAATGACAATCAAACCGCCCAAATCGCGCAGACGCAACTGACGGGCGATTTCATCCGCCGCTTCCAGATTGGTATTCAACGCGGTTTCTTCAATATCGCCGCCGCGGGTGGAACGGGCGGAGTTAATATCGATTGCGGTTAAGGCTTCCGTCACGTCGATAACGATAGAACCGCCGGACGGCAGGCGCACTTCACGCTGGAAGGCGGATTCGATTTGCGATTCAATCTGATAATGACTGAACAGCGGCACTTCGCCCTGATACAGCTTGACCCGGTTAATAAAATCCGGGCGCACCAGTTTAATATGCGCTTTGGCTTTTTCGTAAACTTTCGGGCTGTCGATTAAAATCTCACCGATATCACGGCGCAGATAATCGCGGATTGCGCGCACGATAACATCGCTTTCCTGATGAATCAGAAACGGCGCGGCGCGGCTTTCGGAAGCCTGTTTAATGGCTTCCCAGTGATGCAGCAATACTTTTAAGTCCCATTGCAGTTCTTCCGGCGACTTACCGACACCGGCGGTACGCACGATAAGCCCGACGCCTTCCGGCACTTCCAGCGAGCTTAACGCATCTTTCAGCTCAAGACGCTCGTCGCCTTCAATGCGACGGGAAATACCGCCGGCGCGCGGATTATTCGGCATAATCACCAGATAACTTCCCGCCAGCGATACAAAGGTGGTCAATGCCGCCCCTTTATTGCCGCGTTCTTCTTTGTTTACCTGTACGATCACTTCCTGCCCTTCGCGTAAAATATCGCGAATATTCGGACGTCCCTGATACACATAATCGGCCGGGAAATATTCGCGGGCGATTTCTTTCAGCGGAAGAAAACCGTGCCGTTCGGCACCGTAATCGACGAAAGCCGCCTCAAGGCTCGGTTCTACCCGCGTGATGCGACCTTTATAAATGTTGGCTTTTTTCTGTTCGTGACCCGGACTTTCAATATCCAGATCGAATAAACGCTGCCCGTCCACCAGAGCAACGCGCAACTCTTCTTTTTGAGTCGCGTTAATCAGCATTCTTTTCATTAAATTGTCTCTTATATTTTCATAATTCTTGATTAAAAATCACCGCACTTTGCTTCGCAATCGACCTCGTGTCTGTCGCGCCATGTCCGTCTCCCGACCGTCAGTCGCTGGGTGCATTGATTGCGTTACCGGAATCCACCGCAAAGTAATACGCCGATAAAACAAAATCGATTAATCATCATTCTGCAAGCTGTCGCTGTTTTTAATCAGGCTCACTGATTGAATCCGTGATGTCTTATGCCGTATGCCGCATTGCCGGATTCAATGATATCAAAGGCGTTTTTAAGCTGTTTTACTCACTTAAAAAGCCGCCTTATTATCTACCGACAAGGCTATTTTGGCAAGGTAATTCCTTCATTTTATGCTATGATACGCGGCAATTTTATGGCACATTCCGAAAAATCACATGAATCACGACAGCGAAGCAAAAACCATCAATCAAGGGGTCAGATTTCTGACCGTCACCGAGGACGAAGCCGGGCAGCGGGTGGATAATTATCTGACCGCAAAATTAAAAGGCGTACCGAAAAGCCTGATTTACCGCATTCTGCGCAAAGGCGAAGTGCGGGTCAACAAAGGCAGAGTCAAACCGGAATATAAATTACAGCGCGATGACAGCGTGCGCGTGCCGCCGCTGCGGGTTGCGGAAAAAGCACAGGCGCCGGTTTCCAAAAAATTAAATCAGGTCGCCCGATTGGAAAAGCAGATTATTTTTGAAGATGATTGTCTGCTGGTGCTGAATAAACCCTCGGGCCTTGCCGTACACGGCGGCAGCGGACTGAATTTCGGCGTGATCGAAGCCTTGCGCGCATTACGCCCGGAGGCGCGTTTTCTGGAGCTGGTGCATCGTCTGGACAGAGATACTTCCGGCATTTTGCTGGTGGCGAAAAAGCGTTCCGCATTGCGCAATCTGCATCAGCAACTGCGCGAAAAAACCGTGCAGAAAGACTATCTGGCATTGGTGCGCGGGCAGTGGCAATCCCATTGTAAAACGATTAACGCCCCGCTGCTGAAAAACGAACTGGCCGGCGGCGAGCGTATTGTGCGGGTGGACGAACAGGGCAAGCCGTCCGAAACCCATTTCAGCATTGAAGAACGTTATGCCGGCGCTACGTTAATCAAAGCCTCGCCGGTTACCGGGCGGACGCATCAGATCCGGGTACACACGCAATATGCCGGTCATCCGATTGCGCTGGATAATAAATACGGCGACAAAGATTTCGATCAAAAAATGACCGCACTTGGGTTAAACCGTCTGTTTTTGCATGCCTATGCCATCCGTTTCGAGCATCCCAAATCGGCAGAAACCCTGCGTTTAACCGCCGCGCTGGACGAGTCGCTGAAAGCGCTGCTGACAATATTGCGCGCAACAAAATAGAACGCGCCGAATTCAGCACAAAAAAATCCCGCCCTCTTGGGCGGGATTCGATTATTTTAGTGAACCAATCAGATATTTTGATTCACAAAATTTGCCAGCTGATTCTTCGGTAAGGCGCCGACCTGTGTTGCCGCCGCTTTGCCTTCTTTAAACAGGATTAGCGTCGGAATGCTGCGCACGCCGAATTTCGCCGGAGTTTCCTGATTTTCATCAATATTGATTTTCACCACTTTCACTTTTGCGCCGAATTCCGCCGCCAGCTCATCCAGAATCGGTGCCACCATACGGCACGGGCCGCACCACGGCGCCCAGAAATCCAATAATACCGGTACATCGGCTCTCAATACGTCCTGCTCAAATGTCGCATCTGTTGTATGTAATACTTCGCTCATTGTTATTTTCCTTTGTTGTAAACCATGTCTCGCATATGGTGACATTTTTGTTAAATTCAAGTGCGGTGATAATAACATAAAGATCACCTCATCCGCACTAATCGTTTTAATAGTCAAAGACTAAGAAGGCAGCACCGCATTGGCGCAAGGCTGACCGGTTTGTAACGTATAAATATTCGATAAGGTGACATCGGAAATGCTGATTAACGCCTCTTCCGTCAAAAATGCCTGATGGCCGGTCAGCAACACATTATGGCAGGCGGACAGACGACGGAAAATATCATCTTGAATCACTTCATTGGATTTATCTTCAAAGAACAGTTCGCGTTCGTTTTCATACACATCCATTCCCAGCGATCCGATTTTACGCTGTTTCAGCGCATCGATCGCCGCCTGGGTATCGATCAGCGTGCCGCGGCTGGTATTAATAATCATCACGCCATCGCGCATTTTGGCGAACGCATCACGGTTCAATAAATGATAATTTTCCGGTGTTGCCGGGCAATGCAGAGTGATCACATGCGATTTGGCATACAATTCGTCAAGCTCGACATATTGCGCGCCCAATGCTTCCGCCTGCGGGTTTTTAAACGGATCATAAGCCAGCAGCTGCATACCGAAGCCGCTCAGAATCCGCATCACCGCTACGCCGATTTTCCCCGTGCCGACAACCCCGGCGGTACGCCCGTGCATATTAAACCCGATTAATCCTTCCAGCGAAAAATTCGCTTCGCGGGTGCGCTGATAGGCGCGGTGAATGTGCCGATTGAGCGTCAGCATCAGCCCTACTGTGTGTTCGGCCACCGCTTCCGGCGAATATGCCGGCACGCGCACCACTTTCAGCCCCAGTTCCTGCGCCGCTTTTAAATCCACATTATTAAATCCCGCACAGCGCAACGCCACCATTTTGACCCCGAGTGCGGCCAGTTTTTCCAGCACATTGCGGCTGCCGTCGTCATTGACGAAAATGCACACCACATCGCAATGCTCCGCCATCTTCACCGTGCTTTCATTCAGCATAAAATCAAAAAACTCAATGTCAAAACCGTATTTAACATTCACCAGTTCCAGATATTTGCGATCGTAACTTTTCGTACTATATACTGCGATTTTCATCTTTACCTCCACCATGCGCAAAAGTCAGCCGGATATTACGCCGTTAACTGTGCAAAAGCCTGTTGCAAATCCGCTTTAATATCCTCAACGTTTTCCAAACCGACGGAAAAACGCAGCAGACGGTTACAAACGCCGCGCGCGATACGTTCCGCTGCAGGAATATCCATATGGGTCTGGGTTGCCGGATAAGTAATGAAACTTTCCGTGCCACCAAGACTTTCCGCAAACGTAATCAATTTCAAGGCTTTCAAAAACGGATTGACCCAGTTTTCATCCTGTAGGCGGAACGACAGCATGCCGCCTTTATTCGGATACAGCACATCTTTAATCTGCGGCTGGGCGCGCAAAAATTCCACCAGCGCTTTGGCATTTTTTTCATGCCGTTCCATACGCAGCGCCAGCGTTTTCATGCCGCGGATCGTCAGCCAGCTGTCGAACGGCGAAAGCACCGCCCCGGCACCGTTTTGAATATAGAATAAACGCTCGCCCAGTTCCTGCCCTTTCGCCACAATCAGCCCCACCAGCGCATCATTATGTCCGGCGAGATATTTAGTGCCGCTGTGAATCACAATATCCGCCCCGTGTTCAATAGGACGGAACAACACTGGTGTCAGGAACGTATTGTCCACAATCAATAATAAGTTATGTTTTTTCGCCAGCGCCGAAATCTGCGCCACATCGCATTCTTCCATCAGCGGATTGGACGGTGTTTCTACAAAAATCGCCTTGGTATGCGGCGTAATCGCCGCTTCAATCGCCTGTGGCGACGCCGTATCGACATAAACGGGTTTAACGCCGTGATTATGTTTATAGGCAAAATCCAATAACCGGTAAGTGCCGCCATAAACATCGCTGGATACGATCCACTCGTCCGGCGCAGTAAACAGCGACATCAACAACTGAATCGCCGCCATTCCGGAAGCGCAGGCAAAACCGCGATCGCCGCCTTCCAGTTTGGCGATGGTTTCTTCCAATACGGTGCGGGTCGGGTTTTTGGTGCGGGTATAATCATATCCCGTACTTTCGCCGATGCCGCGGTGGCCGTATGCGGTGGACAGAAAAATCGGCGTAGAAACCGCGCCGGTGCGTTCGTCTGTCCGGTTACCGGCCTGCGCTAATAAGGTATCTATCTGATATTGTTGGGTCATAATTCCTCACTAAAACAATTAAAAAATGCACCGCACTTTTTTGTAATAGACGCCGGTTTTAACCGGTGTGCGACGCATTTCGATCCGAAAAAAGAATGTCAACATTCTGGCACAAACTCGATCAGGATTAAAGCAGATTTTCGGCGCCGCCCGGAATTTGGCATGAATTCGCCTTCTCCGTTATCTTTGGCAAGGGTTGCAGTTTTTTTCAGCAGTTAAGTATTTTTTTTCATACCACCCGTTGACAGATTGTCAGAAGTCAGTAAAATGCACGCCACTGACAGCGAATGTGTTGCAGCGAAAGCGGGAATAGCTCAGTTGGTAGAGCACGACCTTGCCAAGGTCGGGGTCGCGAGTTCGAGCCTCGTTTCCCGCTCCAATTTACGCTACGGCGTGTTAGCAAAGCGGTTATGCACTGGATTGCAAATCCATGTAGCTCGGTTCGACTCCGGGACACGCCTCCATCATGCAACCGCAGTCAGAAACAACTCGCCCGAGTGGTGAAATCGGTAGACACAAGGGATTTAAAATCCCTCGGCTTTCGGGCTGTGGCGGTTCAAGTCCGCCCTCGGGCACCATTTCAAACAATTGATAATTCAATAAGATAGTCGCATAATGCGGCTTTTTATGCTTGTAATTCGGCTTGTTTTCAAGCGGAAAAAGGCACGACTCAATCCAGATAATTCACAGGCGAACGACAATTCGCCTGTGAAAGCCGCTTTAACCCACATACGAAAACCGTATCCATAACGGCAAGCTGGCGCTGATAAACAGCAGGATGAGTAAACCGTTGTAGTCTAAGCGGCGTTTTCGCATAATACATGCGCCCAGTATGGCGGCGATCAGTAAATGCAAGCAAAAATAAAGAATTAAAGCCAATTCGTTGGCGAAAATCACCGCACTTGAATAGGCGTACGCCAGTAAAATCAATACCGCCAGCGCATTAAGCAGTAACAAGATCAACATGCCGAAAGGCAGTACGGTAAGCAAGCCTTGCAGGCGGTTTTTTGATATCACTAACATGCTATTCGCCAAAATAATGCCGGTTAATCCTTGCGCCAGCGGATTGTATTGCATCATATCCCGCAGCGGCAGTTCGCTAAACATCAGCCAATAAGTGAGTATGCCCAGCCCCGCCAGCAGCGCACCGAGCACTAACACCGAGCGGCGCATTTGCACATCCTGCGGTTGCTGCCAAATCGCCAGCGTCACGGCGATGCCGCACAGGCTCACAATATCCGTCAGCACATAGTGATAATTGGAAAACAGGCTTAATACCAGCCAAGCCGCCCAATAAAGCAGCAAATACAGGTTGACCTTAATCAGGCGGGCGCGCTGACCGTTACAGATTTCGCCTTTGGCAAACACCAGCAGGCACAGCAACTGCGCCATCAGCAGCGCCGGGCTTAAATGCGAAACGGCTTTCGCCTGCGGTTGTAAATACAGCGCAAACATATCCGCGCCGAATAACAGCAGCGGCGGAATTAACGATAAAACGGCGGTCAAGGGTTTTGATTGTGGTTCGGACATAAACATTTCCTGTACGGTACGATTCAGGCGCACATTATGCAGAAATTTAAAAGTGCGGTCAAAAATAACCCCGTTTCAGGCGTTCGCTTGTGGCATTTTTTATCATTCCTCTCTAAAATACGCAGAAAACGGACCGCACTTTTCATCAGGAGCATTATGCTGCTCAGTATTTTATATATTATCGGTATCACCGCCGAAGCGATTACCGGTGCGCTGGCCGCCGGACGGGAAAAAATGGATATTTTCGGCGTGATTATCATCGCCTCGATGACCGCAATCGGCGGCGGCTCGGTGCGTGATGTGCTGCTCGGACATTATCCGCTGGGCTGGGTTAAACATCCGCATTATTTTTTAATCGTGGCCGGCGCTGCGGTATTAACTGTCGTTATCGCCCCGCTGATTAAACATTTTATCCGCTATTTCCGTACCGTCTTTCTGGTGTTGGATGCGCTGGGTTTGATCGTATTTTCCATTATCGGCGCGCAAATCGCGCTGGATATGGGCCACAGCGCGACCATTGCCATTATCGCCGCCATTATCACCGGTGCATTCGGCGGGGTGTTGCGCGATCTGTTGTGCAACCGCATTCCGTTAGTCTTTCAGAAAGAGCTTTACGCCAGCGTCGCATTGCTGGCCGCCAGTATTTACATCGGTTTACAGCAACTGAATATCAACCACAACCTGGTGATTATCGTCACGCTGGCCAGCGGTTTTATCATGCGCTTGCTGGCGATTTATTTCGAATGGGGTCTGCCGGTTTTCGATTATCAGGAAAATCCGATCGCCGCCAAAGAAAACGATGACAAATTACCGAAAAAAACCAAATAGGATCACAGATGACAGCATTAATTCAAATGGGCAAACAGGCTAAACAGGCGGCTTTCGTTTTAGCGCAATTATCGCAACAAGAAAAAAACAACGTCTTAAACCTGATTGCCGAAAAACTGGAAGCGCAGGCCGACGACATTCTCGCCGCCAATGCGCAGGATGTTGCGGCGGCCAAACAAAACGGGTTATCCGAGGCGCTGATTGATCGTTTATTGTTGACCGAGCAACGTCTGAAAGCGATTGCCGGCGATGTCCGTCATGTGGTTTCGCTGGCGGATCCGGTCGGTAAAATTATCGACGGCGGTACGCTGGACAGCGGATTAAAAATCGAACGGGTACGCGTGCCGTTAGGCGTAGTCGGCACTATTTACGAAGCGCGGCCGAACGTCACCATTGATACCGCCAGCCTGTGTTTAAAAACCGGCAATGCGGTTATTCTGCGCGGTGGCAAAGAAACCCGGCACAGCAATACCATTCTGGTTGAGGTGATACAACAGGCCTTACAGCAGGCGGGGCTGCCGAAATATGCGGTACAGGCGATCACCGATCCGGATCGCGAACTGGTCATGCAATTGCTCAAGCTGGATGCCTATGTGGATATGATTATTCCGCGCGGCGGCGCCAAACTGCATGCCTTTTGCAAACAGCACGCCACCATTCCGGTGATTATCGGCGGGGTCGGGGTGTGCCATATTTTCGTGGAACAAAGCGCCGATCTGCCGCGCGCTTTAGCCGTGATCGATAATGCCAAAACCCAGCGCCCGAGTACCTGTAACAGCGTGGAAACACTGCTGGTGCAGCGCAGTATCGCGGCCGATTTTCTGCCCCGGCTTGCGGCCTATTTCAACGATAAGCGGGTAAAATTTCACGCCGATCCGACCGCACTTGCGATATTACAACAGGCCGGTGCGACGGTTTCCCCGGTGCAGGAATCCGAGCTGCGTCAGGAATGGGGCTCGCCGGATTTAAACGTCGTGATTGTGCAGGATATCGAACAGGCTATCGCCCATATCGCCGAATACGGCACCCAGCATTCGGAAGCGATTCTGACCGCCTCACAGCAACTGGCGCGGCAATTTGTCAATCAGGTGGATGCCGCCGCGGTGTATGTTAATGCCAGCACCCGGTTTACCGACGGCGGGCAATTCGGTCTGGGCGCGGAAGTGGCGGTCAGCACACAGAAACTGCACGCCCGCGGTCCGATGGGATTAGAGGCGCTGACCGCTTATAAATGGGTCGGCAGCGGCGACTATCTGATACGCACCTAATTGAAAATTATTCGATTAGCATGGTTAAAAAGGAAAATATTAAAACGTCATTTAACAGAATGGCGTTTTTCTTTTATTTTATAAAATAATATTTGACAATCTTTGTTTAAATCGTTATCTGTATTGTGGAACACAACATTACGTCTAATTAACCATTAAAGGAATTTACTTATGTCCCATCTTTCAGTCGCTAAATTCGGCGGCACCAGTGTCGCGAATTATTCCGCCATGCGTGCCTGCGCCGAAATCATCATCGCCGATCCCGCCACCCGCGTCGTCGTACTTTCCGCCTCAGCCGGCGTAACCAATTTACTAGTCGCGCTGGCCAACGGTTGCGATGCCTCGGAGCAGGCAAGATGCGTGGCGGAAGTCCGCCGCATTCAGGAAAATATCTTAAACGAATTACAGGATGCCTCCCAAGTGCGGCCTAAAATAGACGCGATTTTGAGCAATATCGAAAGCCTAGCCGAAGCCGCCAGTCTGGCAACCTCTCCAGCGCTCACGGACGAATTGATCTGTCAGGGCGAAATGATGTCCACCTTGATTTTCGTGCAGCTGCTGAAAGAGTTGAATACCAACGCCACTTGGGTGGATGTGCGCACGGTAGTCGCCACCAACAGCCATTTCGGCAAAGCCGCACCGAATGACGAACAAACCCGCAAAAACAGCGATAATATTTTAAAACCGTTGCTCGATCGCGGCGAGCTTGTGATCACGCAGGGATTTATCGGGCGCGATCCGCAAGGCAAAACCACCACGCTGGGACGCGGCGGCAGCGATTATTCCGCGGCGTTACTGGCGGAGGTTTTACATGCTAAGAATGTATTGATCTGGACGGATGTCGCCGGTATTTATACCACCGATCCGCGCATTGTGCCGGCCGCACGCCGTATTGATACCATGAGTTTTGCCGAAGCGGCGGAAATGGCGACCTTCGGTGCAAAAGTGCTGCACCCGGCCACGCTGCTGCCGGCGGTACGCAGCAATATTCCGGTGTATGTCGGTTCCAGCAAAGCGCCGCAGGACGGCGGCAGCTGGGTCACCCGCGATCCGCAGCCGCGCCCGACATTCCGCGCCATTGCCCTGCGCCGCGATCAAACGCTGCTCACGCTGTCCAGCCTCAGCATGCTGCACGCACAGGGATTTCTGGCCAATGTGTTCAGTATTCTGGCGAAACACAAAATTTCGGTAGATACCATCACCACCTCCGAAGTCAGCGTGGCACTGACGCTGGATAAAACCGGTTCCGCCTCTTCCGGCGCCAATATGCTGTCCGGCGAACTGCTGGCCGAATTAAGCGAAGTGTCCAGTGTGAAAGTGGATACCGGTCTGTCGCTGGTGGCGCTGGTCGGCAATGATCTGCATATTACCGCCGGGCTGGCGAAACGCATTTTCGGCACGCTGGAAACCTACAATCTCCGTATGATCAGCTACGGAGCAAGCAGCAACAATGTGTGTATGCTGGTTCAGAGCGAACAGGCCGACGATGTGGTGCGCGCGCTGCATAAAAATCTGTTTGAAGAATAATCCCGAAAGAGCGGTAAAAACGACCGCTCTTTTTTATCAACGGGAAAATGCGAAGAAAATAACGATTTGGATTGAGATTAACCGGATAAAATAGTAAAGTAATCAGCTGGTTATTCATGAATAAAAACTCAGCTTAAAAGGCGGAAGATATGGGAAAAAGTGTTGTTATCCTCGGCGCTCAGTGGGGCGATGAAGGTAAAGGAAAAATTGTCGATCTACTTACCGATCGCGTCAGCTATGTGGTGCGTTATCAGGGCGGTCATAATGCGGGGCATACGCTGATCATCAACGGTGAAAAAACCGTGCTGCGTTTGATTCCGTCCGGTATTCTGCGCCCGAACGTCACCTGCCTTATCGGTAACGGCGTGGTGCTTTCGCCGTCGGCGTTGCTACAGGAAATGGGCGAATTGGAAAGCCGCGGCATTAAGGTGCGCGAACGTTTATTGATTTCCGAAGCCTGCCCGTTAATCCTGCCTTATCACGTCGCCATGGATCATGCCCGTGAAGCGGCGTTGGGCAAGAAAGCTATCGGCACCACTGGTCGCGGGATCGGCCCGGCTTATGAAGATAAAGTGGCGCGCCGCGGTTTGCGGGTCGGCGATCTGTTTGATCGCGCCGCCTTTGCCGAAAAATTAAAAACCATTTTAGATTATTATAATTTCCAACTGGTCAACTATTACAACGTCGAACCGGTCGATTATCAAAAAACGCTGGATGACGTATTCGCCATCGCCGATATTATCACCGGCATGGTGGCTGATGTGACCACCATTTTGGATACCGCGCGTAAAAACGGCGACAATATTCTGTTTGAAGGCGCGCAAGGCACTATGTTGGATATCGATCAGGGCACTTATCCGTATGTGACCAGCTCCAACACCACTGCCGGCGGCGTATCGACCGGTTCCGGCTTCGGCCCGCGCTATATCGGCTATGTATTGGGCATCGTAAAAGCCTACTGCACCCGTGTCGGCGGCGGCCCTTTCGCCACCGAATTATTCGACCAAGTCGGTGCGGAAATCGCGCGCAAGGGCAACGAATTCGGCGCCGTTACCGGACGTCCGCGTCGTTGCGGCTGGTTTGACGCGGTGGCGATTCGCCGTGCGATTCAGGTAAACTCCATTTCCGGATTCTGCATGACTAAACTGGATGTGCTGGACGGCTTTGACGAAGTCAAAATCTGCGTCGGCTATAAGCTGCCAAACGGGGATATTGTGGAATATGCGCCACTGGCGGCAAAAGACTGGGAAGGCGTGGAGCCGGTGTATGAAACCCTGCCGGGCTGGAAAGAAAATACCTTCGGCATCACCGATGTCAACCAGCTTCCGCAAAACACCCGTAACTATATCAAACGGATCGAAGAAGTCACCGGCGTACCGGTGGATATTCTTTCCACCGGCCCGGATCGGGTACAAACTATGATTTTACGCGATCCTTTTGCGGCTTAACCGGCATTGGGACAAATAAGGGCGATAATAGTCGCCCTTTATTTTGCCCGCAATCGCAGTCATAAAAAAACCGGCATCCGCCGGTTTTTGTCTGTGTTCGTATCGTTATTTCACACGGGAAACATATTCGCCGGAGCGGGTATCCACTTTGATCACCTCGCCGATTTGCACGAATAAAGGCACTTTAACTACCGCACCGGTGCTTAATGTAGCCGGTTTGCCGCCGGTACCTGCGGTATCGCCTTTCAGGCCCGGATCCGTTTCAATCACTTCCAGTTCGACGAAATTCGGCGGAGTAATGGAAATCGGTGCGCCGTTCCATAAAGTGACAATGCAGTCCGCCTGATCCAATAACCATTTATCCGCATCACCGACCGCTTTTTTATCGGCGGAATATTGTTCGAACGTTTCCGGGTGCATAAAATACCAGAATGCGTCGTCTTTATAGGAATAGGTTAAGTTTAAATCCATCACGTCCGCCGCCTCCACGGAAGTCCCGGATTTAAAGTTGACGTCCAGCACCTTGCCTGAAATCAATTTACGGATACGGGTGCGGGTAAACGCCTGACCTTTGCCCGGTTTAACGAACTCATTTTCCACGATAACGCAAGGTTCGCCGTCCTGCATAAATTTTAGACCTGGTTTGAAATCACTGGTAGTATATGTAGCCATATTATCCTCAAGTAAAAGAGATTGTTTTTTTAAAGTGCGTATTTTAACCCAAAATCACCCGATTAGAGAAGAACAAAATTGGACGGATTACCTTGCCGGCGCCATTTCCGATCCGCACGCCTTATTAACCGCACTATCGTTACCGAGCGATACATTCGGGCCGGATATCGCCGCCCGCCGCCTGTTTCCGCTGCGCGTCCCGCTGCCTTTTGTGGCCAAAATGGAAAAAGGCAACCCGCAGGATCCGCTGTTTCTACAGGCCATGTCATCGCGGCAGGAATTTCTAAGTGCGGCAGGATTTTGCAAAGATCCGCTGCAAGAACAGCAAACCGCCGCGCCGAATATTCTGCACAAATACCACAACCGTTTGCTGTTCATGATTAAAAACAGCTGTGCGATTAACTGCCGCTATTGTTTCCGCCGCCATTTTCCTTATGCGCAAAACAAAGGCGATAAGTCAAGCTGGCTGAAAGCCATCGCTTATATCGCGGCGCATACCGAAATCGAAGAAGTGATTTTTTCCGGCGGCGATCCGCTGATGGCCAAAGATCACGAGCTGGAATGGCTGCTAAAACAGCTGGAAAATCTACCGCACTTACAGCGCTTGCGCATTCACACCCGCCTGCCGGTGGTGATTCCGCAACGAATTACCGACCATCTTTGCCGCATACTGGCGCAAAGCCGTCTGCAAACGCTGCTGGTGACCCATATCAATCACCCGAACGAAATCGATCACCTTCTGGCGGAAGGCATGTTGCGGCTGAAACAGGCGGGCGTGACTCTGCTTAACCAATCGGTATTACTGAAAAACGTGAATGATAACGCACAGGTACTGAAACATCTGGGCGATAAACTGTTTGCCGTCGGCATCCTGCCCTATTATCTGCATTTACTGGATAAAGTGGAAGGCGCCAGCCATTTTTATATTGAAGATCGGCAGGCAACAAAAATTTACACTGAATTACAAAGCATCACATCCGGTTATCTGGTGCCGAAACTGGCGCGCGAAATTGCCGGCGAGCCGAATAAAACTTTGTATTCGGCATAGGAAAATCGTGAAAGATCCTTTAAAATAAACGCAATTTCGACCGCACTTTGTATAAGTGCCTCTCTTTTTACTGTTAGCATTAAGGTATAACCGTGACAACTGAACAAAACAAACCTGACACAGAGGTGAAAACCAATCCGGCACAAAACGAATTGGATCTCGAATTTAATCAAATTGAGCCGATCACGCCGAAAAAGCCGATGACCTCTGAACCCTCATTGTTAAACAAAGCGAAAGGTATCATGCAGTCTTTTACTCGGAAAGAAGCCCCGGCGGCGCAATTCAGCTCGCGCCAAGAACCGACAATCGGCACGACAAACACAAACGCTCAAAGCAGCTTGCCAAACGATGAGCAGAATGTGCCGCCCGCGGCGACACCGGCCGGCGACAACACGGTAACAAACGACAACAGCACACCGGATGCCGCGTCCCAGAATGCGCAATCCGCTGCCCCGGCAAGAAATCTGAAAAATCCGGAGAACTGGGCGATTTTACAGGCATTACCGCCGAAATACCGCCGGATTTTCATCGCCTTACTGGTCGCCGTTATTATTTTACTGATTGTGTCCTGGTTAAAACCAAGCTCGGAAACCGTTCATTCCTTCGAACAATCGGCGACCAATATTCCGACCCAGTTCCAGTCTCTGGATCAAAGCCAGCCGTTAGAAAATACGCTGCTGGACAATATGAATAACGGGCAAAACGAACAGGCGGCCGATGTGCCGGCAATGAACGCCACCGATGCCAATGCACAGCGCGAAGAACAAGCCGCCGTAAACCCGGCGGAGCATAACGCGCCGCAAGCGACCGATACTCAGCCGGCGGCAACGCAACCGACAACCGTTCAGCCTGCGCCGAATCCACCGGCGACAGAAACTCACGCCGGCACCGAACCGATGGTTGCGCCAAAACCGGTTTCACCACAGCCGACCCGTAGCAGCGCGGTTCACACCGAGGCCAATAAACCGGTTCACCATGAACCGACGACCGCCACCAAGCCGGTTAAACCGGTTCAGGCCGCCAAAGCCGGTGAAAGCAAAACCACGGCGACGGCCGGCAAACCTGAACGCAAAGGCGCGCCGGTGGTCGAAGCAAAAGCCGCCGGAGCCTCCGCCGCCAAACAAACGGCCGGTGCCACAACGGGTAAAACTTTAACCGTGCCACAGGGTGTCACCTTAATGCAGGTATTCCGCGACAACAACCTGAATATCGCCGATGTCAATGCGATGACCAAGGCAAACGGCGCCGGTAACGTATTAAGCAGCTTTAAACCGGGCGATAAAGTTCAGGTTTCGTTAAACGGTCAAGGCCGCGTCAGCGAATTACGCCTGTCTAACGGCAGCCGTTTTGTACGCCAGTCAGACGGTAGCTATCAATATAAAAAATAATTTTAAGGTGGGAGTATTCCCACCTTTTCATTGCATTTAAACGCTGTTTTTCAGCACACCATAAAAGGGGATGTCATGTTAAAAACGGGATTTTTATTGACTTTCGTATTCGGGCTTGCAGCCTGCAGCCAGCCACTGATACCGCCTGCGCCATCCCAAAGCGCGCCGCAAGCGCCTGCAATGGTCGTGGAAAAAACCACACAGCCGGGCGGCAAAGCGACGCGTTATTTGTGCAAAGACAACAAAGTGGTGCGCATTATTCGCACTCCGGGCAATAAGAAAAGAAAACTTACCTCAATTACGCTCACCTTTGAACAAAGCACCCAAAAGCTCACTCAAGCCATTTCCGAGAGCGGTCGCAAATTCACCAATATTCATTGGCATTGGACCGAACGCAGCGAATACAGCACCTTGACCAGTGCGGTGGGGGATGTGCTGGCCGAGCAGTGCGTAGAACAGCAATAGGCATCAAAAAGGACGCCGCGGCGTCCTGAAATTCGGTCGTTTACAACCGCACTTTTTCCCCGCCGAACTCATTCAGCAGATTTTCGGTTAATTTCGCCAGTATGCCGGTCATCAGCACAAAATCCGCGTCAAAACGCTGAGCGACATCTTCTTTTAAAATATCTTCGTTTTTCTCACGGATCTGATCGGCAAACTTCAGGCGTTTTAAGCTGCAATCCTCATTCAGCACAAACGTCAGATGCGCTTCCCATTCCAAAGCCAGCTTGCTGATGTGTTTGCCCGCCTGCAGCAGCGATAACATTTCATCCGTATCCAGCGCCTGCTGTTTACAGCGGATCACCGCATTGTCCTGACTGCCTTTCAGTTCGGCATCCTCCAGCACGGTCAGCCACTGCGGCATCGTCTCATTCGCCACCCAATCGCTCATCACCGAAGTCGGCTCATTGGCAAAACTTAACGGCACCACCGGCAGCGAGCCTAAGGATTTGCGCAATAACGCCAGCACATCTTCCGCCCGTTTGCCGGATGCCGCATCCACATAAATCAGGTTATTTTCCGTATCGATCCACAGCGCGGTTTGCTGATGTTTACTGAATGCGCGCGGCAACAGCGCAGACACCACATCGTCTTTTAACGCCTGTTTTTCCGTTTTCTTCAGTTTGCGGTTTTCTTTCTGTTCCAGCGTGTTGATTCGGCTGTCCAGTTCACGCTTAACCACATGCGCCGGCAGAATTTTCTCTTCTTTATGCGCCACCAGCAGAATCTGCTTGCCGACGGAAAAATGCAGCAATTCGCTGCCGCGCAACGGATTCGTCCAGCCGAATTTACTCATATCCGATTGGCTGCAGGCATAAAATTCGCATTGACTCAGTTGCTGCTGCAAACGCGTCGCCTCCCAGTCCAGTGTTTTTGTCAGCCGGTAAATCATTGCGTGTTTAAACCAAAACATAGTAGATCCTTATTATTATTCAGGTAAAATGTGTGCCTATATCGGTTTTCTATTGTAACTTATTCGGGATAAAAATATGCAACATAAATTAATCGCATTTATCGGCGGCGGCAATATGGCGCAGGCGATTGTCTTCGGGCTGTTAAAAAAGGGTTATCCGGCGCAGCAAATTATCGTCTGCGATCCGAATCAGGACAGACGGGACATCTTTGCCGCTCAGGGCGTGCAGGTCAGCGACGATAATCTTGCGGCGGCCACCCGCGCGGAAGCGGTGTTATTAGCGGTGAAACCGCAGGTGATCGGCGCTGTCTGCGCGCCGTTAAGTGCGGTGAATTTTGCCGACAAATTATTAATTTCCATCGCCGCCGCGGTGCCGGTGGCGCGTTTACAAGCGTTACTGCCCGGCGCACGGCATATTGTCCGCGTCATGCCCAATACACCGGCATTCGTTTCCGCCGGCATGGCGGGGCTGTTTGCCGAACCGAATCTGCCGCAGCCGTTAAAAGCCTTTGCGCAGGAGTTATTAAACGCCGTCGGCAAAAGCTGCTGGGTGGAAAAAGAAAGCGATATGCACCTGATAACGGCGGCGTCCGGCAGCAGCCCGGCTTATTTTTTCCTGTTTATGGAAGCCATGCAGAACGCCTTAACGGAAATGGGACTGACAGAAACCGATGCGCGTCTGCTGGTTCAGCAATCCGCTTTCGGCGCGGCTAAAATGGCCGCTGAAAACCCGGCGCTGTCTTTCGCGCGGCTGCGGCAAAACGTCACCTCGAAAGGCGGCACGACAGCGGCGGCACTGGCCGTATTTACGCAGCACGATCTGGAACAGACCGTACAACAGGCAATTCAGGCCTGTGTGCAACGTTCGCAAGAAATGGAAAAACTGTTTTAATGAAAATCTCTCCTTTTACCTGGCTGGCACTGAGCTTTTTCGGCTATTACTGCGCCTACGGCGTTTTTGTACCGTTTTTTCCCGTTTGGCTGAAATCGCAATCTTACGGCGCGGAAACCATCGGTTTAATTCTGGCGTCGTCTTATTTATTCCGTTTTATCGGCGGCATTTTCTTTTCCGCACTGGTCAAACGCGCCTCTCAGCTGCTCAACGCACTGCGCTATCTGGCGTGGCTGAGCTGTGCGGTGATGTTCGTTATCGCCTTTCTGGCGCAGACTTTCTGGCTGTTGTGCGGCGCAATCTGGCTGTTTGCCATGCTGAATGCGGCGGGCATGCCGCTTAGCGACACGCTGGCGTCCACCTGGCAGAAACAAATCCATCTGGATTACGGCAAGGCGCGTTTGATCGGCTCCGCGGCGTTTGTGGTCGGCGTAACCCTGTTCGGCTATCTTATCGGCATAAGCGGCGAGCATTATATTATCTGGATGTTAACCGCACTTTTAGGGCTGTATGCGGTTATGCAAATGAACTCGCCGCATACGCCGCCGCATGATGAAACGGAAAGTGCGGTCGAAAATACGGTCACTTTCGGGCAACTGCTGAAAAACCGCACCACCCTGCGCCTGCTGATTGCCATTTCGCTGATCCAAGGTTCCCATGCGGCTTATTACGCTTACAGCGTGCTGTACTGGACGGAATCGGGCATTTCGGTGCAAACTACCAGTTTGCTTTGGGGTTTAAGCGTGGTTGCAGAAATCGTGTTGTTTTTCTTTTCCACCAGATTATTCAAACACTGGAACGTCAGCCGCCTGTTTTATCTCTCCGCGCTGGCGGCGGCACTGCGCTGGGGCGTGCTGGGTTCAACGCAGGAACTGGCGGTTATCGCCGCAGCACAGCTTCTGCACAGTCTGACCTATGCCGCCAGTCATTATGCCATGGTACGTTATATCACCACCCAGCCGCAAAATACGATCGCCAAATTGCAGGGATTATACAACGGCTTGTCCAGCTGTGCCGCGGTGGCGCTGCTGACGGCGTTATCCGGCGTGCTGTATCCGCTTTCGCCGTCACTCACCTTTGCGGTAATGAGCGGGGTGGCGCTTATGGCGCTGTTATTTATTCCGCCGAAAGTGGAAGCCTTTTTGCTCCGTAACGAGGCCTCATGAAAGATACGGCGTTGCTTGAACTGTTTCTGAACGAACTCTGGCTGGAAAAAGGTTTATCGGACAATACCGTGCAGTCTTACCGGCTGGATCTCAGCGCACTGTGCCGCTGGCTGGAAAAACACGAACTCAACCTGCTGACGCTGGATGCAGTGGATCTGCAAACCTTTCTCGGCGAAAGATTACAGCAGGGCTACAAAGCCACCAGCACGGCGCGCCTGTTAAGTGCGCTGCGTAAGCTGTTTCAATATTTATACCGCGAAGCGTACCGCCCCGATGATCCCAGTGCGGTATTAAGTTCGCCCAAATTACCGGGGCGGCTGCCGAAATATCTGACGGAACAGCAAGTGACGGATTTGCTGAATACGCCGAATATTGACGAACCGCTGGAGTTGCGCGACAAAGCTATGCTGGAGCTGCTGTATGCCACCGGCTTGCGGGTCAGCGAACTGGTGGCGCTGAATATCGACAGTATCAGTTTGAATCAGGGCGTCGTGCGGGTTATCGGTAAGGGCAATAAGGAACGCATTGTGCCGATGGGGGAAGAAGCGGCTTATTGGGTGCGCCAGTTCATCCTGTACGGACGGGCGGCTTTACTGGCCGGACAAAGTGCCGATACGCTGTTTCCAAGCCGTCGCGGCAATCAAATGACCCGCCAGACTTTCTGGCATCGCATAAAGCATTATGCGGTTTTGGCGGAAATCGACTGCGACGCGTTATCGCCGCATGTGCTGCGCCATGCGTTCGCCACTCATCTGGTTAATCACGGCGCGGATTTGCGGGTGGTGCAAATGCTGCTCGGCCACAGCGATTTATCCACCACCCAGATCTATACCCATGTTGCCAAGGAACGGCTGAAACATCTGCACGAACGTTATCACCCGCGCGGCTAGCGCGTTATGCCATGCCGATTAATTTGTGCGTTTGCAGGCTCAACAACCAGCGGGGTTTACCGGCGCGCTGATTGAGCAAACCCAGTTGGCGCACGGTATGCAGCAGATTCATTTCGCCGTTAATGTCGCAAGGCGACAGATAATAATAGGTTGCCTGAATCCGCGCTTCTATTTCCGCACAGAACTCCAGCATTTCTCCGTCCGCGACAATCCGCACTTCATCGGCGAAAGCGATACAGCGCCGACGATATCTTTCCCGATACTCCGCTTTCGGGCTCACCGCAATATAATCAATCTGCGGCGCAACCGGTTTTAACCCGTTGGTTTCCATGGCAAGAAAATAGCCCGCCAGTTTCAGGTGAGTCAAAAGTGCGGTTAATTTCGGCTGAATTGTCGGCTCGCCGCCGGTGATAATAATATTCTTGGCAGAAAACGACCGCACTTTGCGCATAATCTCGCTTAGGCGCATCCAGCGGAAACGGTTGAATTCCGTATCGCACCAGGAACAGGCCAAATTGCATTTGCCGAAACGGATAAACACGCAAGGCATGCCGGTATTGGCGCCCTCGCCCTGCAAACTTTCGAAAATTTCCACAACGGCATATTGCGGTTCATCCGCCGTCGGCAGGAGCTGATTAATTTTCATCGTACTGGCAAAAAGAAGTCGGCGTTTCCCATAGTCGGATCGCCGATACCGGCAGCCCCGCTTCCCGTTTCAGGCGCTGAAAAATAAACCGCGCCATTTCTTCCGCGGTGGTCCGCGTCGGCATTCCGAATGTTTTCGAGTCCAGCTCCTGCAACAGCGCGGCAATCCGGCATTCGCGCCGACTGGTGGTATCGTAAATAAAAGCATGATCCATCGGATCTAAAATCAGCGCTTTCACCACCGCTTTGAGATCGGTAAAATCCATCACCATGCCTTTCTTGGCGCCCTGCGGGTGCAAATCGCCGCTCACTTCCACCTGCAGTTTATAGGTATGACCGTGCAGATTGCGGCATTTGCCGTCGTGCCCGTCCAGCAGATGCGCCATATCAAAACTGAATTCTTTCGAAACTTTAAACATTTTCCACCGCACTTTTCTGTTGCAAATATTCCTTCAGCCCTTTTTCGCGCAATACACAGCTCGGACATTCGCCGCAGCCGTGTTCGACGCCCTTATAGCAGGTATGCGTATGGGTTCTGATGTAATCCAGTGCGCCCAGCTCGTCGGCCAGCGCCCAGGTTTGCGCTTTGGTCAGATACATTAACGGCGTGCGCAGATTGAAATGATAATCCATGGCCAAATTCAGCGTGACATTCATGGATTTAATAAACACGTCGCGACAATCGGGATAACCGCTGAAATCCGTTTCGCACACGCCGGTAATAATATCGCGGATGCCCTGCCCTTTGGCGTAAATCGCCGTATAAAGCAAAAACAGCGCATTGCGTCCGTCCACAAAGGTATTCGGCACGCCTTGCGGGCCCGGCTTGATTTCGGCGTTGTCCTGCATTAAGGCGTTGGTGGTAATGGATGAGATCACCGAGGTGTCGATCAAGGTTTGTTTAACGCCGAGATCCTGTGCAATCCAGGCGGCTTTTTCCAGTTCAATGGCATGACGCTGACCATATCGGAAGGTGACGGTTTCCACCTGCCGGCGACCATAATCCGCAATGGCCTGTATCAGGCAGGTGGTGGAATCTTGTCCGCCGGAGAAAATGACAACCGCTTTGCGATCGCCCGTTTGAGTTGATAAAGACATAATTTTCCTAGTTTTTTTGCGTGGGAGGGTTGCGAACCACGAGGCTATAACGTGCCACCATTGTACCGTGAAAGCGGCGATTGTCCAACAAAAAAGCCCGTCATCACAGACGGGCCGAATTAACATGCCGCGTGATTATTCGGCAAAAGAGTCTTTTAAACGTTCATCGGCACGACGGGCTTCGCCTTTATGCTGCAATTTATTCAGTTGTTTTTCTAATTTTTCTTCAACTTCATTAATCGCTTTATACATATCTTCCGACTGACTACTGGCGAACAGATCACCGAGCGGCGTGCCGATTGAGGCTTCAACCGAAAAACCTTGCGGAATTTTGTTTAAAATGAAATGCGGATTGATTAACTGAGTTTGCCATTTACCTAACTTAGCAAGTCTTTCTTCGACGTGAGCACGAATTGCAGGGGTGATATCCATTTGTTTACTTGTGATATTTAGAGTCATAGCATTTACCTCTTTGTTTTAATGAAGAGTATTTCTACTCCGTGAAATCCTTTAGTAACAAAATAGCGTCGTTATCCTGACTTTTCAAGCACTTTATGACGAATTCCGGCGGAAAAAAGAAAAATTATGATCTGAGTGGAAAATCTGAAAAAAGATACTGTCTTTTGCCTTGAAAATTGCTATGATGATAAAGTTTTTTGCGCCGCAGGGTTGCTGATTATCGTCAGCAACCCTTTGTTTTAGTTTATCTTTTAAACAAGATTCAGCGATCAGGCCGGTTCGTCCTGTGCCACATGGCGCAGTTTCAGACGGGCAAAATAATCCGCCGTTTCACTCACCACCACATGCCGCAATCCGACCAGTGCAATCAGATTCGGAAACGCCATTAATCCGTTGACAATATCCGCCAGAATCCAGATTAATTCCAGATGAATAAAAGCGCCGCAGCCGACCAGCACGATAAATACGGTGCGGTAAAGTTTAATCCCCTTTACCCCGGCCAGATAAACAAAGCAGCGCTCGCCGTAATAGCACCAGCCCAAAATGGTGGTAAAGGCAAAAAACAGCAGCCCGACAGTCACGATCGTCGCACCAATACTGTTGCCTAATCCCTGCGAAAAAGCGTAATTGGTGACCGCCGCCCCCGCCATATCCGACTGCCACGCGCCGGTTAACACCAGCACGATACCGGTCATCGAACAAACGATAATGGTATCCAGAAACGTGCCGGTCATGGAAATCAGCCCCTGACGCACCGGTTCCTGGGTTTGCGCTGCGGCCGCGGCAATCGGCGCACTGCCCAGCCCTGACTCGTTGGAAAAAATCCCGCGCGCCACACCGGATTGAATGGCTCTCATCACCGTATAACCCAAGGCACCGCCCAATGCCGCCTGCGGCTCAAAGGCGCTGTGAATAATCAGCGTAACCGCCGCCGGAACCTGCCGCCAGTTAAAAATAATGATCACCACCGCCGTCGCCACATACAGTACCGCCATAAACGGCACCAGCACGGAAGAGACGGTCGCAATACGTTTCACGCCGCCCAGAATAATCAGCCCGACCAACAGCGTCATCACCGCGGCACTCAGCGCCACCGGCACATGAAAGGTATCGTTCATCGCATGCGTAATGGCCTGAATCTGCGGAAACGTACCGATACCGAAAAACGCCACCAGCACACCGAAAACGGCAAACAGTTTCGCCAGCCAGCCGATGCCCAGCCCGCGCTCAATATAATACATCGGGCCGCCCGCCATAAAGCCTTGTTTATCGCGAACGCGATATTTTACCGCCAGCAGACATTCGGCGTATTTGGTCGCCATCCCGAGCAGCGCCACCAGCCACATCCAGAACATAGCGCCCGGCCCACCCGCTTGAATGGCGGTCGCCACGCCGACGATATTGCCGGTGCCGATAGTCGCCGCCAGTGCGGTGCAAAGCGCGGCGAAAGCGGAAACATCGCCTTTTTTCTGTCCACGCTCTTTTTTAAATAAATAGACCAGCGCCCGCGGCAGATGAATAATCTGAATAAAACCGAGACGCAACGTCAGATAAAGCCCGGTACCGGACAGCAAAATCAGCAGCGGCGGGCCCCAGATAAATGAATTGATCGATGATAATATCGTTTCCAGCGACATGTGAATTCCTCGTAAAAAATCGCGGTTTACAAGGAGGCGAAAAGATGTTTGGCGAATGAATAAAATAGAAATAACGCCGCAGCCGGCGCTAAAATCACCTGAATAGTCTCTTGCCCCTGTCCTTTTGCCTGAGCGTTTCAAAAACAGTCGAAAAAACGACCGCTCTTTTGCGCCTTCGGCGTCCATTTTGTGCCATCGCACAGTGGATCTCTCCAAGGGTTCGTCCAGTAACAGTCCTCGCTAATCTATTAGCACCTGAAAGATTTTACCTCGTCGGTGCAGGGTCAATTCCCTACTCTCCAGCTACCTTCATCCGAACTTGTCTTTTATTGCAATAAATAAAAGTGCGGTGAATTTTAGCAGGATCAACGCCGAAGCTCAATAACCGCCGCCGGATTTATTCGGCCTGCCGCTTATACACGCTCATTTAGCGCCGGCCATACCGGCAAACAAAACGGGCTGATTATCGAAATCAGCCCGTCGTCATGTTAAAGAGAACAACACGCTTAGCGCGTTTCCTTTTGCCATTTTTTAGCAATATAGCTACAGCCGGGGATCAGATTCAGCCGGCGGGCGGCAATAAAATCCCGCAGCGCACGGTATAATTGATCCGCCACGCCCTGCCCGCGTAAACTTTCCGAGACATAAGTATGATTGGCGTTAATGGTGTTTTGATCCACAAAATAATAGGTCAGCTCGGCAATCCGACGGTTCTCGCCGTCGGTCAGAAAAAACACGCCGTCTTTTTCGCCCTGTTGATGCTGAATGTTCATCAATGTTTTCTCCAGTCTTCGCCAAAATTGTCGTCTGTCGCAAAATCCGCCGTATCGCACGGAATCGCCTTTTCCTCGCTTGCCCATTCGCCCAGATCAATCAGCTGACAGCGCTTGCTGCAAAAAGGACGGTACGGACTTTGTGCCGACCACACCACCGGTTTTCTGCAAATCGGGCAAGGCACTTCAAAACTATCGTCACTCATGTTCGGTTCCTGCCTGTTGTAAATAATAACGGTGTAATTCTAACACTTTTTGTTTGATTTCGGGTAACGATGCCGTGAAATCTCTGTTATTGTCAATCACATCATCGGCGACGCGCAAGCGCTCTGCGCGGCTGACTTGCGAGCGCATGATATTTTTAATCAGCGCCGCGTTATTTTTATCCCGCTTGGCGGCGCGTAACAGTTGCGTTTCCGGCGCCACATCCACCACCAGCACCCGATCACAAAGTGCGGTCAGATGATTTTCAATTAACAGCGGCACCACCCAAAGCACATACGGGTAGGTTTGCGCCCGTAACCGGCTCAACATCGCCTGTCGAATCGCGGGATGCAATATTGAATTCAACCATTGCCGCGCCGCATCATCGGCGAAAATCCGCTCGCGCAGCGCGCCCCGGTTAAGTTCGCCCTGTTCGGTTAATATGTCCTCACCGAAATGCCGTACGATTTGCTGCAAAAGCGGCGTGCCTTTTGCCACCACTTCGCGCGCAATAACATCCGCATCCACCACCGGCACGCCCAGTTCGGCAAAAAAATCCGCCACCGTGCTTTTACCGCTGCCGATACCGCCCGTTAATCCTACAATATACGTCATTGTTTTTCCTTAATGCCGCAAGAGTTATCCCGCAGCGCCGATTGCAACACGCAAGCCGGTTAATGCCCGGAAAGGTACGGGATAACCAGACAAACAACATGGCTATCATTGTGGCATATCCTGTCGAAATTGCCCATATAAAAGATAAAACAAAGTAATCCGCCCGCACATAAAAACGGCGCAAAGGGAATCAAGCGGACATGTTTAGAGCGTAAACGTAAATACAATCCATAGGTCAGCCCGCCGAGGCAGGCAAGCAATACCATTAACGCCAGCTGTGAAAGCGGAATGAAACCGCCCAGCCCCAGCATCAGCCAGTAATCGCCTCGCCCTAATGCCTCCTGCCGATAATAGTCTTTGGCCAGATGATAAATCAGATAAAAGCCGCTAAATCCGGCCATGGCACTGAGCAGGCTTTGCTCCACCGTCAACGGGGTCAGCCGCCCGTACGCGCCGGCAAGCGCTAATGCAAACAATAGCTGGCACAAGGCAGGCGGAATCAGACGATATTGCCAGTCAATCAACGCAATCACAAACAACAGACTGCAATATGTCGCGATCCACAAGGCGAACAAAACCGGTTCAAAGGCGATAAAACAGCATAAAAACCACGCGCCGAAACTGATTAAATAGGCGTAAAACGCACCGCACTTTTTAGCCTGTAAGACGGCATCGCGAGGGCAAAAGTGCGGCGGATTACGGCTGAAAATTTCCACATAATTGTGATAAACCTGCCTGACGGTATGCTCGGCAAAGGTGGAAACATAACGGAAAATCCGGGCGCCGACCAACATGCCGCACAATATCGCCGCCAGATAACTCATTGCAGCACCGCCCCCATATTAAATATCGGCAGATACATGCCGAGCATAATCATGCCGATAAGCCCTCCGATAATCACCATCAACAACGGCTCCAGCATCTGCGATAACAAATCGATCCGATGATCGAGACGCTGTTGATAATTCTCGGCAATATGTTGCAGCATCATCGTCAGATTGCCGCTTTGCTCCCCGATTCGCAGCATTTGTCTTGCCTGCGGCGGAAACAATCTGCAACCGAGACTCTGTGAAAATGCGTAGCCGCGGTTAATCCGTTGCAGCATATAGTCCACTTCGGCAGTTAATACCGGATCGCCTTCCGGCCGATTATTCACCTGCCAGCTTTGTATCTTCGGCAAAAAGGATTGCAGCGCCTGATTCAGCGGAACACCGGCCTGCAGCATCAAATGCAGACTGCGGCTAAACGCCACCAGCCGGGATAAGCGGATAATCTCGCCCAACACCGGCATAGACGCCAGCAAGCGGTTTTTCCACAGATGCAGACGGCGGGAGCTGTTCAGGCGCAAACGCAGAAACAGCACCGACAAAACCGCCAGCAGCAGAAACTGAATAACATACTGACGCAAGCCGTCGGACAGATACATCAGCAGCGCCGTAAACGCAGGCAGCGCGGCATTGTGACCGACATACAGCTGTGCGAATTGCGGCACGATAAAAATCAACAATAACAGGGTTAATATCAGCGACACCGCCAATACCAGCAACGGATAAAGCAGAATTTTCTGTAGCTTACGCTGCAGCGCCAAAGCACGGCCTTTGTGCCGGGCAATCTGTTGGCAGACCTGTGCCAGTTTGCCGCTCATTTCCCCGGCTTTGATCAGCTGGCGCTCCTGATAAGTGAAATAGCGCGCCTGATTATCCAGCGCCTGTGAAAAGCGCAGTCCGCGTTCAAGATCCGCAATTAATCCGTCCAGCCATTGATAAAGCGCCACATTCGTACAATGTTGACGCATAAGCTCCAGACTGTTTTTCAACGGCAGTGCGGCCTGCAGCAGTACCGCCAGCTGCATCGCCAATTCGCTGATTTCCGCTTGTTGCGGTTTGCTTGACCATTGCCAGTTCGGCTGTAGCCTGATCTGTCGCAATCCCTGCCGGAACAAGGCTTGCCGTGCTTCATCGACGTTGGCCGCGACGATCTCGCCCCGTTGTTTTTGTCGTAAATGGTCAATGCCTTGCCAGCGAAACTGTTTAAATCGATTCATCACCTTTACCCAACACCCGTTCGACTTCAGTTAAATCCGTCAGTCCCGCATTGACTTTTTCCATTGCGCTGGCCGTCAAATCGGCAAAATCCGTCCGATATTCGGTCTGCTGCGCCGAAAAGTGCGGTTGTAAAAATTGATAAATGCCGATACGCCCTTTATATCCCTGATAACAATCACAATTTTCTGTTTGATGAGCAAGGCAACGTTTACGAACCAGACGCTGAGCAATCACCAGCAATAACGCGCTCTCAATTTCATGCTGGCGAATGCCCAGCTGCCGCAAGCGGGAAATCGCCGAAACCGCATTATTAGTATGCAATGTGGATAACACCAGATGCCCGGTCTGCGCCGCCCGTAACGCCATGGCGGCACTTTCCTCGTCGCGGATTTCCCCCAGCATGATAATATCGGGATCCTGTCGCAAAAAAGTACGCAGCAAACGGCTGAAATCCAGACCGATTTGCAAATTCACCTGTGTTTGAATAATGCCCGGCAATTCGATTTCGATGGGATCTTCGGCCGTCATAATATGTTTTTCCGACTGGTTCAGCCATTCCAGTGCGGTATAAAGCGTAATGCTTTTACCGCTGCCGGTCGGGCCGGTTACCAAAATCAGCCCCTGCGGCCGGGAGAGTGCCTGTTGCAGCGCAGCTTGCTGCGGCGGTGTCATACCGAGTTCGGCAAAACTCAGGTGTACGGGTTTGTTCTGCTGCAAGCGCAGCACCGCTTTTTCGCCCTGATTGGTCGGTAGCACGGATAGACGGAAATCCAGCCTGTCGGAAAAAGCGGTTTTAAACTGAAAGCGTCCGTCCTGCGGCAGGCGGTTTTCGCTGATATCCAGCTTCGCCAGTAATTTTAAACGGGAAATCAAACGATCCGCCAGCGCTGCCGCCACCGGCGCTTGTCGCTGTAAAACGCCGTCGATGCGAAACCGCACTTGCAGACCGCCGGATTGCGGTTCCAGGTGAATATCGGAAGCCTTGCGGCGTAATCCGTGTTCGAAAATCCGTTCCAGCAGCGCAATCACCGGTTCATCGTTATGCGTTTCCTGAGCCGGCGCCACATCAACCTCCGTCGGGGCATAAAAAGCCGTTTGCGGCTCCTCCGCCACTGACGGTGCCAGCGCCTGCAACAGCGCTTTCAGCACAGCTGTTTCCAGTAATACCGGTTCGACAACCTTGCCGCGGATAAATGAAAAGGCTTCACAGGCGGCAAGGTTGGTCAGATTATCAATACCCAGCCACAGCGAATGCGCCTCTTCGCGTAAAGGTACGGCAAAATAGCGCAGCAGCAACGCCGCTTGCTGCCGGTTTTTGTCCCATAAGTGCGGTGCTATTTCGAACGGTTTTCCGTCCATGGCAACGACACTGCGCGCTGCGTCGGACTTATAGCCGGGCATATTTCCTCCCGATTAGCTGCAAGCGCCCGCCGGGAAAATCTCCGCCGGTGAGCAGGCCGCCTGCCAGGACACGCCTTGAGCGGCATCGCCGTCCGGCGTTAGAATATAGGTGGTATCCGCCAGACTGTCGCGCCCGCTGACCGTAATAACACCGCTTTTTACCTCTATGGAAGCCACCCGGCCTTTATTTTCAAGCTTATGCTGAATCCCGTGGCTGCCGGCATGGCAGTTTTCTCTGCCGCCCTGATGATAAATACACAGCTCCACTTCCGAGCGATAGGGGGAGGAGGCTTGCAGCAATTCTGCAACCGCCGCTTTTTTGGTATAATTCTGATAAGACGGAATCGCAATTGTCGCCAGAATCGCCACAATTGCAATAACGATCATTAATTCGATAAGGGTAAATCCCTGCTCGATTTTTGCCGGATAGGAGATTTGCATAATGGTTTTCCTTATATGTGCCGTAGTTGTCATAAGCGGTGACAGGCAGTGTGCATAACAGAAAAACCGACGGCAAACGCACCGCACTTTTTTTTCGATCGGGATCGCAAAAATACATTTTTATGAGCCAAAAACCATCACACACCATTTCACACGGCTGGCTGACCGATGCCAGAAAACGGCCTTCGCCGCATTATGATCCGCGCCCGGATCCCAATGATATTTCTTTATTGGTGATTCATTACATCAGCCTGCCGCCGGAACAGTTCGGCGGCGGGTATATCGATGATTTTTTTCTCGGCCGGCTCGACCCTCAGGCTCATCCGTATTTTCGGGAAATTTCTCAGCTGCGCGTCTCGGCTCATTGTCTGATTGAGCGCACCGGGCGCGTAACTCAGTATGTCAGTTTTGCCGATCGCGCCTGGCATGCCGGCCAATCCTGTTTTCAGGGGCGGGAAAAATGCAATGATTTTGCCATCGGCATTGAGCTGGAAGGCAGTAATCAGCAACCCTTTACCGCAGCGCAGTACCGCGCACTCAGCGAGCTAACCCGCCGCCTTATGGCGCAGTATCCGTTAATCAGTAAAGAACGCATTGTCGGGCATTGCGACATTGCTCCCGGGCGCAAAATCGATCCCGGCCAGTATTTCGACTGGGCGGACTATTTGTCGCGGCTTTAATCCTACCGCCCGAGCGTCCTGCTTAATAAACAACCACCTTTTTTATGCGGTTTTTCATATACGGGGGAAATCCGCAACAAACAGATAACCAGTTGATAAATATCAATATTTTAAAATCTATTAGCCGCAAGGTTGAGGAATTGAAAAGTTACTCAGGGTTATCCCTGCGATCAGTCACACAGTTATCCACAGAAATTCTGAATAACTCACAGCCCGCCATCTCAACCTCAGACAACCTGACCGGGCGAGGGCAAACTGTTGTTTTTATCGACATAAAGCGCGCTAAAAAAGTGCGGTTCGAAATCCTCAAGGATCCAGCGGTTAAAACAGCAGAGATCGCGATTAGCCCGCAATAAGATCCTTGCATGCCAATGATCCTGCGCGGATCATATTTAATCCGTTCGGCATTTATGCGCCGCCTATACACAGCGTTATCCACACCTTTTCACGCGGCCGGGTTTTGCGTTTAAAATCATGATTAGCAGTTGTTAAAAATGCCGGATTATGAAACAATTTAGCGCTATCAATATAATCAGACAAAAATTAAGGTGAGGGATAGTGATCGATTTCGATGGCTACCGTCCGAATGTGGGTATCGTGATTTGCAACCGCAAAGGACAAGTACTCTGGGCGAAAAGATACGGGCAGAATTCCTGGCAGTTTCCTCAAGGCGGCATTAACGATAATGAAAGTGCGGAGCAGGCGATGTACCGCGAACTGTTCGAAGAAGTGGGACTGAGCCCGAAAGATGTCAAAATTCTGTACGTCTCCAAGCAATGGCTGCGTTATAAACTGCCGAAGCGTTTATTGCGTTACGACAGCAAACCGATGTGCATCGGGCAGAAGCAGCGCTGGTTTCTGCTACAGTTGATTTCGGACGACGCCAATATTAATGTGCAATCCAACAAATCGCCCGAATTTGACGGCTGGAGCTGGGTCAGTTTCTGGTATCCGGTTCGTCAGGTGGTGTCGTTCAAAAAAGACGTTTATCGTAAAGCGATGAAAGAATTCGCGGCCGTGTTGTTTGATCAGCATAAAGATCCGCTTGCCGGCAAAAGTCCGCTTTACCGTCACGAAACTAAACATGCGCAGCCGGCCAAAAAATCCGGTTCTGCCAAATATCAAAAACGTTCATCAAATAAAACAAGGGGTTAATATGTTGACCTTTTTTCTTATCTGTCTGGCGGTGGGATCGCTGGTCGGTTTTCTGGCCGGTTTATTCGGCATCGGCGGCGGTCTGGTCATTGTTCCGGTGCTGGTTTATCTGTTACCGATGGTGGGCGTGCCGGACAATGTGTTAATGTCCTCGGCACTCGGCACCTCTTTCGCCACTATCGTGATTACCGGTTTTTCCTCGGCCCAGCGACACCATAAACTCGGCAATGTCGTCTGGGATGCGGTCAAGATTCTGGCGCCGGTCATTATGCTGTCAACCTTTATTTCCGGTCTATTTATCGGCAAACTGGACAAAGACATCGCCAGTAAGATTTTCGCCTGTCTGGTGATTTATCTGGCGGTCAAAATGCTGTTATCCATTAAACCGAAAGCGGCGCACAAGCCGCTGACCACCACTTCATCGGTCATCGGCGGCGTATTGATCGGAATTGCCTCCAGCGCAGCCGGTATCGGCGGCGGCGGATTTATCGTGCCGTTTTTAAATTCACGCGGCATTGAAATGAAAAAAGCCATCGGTTCATCCGCTTTCTGCGGAATGCTGCTCGGCTTATCCGGCATGCTGAGTTTTATGGTCGGCGGCTGGAATGCGGCCAATATGCCGGCTTATTCCGTCGGTTATGTTTATCTGCCCGCCGTGATCGGCATTACGCTAACCTCATTTTTCACCTCGAAACTCGGCGCCACCACCACAACGAAATTACCGGTGCCGACCTTAAAACGTTATTTTGCATTACTGTTAATCGCCATCGCGATTGATATGATTATTCGATAATTATTTGTCAGAAGGAAATTTATGAATTCGGAATTTTTCGCTTTTCCCCAATTTGATCCGGTGATTTTCTCACTCGGCCCGGTCAGCCTGCGTTGGTACGGCATGATGTATTTAATCGGTTTTGTTTTCGCCCGCTGGCTGGCGGTGCGCCGCGCCAATCGCCCGGACAGCGGCTGGACGACGGAACAGGTGGATAATCTGCTGTTTAACGGCTTTTTGGGCGTTTTCCTCGGCGGGCGCATCGGTTATGTTCTGTTTTATCAGTTCGACTACTTTGTGCAGGATCCCGCCTATCTGTTTCGTGTCTGGGAAGGCGGCATGTCGTTTCACGGCGGTTTAATCGGCGTGATCCTCGCCATGTACATTACCGCCCGGCTGCAAAAACGCGGCTTCTGGGCGACCGCTGATTTTGTCGCGCCGTTAATTCCGTTCGGTCTGGGTATGGGGCGGCTCGGCAATTTTATCAACGACGAGCTGTGGGGACGCGTAACCGATGTGCCTTGGGCGGTGTTATTCCCGTCCGGCGGTTATCTGCCGCGCCACCCGTCGCAGCTCTATGAAGCGGTGCTGGAAGGGTTGCTGCTGTTTTTTATCCTGAACCGGTTCATCCAAAAACCGCGCCCGACAGGTTCGGTTGCCGGTTTATTTTTAACCTGTTACGGCCTGTTCCGCTTTATCGTCGAATTTTTCCGCGAACCGGATGCCCAACTGGGATTATTCTTCGGCCAGCAGATTTCCATGGGGCAGATTCTATCCGCCCCGATGATTATTATCGGCCTCACGATTATCGCCGTTTCTTATAAAAGTGCGGTCAAAAAAGGATAAGTTTATGCGTCAATATTTAGCATTATGCCAGCGCATTATTGATGAAGGACGCTGGATCGAAAATCAGCGTACCGGCAAGCGCTGTCTGACCGTGATCGATGCGGATCTGACTTACAATGTGGCAGAAAATCAGTTTCCCCTGATCACCACCCGTAAAAGTTACTGGAAAGCCGCCATCGCCGAATTTCTGGGTTATCTGCGCGGCTACGACAATGCCGCCGATTTCCGCAAACTGGGCGCCAAAACCTGGGACGCCAATGCCAATGAAAACCTCGCCTGGCTGAATAATCCGCAGCGCAAAGGCGTTGACGATATGGGACGGGTTTACGGCGTGCAGGGACGCGCCTGGCGTAAACCGAACGGGGAATGCGTCGATCAGCTGCGTAAAATCGTTGATCATCTGACAAAAGGCATTGATGATCGCGGCGAAATCATGACCTTTTATAATCCGGGCGAAATTGATCTCGGCTGCCTGCGGCCGTGCATGCATACGCACACGTTCTCGCTGCTGGGCGATACCCTGTATTTAACCAGTTATCAGCGTTCCTGCGATGTGCCGCTGGGGCTGAATTTCAATCAGATTCAGGTCTTTACTTTTCTGGCGTTAATGGCACAAATCACCGGCAAAAAACCGGGGCTGGCGTTCCATAAAATCGTCAATGCCCATATTTATGAAGATCAGCTTGATTTAATGCGTGATGTGCAGTTAAAACGCGAACCGTTTGCGCTGCCGAAGCTGGAAATCAATCCGGACATTAAGACGTTGCAGGATTTGGAAACCTGGGTCACGCTGGATGATTTCAAAGTGAGCGGTTATCAGTGTCACGCCGCGATTAAATATCCGTTTTCGGTATAAACGATGAAAGCCGTTATCTCGCTGCTGTTCGCTATTATGCTGCCGGCATCGCAGGCCGCTTTGGCGGAAACCGCTTACGACAGACAAACGCCGGCGGCACTGTTGCAACAGGGTGCCGAACAAGGCAATGCCGAAGCGCAGGTTTATCTGGGCGAGCAGTATGAAAACAAGCAGGATTATGCGAATGCCGCCTTCTGGTATGATAAAGCCGCACAGCAGAATTTGCCGGCGGGTTTATTCAACCTTGGCTATTTGTATGAAAAAGGTCAGGGAGTGGAGCAAAGTTATCACACCGCCGCCAAACTGTATAAACGGGCCGCAGAGCAACATTTTGCGCCGGCGCAATACCGTCTGGCTTATATGTACCTGAACGGGCAGGGGCTACGTCAGGATCTGAATATCGCGCAAACCTGGCTGGAAAGCGCGGCGGAACAGGGTTATGCGCAAGCGCAGTTCGATTTGGCGATGATGTATTACAAAGGGCTGAATCATCTCGCGCAGGATTACCGTCAGGCCAAGCACTGGTTCGAACAGGCCGCCGGGCAAAATCATGCACCGGCGCAATTCAGCTTAGGGGTAATGTATCAAAACGGTATCGGTGTGGCGCAAAATACGCAGACCGCCGCCGATTGGTACGGCAAAGCCGCCGCCCAGCAACACGCGCCGGCCCAGCTGAACCTCGGCGCCTTATATGAACAGGGTAACGGCATTAAACAGGATCTGAAAAAAGCCAAAGCCCTTTACGGCGATGCCTGTGACAACGGCGATCAGCGCGGCTGCGATTATTACAAAGATCTGAACCAGAAAGGAATCTGAAAGTGCGGTCGGATTTTGATCAGAAAATGATGCGTCATGCGCTTGCTTTAGCGGATAAAGCCGAAGCCTTGGGCGAAATTCCCGTCGGTGCGGTATTGGTTGACGAACAGGGCGAAATCCTCGGCGAAGGCTGGAATTTATCCATTGTCAACTCCGATCCCACCGCTCATGCGGAAATCGTCGCCCTGCGCGATGCCGGACAAAGAGTACAGAACTACCGTTTGTTAAATACCACCCTGTATGTCACCCTTGAACCCTGCACCATGTGCGCCGGCGCGATTTTACACAGCCGGATTAAACGCTTAGTGTTCGGGGCGGCGGATTATAAAACCGGCGCAGTCGGTTCCCGCTTTCATTTTTTTGACGATTATAAAATGAATCACACGCTGGAAATTACCGGCGGGGTACTGGAAGCGGAATGCAGCCGCAAACTGAGTGAATTTTTCCGCAAAAGACGCGAACAAAAAAAATCCACCAAACAGAACGCGGCGGATCGCTGAGCCAAAAGCAGGCGGAACACCGCCTGTATAAGTTAATCCCGTTATGCGGCAACCATGACCATTGCCGGGCGAATCACACGGCCGTTCAGCAAATAGCCTTTCTGTAATACGGTGGTAATCTGATTGCTGTCAAATCCTTCCGTCGGCTGCATGGAAATCGCCTGATGCAAATCCGGATTAAACGTCTCGCCGACCGCACCGACCGGTTCCACGCCGAAACGCGCAACGGTCGCCAGTAACCCTTTCAGCGTCAGCTCCACCCCGTCCATCAAGGCTTTCATGCTTTCATCTTCCAGATTGGCCGGCGTGGCTAAGGCGCGTTCTAAATTATCAATGGTTTCCAGCAGTTCTTTGGAGAATTTTTCCAGCGCGAATTTATGCGCTTTTTCCACATCCTGCTCCGCGCGGCGGCGAATATTATCCATTTCCGCCCGGGTACGCAATAAAATGTCCTGTTCTTTTTTGGCGGTTTCCGCTAATTGTTCTTCCAGTTCCTGCACCCGGGCAATCGCCTCTTCCAGCGCGTCCTGTTCTTCAGTCGGTTCCTCGGCGACGGGCTGTTGTTCCGGTGCCGCTTCTTGGTTTTCCGTCTGCGTTTCCGCCTGTGGATTTTCGACTTTCTTTTCTTGTTCTGACATGCTCTGCTCCATTCATCAAAAGGTTTCGTCTATTGTAACATAAAAATTAACACTTTCCCCGCGCCGCGCTGGCAACTAAAAAGCTTTCTGTGTAATATAGGCACTAATTTTGTGAATTCAAGTGCGGTTATTTTTTGGCACAAATGGAACCACTATGTCCAACTATAATTTAATTGACAACGACGAATTACATATCTCCTTTCATACCATCGGTTTAGTGGGAAAACCGCGTAAAGATATCAATCTGCAAATGCACAAAAACCTGTTCCAGTGGCTATCGGAGCGGGGATATAACGTGCTGGTCGAAAAAGACATCGGCGAACGTCTGGATTTGCCTTTTCATCATCTGGCGGAACTTGATGAAATCGGCCGTCTGGCTCAGCTGGCGATTGTCATCGGCGGCGACGGCAATATGCTCGGGCGCGCCCGGATTCTGGCCAAATATGATATCGCGCTCATTGGGATCAACCGCGGCAATCTGGGATTTTTAACCGATATTGATCCGAAAAATGCCTATGCGCAGCTGGAAGCCTGTCTGGAAAACGGTGAATTCTTTGTCGAAGAACGTTTTATACTGGAAGCGGCGGTCGAGCGCGGCAACAACATTATCGCGCGCAGTTACGCGGTGAATGAAGCAGTCATCCACCCGGCAAAAATCGCCCATATGATCGATTTTCATGTGTATATTAACGACAAACTGGCCTTTTCCCAGCGCTCCGACGGTTTGATTATTTCGACCCCGACCGGTTCGACCGCCTATTCTTTATCCGCCGGCGGGCCGATTCTGATGCCGCAGCTGAATGCACTGTCACTGGTTCCGATGTTCCCGCATACCTTGTCTTCCCGTCCTTTGGTGATTGACGGCGATCAGAAAATTTCCATTCGCTTCGCCGAAGACAATACCTCGCAATTGGAAGTAGGCTGCGACAGCCAGATCGCACTGCCTTTTACCCCGGACGATGTGGTGCACGTTTATAAAAGCGAACATAAACTGCGTCTGTTACATTTAAAAAGTTACAATTATTACAAAGTGTTAAGTTCCAAACTCGGTTGGTTGAGAAACTCGGCCTAATATTTCGGCAAAAAACACTTTACTGTATATAAAAACAGTTATAAACTGATAAACATACAGTATAAGAGGATTTTGCCATGCTCACTCAGCTCACCGTCAATAATTTCGCTATCGTTCAACATCTGGATGTCGAGTTATCCGCCGGCATGTCGGTGATTACCGGCGAAACCGGCGCGGGTAAATCCATCGCCCTTGACGCCTTAGGTCTGTGTCTCGGACAGCGCACGGAAAACGGCATGCTGCGCGAAGGACAGGAACGCGCGGACATCTGCGCCGCCTTTCAAATCAGCGCTCAGCATCCCGCTTATCAATGGTTGCAGGAACAGGAATTGCAGGATCAGGATAATCCCGAAAGTTGCATTCTGCGCCGCGTTATCAACGCCGACGGCCGCTCAAAAGCGTTTATCAACAGCACGCCGGTTTCCGCTGCGCAGCTGAAAGCTGTCGGGCAGTATCTGGTACACATCAACGGCCAGCACACCTCGCAGCGGCTTTTGAAAAGCGACTATCAGCTGCAACTGGTGGATAATTTCTGCGCGCATCCGCAATTACTGGCAAACATGCGTGAAAGTTACCGCACTTGGAAAACATTACAAGAGCAAATCGCCGCGTTCCGCCGGCACTGCGCAGAAAACGAAGCCAAAAAACAATTGCTGCAATATCAGGTGGAAGAATTGGATCTGTTCGGCTTAACAGAACACGAATATCCGGCGCTGGAAGAGCAGCATAAACGGCTGTCCAACAGCGAAGCGCTGATCTCGCTTTGCCAATCGACGCTGCAACTGTTAAGCGAAAATGAAAGCGTAAGTATTGATGCGCTGCTGCATCGCACCAATCAGTATATTGATGAAATGTGTGAACTGGACCCGCGCTATGCCGATGTGCAAAGCATGTTACAGGAGGCGCTGATTCAGATTCAGGAAGCCACCTCGGAAGTTCAGCAGTTATCCGCCGATATTGAACAGGATCCGACCTCATTACAGGCGGTGGAACAGCGCATGAGCCAAGCGCTGCAACTTGCGCGCAAACACAATGTTATGCCGGAAGCCCTGGTCGGGCTGCATCAAAGTCTGAAGCAGGAATTAAACCAACTGACGGATTTTTCGCAGCGCGAAGCAGAATTAAAACAGCAGGAACAGCTGGCCTACCGTGCCATGATTGAGGCGGCTGAAGCGCTCAGCAACAGCCGGCGGCTGGGCGCTGAAAAACTGGCCGCCGCAGTCACCAATTCCATTAAACGGCTGGCCATGGAAAACGCCCGATTTTCCATTCGGTTTGAGCCGACGGAGCATCACATCGCCGCCAACGGTGCGGATAACCTGACCTTTATGCTGTGCGCCAATCTGGGGCAATCCGCCCAGCCATTGGCAAAAGTGGCCTCCGGCGGCGAATTATCCCGCGTCGCACTCGCCTTACAGGTGCTGACCTCGGATAAATCCGCCGTCTCGACGCTGGTTTTCGATGAAGTGGATACGGGGATCAGCGGCGCCACCGCCAGTGTGGTTGGTAAACTTTTGCGTAAACTGGGGCAAAAATGTCAAGTGCTTTGTGTGACGCATTTACCGCAGGTCGCCTGTTGCGGCCACCAGCATTTCTGGGTGGAAAAACAAACTACAGACGGTAAAACCGAGACAAAAATGACCGCACTTTCCGCCTCGCAGCGGGTAAAAGCGCTGGCAAAACTGCTGGGAGGCAGCAAACTGACCGACAGCGCTCTGGCCAATGCGCAGGAAATGCTGGATTCGGTCGGCTGAAAAACCTCAATCAAGCAATAGCATATTTCAGCGCAGCTGATTTGACATCGCATCAAAAAACAGCCTGTGGTGGCAAAGATAAATTACGCGATATCCGGTGTTCGGTGTTCGGTGTTCGGTGTTCGGTGTTCGGTGTTCGGTGTTCGGTGTTCGGTGTTCGGTGTTCGGTGTTCGGTGTTCGGTGTTCGGTGTTCGGTGTTCGGCAGTAAAAAAACCACCTGCCCTCGGTAAGTGGTTGCTTTCCTTTTCTCTTTTTCTAATAAAAACTGAACGCCGACAGCTCGTCATGATGTAACGACGGCATAAGCGACACCGCCGTCTTTCCGGGTTAGCGGACGGCAGCACCTGATGCTACCGCCGCATAAGGCGCTGTCTTCACGCCATGTTAGGCGACGATTTTCTTAAATTCGTCAAAAAACGTCGGAAAGGTTTTCGCCGTACATTGCGGATCCAAAATGGTGACCGGCGTATCCGATAACGCCACCAGCGCAAAGCACATTGCCATGCGGTGATCATTATAAGTGGCGATTTCCGCATGACGGAATTTATCCGCCGGCAACGGTTGAATACGGATAAAATCCTCGCCTTCTTCCACTTCCGCCCCGACTTTACGCAGTTCGGTCGCCATCGCCGTCAAACGATCCGTCTCTTTCACCCGCCAGTTATAAATATTGCGGATCACAGTTTCTCCCGTGGCAAATAACGCCGTCGTGGCAATGGTCATCGCCGCATCGGGAATATGGTTCATATCCATATCAATGCCGTGCAGTTCCCCCTTTTCCGCCTGAATAAAATCATCGCCGCGGGTAATTTTCGCGCCCATTTTTTCCAACACCTCGGCAAACAGACGATCGCCCTGAATGGAATTTTTACCGATGCCTCTGACTTTCACCCTGCCTTTAATGGCGCCCGCGGCAAGAAAATAAGAGGCGGACGAGGCATCGCCCTCCACCAGATAGGTTTGCGGCGCAATATAGCACTGACCGCCCGGCACAAAAAACTTCCGGTAGTGATCATGCCGTACCGTTACGCCGAAATCCTTCATCATCGCCAATGTGATATCAATATAAGGCTTGGAAACCAGTTCGCCGATAATGTCGATTTCCATGTCCTGCTGCCCAAGCGGCGCGGAGATTAATAGTGCGGTCAAAAATTGCGAAGAAATCGAGCCGTCAATGCGCACTTTTCCGCCCTGAATACCGCGGTTACGAATCACCAACGGCGGGTATCCCTCGTTTTCCAGATACTGAATATCGGCGCCCGCCTGACGCAGCGCGTCCACTAAATGCGCAATCGGACGCTCTTTCATGCGCGGTTCGCCGGTCAGCACCACTTCCGCCTCCGCCGCACCTTGCAGGCACAACGCCGCAGTCAGCGGACGCATTGCCGTCCCAGCGTTGCCTAAAAACAGCGCCAAGCCATCGTGGCACTGAAAGGCGCCGCCTGCGCCTTGAATCTCGCACTGCGTTTTATCCTCCGACAATTGATAGGTAATGCCCAAGGCTTTCAGCGCATTCAGCATATGACGAATATCATCGCTGTCCAGCAAATTGGTTACCTTGGTGGTTCCTCTGGCAAGCGCCGCCAGCAGTAAAGCCCGGTTGGAAAGGCTTTTCGAACCGGGCAAATGAATGTCGCCGTCAACACGGGCAATGGGATTGAGGGTGAGTTTATCCATGGTCGTTTCACTATCCATAATGACAAGGCGCCACAACAGACGCCCTGATGTTGCACTCCGCCGGTGAATCAAAACATGCGTTATCGCTGATTCAACACCTTCAAAAGTGCGGTGAAAAATTTATCGTTTTCCTGCGGCAGACCGATACTGACGCGCAAATGATTCGGCATACCGTAACCGGCTATCGGACGGACGATCACGCCTTCGCGCAGCAGCGCCTCATAGATCGGTGCGGCGGGACGTTTAAAATCCAGGGTAATAAAATTGCCTTTCGACGGAATATAGGTCAGCTGATGCCGTCGGCAGAAATCTTCGTAGCGCTGCATTTCGGTGCGGTTGTTTTGCGCCGCTTTTTGCACAAAGCCGTCGTCATTTAACACGGCAATCGCGGCCACCTGCGCCAACGCATTGCAGTTGAACGGCTGCCGTACCCGGTTCAATAAATCCGCAATTTCCGGATGCGATACCGCATACCCGATGCGCAGCCCCGCCAGACCGTATGCCTTGGATAAAGAACGGGAGACGATTAAATTCGGATACTGTTTTACCAGCGCGAAAGAATCAACACGTTCCTCCGGCGCGGTAAATTCCGTATAGGCTTCATCCAGCACCACAATGACCCGTTCCGGTACGCGGGCTAAAAATTCACTGATTTCCGCCTGAGTTAAAAAATTGCCGGTCGGGTTATTCGGATTGGCGATATAAATCAGCTTGGTGTTGTCGTTAATCGCCGCCAGAAAGCCGGCCAGATCATGTCCCCAGTTTTTGGCCGGAATTTCACGCGCGACGGCATTGATCGCCTTGGTAATCAGCGGATAGACAATAAAAGCGTATTGCGAATAAATAATTTCATCATCGCTGTCGGCAAAGGTATGAGCAAACAGCTCGATCAATTCATTGGAGCCGTTTCCCAAGGTGATCTGATTTGCCTGCAAAGCGAATTTTTTTGCGATCGTCGCTTTGAGTTCGAAACCGTTGGCATCGGGATAACGGGTCAGATCATCCAACCGGTTTTCAATCGCGCGTTTAGCGCTCGGCGGGAATCCGAACGGGTTCTCATTGGACGCCAGTTTAACGATATTACGGATACCGAGCTCGCGCTCCAGCTCCTCAATAGGCTTGCCTGCCTGATAGGGCGAAAGGGCTTTCACCCCTTCATTTGCGATAGTAATAAATTGCATAGGATTCGTTACCAGTTATAACAGAAGAAAACTCAGCGCGTTGCAACGCGCTTAACGGCATGCGGCTCAGCGGTTTTGCGCGGCGAATTGACGCATAAAGGCGATCAGCGCCTCCACCCCTTCAATCGGCATGGCGTTATAAATCGAGGCACGCATTCCGCCCAGCACTTTATGTCCTTTCAGCGCCTGTAATCCGGCCGCCGCCGCCTGCGCGACAAATTTTGCGTTTAATTCGTCATTGCCGGTGGTAAAGGTGACATTCATTAAAGAGCGGTTATTTTTTGCCACGTTATTGCGGTAAAAATCACTTTGATCCAAATAGGCATACAGCAAATCGGCTTTCGCCCGATTGCGCTGCGCCATGGCGCTTACCCCGCCGGTGGCCAGCAAATGCTTAAAGACCAGCGAACATAAATACCACGCGAATGTCGGCGGGGTATTGATCATGGAATCGCTTTGCGCCTGCACTGCATAATTCCAGATGGACGGCGTGGCTGTCCGCGCCTTACCGATCAAATCCTCGCGCACGATAACGATGGTAATTCCCGCCGGGCCTAAATTTTTTTGCGCGCCGGCATAAATCAGACCGAATCGGCTTACATCAATTTCACGAGACAAAATATTGGAGGACATATCGGCAACCAGCACTGCATCGCCCACCTTCGGCAGCTCGAAAATCTCAACCCCGCTGATGGTTTCGTTCGGGCAATAATGCACATAATCGTACTGCGGTGCGATGGCGCTGAAATCCAGTTTATCCACCGCCAGCGTTTCGCCTTCGGCCAGAATATTCATTTCGTCAACCTCGCAGAACAAGCGCGCCTCTTTCGCAGCCGTCGCCGACCAGTGACCGCTGGTTAAATACAGCGCTTTGCCTTTTTCGTTGCACAGGTTCATCGGAATGGCGGCAAACTGACCGCGCGCACCGCCCTGCAGAAAAAGCACTTTATAGTTTGCCGGAATATGATAAAGCCGGCGGATATCGTCCTCCGCCTGCGTGATCAGATCCATAAACAGCTTACCGCGGTGGCTGACTTCCATGACCGAAGTCTGCTGCGCCTGCCAGTTGAGTAACTCGCGCTGAGCCTGTTGTAATACGGCAGGCGGCATCATCGCCGGCCCGGCACTGAAATTAAATACTTGCGACATGTTTCACTTCCTGAGAGATAATGGAGAAATAAAGAATAATTCGGTATTTTTATCACCTCAGCATAGCGTAATCAACGACTTTTATAAAATTCCTCACATTTTTTACTTTTATCCGGAAAAAGCGCGCGAATACTTTGACGAAAAGCGCAAAAAAGACTACATTAACCGGGGTTTATTTTTAATTACAGGCAGAGAGTATCAATTATGGAAAACGTGAATAAACAATCGTTCCAAGAAGTGTTAGAGTATGTGCGTATGTATCGTTTAAAAAATAAATTATTGCGCGATATAGACGATAACAATCGTAAAATTCGCGACAACCAGAAACGCGTGCTGTTATTGGACAATCTGAACCAATATATCCGCGATGATATGAGCATTGAAGATGTGCGCGCCATTATTGAAAATATGCGTGACGACTATGAAACCCGGGTTGATGATTACACCATCCGCAATGCGGAACTGTCCAAACAGCGGCGCGAAATCAGCGGCAAAATGAAGGGGCAGAAAAAAGCACATGCCGAGTTACTGAAAAAATAACCGGTTTTCCGAAACACTAAAGTGCGGTGAAAAATGACTGAAATTTTCACCGCACTTTTTTATTTTGCGCCGGCGGATTCTGTCGTAAAACTGATGCGATATAAAAATTAACGGAGTTTTATTTCTAAAATATAAAAAATAAATATCAAAACCCTATTCCTTTTTTAATTCACCATGCCGATATGTGACCAACATCACAAAACAACGGTATCTTTATCTCAAATTCGTGATCCTAATCACATTATTCTGGAGCGTTTTCATTTAAAATCCGCCGGTCAAATAATTCTATTTGATTTGATCCACTTTTATTATTGTTAAGGAGTCAGAATGACTATTGCGATCATCATAGCAACGCACGGTGTGGCGGCGAAACAGCTGCTGAAAACCACCGAAATGTTGATCGGTGAGCAAGATGACGTAGCCACCATCGATTTCGTCCCCGGCGAAAATGCTGAAACGATTATGGCGAAATATCAGGAACAACTATCGACCACATTATCCCATTGTGATCAGGTCTTATTCCTGGTGGATACTTGGGGCGGCAGCCCGTTCAACGCGGCAAACCGCGTCGCCGAGGGCAAAGACAATATGGATATTGTCACCGGTGTCAACGTGCCGATGCTGGTGGAAACCTTTATGGCGCGCGATGACGGCCCGGATTTGGCGGAACTGGTGGCCATCGCTCTGGAAACCGGTCGTACCGGCGTACGCGCATTAAAATATGTCGAACAAGAACCTGAAGCTGAAGCAAAACCGGCCGCACCGCAGGCAGCGCCGGCGCCGGTGCAAGCCGTACGGCCAAACCAAGAAGGTCATCTGATTGTCGGTCTTGCCCGCATTGACGATCGTCTGATTCACGGTCAGGTCGCGACCCGCTGGACCAAAGAAAGCCGGGTCAGCCGGATTATTGTGGTAAATGATAATGTGGCTAACGATCAGGTGCGTTCCACCATGCTGAAAAGTGTGGCGCCGCCGGGCGTCACCGCCCATGTGGTCAGCGTGGATAAAATGATCCGCGTGTATAACAATCCGGAATATACCAACGAACGCGTGATGCTGTTATTCACCAATCCCGGCGATGTGCTGAAGCTGCTCGAAGCCGGCGTCGATATGAAATCCATCAATATCGGCGGAATGGCCTATAAAGAAGGCAAAAAACAGATTACCAGCGCAGTATGCGTGGACGATGACGATATCGCCGCCTTTAAAACCATCGACGGCATGGGCGTCGAACTGGATGTGCGCAAAGTCTCCAATGACACGCGTCAGTATATGATGGATTTATTAAAAAAACATAACTTAGTGTAAGGAATATTCACGATGGAAATTTCAACCCTCCAAGTCATACTCGTTTTTATCGTCGCCTGTATATGCGGTATGGGCTCGATTCTCGACGAATTCCAGACTCACCGTCCGTTAATCGCCTGTACGTTGATCGGTCTGGTGCTGGGCGATATTACAACCGGGATTATCGTCGGCGGTTCTCTGGAACTGCTGGCGCTCGGCTGGATGAATATCGGTGCGGCACTGGCGCCGGATGCGGCGCTTGCCTCCGTTATCTCCACCATTTTGGTTATCGTCGGCGGTCAGGAAATCACCACCGGTATCGCTATCGCCATTCCGCTGGCGGCAGCCGGTCAGGTATTAACCTATGTGGTGCGCGCCATTACCGTGGGCTTCCAGCATGCGGCGGACAAATCCATTGAGGACGGTAATCTGACCCGTTTGGACTGGATCCACTGTAGCGCCCTATTACTGCAAGCGATGCGTATCGCTATTCCGGCATTAATCGTGGCGTTAACCGCGGGTACCGATGTGGTGCAGTCCATGCTGCATGCGATTCCGGAAGTGGTGACTAACGGTCTGAAAATCGCCGGCGGTATTATCGCCGTGGTCGGTTATGCCATGGTCATCAATATGATGCGCGCCGGTCACCTGATGCCGTTCTTTTATGCCGGTTTCGTGGTGGCGGCCTTTACCGATTTCAATCTGGTGGCATTAGGCGTACTGGGCGCAATTATGGCGGCACTTTATATTCAGCTGCACCCGAAATACAATCAAAGTAAACAGGTGGTGCAGGTGGTGTCAAACGGCAACAACGATCTTGATAACCGATTAGATTAACGGGGTAGAAAAATGACAACAGAAATTAAAAAAGTAACTCAACGCGATTTAAACTCCGTGGTATTGCGTTCCAACCTGTTCCAAGGTTCATGGAACTTTGAACGGATGCAGGCGCTCGGTTTCGCTTATTCGATGGTACCGGTGATCAAACGCCTGTATCCGGATCCAAACTCGCAGGAGCGCAAAGATGCGATCAAACGTCATCTGGAATTTTTCAATACTCAGCCGTTTATGGCGGCGCCGGTATTGGGCGTTACCATTGCGATGGAAGAAGAGCGTGCCAACGGTAAAGAAATCGACGATGCCGCCATCAACGGGATCAAAGTCGGTCTGATGGGGCCGCTGGCCGGGGTGGGCGACCCGATTTACTGGGGAACGGCGCGTCCGGTATTCGCCGCGCTGGGGGCGGGATTAGCCTTAACCGGCAGCCTGCTAGGACCGGTTCTGTTCTTCTTATTATTCAATCTGGTTCGTCTTGCCACCCGTTACTACGGCGTCACTTACGGCTACCGCAAAGGGCTGGACGTGGTACAGGATATGAGCGGCGGCTTGCTGCAAAAACTGACCGAAGGCGCTTCGATTCTCGGTCTGTTTATTATGGGCGCGCTGGTGCAGAAATGGACCAGCATTCACGTTCCGCTGGTGGTGTCCGTCATTGAAAAACAAGACGGTACCGTAGAAACCACCACCGTACAAAGCATTCTGGACAGCCTGATGCCGGGTCTGTTACCATTGCTGTTCACTTTTGCCTGTATGTGGCTGTTGCGCAATCGCGTCAACGCCTTATGGATTATCGTCGGGATCTTTATTATCGGTATCTTCGGCGCCTGGACAGGCATTCTTGCCTAACGGCAATCAATGACATTGCGGCGGGCTTTATCGCCCGCCGGTTTCTTTTTTATCCGTAATTATGATCGACACAATACTGCTTCTCGGCATTCTGCTGTTTTTCGTTTACGCCTTTTATGATCAGTTCGGCATGGATCGGCTGAAAGGCAAAACCCGTTTAAAAGTGCGGTTAAAAAAACGGGCGAAAATCGATGCCGTCATTTTTATCGCGCTTATCGCCATCATTTTGTACCAGACGCAGGCCAATATTCGCCCGACCACCCTGTATTTACTGGCGATGTCGGTGATCCTCAGTCTGTATATCGCCTTTATCCGTTTTCCCGTGCTGGTGCTGAAAGAAAGCGGCTTTTTCTATGACAATATTTTTATCGATTATGCTAAAATCCGCCGGGTGAATCTCGCCGACGGCAATATTCTGGTGATCGATCTGACCAACGGCAAGCAGCTTACCGCCCCGCTGCACGACCCGCAGGATACGGCGAAAATCGTAGCGTTTTTCGGCGGCTATCAGCCGACGCAATCCGCCTCTTCCGAGGAGAAAAACCAATGACCGGTATTTATAAACTCAACGGCAGCCTGCAACATTATGTGTGGGGCGGCAAAGATTACCTCCCCGCGCTGCTCGGCGTTGCCGAACGGACGCAGCAACATTATGCGGAATGGTGGCTCGGCGCTCATCCCTCCGCCCCGTCGCAACTGGACATCGACGGCAAAGCGCAAGCGCTGAATACGTTTTTGACGCGCCATCCGCAGGCGCTGGGCGTCCGCAGCCGCCGGATATTCGGCGACCAGCTGCCTTATTTATTAAAAATTCTGGATGTGGAAAAACCGCTTTCCATTCAACTGCATCCGACCAAACAACAAGCGGAAACCGGCTTTGCGCGCGAAAACGCGCAGCACATCGCACTCAGCGATGCGAAACGCACTTACAAAGACGATAACCACAAACCGGAAATGATGATCGCGCTGTCCGAGTTCTGGCTGCTGCACGGTTTTAAAGCGAAGGCAAAAATTATCGCCGCACTCAACGCCCGTCCGTCGCTGGCGCCGTTGGCGGATAAACTGCACACTCAGGATTTGCACGGCTTTTATGCCGATATTATGCAAGCCTCGCCGGCACAGCTCGCCCACTGGCTGCATCCGATTATCACACAACAGCGGGCCGCTTACGCCGCCGGCCGACTGACCCCGGACAACCCCGACTATTGGCTGCTGTACACGCTGGAGGCGATGGCTATCCCGGCCGATAATCTGGATCCGGGTTTAGTCTGCTTCTATCTGTTTAATATCGTGCATATCAGACCGGGCGAAGGCATTTATCAGGACGCCGGCATTCCGCACGCCTATCTGCGCGGGCAGAATATCGAATTAATGGCCTGCTCCGATAACGTTATCCGCGGCGGTCTGACGCCAAAACATGTGGATATTGCCGAATTGCTAAAAGTGGTGGATTGCCGCGAAGTGGAACCGGCGATTATTCCCGCCGCGCCGCACAACCGGGCGCTGTTTACCTATCACACGCCGGCCAAGGATTTCGCCCTGACCCGTGTTCATTATACCGACGGCGAAAAACACGCTTTACAGGCGCAAAGTGCGGCGATTTTACTGGTGATGGACGGTGAAATTACGCTGACTACCACGCACACCGCGCTGCGCCTGAAACGGGGGGATTCCGCCTTTATCTGCGCAGACACCTCATATCGCGCAGAAGGGGTGCAGGCAGGTTACGCCGTGCTGGCAAGTTTGCCGCCATCACCTTGATCCTCGCCATCAAAAAGTGCGGTGGTTTTTTTCGTTGTTTTATTAAAAACTGTCTAAAAAACCACCGCACTTTTTCTCTGCCGTTGCCCTTTATTTCTATTCCGCCGTATAGCCTTCATCGTTTAGGGTCGGATGTTCCGCGCCCTGTTTGGCCAGCTGATCACAAATTTCGTTTTCCCGATGTCCGCTGTGGCCTTTTACCCATTGCCAGCGGATCTGATGCGGCTGAATCGCGTTATCCAGCGCAATCCACAGATCCTGATTTTTCACCGCTTTTCCGCCGGATGCTTTCCAGTTATTTTTTTTCCAGTTGTGAATCCATTGCGTAATGCCGTTTTTCATATATTGGCTGTCACTGTGCAGCACCACCGCGCAAGGTTCTTTCAAACTTTGCAGGGCGATAATCACCGCCAGCAGTTCCATGCGGTTATTAGTGGTGCGGAAATAGCCCTGCGAAAGCTGTTTTTCATGCTGCCCGTAACGCAGCAAAATGCCGATACCGCCGGCACCGGGATTGCCCAGACAGGAACCGTCGGTGAAAATGTCAATTTGTTTGCGCATAAATTTAGACTACTCATTTTGTATAAATCAGGCGATAATAGCGCAAATTGAGTTAAAGATATAGCAAAACCCATGACAATCGACATTCATCCTAATCGCCAGATCGTGCTGGATACGGAAACCACCGGCATGAACCAGTTCGGCGCCCATTACGAAGGCCATTGCATTATTGAAATCGGTGCGGTGGAAATGATTAACCGCCGTTATACCGGGCGCAAACTGCATTTATACATCAAACCCGATCGCCCGGTGGATCCGGAGGCGGTCAAAGTGCACGGCATCACCGACGAGATGCTGCAGGATAAACCGGCATTTGCGGCGGTGGCGCAGGAATTTATTGAATTTATCAAAGGCGCGGAGCTGCTGATCCATAACGCGCCCTTCGATGTGGGCTTTATGGATTATGAATTCGGCAAGCACGGCATCAAGCTTAAAACCGAAGAGATCTGTCTGGTCACCGATACCCTGCAAATGGCGCGTAAGGCCTATCCCGGCAAGCGCAATAATCTGGATGCGCTGTGCGAACGGTTAAATATTGATAACAGTAAACGTACCCTGCACGGCGCGTTACTGGATGCGGAGATTCTGGGCGATGTGTATCTGGCGATGACCGGCGGCCAGACCAGCCTGTTTGATGAAAATGAGCAGGAAACCCTGTACAGCACCTCCGCCGCAGAGCAGCAAAGTGCGGTGGTTTTTTCCCACAATTTGAAACTGCTGCAACCGAGCGAAGAAGAATGGCAGGCGCATCAGGAATATCTCAAACTGATCAACAAAAAAAGTAAGGATAACTGCCTGTGGGACAACGCGCCGGAAGGCGAAAGCGTGCATTAACGTTCATGGATTAAGCAACCGGGCGGCAAAGCATAAAAATCGCTTGACGCACATGCTATTCGCGATTATCATGCCTCACACTTACGCGGAGCGGTAGTTCAGCTGGTTAGAATACCTGCCTGTCACGCAGGGGGTCGCGGGTTCGAGTCCCGTCCGTTCCGCCAATTTTTTAACCGCGCAAATACGGAGCGGTAGTTCAGCTGGTTAGAATACCTGCCTGTCACGCAGGGGGTCGCGGGTTCGAGTCCCGTCCGTTCCGCCAGTTTGCCCGCGTTAAAAAATCTATCAAGCACCTTCAGGGTGCTTTTTGTTTTTCCGGCCTGTGTTTTTGCCATGGGCCGAACGGCGATGCCGCCGCACCGTTGTCTGCCGCAGATCAATTTTTCATTCCCGCCGAAATCCGCTATAATGCCCCCCACTGAAAAATACCGCAAAGTGCGGTTGATAATAAAGAGGTTTTTTATGACAACTCCCGTCGTTGCGCTGGTCGGGCGCCCTAATGTAGGCAAATCGACTTTATTTAACCGGCTGACCCGCACCCGGGATGCGCTGGTGGCCGACTTTCCCGGTCTGACCCGCGATCGTAAATACGGTCAGGCCAATATTGCCGGCCATGATTTTATCGTGATCGACACCGGCGGTATCGACGGCACGGAACAAGGCGTGGAAGAAAAAATGGCGCAGCAATCGCTGCTCGCCATTGAGGAAGCGGATGTGGTGCTGTTTCTGGTTGACGCGCGCGCCGGGCTTACGGCGGCGGATATCGGCATCGCCAATTATCTGCGCCAGCGGCAAAACAAGCTCACCGTGGTGGTGGCCAATAAAACCGACGGCATTGATGCCGATTCCCATTGCGCGGAATTTTATCAGCTTGGTCTGGGCGAGATTGCGCAAATCGCCGCCTCGCAAGGCCGTGGCGTCACCGCGTTGATGGAGCAGGTGCTGATGCCGCTGGCGGAACAGCCGCCTGCCGCCGACCCAAAGGCGGAGCAAGATTCCCCGCAACATGATGAGAACGAAGATGACACGCAGGACGAATGGGAACGGGAGTTCGATTTCGACAATCAGGAAGATACCGAATTACTGGACGACGCCTTAGCGGAACAACAGGCGGATGAGGATAAAACCATTAAAATCGCCATTGTCGGGCGCCCGAATGTAGGCAAATCCACCCTGACCAACCGGATTTTAGGTGAAGATCGCGTGGTAGTCTATGACCTGCCCGGCACCACCCGCGACAGCATTTATATTCCGATGGAACGTGACGGCCAGCAATACACGCTGATCGACACCGCCGGCGTACGCAAACGCGGCAAAGTTCATCTGACTGTGGAAAAATTCTCCGTAATCAAAACTTTACAGGCCATTCAGGATGCCAATGTGGTGCTGCTTACCATTGATGCGCGCGAAGGGATTTCCGATCAGGATTTATCGCTGCTCGGCTTTATTCTCAATGCCGGGCGTTCGCTGGTTATCGTGGTGAATAAATGGGACGGTCTGGATCAGGAAATTAAAGATCAGGTGAAATCGGAGCTGGATCGCCGGCTGGATTTTATTGACTTCGCCCGCGTGCATTTTATCTCCGCCCTGCACGGCAGCGGTGTGGGTAATCTGTTTGAATCGATCCGCGAAGCTTATGCCTGCGCCACACGGAAAATCACCACTTCCATGCTGACCCGGATTTTACAAATGGCCACCGACGAACATCAGCCGCCGATGATGAGCGGGCGCCGCATTAAGCTGAAATATGCCCATCCGGGCGGTTATAACCCGCCGATTATTGTGGTGCACGGCAACCAGATCGACCGCCTGCCGGACAGCTATAAACGCTATTTATCCAACTATTATCGCCGCAGTCTGAACATCATCGGTTCGCCGATTCGTCTGCTGTTTCAGGAAGGCAACAACCCGTTTGCCGGCAAGCGCAATAAACTGACGCCGACTCAGCTGCGCAAGCGCAAACGCTTGATGAAATTCATTAAAAAAGCGAAAAAATAACGCCCGATCAAGGCGAAAGGCAAGCTAAAGTGCGGTGAAAAATAGCGCTGTTTTTCACCGCACTTTTTTGCTTTACTGAATGGCTTTAATCGGCAAATGGCGAAAACGCAAATGCAGACAGACAAACAACAGCGTGGCAAGCAATGCCAGCGCGCCGCCGATAACACCGACATAGCGCAACCCGATAACATGCATAATCTGATTACCGATTAACGCCCCGCCGCCGATGCCGATATTATAAATGCCGGAATAAATCGCCATCGCCACATCGGTGGCGTCCGGCGCCAGCTGCAATACCCGCACCTGCAGGCTCAGACCGATACCCGCGATCCCAATTCCCCAGATAAACACCAGCATAAACTGTAGCGTTTCACTTCCGCTCAGCACCAGCAATAAGCATAACGACAAGGTCAGCAGCGCCATCGACGAAAGTAAAAATTTCGCCGGCCCGAAACGGTGAAAACGGTTAAACAGCAAACTGGCCACAATGCCGGACAGCCCGAACACCAGCAACACGGCGGTAGTCAGCCCCGGCGCCATGCGGGCGATGGTCAGCATAAAAGGCTCAATATAACTGTAAGCGGTGAAATGCGCCGACACCACCAGCACGGTCAACCCATACAGGCTGACCAGCAACGGGCGTTTAAACAGCTGCGGCACGCTGCGCAGCGAGCCGGCGTTGAGGCTGACTAAGTGCGGTAATAATTTATACAGTAACAGCAGCACGAGCGCGGCAATCAACGCAATAACCGCAAACGTCGCGCGCCAGCCCAGCGCTTGACCGATCAGGCGTCCGAGCGGCAATCCCAGCACCATCGCCAGCGCACTGCCCATCGCCAACAGCCCGAGCGCCTGCGCTTTTTTGTCTTTCGGCGCCAAACGCACCGCCAATGAGGCGGTGATCGACCAGAATATCGCGTGCGTTACCGCCACACCGATACGGGAAATCAGCAGCACCCAGAAATTCCAGGCACAGGCCGACAGCACATGGCTGACAATAAACAAAATAAATAGTTTAATCAGCAAAGCACGGCGTTCCAGTTTCGCGGTAAGCAACATAAACGGCAGCGACAGCAGGGAGACAATCCAGGCATAAATGGTAATCATCAGACCGGTCTGCGCCACCGGCATATGAAAACCCTGCGCAATATCGGATAACAGCGCGACCGGAATAAATTCCGTGGTATTGAAAATAAAGGCGGAAAACGCCAGACAAATAACGCGCCAGAGTTTAACACGGCGAACGATTTTCGGTGATAACATGAATCCTGTCTCGGACGAGAAAAACGCGCTGCTATTTTAGCACTCCGGTATGAAATGTCACCTTTAACGCGCAAGTTTCTGGCGTAGTAATTCCCGGATCTGATGCCGGATATCCTGCGTCATTTCAATTTTATATTGCGGCGCATAGCAGCTATCGAAAAAACGCACCGGCAAGGTGAAATCCTGATATTTTTCATCGGTTACACCGATATTCAGCGTGATGTCGCAGCGCATACGGTCAAGTTCCACCATGCCTTTGCCGAACAGTCGAATATCCCGATTCACCAGCCGGACATGATCAATCAGCATGATAGCGTCATCCCAGCGCAAATCGGCCTGCAACCGTTTGAATTGACTGTTGGCGTTCTGCAGCGCTTCCGGATCATAGTTAATCGGCAGATGCTGGGCGATAATAGTCAGCAAATTCAGACCATTAAACTCACCGTCCGCGATTTCCAAGGCGGCCTGCCCCGAGCGCATATGCCAGCGGTCAAAGTCAATCTCCGCCCGCACATCTCCTTTTCCCGAGATCACTTTCGGCAGTTTTAACATATTGAGCCATTTTCCCAGCGCCACGGCTTTGCCCGTTATTTCCAGACGATTGACGCCCTCTTCCTCGCCCGGCGCAAGTTTAAACCGGATATTCGCCATTTCGGCATTGACCAAATAGCCGACAAGCGTATCTTCCTGCCGATTTAAATCCACATTAATATAGCGGAAAGTTTCTTTATTCGAGCTGAGATCCTTCAAAATCAGAATATGATGCCCGTTTTGGTGGGTAGAAAAAATGCCCTGATCCAGACTGAATTCAAACTGTTTTTTATCGCCGTAGAGCGGTTGATGTAAATTCAACGCCAGTTCCAGCCGGTTGAATTCGGTCTCCAGACCGGAAAAGAACACCTCGGTTTGCAGCTCAATCCGGTTGTCAAACGCATCCTGCGCGCCGAGCCGCACGAAATAGCGCCATTTATCTGCCGACCACAAGGCGTCCGGCGCAATTTCCTGCGTGGTGATAAAATTCATCACATGCGGTAAATCTTCCAGACAAAGTGCGGTCGGTTTTATCAGAATATCGACGGCATGCCAATCCGGCTTGGTCAGCCGTCCCTGATGTAACGCAATGGCGGACAAACGCACATCGCCGATCAAACTGTAAAGCGGATTCAGCGTAATGTCGATTTGGTCAAAGGCAAAGGAACGCCCCTGATCCAGAGTAAAACCGACACCTTCCAGCGTCAGCTTAGGAGAAAGAAAAAACTGAAAATCCAGTTTTTCAAATTGAATGCCGTGCTTGTGTAAACCCGCTGTCACCTGACGTTCCAACCGATCTTTTTGCACATACATCATTGAGAAGATCGCAATAACGACAACCATAACACTTAGCGCGATCTTTTTCCACATCGTCTAATCCTCGCTGATTCGGCTTGCCACGGCGGTCTGCTGGTTTTTATATTTGGCATCCCGCCGGCGGTTATAAGGCCGGGCGGCGTTACCGCTCAGCACTTCAAAACTCAGCGCACCAATCACCATATTCGGTCGCAGCGCCAGCGGCAATTTACCGGAATTAAAAAATTCCAGCACGATTTTCCCTTCCCAACCCGGATCGATACGGTGTGCGGTAACATGCACCATCAGCCCCAGCCGCGCCAGTGAGGAACGGCCGTCCAGCCAGCCGATAATATTATCCGGTAATTTTACCGCTTCCAGCGTTGTCGCCAGCGCCAGTTCACCGGGATGCAGAAAAAACGCCTCGCCGTCGGCAATCACGATTTCTTCGCTCATCACGGCGTTGAGCTGCGCGGTCACTTCCTCTTTCTGCCCGCTTAAATCGATATAAGGCGCAGTATGCTCCCGAAACACGCGGAAAGAATTGCCCAAACGCACATCAATGGTGGCGCCGTTGATTTTGTCGTTGGACGGACGCGGCGTTAGCGAAATAATGCCGTCATCCAGATAACGTTCAATATCGGTATCGCATAATCTCATAACCGTTAATCCTTATTTTTTGCCTAACAAATGCCGGATCTGCGCTTTCAGCATATTGATCGCAATGCGGTTTTTACCGCCGCGCGGCACGATAATATCGGCATATTGTTTCGACGGTTCGATAAACTGTAAAAACATCGGACGTACCGTGGCGCGGTATTGGTCAATCACCGATTGCAGCGAACGCCCGCGCTCCTGCATATCGCGTTTTAAGCGGCGGATAAAACAAATATCCAGCGGAGTATCCACAAACACCGAGATATGGGCTTCCTGCCGCACCCGTTCGTCGGTCAGCAGTAAAATTCCTTCCAGAATAATCACTTTTTTCGGCGCAAAATGCGTCACTTCGCCGGTGCGCGTATGCTCCACATAGCTGTACACCGGAATATCCACCGCCCGACCTGATTTTAACGTTTGCAGGTGTTCAATCAGCAAATGCCGGTCCATGGAATTCGGGTGATCGTAATTGGTTTTAATCCGCTCTTCAAATGCCAGATGACTTTGATCCTGATAATAGCTGTCTTCCGAAATAATGCCGATATCATCGCAGCCGATTTCCTCGCGCAGTTCTTTATGGATAGTGGAGGCGATTAAACTTTTGCCCGATGCCGAGGCGCCGGCGATAGCGATAATAATACAGGATGGCTCTGACATATTGACGGTCCGAATGAATGAATACGATAACGGGCAATTATAAAGAAAAATTCGGAGTTTGGATAATGATTTAGCGCAAGATACGCAAATAAAACCGCGCAATATCGTATTCTGTGATTCCCTTCACGTTATTTGCGCCGGCTTTCGTGTAGCATACGCCTCATTCAAAATCGGGTGCAGCGCCAAACCGCACCACATTTTGATTGATTTATAATAACCATAAAAGCATGGAGGATATCCGTTATGATGCGAAACAAAATTTCTCTTGCGATTTCGACCGCACTTTTAAGCGCAGCTTTACTGGCTGCTGCGCCGGCGAACGCAAAAGGCCGTTTAGTCGTATATTGCAGCGCGACCAACGAAATGTGTGAAGCCGAAACGCAGGCGTTCGGCGCCAAATATGATGTAAAAACGGCGTTTATCCGCAACGGTTCGGGCAGCACCTTTGCCAAAATCGAAGCGGAGAAAAATAACCCGCAGGCCGATGTTTGGTACGGCGGCACTTTGGATCCGCAATCTCAGGCCGGCGAATTGGGCTTGCTGGAAGCCTACCGCTCCCCGAACGTGGCGGAAATCGTCGACCGTTTTCAGGATCCGGCGAAAGTAAAAGGCAATTTGAGTTCCGCCATTTATATGGGCATTTTAGGTTTTGCGGTCAACACCGAGCGTTTGAAAAAACTGGGTATTGATGAGATGCCGAAATGCTGGAAAGATTTGACCGATCCGCGACTGAAAAACGAAATTCAAATCGCCGATCCGCAAAGCTCCGGCACGGCTTATACCGCGATCGCCACCTTTGTGCAGCTGTGGGGAGAAGATCAGGCCTTTGAATTTTTCAAACAATTACATCCGAATATCTCCCAGTACACCAAATCCGGCGTCACGCCTTCACGCAATACGGCACGCGGCGAAACCACGGTAGGCATCGGTTTCTTACATGATTATGCCTTGGAAAAACAACAAGGCGCCCCGATTGAAATGATCGTGCCGTGCGAAGGCACCGGCTATGAATTGGGCGGCGTCAGCATTATCAAAGGCGCGCGCAATATGGACAACGCCAAACTGTTCGTGGATTGGGCATTATCCAAAGAAGGGCAGGAAGTGGCATGGAAAAAAGGTAAATCCTTCCAAACGCTGACAAACCGCACGGCGGAACAATCGCCGGTCGCCTTTGACCCGACCAAGCTGAATCTGATCAATTACGATTTTGAGAAATACGGCGCGGCGGACGAACGCAAACGCTTAATTAATAAATGGGTCAATGACGTTAAACTGGCACAATAATTACCATCTGTCTGCAAGAATGCGGTTGTGTCATTGCCGCATTCTTGCTTTTTTCTGCGAGGCATTATGAATTCCGCAACATTACCGCTGACCGACCGCGCAACTTTTTGGGTGCTGCTCGCCTTTAGCGCATTTCTTATTCTTCCTTCCACGGCACTGGATTACGGCCTGCTGGAAAGTACCTCCGATGAACTGTTCGATGCCATGGGCTGGTCTTCTTTTAATCTGACTATACTGTGGTTTTTACCGCTGGCAGGTTTTCTTATTCTGCCGTTACTGAAACTCCCGCTTGCCAAACAGGCCAAAGCGGAGCTTTATCTGGTGGGCTTTACCGTTTTATTCGCCTTTATCAGCGCCAGCCTGTATAAAATCAGCATGGGTTACTCCACGCTGGTTTTACTCCTCAGTTTGACCGCACTTGCGACTCTGGCGCTGGCGAAATTAAAAGTCATGCAGGGCGATAAATTTATCCTCGCCGCCTTGATCGCCGTGATTTTACTGATATTTTTCTTTATCGTTTATCCGACCATTGCGATCTTTATTTCCATGTTTTATGACGGCGATACCTTTGCGCCGCAGCAGGTCGTGCGTATTCTCGGCCAGCAATATATCCTGCGGATTATCACCAATTCGCTGTTGTTGTCCGGTTTTGTCGGCGTGATCTCGACCGTATTCGGTCTGGCCTTTGCCCTGTACACCACTCGCATCGCCAGACGTACGGCGTTCATCGGTAAAATCTTTTCCATTTTGCCTATCGTCACCCCGCCTTTTGTCGTCGGATTAGGCGTGACCTTAATGCTGGGGCGTTCGGGCTATGTCACCGAATTTCTGGATACCTATCTGGGCTTCACCAACCATAACTGGCTGTACGGTTTCACCGGTATTGCGATTGCACAGATTCTGGCTTTCGCCCCGATTTCGTTTATGATTCTGGACGGCGCGTTAAAATCCATTCATCCGTCGATTGAAGAAGCCTCCTACACTCTGCGCGCCAACCGTTACCAGACGTTCTATCACATTATTTTCCCGCTGTTGCGGCCGGCGCTGGCAAATTCCTTTTTAATCATTTTCATTCAGTCTCTGGCCGATTTCAGTAATCCGCTGGTACTCGGTGGCAGTTTTGATGTTATCGCCACCCAGATTTATTTTTATATCGCCGGCTCGCAGCTGGATTACGCCTCAGCCAGTACGCTGGGCTCTATGCTGTTGATCTTCTCGCTGGGCGTGTTCATTATTCAATATTTATGGATCGGCAACCGCTCTTATGTCACGGTGTCCGGCAAATCCTACCGCGGCGATGTGCAGGAACTGCCGGCCGGCCTCAAATATACGATTATCACCCTGCTCAGCCTGTGGGTGCTGTTTAATCTGGTACTCTACGGCAGTATTTTTTACGGCAGTTTCACCGTCAACTGGGGCGTCAACTACACGCTGACCCTGCAAAACTACAGCATGCTGTTCGGTCAGGGATTCAGCGACGGTGCCTGGCCTTCACTAATCAACACGCTTATTTACGCCGCTATCGCCGCACCGCTGACGGCGTTATTCGGCCTGTTAATCGCCTATATTGTGGTACGCAAAGATTTTCAGGGCAAAAAAAGCCTCGAGTTTCTCGCCATGCTGTGTTTTGCCGTCCCCGGCACCGTTGCCGGCGTCTCCTATATTCTGGCGTTCAACAGCGCCCCGATGTATATCACCGGCACCGGCATTATCATTATTATTTCCATGGTTATGCGCGACCTGCCTATCGGTATGCGCGCCGCCATTGCCGGGCTGGGGCAGCTGGATAAATCGCTGGACGAAGCCTCGCTGTCGTTAAAAGGCAGCTCGCTGAAAACCATCTGGTTTATCGTGCTGCCGCTGCTAAAACCGGCGTTGCTGTCCGCGCTGGTCACCAGTTTCGTGCGCGCCATGACTACCGTCAGCGCCATTATTTTCCTGGTCACCGCCGACACCCGCGTGGCGACCGCGTATATTTTAAACCGAGTGGAAGACGGTGAGTACGGCGTAGCCATTGCCTACGGCTCAATTCTGATTATCGTGATGATGAGCATTATCCTGCTGTTCGACTGGCTGATCGGCGATACCCGCATCGCCCGCTCCAAAGCGAAAAAAATGAACTGAACAAGAACAAGACGGCGTTTTTGCGCCGCATACACATTCAAGCATAGGTAGTTTTTATGAGTAATAATGATTTTCTGGTACTAAAAAATATCACTAAAGCCTTCGGTAAATCCGTGGTGATCGATAATCTGGATCTCACCATCAAACGCGGCACCATGGTCACCCTGCTCGGCCCCTCCGGCTGCGGTAAAACCACCGTGCTGCGGCTGGTTGCCGGTTTGGAAAGCCCGACTGCGGGACATATTTTTATAGACGGCGAAGATGTCACCAAATCCTCCATTCAGAACCGCGACATCTGCATCGTTTTCCAGTCTTACGCCTTGTTTCCGCACATGTCTATCGGCGATAACGTCGGCTACGGTCTGCGCATGCAGGGCATCGGCGGGAAAGAACGCCGCCAACGGGTTAAAGAAGCGCTCGAACTGGTGGATTTGGCCGGCTTTGAAGATCGCTATGTGGATCAGATTTCCGGCGGTCAACAGCAACGGGTGGCGCTGGCACGCGCGTTAGTGCTGAAACCGAAAGTTCTGCTGTTTGACGAACCGCTCAGCAATCTGGATGCCAACTTACGCCGCGCAATGCGTGAAAAAATCCGCCAACTGCAACAACAATTGAATATTACCTCGCTGTATGTCACCCACGATCAAACCGAAGCGTTCGCCGTCTCCGACGAAGTGATCGTTATGCACAAAGGAAAAATCATGCAAAAAGCGCCGGCCAAGGAACTCTATCAACACCCGAATTCCCTGTTTCTGGCCAATTTTATGGGGGAAAGCAGCATCTTCAACGGCACGCTGCAACAAGGCACGCTCACCCTCAACGGCTACCGCTTCGCCCTGCCGCACAGCGAACGCTTCGGCCTGCCCGACGGCGACTGCCTAGTCGGTATCCGCCCGGAGGCCGTCAGCCTGAAATCCGACGGCGAACCGACACAGCGCTGCACCATCACCAGCGCAGTATATATGGGTAATCACTGGGAAATCATCGCCGACTGGGGCGGCAACGCCCTGCTGATTAACGCCAACCCTGACAGCTTCAACCCGGCACAGACCGAAGCCTACGTCCATCTGGCTGAACACGGCGTATTCTTACTGAACAAAGAATAACCCCGCTCACAAAAAAGTGCGGTGAAAATTTTTATATTTTTCACCGCACTTTTTCATGCCGAGTAAGGTTTTATGCCGGATTATGCGGTCTTAAACATCAGCTTCGGCGGTTGATTTTCAGTTACCGTGTCTGCTTCCACCACCACTTTTTGCAGATTTTCCAGCGACGGTAAATCATACATAGTGTCCAGCAGCAGGCCTTCGACGATAGAACGCAGTCCGCGCGCGCCGGTTTTGCGTTCAAGCGCTTTTTTCGCCATCGCCTGCAAGGCTTGCGGCGTAAATTCCAGCTCTACGTTTTCTAAGCCGAACAGCACCTGATATTGTTTGGTCAGCGCGTTTTTCGGTTCGGTCAGAATTTTGATCAGCGCTTCTTCATCCAGTTCGCTTAGCGGCGCAATCACCGGCAGGCGACCGATAAACTCCGGAATTAAACCGAATTTCATCAGATCATCCGGTTCCACCTGACTGAACAATTCGGTTAAACTGGCTTTATCCGATTCGCCTTTTACTTCCGCGCCGAACCCGATGCCGCTGCCGATGTGCGTGCGTTTTTCCACGATTTTATCCAGACCGGCAAAGGCGCCGCCGCAGATAAACAGGATTTTTGACGTATCCAGCCGCAGCATTTCCTGTTGCGGATGTTTGCGCCCGCCCTGCGGCGGAATTGATGCGACGGTACCTTCCACCAGCTTGAGCAGTGCCTGCTGCACGCCTTCGCCGGACACATCGCGGGTAATGGACGGATTTTCCGATTTGCGGGTGATTTTATCGATCTCGTCGATGTAAATAATGCCTTGTTCCGCCCGTTCAATATCATAATCGCAGTTTTGCAGCAGCTTTTGCAGTACGTTTTCCACATCTTCGCCCACATAACCGGCTTCGGTCAGCGTGGTGGCATCCGCCATGGCAAACGGCACATTCAGCATGCGGGCAAGGGTTTCCGCCAACAGGGTTTTACCGCTGCCGGTCGGCCCGATCAGCAGAATATTGCTTTTACCCAGTTCCACGTCGTGATTGCGCTGCTGGCTGCGCTGGCGTTTGTAATGGTTATACACCGCCACCGCCAGCACTTTTTTGGCATAATCCTGACCGATAACATAGTCATCCAGATGAGCGCGGATTTCATGCGGCGTCGGTAATGCCATTTCAGCGTGGTCATCCGGCTGGTCAGCCTCCTTTTGCTGCGCCTCGTTTAACATATCGTGGCACAATTCGATACATTCGTTACAAATATATCCCGATGTACCGGCAATCAGTTTTTGCACTTCGTCTTGCTTTTTACCGCAAAAAGAGCAATGTAATTCGCTGTCTTTTGTCATCTCTCAATCCAATTATCGTTGTACCAGAACCTCATCTACCAAGCCGTAGGCTTTGGCTTCCGCGGCGGACATAAAATTATCGCGATCCGTATCATGTTCGATTTTCTCAATCGGTTGACCAGTATGCTGCGCCAGACGCTGATTTAGGGTGTGACGGATGTTTAAAATTTCCTGCGCATGGATTTGAATGTCCGACGCCTGCCCGCGGAATCCGCCCAGCGGCTGATGGATCATCACCCGCGCATGGGGCAATGCCGCGCGTTTGCCCGCTGCACCGCCGGCCAGTAAAAACGCACCCATCGAACAGGCCTGACCGATGCACAGGGTACGCACGTCCGGCTTGATAAACTGCATGGTATCGTAAATCGCCATGCCCGCCGTGACCGATCCGCCCGGCGAATTAATATAGATATTAATGTCTTTTTCCGGATTTTCCGATTCCAGAAACAGCAGCTGAGCCACAATCAGATTCGCCATATTATCTTCCACTTCGCCGCTTAAAAAAATCACCCGTTCTTTCAGCAAACGCGAATAAATGTCATAAGAACGCTCGCCGCGCGCGGTCTGCTCCACCACCATAGGAATTAAACTCATATCCACCTCTTTCGTTAGGTAAGCCGTTTCGCTTACGATTTAGTCATGGGCAATATTATATAACAAAAGTGCGGTCATTTTTTTAAGAAAAACGACCGCACTTTAAAATAAATTCAAGCGAACGCGATTACGCTTGCGGATTCATCACTTCATCGAAGGAAGCCGGTTTTTCCGTCACCTGCGCTTTCGCCAAGACCGCATCAACCGCCTGTTCTTCCAATACCACGTTACGGATATTATTCATCAACTCTTTGTTTTTGCTGTAGTATTCAATCACTTCCGCCGGTTGCTCATAAGCCGAGGCGATATCCTGAATCATCGCTTTGGCACGCTCTTCATCGGCTTTCAGTTGGTTGGAAGAAATCACCTGCGCCAGCAATAAACCGACCTGAACGCGGCGTTTCGCCTGTTCTTCAAATAATTCGCGCGGTAATTCCGCGGCCTGTTTTGCATTGCCGCCGAAACGCTGCGCCGCCTGACCGCGCAATACCTCGATTTCCTGTTCCACCGCGGCGGCCGGAACGTCAATCGGGTTTTGTGCGATCAAGCCGTCGATCACCTGATTTTTCACCCGTGCAGTCAACGCATTTTTCAGTTCACGCTGCATATTTTTCGCGATTTCAGCGCGCAGATCCGCTACGGTTTTGCTGTTCGGGCCGAATTTCGCCACGAATTCATCGGTTAATTCCGGCAATACCATCACTTCCACTTTTTTCAGCGTAACGGCGAATTTAGCCGCTTTGCCTTTCAGGTTTTCGGCATGATATTCCGCCGGGAATGTCACGTCGATCTCAAAGGCATCTCCCGCTTTGTGGCCGACAATACCTTCTTCAAATCCCGGAATCATACGGCCTTGTCCCATTGCCAGCACGAAATCGTTGGCTTTGCCGCCGTCAAAGGTTTCACCGTCCACGGAACCGACGAAATCGATAGTCACGCGATCATCGGCTTTCGCGGCATCCTCGCTTTGCGCCCAGCTGGCCTGCTGTTTACGCAGCACATCGACCATTTTGTCAATGTCGCTTTCGCTGATTTCAACCACCGGTTTTTCCACTTTGATTTGATCCAGCCCCTGTAGCTCAACTTCCGGATACACTTCAAACGTTGCACTGAATTTCAATTCTTTACCGGCTTCAAACTGTTCTACGTTAAATGTCGGACGACCTGCCAGATTGACTTTGTTTTCAAACATTACATTAAAGAAATGTTTTTGCAGTAAATCGCCTAACACATCCTGACGTACGGACGCGCCGAAGCGTTTTTCGATAATTTGTGCCGGCACTTTGCCTTTACGGAATCCGTCAACGCGTGCATTTTTTGCTACGCGTTTTAATTCTTCACGCACAGCCTGTTCGACGGTTTCGGACGGAACGGTGATGCTGACGCGACGCTCAAGACCTTGAGTTGTTTCAATATTAAATGACATTATGTTACCTCAAAATGAATTTGCACTCGGCGAATACCCGCACCGAACACGTTAATCAAAATTTAATTAAAAAGACGATGAATTATAGCGATACAAACGCCGCCAGTCGAGAAAATGGCGTATAAAAAACCGCATTTGATTATTTTTTAATCGATACAAAAAACACAAGCCTTCTCTGAAAACAGACAAGGCTTGGCAAACAGGCACGGGTTATAATGATTTCGGCAGGCGGATTTTTTGTCCCGGGAAAATTTTATCCGCATCTTTAATCACTTCTTTATTGGCGGTGACGATCGCGCTGTATTTTGCGCCGTTGCCGTAAGTTTTCTCGGCGATTTTCCATAAGGTATCGCCTTTCTGAATCACATAAAATTCATCGTCGCCGGCCAGCGTTTCACCGTTTTGAATCGACACCTTATCCACATTCACCGCATTGATGCCGACCACGTTGCCTGCCATTAAAATGGCTTTTTCCAGCGCTTCCGCCGATGCGGCCTTGCCTTCCAGTTTAGCCACGCCGTCTTCCACCGTAACCGCCACATTTTCGACGCCCGGATTATCCTGCGCAATATGGTCGGTCACCGCCTGCGAGGCCTCTTCTTTTTTTGCAAAAATCTTTTTACCGATCTCGCCGACAAAATCAAATAAACCCATATGATGCTCCTTAGTGTAAATACCCGTTGAGTTCGGCTGTAACCTTAACCAATTCGCCGTCATAAGTCCATATCAAGTTAACGGATCGGCATAATCTTTACATTAATTGAAAAAACTCGGCGAAAAATCACCGCACTTTCGCCGTTTTTTATAATAAAATAGCCGCTCCAATACAAACGAAAGGAAACAGATTATGCGTTGGCAAGGTCGTAGAGAAAGCACCAATGTCGAAGACCGACGGGCGGCGGGCGGTTCGTTCAAAGGCGGCAAAAGTACGGGGATTCTCGGTATCATCATTTTACTCATCGGCGCCTATTACGGCGTGGATTTGTCCGGGCTGGTCGGCACCTCCGATTTCAGCGCACAAAGCGATTCCGCGTTAAACACGCAGGAAGAACAGGAGCTGAACAGTTTATCGCGCGTGGTACTGGCCGATACGGAAACCGTGTGGGGCAATTATTTCGCTCAACACAACCGCACTTATACCCCACCGGTTATGGTGCTGTACAGCGGCGCCACCACAACCGCCTGCGGTACCGGCCAATCGGCGATGGGGCCGTTTTACTGCCCGAACGATCAGCGGGTTTATCTTGATTTGTCCTTTTATAGCGATATGAAAAACCAGCTGGGCGCCGACGGCGAATCCGCTTTCGCCTATGTGATCGCTCACGAAGTGGGGCACCATGTACAAAACCAGCTCGGCATTTTACCGCAAGTAAATCAGGCACGGCAAAAGCTCAGCAGCGCGCAGGCAAATCAATTGTCGGTGAAGCTGGAATTACAGGCCGATTGCTTCGCCGGCGTGTGGGGCTATCAGGCGTCGAAAAGCGGCTTATTTGAAAGCGGTGATATTGAAAAAGCTTTCAACGCGGCGGAAGCGGTGGGCGATGATCGCTTACAAAAACGCAGTCAGGGTTATGTGGTTCCCGACAGTTTCACTCACGGCACCTCGGCACAGCGTCTGAGTTGGTTTAAACGCGGCCTGCAAAGCGGTGATCCAAACCGCTGCGACACGTTCAATTAATGCGGATTAGTGCGTTAAAGACAAAAGTGCGGTTAGTTATAATCGCATTTTTTAAATAGCAATATGTTGCTCGGCTGAAATCTGATAATAAGAAAGAGGATAAATGGCACGCCCTATTGGATTCGAACCAATGACCTACGGCTTAGAAGGCCGTTGCTCTATCCAGCTGAGCTAAGGGCGCATTTCAAATGGATATGATAAAAAATAAAAAGAAGTGGTCGGCGAGATAGGATTTGAACCTACGACCCACTGGTCCCAAACCAGTTGCGCTACCAAGCTGCGCTACTCGCCGACGAATGTGAGCATTATAGTTTTCTTTTATGTGCAGTCAATGAATTTTTTCTATTTTTCGTCCAATCGCTCAAATTTATTTCAATCAGGCTTACATTAAAATGCGTTTTCTGCCAAAATAGCAACCGTTTACGTTTTAGCTTTCACAAGGAAAAATCCATGGTTGCACAAGTCATTTCAGGTACCGAATCGGCAAAAAAAATAAAATCTGAAATTGCAGACAAAATTCAACAATATGTTAATCAAGGCAAGCGCGCGCCCGGTCTGGCGGTGATTTTAGTCGGCGCCGATCCCGCCTCTCAGGTGTATGTGGCCAGCAAACGCAAAAGCTGCGAACAAATCGGCATGTATTCCAAATCCTATGATCTGCCGGAAAGCACCACACAGCAGGCCTTGCTGGCACTTATCGATCAATTGAACGCCGATAAGAATATCGACGGTATTCTGGTTCAGCTGCCGCTGCCGGCTCATATCGACAGCACCTCGGTGATCGAACGTATCGCACCGCACAAAGATGTGGACGGTTTTCATCCCTATAATGTCGGGCGGCTGTGCCAGCGCATTCCAACACTGCGCGCCTGTACGCCGTACGGAATTATGAAACTGCTGGAAACCACCGGCACGGATTTATACGGTCAGCATGCCGTGGTGGTCGGCGCGTCGAATATCGTCGGCCGTCCTATGGCATTGGAATTACTGCTCGCCGGCTGCACCGTCACCGTGACGCACCGTTTCACCCGCGATCTGGAACATCATGTCAGAGAGGCGGATATTCTGGTGGTTGCGGTGGGTAAAGCGCAATTTATTCCCGGCGAGTGGATCAAAGCAGGCGCCATTGTGATTGACGTCGGCATTAATCGGGTAAACGGCAAGCTGCAAGGCGACGTACAATATGACAGCGCCTGTCAGAAAGCGGCGTTTATTACCCCGGTACCGGGCGGCGTCGGCCCGATGACGGTGGCAATGTTAATGTTTAACACCCTGTTTGCCTATGAACGCAACCAATCGCATTCGGTATAACGGCAACATATTTATCAATACAATCTGTTTTCACGGAAACCCGATACGCCGCGGTTTCCGCTTTTCTTGCATAATCTGTCTTTAAAAGGGGGTCATATGGCTGAAATAAACGCGCTGATTGCCGTTATCGGCATTCTTGCGACAATTTATCTGTTAATTAAAAAATACGAAACCCGCACCGTGCTTATCGGCGTCGGTCTGGTTATGGCGATATTAACCTTAAATCCGATGGAGGCATTGAACGCCTTTGCCAAATCGATGACTTCCGGCGGGTTGATTATGGCGATTTGTTCCAGTATGGGGTTTGCTTATGTGATGAAATTCACCGAATGCGACACCCATTTGGTCAATCTGCTGACCAAGCCGCTCAGCGGGCTGAAATTTCTGCTGATTCCTATCGCCACCATGCTCACTTTTTTTATTAATATCGCCATTCCTTCCGCCGCAGGCTGTGCGGCTGCGGTGGGCGCAACGCTGATTCCGGTGCTGCGTGCGGCGGGCGTGCATCCTGCCATGGCGGGCGCATCCATTCTGGCCGGCACTTTCGGCTCGATGATGAGTCCGGGGTCTTCCCATTCCGCCATGATCAGCGAAATGTCGGGGCTGACCATCACCGAAGTCAATTTATCGCACGCGCCTTACACCACTGTTGCCGGGCTGATCGGCGCGGTGACGCTGACGATCATCGCGATAATTTTAAAGGATTATGGTCAAATCCACCGGGATAATTATTTGCAGGAACAGGCGGCGGCCGACACTCAAGCCGCCGGACGGGTAAATCCGCTGTATGCGTTGGCGCCGCTTATTCCGCTGATTATTCTGGTGATCGGCGGTACCGCGCTACAACAAACGCCGGGGCTGGAATGGACCAAAATGGGCGTGCCGCAGGCTATGCTGATCGGGGCGATTTACGGCTTAATCGTTACCCGCACCGCACCGGCGAAAATCACCAACGAATTTTTTAACGGCATGGGCAATTCTTATGCCAACGTATTGGGGATCATCATTGCCGCCAGCGTATTCGTCGCCGGTTTGAAATCGACCGGTGCTATCGACAGCGCCATTGAATTCCTAAAACATTCCAACCACTTCGTCCGCTGGGGCGCAACCGTCGGGCCGTTTTTAATGGGCGTTATCACCGGTTCCGGCGATGCGGCGGCGATCGCCTTTAATACGGCGGTGACACCGCACGCCGCGGAATTAGGTTACACTCATTTAAATCTGGGCATGGCGGCCGCCATTGCCGGGGCGATCGGGCGTACCGCCTCACCGATTGCCGGTGTTACCATCGTCTGCGCCGGTCTTGCCATGGTCAGCCCGGTGGAAATGGTGAAACGCACCGCCCTCGGTATGATTCTGGCGACTTTATTTCTGGCGTTATTTATGCTGTAAAACGCGCCCAAAACGTACCGCACTTTCGGCTCAATAAAAAAGTGCGGTGCATTTTCCGAGAGTTTTCTTCTTTCTTCACCTATAAACGGGAGGCGATTATGAACGACTTAGCACAACAATTAATCCAATGGCGGCGGGAATTCCACCGTTTTCCGGAAATCGGCTGGGCGGAGTTTTTTACCACCGCCAACATTGCCGAATATCTGCACAACATGGGCTTTGAGGTGCTGCTCGGCAAGCAGATTATCAATCCGCAATTCGTACGCGGCCGACAAAAAGCCGTGGTGGAACAAGGGCTACAAAATGCCCTTGCGCACGGCATCAAGCAAACCTGGCTGGATAAAATGGACGGCTATACCGGTTGCGTCGCGCTGCTGGATACCGGCCGGCCGGGCAAAACCGTGGCGCTGCGTTTTGATATCGACTGCGTCAACGTCACCGAAACCCACAATCAAGCCCATTTGCCGAACCGTTTGAATTTCCGCTCCGTCAATGACGGTTTTATGCACGCTTGCGGACACGACGGGCATATCGCCATCGGGCTGGGCACGGCGTTATGGCTGAGCCGGCATAAAGATCAGCTGAACGGTAAAATCAAGTTGGTGTTTCAGCCGGCGGAAGAAGGCGTGCGCGGTGCTGCGGCGATCGCGGCCAGCGGCATACTGGACGATGTCGATTATTTCGCCGCCTCGCATTTAAGTTTCTGCGCCGACAGCGGCACGGTGATCAGTAATCCGAAAAATTTCCTGTCCACCACGAAAATCGACCTTCGCTACAGCGGCAAACCCGCTCATGCCGGCGCTCAGCCGCATGTGGGTAAAAACGCCCTGCTCGGTGCCGCCCACGCAGTCACCCAATTACACGGCATCGCCCGTCACGGTGAGGGCATGACGCGGATTAACGTCGGCGTGCTGAATGCCGGCGAAGGGCGCAACGTGATTCCGACAAACGCGTCCCTACAGCTGGAAGTGCGCGGCGAAAATAAGGCGATCAATCAATATATGGTGGATCAGGTAATGCGCATCGCCAAAGGCGTCGCCGTCAGTTTCGAGCTGGACTATGAAACGGAAATTATGGGCGAAGCGGTGGATATGGTAAATGATGCCGAATTGGTGGCGCTGGTGGAAGATATCGCCGCCCGGCAGCCGCAAATTCATGCGACCCATGCCGATTATGCCTTTAACGCCAGCGAAGATGCCACCATTTTAGGCCGCCGGGTGCAGGAACACGGCGGTAAAGCCATTTATTTTATTCTCGGCGCCGACCGCACCGCCGGCCATCATCAGGCGGAATTCGATTTTGACGAAGCCCAGCTGTTAACCGGCGTGAATATTTATACTCAACTGCTCAGCCGCTTGCTGGCCGCCTGAGTAATGCTTCCGTATCCCCGTAGTCAATACGGGGATCGTCTGACTTAATCCCGTTCACCTTCACCCTTTCTTTCCGCGCGCCCGCGGCGTTGTCGGCGATAAAAATGCCGCATGCCACAGCAGCCATCGCTGTCCGTTCGTAAAGTGCGGTCATTATTTTTTTAATTTTTTTAAATAATTTCAACCGGTTATTTCATTAAATTTCGTGTAAAGTCCTTGTTATTAACTTTAATGATAATTAGAATAATTATCATTTTTATTATAAGAATGATTAAATTTTAACCGTTTTTTTTATTTTATTATTTAAAGAGGCAACATGAATTATTTCATTACGCTCGGCATCACGACCCTTGCGATCGGTTCTGCATTGCAAGCCTATGCCGAAACAGAACAATTAGAACAAATCAATGTGGAAGGCAAGGCAGGGACGTCTTCCGGGGAAACGGCAAAAAAAACCTTCACCCAAGCGAAAGCGGTCAGCGTGAAGGAAGATCTTTATCAATCCACCCAAAATCTGGACAGCGTGGTGCGCAGCATGCCGGGCGCCTTTACCCAGCAGGATAAAAGCTCCGGCGTGCTGTCTATCAATATTCGCGGCGAATCGGGCTTCGGGCGAGCCAATGCGTTAATCGACGGCGTGCCGCAAACCTTTTATGCCACCGCGGCGGATGCCAAAGGACGCGCCGGCGGCAATTCACAATTCGGCGCCAATATCGACTCGAATTTTATCGCCGATGTGGAACTGGAACGCGGTAGTTTCAGCGGTAAAAGCGGCATTAATTCGCTGTACGGCGCCGCCAATTTCCGCACCCTCGGCGTGAACGACGTCGTCAAAAACGATCGCAACTGGGGCTTGCTGGTCAAAGGTTTGACCGGTTCCAATGCCACCAAGCCGAATTATATGGCCACCGCCGCTTACCGGCTGCCGCTGGATAACGGCGGCTATTTCGGCGTGCTGTACGGTTACAGTTACCGCAAAGTCTCGCAGGATTACCGTTACGGCGGCGGTGAATTTATTAAAAATGCCGGCGCCAACTTTTTAGCACAGAAAAAACGCGATTATTTCGTCAATCAGGCGGGCATTGACTTTATTAACGGGAAATGGGTGGATTTATACGGCTGGCATTGTAATAAATACCGCTGCGACAACATTGACGACATCGCCGCACAAACGGAAAAAGCCTGGCAGGAAAACGAGGTGCATCAGTTTCAGGTTCAACCGTTAGATCCCGATACACTGCGCCAGCGCTCACGCAGCCATTTGGCTAAAATCGAATATGTGGATGAGCATAACGCGCTGAACCTGCAATTCCGTACGCTGGAAAACTATGTGGCGGGACGCACCATCGACAGCAAAAACTATCAGCTGGATTATCAGTTCACCCACGGCGATTATCTCGATCTGCATGTTTTGCTAGCGCATAACGTCAATAAACAGAAATATGCCCGGTTTTCGCAATTTTCCGGCAAAACCGTGCGGGATTATCTGGAAGTGAAAAACGTCGCCAATCTGCTGGATATTAATAACACTTTCACCTTTGCCCTGCCGAAAAATGCGGAATTAAAAACCACGCTGGGATTCAATCTGCTGCATAACGACTATCAGAAAAACCGCTTTCCCTATGAATTGGGCTTATTCTACGGCGCATTCAAACACGGTGCCAAAGCGCTGCTGCCGGAATATTCCGTCACCTTGCAGCCGTCGGGCAAACAGAAATTTCTGACCGGCTATCTGGACAATTCGCTGCGCTATGATATCTGGCATTTGGGCTACAGCGCCAATATCACCAAATACAACTTCCGCGGCGAAGTCTCCGATTTCTACCCGTCTGTGTATATTCGCGATGTGTTAGGCAAAAATTCACCGCAATTCAAGCAAGCCTGTAAAATCGATCCGGAAACGAAAATTGCGCTGTGCGACAATTACGAACCGATTACGCAAAAATCCGGCAAAGCCAAGCATGCGGTCAACCAATCCGCGCTGTTAAGTGCCGATATTCATCCGCTGTTTATGCCGTTCGCCACCTATGCCGTCACCCACCGCATGCCGAATATTCAGGAAATGTATTTTTCGCAAATCAGTAATCTCGGGGTCAATACCGAACTGAAACCGGAACGCGCGCAAACCGTTCAGTTAGGCGTAAACGGCTTTACCGAAGGCCTGTTGCGGGAAGATGACGTATTCGGCTTTAAAATTCTGGGTTATCGCAGCCGCATTAAAAATTATATTCATAATGTCTATTCCTTCTGGGATGATCCGAATAAATTCAATCATTACAACATGAAGCCGGACTGGGCGCAGATTAACGGCCCGCGCGCGATTATTCATTACCAGAATTATGCCGGTACGGTGCGTAAAAAAGGGATTGAAATGGAATTAAGCTACGATATGGGAAAATTCTATGTCAATCTGGCTTATGCCTATCAGAAAACCAATCAACCGACCAATTTCAGCGACGCCAGCACCGCCTCATCGCCTAATTTAATGAGCGGAAAACTGCAACAGGGTTACGGATTAAGCAAAATTTCCATGTTGCCGCGCGATTACGGTCGCATTGATTTCGGCAGCCGCTGGTTTGATAAAAAGCTGACATTGGGTACCACCATGCGCTATTACGGCAAAAGCAAACGCGCCAATCTGGAAAGAATTAATATCGGTCAAAAGAATACGTATGACAATTATCTGCGCACCAAATATATCCGCGGCACGGAAACCATTGAGAAACAACCGCTGATTTGGGATTTCTACCTGATTTATGAACCGGTGACGGATCTGATCATTAAAGCGGAACTGCAAAACGCCTTCGATAAGAAATACATCGACCCGCTGGATTCCAATAACGACTCTGCCAACCAACGGTTCTACACCATGTTTGATGAAAAAAATCCGTATCATTCCGTGTTAAATAACTGGGCGCGCGGCCGAACCTTCGTGCTGAGCATGAGCTATAAATTTTAAACACCGCTTGCGCGTTTTACCGTCAGGGCGGAATCAATCCGCCCTTTTCTACACCCCTATCCGCGTTCGCTTAACCCGGAAATCGCCCGGCATTCCGCCACCCGATGCGCTTTTTGATTCACCAACTGGCGCAAAAATCCTTTTATTTCCGTCAATTGTGTGATTTTTTCTTCCACCTGCCGCAAATGCGCCACAATCATCTCATCCGCCACGCAATGTTGCTGCGGACTGTTTCTCAGCGCGTTCAGCTGTTTAATCTCCTCAATGGAAAAACCGAGAGAACGGCAGGCTTTAATAAAGTTCAGACAATTCAGGCTGTGTTGATCATAAAGACGATAACCGTTCGCCGCACGGCGCGGTGCCGGCAGTAAGCCGATTTTTTCATAATAGCGGATAGTTTCTAAATGAATTCCGCTTTGTTGACTTAACTCTTTGATCCGCATAATGTTATTCTCCGACATATTGCCCGACGACTAAGTTTCGCTAATTTCCCCTTGAGTCCGTAGCCGCTACAGCCTTTATATTGTGCGTCAAATAAACACGAATTGAAACCCCAACCCGGCTCAGCCGTAAGGATTTGTTATGTCACACACGCCCTCCCGCCGCACGCAGCAAGCCGTTCACGCTCACGACCATACGCCGGCAACGCAAAATAAAACGGTGTTGGCGCTCAGCCTGACGCTGATCAGCGGCTATATGATCATTGAATTTCTCGGCGGTTATTATTTTAACAGCCTGACCCTGATGGCGGATGCCGGCCACATGGCCAACGACAGCCTGTCGCTGTTTCTGGCGCTGCTCGCCCTGTTTCTCAGCCCGCAACTGCAAAAATGGTTCGCCCTGCTGAACGGCGGCTCGCTGGTATTGGTGGCGCTGATGATTTTGTACGAAGCGCTGGAACGCTGGCGCCAACCGCCGGAAATGGCGGCTCTGCCTATGCTGGCGGTGGCGTTTATCGGTTTGTTGATCAATATACTGGTGGCGCGGATTATGCTGCGCAGCGACCGGGAAAATCTCAACATCAAAGCGGCTTATCTCCATGTATTAGCCGATTTATTCGGTTCCGTGGTGGCGATTCTCGCCGGCTTAAGCGCTTGGCTGCTGCACTGGCTGTGGGTGGATATTCTCGCCAGTGCGCTGCTAAGCCTACTGGTGCTGAAAAGCGGACTCGGCGTCGTCCGTCAGGCCATCGCGGCGCTGCGCGATAAAAACAGTACGTTGAATCTGGATCATCATTCCCATGACTAACCGAACGGCGCAAAAGTGCGGTCGGATTTGACCGATTTTCAGCCACGGCGCAGCGGCGACAATATAACGAGAAAAAACCGCAAAAAAACCACCGCACTTTTCACCGCTAAAATAGCGTTGTGTCACGCGCATTTTGTGCCGTAACCGCGTACAATATACCGGTTCCATTGTCAACGAGAAGGAAAAAATCATGAAACTCGGCATCGTCGGTACGGGGATGATCGTACAGGATTTAATGCAGATTATGCCCGCCATCCGATTAGCACGGCGGGCGATTTTCGGTCGTGATCGTGAAAAAACGCAGGCTCTCGCGCAGCAAAACGGCATCGAACAGTGCTTTTTTGATTATGACGCCATGCTGGCAAGCGATCTGGATACGATTTATATCGCCCTGCCCAATCATCTGCATTTTGACTTTGCCCGGCGGGCGCTGATGGCGGATAAACATGTGATTCTGGAAAAGCCGATCACCTCCAATTATGCCCAATTCCGGCAATTACGCGAGCTTGCCCGGGCGCGGCATAAAATCCTGCTGGAAGCCGTAACGGTGCATTATCTGCCGGCATATCAGGCGATCAAACAAAAAATGCCCGACCTTGGGGAAATCAAAATCGTCAGCCTGAATTACAGCCAGTATTCCTCACGCTACGACCGTTTCAAAGCCGGCGATATTCTGCCCGCCTTTGATGCGCAAAAATCCGGCGGGGCGTTAATGGATCTGAATGTGTATAACCTGCATTTTGCCGTCGGTTTGTTCGGCGCGCCGCAATCCTGTATTTATGCCGCCAATATCGCACGCGGTATTGATACCAGCGGCATCTTACTGCTCGACTACGGCCGCTTCAAAGCGGTGTGCATCGGCGCCAAAGACTGCGCCGCCCCGGTGCAGCTTTCCATCCAGGGAGAACAGGGCTGTATCAGCGTGCCCATGCCCGCCAACGCGATGAATCGGTTCAGCCTAAGCGACAATCGCGGCAATACGCAAGAATACTGTTTTGAGCCGCAGCACCGCATGTTATACGAATTCCAACAATTCGTGCGTATTATCGATCAACAAGACGACGCTTTCGCCGAACACATGCTGGATCTCAGCGACACCGTCTGCCGCCTGCTGGAACAGGCCCGCCGCCAGCAAGGCATTTTATTTGCCGGCGAACAGGCGGATTAGCGCTTACCAAGCATTTAAAGTGCGGTGGTTTTTTATCTTGTTTGGCGAAAGCTGTATCCGTATTATCTCGGTTTATGCCGGATAACACCATGTGTTAGGCAAAAATCTTCCGCAAAATCGCCTCTAATATGTTGAACACGCGTTGCACTCTGGGCGGCGTAACCGCCTGATAAGGGCGATATAAATAAAGCTGCCATGCCGGCATGGGAATGTCAGGAAGCAATTGATGCAGTTCCCCGCGCGCCAAATAGGGCTGACACAGTTGATAATTCAGCATCGAGATGCAGCGTCCGGAAAGACAGGCCGTAAGTTCCGCATGTTGATCATTGCTGATAAAACGGGGATTTTTCGGTACCAGCATACGGTTATCACCGAAAAACCAATGCCACATTTTGCCGGTATTCGGATTAAGCAGGCCGCTGAGCGGGAATGCCATTAATTCATCCAGACTGTGTGGCGTACCGTATTGCGCAAGCAAATCCGGGCTGGCAACAATCACTTCGGAAAATGTTGCAATCGGAACGACAATAAATTGCGGATGCGGCGAATTGCCCACTCGAATCCCGATGTCAATTTGTTCTTCTACTGAATCGGCGGCATGGAGGCTTACCCGCCAATCCAGAATAAGATCAGGAAAATCAACCAGTTTTGCCAATAACGCCTGCAAAATAGTCTGATGTTGCAAAAGCGGCGGCAACGTAATCCGCACAATGCCGCTCATTTCATTCCGCTCTCCCGACGGTGTAAACAGCCGCTCGCTCTCCGCCCACAGGCGCTGCGCTTTAGGTAAAAAATACTCTCCAAAAGGGGTGAGCTTAACATTGCGGGTATTGCGCTTAAACAGCATTTCACCTAAATATTGCTCTAATTCAGTAATCATTCGTGTCACCACTTGCGGCGATACGGCAAGTTTATTTGCCGTTTCTTTAAAACTCATAGTGTCTGCTAATGTACAAAAATGGCGAAGCGCTTCATATTTATTCATATTATTCCTGTTTTCAGAATAGTCATATCCGATAAATCGAATTGTCTTAAATAATTCCTCACTTTACAATACCGTCAAGTCAACAATTTCACATAAGGAAACAAAATGAAAAACGTAGCATTGATTACAGGTGCGTCAAGCGGTATCGGTCTGGAACTGGCGCACATTCACGCAGAAAACGGCGGCGATTTGGTATTGGTGGCAAGAAGTGCGGATAAATTGCACCAATTAGCCACGGCATTGCGCGACAAATTCGCTATTAAGGTACTGACAATCGCCCGGGATCTGAGCCAAGCGGGCGCCACGGCGGCAATTTTTGCCGAAACGGAACGACAAGGCATTCAAATAGACCGCTTAATTAACAATGCCGGTATCGGCGGACACGGCCGCTTCTTTGAGCGTGATTTAAGTCTGGAACAGCAAATGATTCGGCTGAATATCCAAGCGCTGACCGAATTAACGCACCTTTATCTGCAAGGGATGATCGCACGCAAACAGGGCAAAATTCTGAATGTATCCTCCACCGCGTCGTTTATGCCCGGCCCGTTGCAGGCGGTGTATTATGCCAGTAAAGCCTATGTCACCTCGTTCAGTCAGGCGATTGCCGAAGAGGTCGCAGAATTTAATGTCAGCGTCACCGCACTTTGCCCCGGCGCCGTGGCGACAGGCTTTGTTCAGGCCGGTGATTTGCAGGGCGTAGCCGCTTGGAACAACGCGAAATCGGCACGTTCCGTTGCCGAATATGGTTATCGGGCAATGGAACAAGGCAAGCTGGTGGCGTTTAATGAAGCAAAACTAAAATTCGCTCTGGATTGGGTGATTCCGTTTCTGCCGAGGAAATGGGTACTGAAAATGTCGAGAAAGGCCATGGAAAAGGCATAAGCGTTTTACCCAACCGCAGTATCCTGCTTGAAATAAGAGGCTTAATCCCATGGCACCATTTACGCCTATTTTTACTCGCAGGATGCCGACCATACCGCATTACGCGCCCTTTGCCATTAACCGCGAAATTCCCGTCGCCACGCCTGCGGGCTGATTTGATGTTTCTGCCTGAATTGCTGGCGGAATGCGGTGGCGCTGCGATAGCCTGTTTGTTCGGCGATTTGTTCGATACTCAACTCACTGCTTTCCAGCAAATCCCGCCCTTTTTGCAACCGCACTTCCGTCAGCCAGCGGTTAAACGCCATGCCGGTGGCTTTGCGGAAATGGCGGGTAAAGGTGCTGCGGCTCATGGAAAGCCGTTCGGCCAGCGTATCGATCCGATAAAGTGCGGTGGGATTTTGCTGAATTTCCGCCAGCAGGCGGTTAATGGAACGGTGTGATGTCGCCTGCGCCATCGGCTGTTCGATAAACTGCGCCTGACCGCCCTCGCGGTGCGGGGCGGCAACCAGCATGCGCGCAATCTGATTGGCGATTTTCACCCCATAGCGCGCACGCACAATCGCCAGACAACAATCCAGCCCGGCGGCAACGCCCGCCGAGGTAATCAGCCGCGCCTGCTCCCGATAAAGCGCGTTGGGTTCAAGATGCACCGCCGGAAAACGGCGGGTAAAATCCGCCGCGCCCATCCAGTGCGTAGTGGCTTTTTTACCGTCCAGCAAGCCGGTATAAGCCAGCGCATAGGCGCCGTAACACAAACCGACCAGCGTCGCACCGCGCTGATATGCCTGCTGCAAGGCGGCAATTAACGACCGGCAAGGCGGTTGGTTAACATCATGCCAGCCGGGGATGATGATCACATCGGCATGTGCCAACAATTCTAGCCCGCCATCGGCGCGGATCGAAACCGAGTCGGAACACACCTGCTTGCCCTCCACCGCCACATGATGCAAAGCGAACAGCGGCTTCCCCGCCGGCGCTATGGAAAATACCGCCTGCGGAATCGTGTAAATCAGCGGTTGAAAATCGGGATATAAAATCAGCGCAATCTGAGGCAGTTTATCCTTGTCCATCACAACACTCCGTCAACTAAAACTGACCCGATTTTTTCGTTTATTGATTAAAAAGTCAATATGACTGCGCGCTTATTTTTCCCATAATAGCGCAACCGACAAGCACAAAAGTGCGGTCAATTTTTTAACATTTTTTATTGAACGAGGTACAACATGACATGGCATAAACTGGCTTTAACCTTATTATTCAGCGCCGCGATGATCGGCAACGCAGCGGCGGAAATACGCTATCAGCATATTCGCAATGCGACGGCAAAAATTCATTACGGCGACAAAACCTTTCTAGTCGATCCTTATCTGGCGCCGAAAGGCAGCTATCCGGGATTTGCCGGCACGGTCAACAGCGACGCGCGCAATCCGCTAATCGATATGACTCAGCCGGCAGATGCGGTCATTCAGGACATTGACGCCGTGATCCTGACCCACACGCACCCCGATCACTGGGATGCGGCCGCACAGAAACTGATTGCCAAAACCACCCCGATTTTTGTACAGAACGCCGGCGATGCTGCTATTGTACGCCAGCAAGGGTTCAGCGATGTGCGGGTGGTCGGCAAAAACACCCCGTTCGGTCAGGTGAAATTAAGCAAAACCGGCGGTCAGCACGGCACCGATCAAATGTATGCCGAACCGCAAATGGCCGAGTTTCTGGGCGAAGCCATGGGCGTGGTGTTTCAAACGCCCGATGAAAAAACCCTGTATATCGTCGGCGATACCATCTGGAATCCGGCGGTTGATCAGGCATTAAGCGATTATCAGCCCGATGTGATGGTGATGAACACCGGATACGCCAAACTGCAAGGCATGGACGGCGGCATCATTATGGGCACCGCCGATGTGAGCAAAGCTTACCGGCGCGCCCCTCAGGCAAACATCGTAACCGTGCATATGGACGCCGTCAACCACGCCACCGTCTCCAGCCAAACCATGCGCCAATATGTCAAAGCCGGCAACATGGAAGATCGGGTAAGCGTACCGAAAGAGGGGGAAATGCTGAAGTTTTAATATAGACGATATTTATTCGGTACGTTTAACACGCTTTAGACATCGTTAATCATAAAAGTGCGGTAGAATTTCAGTTAATTTTCCAATAACAAAATCAGCTGAGATCTCTACCGTGTATCTGGATTTTACCACTTACATAAGTACGACTAAGGCCGAGCCCAAAACTAGCGTTACCCGAAAAACATCCAATGTCATTTTAGAACCGCTCACAGTATTTTGGTTATACAAATAAGATGAGTATCTTTACAAATTCTTTTTTAATTATTGATAAATCATTATTCCTCTACCCCGTTAATTGGCACTTTCACCAGAAAATACTAATCGTAGAATGCATACTCAATATGAGTAAGGCGCTACTGTAAAACAATTAACGTTGAAATATATAAATAGAGCATAGCAAGTGCAAAATAAATTGATTAAAATACTCTTTCATTTTTTATAGTTAGGTAATCTATTTATGACACAGCACAGCACAGCACAGCACAGCACAGCACAGCACAGCACAGCACAGCACAGCACAGCACAGCACAGCACAGCACAGCACAGCACAGCA
>Ga0129306_1000055_pt1 | contig 183683 bp, 168 predicted proteins | sample P827metagenome_FD_94438 | JGI IMG/M metagenome (GOLD analysis project Ga0129306, IMG submission 94438) | Capybara group fecal microbial communities from Wisconsin, USA - P827 metagenome | ecosystem: Host-associated > Mammals > Digestive system > Large intestine > Fecal | place: USA: Wisconsin...
AGAACCAACGCAAGTGATGGCTGGCATTGGTACATATCGTAGTTCCACTGCGGTTGCGTTAGGGTTAGCTCATTATAAAAATGAATCGATGCTCTTACATGCCGGTGTTTCCTATGCAGGTGGTGGTAACAACCATGTGATGGCTAATGCAGGTGTGACATGGAAGTTTGGTAACCGCAGTACAGAAGGGGCTGTTCCTGATACATACAGAAAGGGACCAATTAGCTCTACCTATGTACTTCAAGATCAAATGAAATCTTTACAGTCAGAAAATGCTGGTTTACGTGATAAGGTAAATGAGCAACAAGCAACAATTGAAAAGATTTTGAGTGAATTAGCTGCAATTAAAACACAGATGGCTAAATAAGTGTTCCTCAGAATAAATTAAAGTTGGCAGACTAGATTTTATAAAGAAATATGATATAATCGAATATAGGTTTAACGGTAGGTGTGCTTGCATACCTACCGTTATTATTTGTTTGTTGCATAGAGTTGACTAGCCTTCTATTAAGGTGGACGATGTGTTATGTTGTTGATATAAAAGGAAACGGTTCATGATTGCGATTCGTAAGGCTTATATAAACGGCACATTGAATAAAAAATGGTGGCCCAAAAATTTAATTGCTGGGGTGGTTGTTGGGGTAGTTGCATTGCCGTTGGCTATGGCATTTGCTATTGCTAGTGGAGTAGCGCCTGAAGCAGGTATTTACACATCAATCGTAGCAGGTTTATTAGTATCTTTGTTTGGTGGTTCTCAAGTACAGATTGCTGGTCCAACGGGAGCATTTGTTGTGCTACTTAGTAGTATTATTGCGCAGTATGGCATTGATGGCCTTCAAATTGCTACTATTATGGCAGGTATTATGCTTATTCTGATGTCCGTGGCGAAGCTAGGTGCGGTTATTCGGTTTATTCCAGCGCCTGTTATTGTTGGGTTTACAGCAGGGATTGGTGTGACTATTTGGGTAGGGCAGTGGGCCTATTTTTTTGGATTTCCAATGCCAACGGGAGTTAACATGTTCCATGAAAAACTATGGGCATTATTAAATTCGTTCCCACTTATGGATTTACCAACATTTGCCATTGGTTTTGGTAGCTTGGCACTTATTTTACTATTACCAAAAGTACCATATATCAAAGTCATTCCCTCTCCGTTACTTGCGATGATTGCGGCTACTGTCGTACAGTCTATTTATCAATTTGAAAGTGTGAACACTATTGGTACTGCTTTTGGTGGCATTCCACAGGGACTACCCGCATTTACTATGCCAGCAATTACGACGGAACGAGTGGTGGGGCTTATTGGGCCTGCTTTTACGATTGCGATGTTGGGCGCTATTGAATCTTTGCTATCTGCAGTGGTAGCAGATGGGATGGCAGATCAACGACATGACTCAAATCAAGAATTGATGGGACAAGGCCTTGCCAATGTGGTGGTCCCGTTCTTTGGTGGTATTGCAGCTACTGGGGCGATTGCACGTACAGCGACTAATATTCGACAAGGGGGGCGTACTCCGATTGCTGGAATTACCCATGCTATTGTATTGGCAGGGATTCTAGTATTTTTAGCACCGCTGGCGATGCATATCCCTCTCGCGGCAATGGCGGCGATTTTATTTGTTGTCGCTTATAATATGAGTGATGTAAAACGCTTTATCACTATGGTACAAGTATCGCCACTAGCCGATTCCCTGATTTTATTGCTTACTTTTGTATTGACTGTATTTGCTGACTTAGTAGTAGCTGTAAATGTGGGTGTTATTTTATCTATTTTACAATTCATGCGTAAGACCGTTGAAAATATTGATGTTCACGAAGTATCTGATGAAGAACTTTCAGATGAAGTTAAGGAAGAAATTCATCTCCATGAAGACATCATGGTATATACCGTGGATGGACCTTTATTTTTTGGTGCCATAAATGCTTTTGAAAGTGCATTGGCACACATTAATCGAGACCCTAAATTTCTTATTATACGCTTTCATTCGGCACCTTTTGTAGATATGACAGGGCTTCGTGTATTAAATGAAGTTATTCGCAAGTTACAAGAGCGTGGAGTAGAAGTTTTTGTATCCGAAGCTAATCCTACCATTCGTCGTCATATGTATCGTGCGGGCTTACATCGTACGCTAGGGCGTCATCATTTATGGAGAAGTTTTGAACATGCACTTCATAAAGCAGAGCATATGATTGAATTGGAAGAAGAACATAAGGCACATTTAAATGAAGACGAGTAACCAATATAGTACAAAATGATAAATATGCTTAAAATTTAATCGGCGATTATAAGAATCACCGATTTTTTGTATGCTCATCAGTTATGTACACTATGCCATATTTTTATTTCAATAATTCGTTATAATTCGATATACTTGAAAAAACAGTAGTAATAAGGAATATATATAAAAGTATAGATATTTAGAATTGAAGAATAGGAGAGATTAGTATGGTAATTTATGGAGTTGCTTTATTGGCATTCTGTATGTTTGCAGGGATGACCATAGGGAATATGCTTGGTGCTGCACTTGGTATCAACGCAGATATTGGTGGCGTTGGATTCGCTATGTTATTTTTAATCCTTTTATCTAATTATTTAATAAATAAAGGGTGGCTAGATACAAAATCACAAGATGGGATTAAGTTTTGGAGTGCTATGTATATTCCAATTGTTATTGCAATGGCAGCGCGTCAGGACGTAGTAAAGGCGCTTGCTGGCGGTAGTTTAGCATTCTTTGCTGGTGTTGTGGGGACGCTTATTTCTTTTGCCTTCGTACCAGTTCTTTCTAAATTAAGTAATAAGAAACGTGAAGAAAAATAGGAGGGCATGATGGATATTTTAAATATTATGGGTGCTATTATAAAAGCAAACAGCTTGATTATGGCCTTTCTTTTTGTAGGGATATTCACATTTTTAGCTTATATGGGAGCCAAAGTATTCAATAATCGTATTCATGGATCTGCGATTGCCATTATGCTCGGTCTTGTATTAGCCTATATTGGCGGTTCTATGACAGGCGGTTCCAATGGTCTTGCTAGTATTCCCCTATTTGCAGGTATCGGTGTATTAGGTGGCGGTATGTTCCGTGACTTTGCCATTATTTCTACTGCTTTTGGTGCGGATTTGAAAGAAATTAAAAAAGTAGGCCTTCCAGGGGTTATTTCCTTATTGATGGGGATTACAATTTCTTTCTTTACTGGTGTTATTTTTGCCTATTTTATGGGCTATGATGATATTATTAGTATGACAACAATTGGTGCCGGTGTTGTAACTTTTGTTGTAGGTCCTGTAACAGGAGCTTCTTTAGGTGCATCTTCGGATGTTATTGCGATTTCTATTGCTGCGGGTGTGGTAAAATCTATCGTTGTTATGATTGGGACACCGTTGATAGCTCGTTTTATTGGTTTAGACAATCCACAGTCTGCTATGGTTTATGGCGGTCTTATGGGTACCACTTCAGGGGTAGCAGCAGGTCTTGCCGCAACTGATGAAAAGCTCGTTCCTTATGGTGCGATGACAGCAACTTTCTATACAGGCACAGGTTGCTTACTTTGCCCGTCTATTGGTTTTTTACTCGTGAAAGCGATTTGGGGATAATATTATAACGTATTGGAGGAGAACAGAATGAAAGCATTACAAGATATCGTAGTTTTAGATTTGACTCGCGTATTAGCTGGTCCATATGCAGGAATGATGCTTGCAGATATGGGGGCAGATGTAATTAAAGTAGAAGCCCGTCTTAAAGGTGATGATTCTCGTGCATTTGGTCCTTATGTAGAAGGGGAAAGCTGTTATTTTATGAGCCTTAACCGTGGTAAACGGTCCATCACTATCGATATGAAAAAAGAAGAGGGGAAAGAACTTGTTAAGCGTTTGGCTGCAAAAGCAGATATCCTTCTTGAAAATTTCCGTGGTGGCACTATGGATAAACTTGGTCTTGGTTACGATGTATTAAAAGAAATCAATCCTCGTTTAATCTACGTTTCTACTACTGGCTTTGGTGCTACGGGGCCATATAAAACAGATCCAGCCTATGACGTAATTGTACAAGGTATGGGTGGCTTGATGAGTATTACTGGTCAAGAAGGGGGCGAACCAACTCGTGTAGGGGCTTCTGTAGGCGATATTACAGCTGGTTTATTTTCCGCTATTGGCGCTCTTGGTGCATTGCATGCACGTACACTTACTGGAAAAGGTCAATTTATTGATGTATCTATGCTTGATTGCCAAGTTGCAATTTTGGAAAATGCTATTTCTCGTTATTTAAATGCGGGTATTATTCCACAGCCAATTGGTAATCGTCATCCATCTATTACACCATTTGAATCGTTCAAAGCAAAAGATGGTTATGTGATTATTGCGGTTGGCAATGATACTCTTTGGGCAAAATTCTGTAAACTCATCGGACATGATGAATGGATAACCGATGAACGTTTTAATTCTAACGCAAATCGTACGGCTAACCAGCCAGTAGTTAAAGAATTATTGACACCAATCTTTGCTGAAAAAACAGCTGCAGAATGGATTTCTTCCTTAAAAGAAATTGGTGTGCCGGTGGGTCCTATCAATAACGTGGCGCAGATTATTGAAGATCCGTCCATCAAAGCTCGTGACATGATTGTATCCGTGGAACATCCTGTAGCTGGTCATATTTCTATGCCGGGCATTCCAATTAAAATGTCCGATACCCCAGGTACTATTGAACGTCCAGCGCCAGTATTAGGGCAGCATAATCACGAAATTTTAACACAGGTTCTTGGACTTGATGACAATGAAATTAAAAAACTTGAAGAAGATGAAGTTATCTAATTAAGTTTAGAATAATAGAAAAAGGAGCTGTAACAAAATGAACAACAAAAATGTTCATTTCGTTACAGCTCCTTTTTGCTTATACATGATTTGATTTATATAATATTTAGTTAATGTTGTTTTCGGGATATAAAGTTTTAGCTTCTTTGATAATTTCTGCCATTTTTTCTGCATTGTACTTGCGTACTATACCGGGAATGCGGAATAGATCAAAGAAGGCCCAAATACCAAAACCGCCACCAGTTATCCAATATAATAAATTAACGAATACTTTGCCAACGTAGAAATAATGAACGCCAAATAAGAACCAACAAATATAAGCCATACCGACATCTTTTAAAGCTGATTGGCGAGAGAGTGCATATTCACGTTGTTTATCTGTTAGTGCATGTAAGGTATTGAGGGTAGATTGATCCATAAAATCTCCTTTATTATTTTTTTAAAAAATTGTCAGCGAGTGCTCCAAGTAAAGCAATCCCATTTAACATATCTTCTTCCTCAATATCAAATCGTGGATTATGATGGGAAGCTTTAATAGCAGAGCCTAAAATCATATAGGTAGCCTTGCCGCCGTTATCAATTACGCGCTGCATGAGATGTGCACAGTCTTCGCTGCCACCGCCTTCATAGACGAGGTCAATACGTTTAAATAGGTTTAGTTTTTCTGCGATTGCCATAACATCGTGAGCTAAGTCTTCGGAATTTACCACGGCTGGTGCCGTGCCCGCAACTTCTATATCTACAGTACAGTCGTGCATAGCCGCAGCTGCATTTAAAATTGTTTTAGCACGATTTTCCATGAAGGTATTGATTTCCGTATTTTCACCACGTGTTTCCAATTTTAATGTAGCGCAATCAGGAGTCACGTTACGGCCGGTACCCGCTGTTAGCGTACCTACATTAATACGGGTCATGCCTGCATTGTGGCGAGCAATAGCTTGCAGATTTAGAACGGCTGTACAAGCGGCAAGCATAGCATTTTTCTGCTCTTCTGGACGGGCTCCCGCATGGGCTGCATAGCCGTGAAAATTAGCGTCCAGTTTAGTTGTGGCAAGGAATCCAGGATCACTACAAGCTAGACAACCGGCAAGATTTTTATCAATGCCGATATGGATACCAAAGAGTATATCTACATCATCAACAACACCAGCCTCTTTCATAGCATAGCCGCCGCGCACGCCTTCTTCAGCTGGTTGAACAATAAATTTAATGGTGCCTTTGTATTGGTCCTTGTGGGTAGCTACGTACTCAGCAAGACCGAGTGCCATCGTAAGATGCGCATCATGACCGCATGCATGCATTGCTTTGGGATGGATGGAGGCAAAGCCGTCTTTAACAGGGCGATGATCGGCATCTTGTGATTCACCAATATCATTAGAGTCGATGTCGTTACGGAAGGCGATTACAGGTCCGTCATCGCTAAATTTCATAGTAGCAACTAAGGCGGTTTTGCCATAGCCGAAGATTTCTACCCATTTAGGATCAGCACCTTCTGCAATAGCACGGTCCATAGCGGCTTTCATTTCTTCTTCGCTAGGAAGGCCCATGCGAGCATTGAGATTGAGAGCCTCAGCACCAGCTTTGATTTCATAGCCCAATTCGCTTAATACCGTTGCCGCATAGGCAGCCGTGCGATATTCAAGCCAACCTGGTTCTGGATGACGATGCAAGTCACGGCGACGGGCAATATATTCCTCACGTTTACTCTGGGAAAAGGCAATGCTATTCATAAAAAACCCTCTCTTTCTAATACTTGTTTTGGTTGCTCTCAGGAATACTTTTATATTCAATTGAATTATTGTCTTGAAATTTATATAAAAATGCATTCATGAGAAGAATTATAATCATACTTTATGATAGAATAAAAGATAACAAGATACAAGAGAAAAACGAAGATTTCATCAATAGGAGGCGTTTTGATGGATATTAACATGTATGTAGGACGGGCGGGAACAGGTAAAAGTTATGCCTGTTACGAACGTATTTTGCAGATTATGGCAGAAAATCCTGGCGATCCTATCTTATTATTGGTGCCAGATCCAGCGACGTATAAAGTAGAACGTGATTTGGCAGAGTTTATGCCACAAAAAGGCTTTACAACGGTACGTGTTGTGGGTTTTAACCGATTAGCTTATCAGATTTATCAATCTACAGGGAAGGTAGAAGAGACAGGTCTTTCCGATTTAGGGAAAAAATTATTATTGCGCTTATTGATGAAGCGTGAAAGTGCTAATTTGGAACTGCTAAATCAGGTGGCAAAACAACCTCATTTTGCAGACATTGTACAATCTCTAATTACAGAATGTGAGATGTTTCGCGTAGAGGCATCCGACTTAAAAGCAAGCTCTACTAAAGTTCAGAATATGAATTTACAGCGTAAGCTTAGTGAACTTGCAACAATTATGGATGCCTATGATAACATGGTGCAGACAAAGTTTGGAGAGCGGCAAAATCGCTTTGAAGAACTTATTACCCTAATTCCACAGTCGCCCATTGCGCAGGGTGCCCATGTATTTGTTGACGGCTTTCATTGGTTTACACCTGTGCAGTTTGAGCTCGTAAAAATGTTATTTAGCGTAGCGAAAGAATCGGTTATTACTGTTACGTTACCAACCGATGTAGAAGAATTAGCAAAATGCAATCGCAAAGGCGCACTCTTTGGTAGAACAAAAGAAGTGTATGATGATGTGTTGAAATTGCAGGACCAGCTAGGTGCCAAGGTTAATATCGTAACTTTTGAGACTAACAAACGGTTTGCAACTGACAGTATTGCATTGTTGGAATCTGGTTTTTTCACATTTCCTGCACGTAATATGATGCATGCAGCCGCAGGTATGGGCATACAAAAGGGAGAGATGGTAACACAAGTTCCATTAACAAAAGCTTATAACCGTGAACGTGAAGCCGATGCAGTTTGCCGCAAAATCTTAGAACTTATAGAGGAATCTGGGTGGCGGTACAAAGATATTACCATCATGCTTCGGGAATCGGAAACCTATGGTGATACGCTAGAAAAAACGCTAGTACGGTATGAAATTCCTTTCTTTACCGATCGACGTCATCCTATGGTGACACATCCGTTGTCGGAGTTTTTGACAGGGCTATTAGCTATTGTACGCAATAATTTTGATCACGACACTATTTTTCGGGTGTTAAAGACAGATTTTTTCCCGTTTTCACGGCAAGCCGTGGATGAAATGGAAAACTATTGTCTTGAATTTGGCATTCGTGACTTTAAATGGTTGCAGAATGAATGGAAATATGTGCGGTACAACTATAAAGAGGATATAGAAAACCCTGATGAAGAACGGCGCTTGCGGGTAAATGCAACACATAATGCTATTATGCAGATATTTCAACCGTGGTGGAAATTTGCACGAACATCGCATACGGGTTATGAGTGGTGTGAACAGTTATATAACATTATTCAGCAACTGGAGATTCCTATCCGTTTAAGCGAATGGTCTGAAGAGGCAGAACGTTTAGGAGATACCTCACAAGCGGCTAGTCATAAACAAATGTATAAAAAAGTTATTGCTTTTTTTGATGACATGATGGAGGTAGGCAAAAACGAGGCACTAACACTAGATGAAATGCAAGTTTTCCTTGAAGAAGGGTTAGCTGATGTGACTTATTCACTAGTGCCACCAAGTCTTGATCACGTAACAGTGACAACTATTGAACGTGGTTATACTCGTGAAAGTGATATCGTTTTTGTTATGGGACTAAATGAAGGCGTATTCCCACAACGCATGGGCGATGAAGGTCTTTTAAAAGATAAGGAACGAGAAGAACTAAATGGAATACTAAAGGCTTCCAATCGCAGTCTAGCAGAGGGGGCATTAGTACAATCTTTTAATGAACAATTTTTATTTTATTTAGCGTGTACGCGTGCAAAACATGCACTTTATTTGTCTTTTGCTGGCTCCGATGATGAAGGCGCGGCACTAGAAGGCTCGTTAGCAGTTAATCGATTACAGCAATTAGGCTATTGTAGAACGCCAACCTATGTACCATTAAAACGAGAAGTAGGTACTGACCTTGATTATATGTGGCGTATTAATCAGACGATGTCACTATTTGCAACGGAAATGGGCGAACTTTCAAAGGGTGGTGCGTTAGGAGAAAATATGCATTCACCGTGGTGGAGTTTCTACGAATGGGCTCGCACCATAGGAAATTGTGGGGATTCTCTCCGTTATGCAACGCGAGGCGTATTAGCACAGAACTTGATGCCGATTATTGATACAGATACGGTAGAAAAACTATTTTTGCATCATCACGAGATGACGGGGTCTGTTACGCGCATTGAGAAATATCAAGCTTGTCCGTTTCAGTTTTTTGCAGAATATGGTCTTAAGTTACAACCGCGTCGTGTAAAGCAAGTAGGTGCTCCTGAAATAGGGACTTTTCTTCACGCCAATTTACGTGAAATGGGTGAACGCTTACTAAAAGAAAATCGACAGTGGCGGGATTTGACAGATGCGGAACAGAAAACCTTGTGTAGACAAATATCTGACGAACTTAGTGAAGAGTTGTTTGGCTTGTCTGATAGTTTTAAAGTTGAGGATGTTATTAATGCAGATATGCTTAGTGATGCAGATACAACGGCATTTGATGAGGTAGCACAACTCGCTATCGATGGTGAAACAGTTATGCTTACTAATTTGCGAGAACGATTAGAAGCTACCTTAGAACGTACCGTGTCGCGTCTGCGCAAATGGTCTAGCCGTACTGACTTTGAGCAAGCTTATATAGAACAGCGTTTTGGTCATGGCGCGTATGCGCCGTGGAATCCGATTCATATCCATTTAGATGATACGAATGGTAGTAGTATTCGCCTAGAGGGTCAAATTGACCGTGTTGATTTATGGAAAGACGACAGTGGTAATATGTATGGCATGATTGTTGATTATAAATCTGGTGGAGCTTATGTGTCGGCATCTGATATCTATTATGGACTTAAATTGCAACTTATTACCTATTTATTAGCGTTAGAGAAAAATAAAGAAAAGATATTAGGAAAGGGGAGTAAGAATAATATATATCCCGCTGCTACCGTTTATATGCAAGTTAAAAATCCACAACGCAGGATTTCAGAACTTATCCATTTATCTGATTTAGAAGGCCTAAGGCTAGATAATAGTGATATAAAAAATAGTGGTTATTTCTTACATGATGTAGATATGTTAAGGCGCATTGATTATGAGGCGGGAACGACCTCTACCGAGTTTTTACCAGTTCGTTTGAATAAGGAGTTTTCGGCGATACATGGTGGTGACAAAAGTAAGGTTAAGCAGCTAGATGAATTCCGTATTCTAACACAATATGCAGAACGTATCATCCAAAAAGCAGGCCAACAGGTATTAAAAGGACATTTTCCAATAAGTCCGTATAATAAAGATGGCATTAACCCTTGTAGTTACTGTGATTATCGGACGGTATGTCGATTTGAAAGGGCTCATGGCTCTAATACATATCGCTATATTGATAAATTGAGTGAAGCCGAGGGTATTGAAAAAATGACAATCGCTTTAAAAGATGAGGAAGGGGGTGAAGTATATGCAGTGGACGATAGAACAACAAAACGCGATTGATTCACCAAAGCCAGGGAGATTGCCAAGTCAAACCTTGTTAGTAGCAGCAGCAGCAGGCTCTGGCAAGACGGCTGTTCTTGTAGAGCGGATTATTCAACGGTTAAAAAATAGAGAAAATCCGCTTTCTATTCAAGAGCTATTGGTGGTAACGTTTACCAAAGCGGCAGCGGCTGAAATGAGTGCGCGTATTGGGAAAAAGTTAGCTGAAGAGTTTAATGAAACCCATGATGATTATTTGGAACAACAGTTGAGCTTATTGCCTTCTGCACATATTTCCACCCTTCATGCATTTTGCCAGTGGGTGATTCGTAGCTATTTTTATTACCTAGATATAGATCCGTCTTTTACTGTGGGTAATGAAGGCGAGTTAGGGCTTATCAAAGAAGAGACGTTGCAACAACTTTTTGTAGAAGCTTATCGCAAAAATTTATATAATATTTATAAATTGGCAGACATGTTTGGAGATAATCGCTCTGATGTTAGACTGCAAGAACAAATCTTAAAATTATACCATTTTGCTGTAGCACAAGATAATCCTAAGCACTGGCTGTTAGGCATTAAGGAGACGTATAAAGAAGCCACAGAAAAGTCTATTTTAAAGACCGCTTGGGGTGCATATTTATATGAAGAACAGCTAGATCAGATAAGGTATTTTGATGAAATTTTACAAGCTTTTACAAATTTAATGAATGTCGTAGAAACGGTAAAAGCACAGACGGCAGACCTCAAAGATGATAATAATTGGTATATGAAAAACAAAGCCTTATTATCACAATTGGTGGATGTGAAAACACTACTTTTAAAGGCCATAGAAATAGGTTCTTGGGAGGCAATGCACGAAGCTTGCGAAGAAATTCAAACGATAGATTTTATATCTCGTATTACGCCTGACAAAGCTATTAAAGTGAATATAGAATCTAGTGTAATCTCCAATCTAAAAACCTATGCAGATATGGCAAAAACGGCGATAAAAGATCTTTCTGGTGGAGATAGTGCATTTGTGCTTAGTGAAGTAGAATATAAAGCGCAAATCGATGTGCAATTGCCGTATATTGATGGACTTATTGATTTGACAGTTGCCTTTATGGACGCCTTTGCAGAGGCTAAACGTGCAGAGAGACTCATTGATTTTTCTGATTTGGAACACTTGTGCTTGGCGTTATTGACCAAGCCAGGAACCGAAACCAATAGACAGCCCTCAGAAGTGGCATTAGAACTGCAGAAAACGTTCAAAGAAGTCATGGTCGATGAATATCAGGATACGAATGGTGTGCAAGAAGCCATTGTTAATCTTGTTTCTCGTCAAGATGGACGCTTTTATGTGGGTGACGTGAAACAGTCAATTTATAAGTTTCGTATGGCAGATCCTTCCTTATTTATGCATAAATATTATCATTTTACGACGGATCCAGAAGGCGTAAATAGTCTGGAGCGCCGTATTGATTTGGCGAAAAACTATCGATCTGACAAAGAAGTGTTGAAATTTACCAATTTCTTATTTAGTCAGATTATGACAGAAGAAGCGGCAGAGCTTACTTATGGAGAAGCCGAGGCATTAAATCCTGGGCGTGTGGTGGCAGAACCACCGGCAGAATGGGTAGGTGGATCTGTAGATGTTTTGCTAGTAGATGTCCTCAAAAGTAAAAAAACTGATGAGTATGTACATACGGAAGGCCACGCTTCAGACGCAGTGGCACAGTCTGATATGGAAGATGCTGAATTAGCTAATGAAGAAAAAGAATGGCAACTAATCATTCGCAAACTTTTAGAGCTTAAAGAACAAGGGGCTATGGTGCAAGATAAGGATGGTAGCTCTTTTCGTCCTATGATGTGGAGTGATGTGGCTATTCTGATGCGGTCTGTATCAGGTCGAGCTAATCGCATGATTGAAGCATTAAAGGCGGCAGGTATTCCTGCCTATGCAGAAGAAAATGGCGGCTATTTTGAAGCTTTAGAAGTTCAGACGATGTTAGCATTATTACAGGTATTAGATAACCCTGAACAGGATTTACCGATGGCAGCTGTGCTTCGCTCGGTTTTTGTAGGGATGGATGCTAATGCGTTAGGTCGTCTTCGTGCTTCTGGAAATGGTTCGTTATGGTCATTATTGACTGATTTTGCTAAAACTGAACAGAATCCGCAGTGGCAGCAGTTTGTGGAACGCTTTGAACGGTGGCGGACTCTTTCACGGCGCCAAGGTGTAAGCGATCTTATTTGGCAGATTTATGAAGATACGCATTATGTAGAATATGTGAGCGCTCTTGAAAATGGACTTGTTCGCCGTGGTAATGTATTGGCTTTATATGAACGGGCAAAGCAGTATGAAAGTGGTTCTTTTACAGGATTATTTAGATTTTTGCGTTTCTTAGAAAGTTTGCAAGAATCAGGGCAAGATTTAGCTATTGCAAAGGTGACGAGTGAAGTCGACGATGTGGTGCGTATCATGACCATCCATAAAAGCAAAGGGCTAGAGTTCCCTGTGGTATTCTTAGCAGATGCCCAAAAAGGGTTTAATATGATGGATACGCGCGAATCCATGTTATTGACAAAGCATTCAGGTATTGGATTAAAGGGGTATAGTGAAGAATATCGAGCCATTTATAAGACGATTCCTTGGCTATATAGTAAATACCAAATGGAGGCGGCTACAAAGGCGGAAGAAGAACGCATTTTATATGTAGCCTTAACACGCGCAAAAGACAAACTGTTTATTACAGGTTTTGTAAAGGACCTAGAAGCGTATTGTAAAAAGTATTTGGCACAAGTGATTGTAGAAACGGAGCAAGCTTTACCAAAACGTATTATTCAAGGAGCTAATTCATATTTGGATTGGATTTTATATGCTTGCAGTCGCCATACGGCAGGGGCCATATTGCGAAATTATGTAGATAGTGTTGAAGCTGGATTTCCAACAGTAAAAGATGCGGATTGCGTATTTAAATTAGAGGTTTATCCAGATACAGAATTTGATATACCTCTTTCTACAGAGGTGAAGGTTAAAACGAGACAGCTAATGGAGGCGGTGCGTGCTCTACAGCCTATTACAGCGCCACCATTACCTGAGGTATTAGCTAATCGATTTGGATTTATGTATTCACATGAAGTGGCTGTGTATATACCGGCAAAAATTTCTGTTAGTGAAATTAAACGCCGCTTTGCAGAGCTTGAAGAAGAAGCAACACCATTGAAACAAATTGTTCAGAAAGAGCGTAATATTGATACTTCTAGAGATATATTGCCAGAGTTTGAGGTAGTACCCAACAGCTTTCATGCAGATATGAGTACAGATGGAGCTGTATGGGGGACTATCATTCATGAAGCGATGCAATGGTTGCCGCTAAAAGACTATCAATCGGTGGCAGAAGTGCGTGAAGAATTAGAAAAATTAGTTCTTAGTAAGCACCTAACAGAAATGGAATTAGATAGTATAGGTGGCTTTGGTGAGCGTGCTATTTTCGGATTTTTTAAGTCCCCATTAGGACAACGTATGTTGGCTTCGAATCGAGTGGAGCATGAATTACCATTTAGTATGCTCTTTGATGCTAATCGCATTTATGATACGATTAATAATGAAGAACAGCTATTTTTGCAAGGGATTATCGATACGGCTTTTATAGAAGCTGGGAAGTGGGTGCTTTTAGATTACAAGACGGATCGCGTGCGGACAGAGGATGAATTAGTAAATCGTTATCGCATTCAATTAGCCTTATATAAGGAGGCACTAGAGCGATTAACGGGGCTTGCTGTAGCAGATACTTATATTTATAGCTTCCGGTTACAGAAAGCGGTTTTACTAACTCCATTTTTATCAAATGTTAAAGGTGTATAAGAAAAGGAGTGCGTATGATGCTATGGGTTGGAGTTGCAATTGTAATTTTAACGTTTGCCGCTATTATTAAAGGCTATGAAACACGATTAGTCTTAATTGTGGGCGGTGTTGTTATGGGCATTATTGGTGGTATGCCAATGCCTGTTGTTAACGAGTTTAGTACGACGCTCGTTAACAAGACTATTGTGCCAATGACTTGTGTGACCATGGGTTTTAGCCATGTATTGCGGACTACCGGTTGTGGTAATGATATTGTAAATCTTGCTTCTCGTATATTAAAACGAGCTGGATTTATGATTTTACCGCTTACAGTGCTTATAGTTTGGTTGTTAAATATTTCTCTTAATAGCGCTTCAGGTCTTGCGGCAGCCGTAGGCGTTATTCTCATTCCTCTTTTAATCAAACTTCGGTTAGCTCCAGCTATTGCTGGTGCGGCCGTACTTCTTGGTACATGGGGTTCTTCTCTATCTCCAGGATCTGTATTTGTTGTGCAAGTAGGAGAATTAGCAAAATTAGATCCTATGGTAGCGGTTATGGAATATGCAGTCCCTTGTATTCTTTCTGTGCTAGCGGCTGCAGTAGTGTTTACTATTATTAGCTTGATGAGTAAGAAAAAAGAAACTACAGACGGGCCAGCAGAAGTCGAAATTGGATCTTTCAATATTTTTCGGGCCTTGATTCCAATTGTACCTATTGTATTACTTGTTTTAGGAAGCCCTATGGTAAAATTGATACCTAATATTGGTGTTGTAAATTCTATGTTAGTAGGGACATTGCTTTGCTATTTGGCGGATTGGAAGCAGCCAGCTCAATTTATGAAAGACTTCTTTAAAGGTATGGGTGAAGCTTTTGTAGAAATTATCTGTTTGATGGCAGCGGCAGCAATGTTCATTAAAGGCATGGTCGTTATTGGACTTGTAGACAGTATGATTGCTGGGCTTAAAGAGGCAACAGCACTTGCCAGTCTTTCGGCTGTGTTTGGGCCTATGTTAGTAGCTATTGTTTCTGGATCCGGTAATGCGGCTATTCTTGCGTTTAATGGGGCGGTAACTCCATTTGCTCCAGAGTTTGGATTACGTGTTGTAGATATGGGGATGGTCGCACAGACAACCGGTAACCTTGGCCGAACTATGTCTCCAGTGGCAGGTGTTGCTATTATTTGTGCAAAACTAGCTGGTGTTAGTCCCATGCAGCTAGTGCGTTATACGGCAGCTCCTTGTTTAGTAGCAGCTTTTGTGCTATTAGTAACCGTATTTTATGTATAAGGTATATGCTGTGTAAGTATATGACTTTTATTCTATAACTATCTAAATATAGAAAAATACCAGATATTCTGTTGTCAGAATATCTGGTATTTTGTTTCGAGCTATTTTATGATAACCCTTATTTTGTTATTCTCTTAATAAATTAACGAGCAACTGCAGTTGATTGACCAAGGTTTGCATTGGAAAGATCGGTTGTTAAGATGCTAGTTGTAGCTGTAGCTGTAGATATTTCTTGTAAACCGCTACCAAAGTTTGCGGAAGCTAAACCTGCTACGAATACAGTTGTCAATGCGATTGTTAATACTTTTTTCATTTTCATTTTCTCCTATTCTTATGTACGCTCGTTTGGAAATCTATTTTTTCTTCTTGTTTTTAAATTAATGTTGTTACACTTATAAGCAAAACGATAAGACTTATAAGCTCAACTTCAGATAGTATAATACATTGGACATGAAATGTTAAGAGAAAATGGTAAATTTGTTATAGCAAATTTAAAATCTAAGTATTACATTTGAGAATTATTAGTGTGTTAGATATAACGGTGCTTTTTTATTAAAAATCTAATTGACAAATGGAACGCAGCGCTTAGAATAAAAGTAGATATATTTATATATGTTCACGTTTAAGCATTAAGGAGGTTTTTATGAATACACAAGAATTAATTAGTGAAGTAACAAAGGTGATAGAGGCACCCTCCTGCTATGAAGGCTTAAAAGTTGTTGCGCAGAATTGGTTAGAGGCGATAAAAACTGGGGATGCCAAAGAAGAAGGCAACGTGCTTATAAAAGCTGCAGATGACTGTTTAGTACCAATCGATAGGCTTATAGAATTTGTTGAATCTCCAGCGGCAGTTGATGCACTTGGCGAAGAGCTAGCTAAGAATCTTAAAGTACATGCACATGAGTTGAAAGAGGCTGGTGCTGAATATTGTGATTGTGGAGCCTGTGAAGGATGTAAATTTATTTTGGCACATAAGGACGCTTTTTAAAAATAAAAAGAAGGAGACTGCAGTAAAATGAACAAAAATGTTCATTTCGTTACAGCTCTTTCTTTTTTCTTTACTTCTTGGTAGGGTCCCACCATGTAATACCTTCTTGATCAGGTAGTAATGAGCGGTCGAAGATAGGTTCTTCAATGCCCGCTTTTTTCTGAGCAAGATAATCTTTCAAGGCAATGATTGTGTAATCGCATAAACGAATAATGGAAGATAAGTTTGTAATAACCATGAAGGCCATAAATAAATCGGCCAGGTTCCAAACGAGATCAAGAGACGCGGTAGAGCCTATATATACTAGTGTGACTACAAGTATACGGAATATATTTAAATAGGATTTCTTTTTGAATAAATGGAGGATGTTGATTTCACCATAGTAGTAGTTACCGATAACGGAACTAAAGGCAAAGATAAAGATAAATAAAGCGACCGCTAGTGGTGCCCAATCTCCAATTTGTTGCGATAAATCATTTTGCACGAGTGCAATACCCGTTAATCCAGATGTATAATTGCCAGATAATAAAACGATGAATGCAGAAGAGGTACAAATAATCATAGTATCAACATATACACCAAAGGCTTGGATTAAACCCTGTTTAACAGGATGTGTAGCATCAGCAGTTGCTGCTGCATTTGGTACGGAACCTTCACCAGCTTCGTTAGAGAATAGTCCACGCTTGATACCATTCATCATGGCTGCACCCATAAAACCACCGCCGGCAGCCATAGGGTCAAAAGCAGAAGAGAAGATAAGCGCAATGACACGAGGTAATTCTGTAATATTCATCATAACTACGAAAAGGGCTGTTAAGATATATAAACCAGCCATGATAGGTACAATGACTTCACTCGCTTTTGCAACGCGGGTAACGCCACCAAAGATGATGATAGCGGTCATAATAGAAACAACGATGCCTGTAGTTTCAGCAGAAATGTTGAAAGGTTGTAGCGCAGCTGCGATGGTATTTGCTTGTACAGAAGCATAAATCAAACCATAAGTAACGGAAATTAATATAGCGAAAAGAGCGGCCAAGGCAGGGCTTTTTAAGCCATAGCGAATATAGTAAGCAGGTCCCCCACGAAAGCCTCCTTCGGGGAGGTGTTCCTTATAAATTTGGGCGAGTGTACTTTCGACGAAACCAGTAGCGGAACCAATTAAGGCTAGAAACCACATCCAAAACACGGCCCCAGGACCGCCGAGTACGATAGCGATAGCAATACCGGCAATGTTTCCTACACCTACCCGAGAGGCGGTACTTACACAAAAAGCTTGGAAAGAGGAAATGTGATTGTCTGCGGTTGAAGCGCCTACACCTTCTTTCATAAGGCGCAACATTTCAGGAATTTGTCTAATTTGCACAAATTTTGTTTTATATGTAAACCAGAAAGCAGATATTACTAGAAATGCAATGATGTAGTCCCAGATAAATCCGTTGATTGCATTAACAACGGCATTAATAGATTCGCTCATAGCGACCTCCCTAAAAATGTACATTAATACGAATGCAAAATAATGCTTTTTAACGAATATATTATACAATACTTATGTAAAAGAACACTATAACTTATTATGGTAAATAATATGTTGAGCGACACATAAAATTATTAAGTTCAAACTAAAAGAAAGTATTTTTAGTTATATAGACACCATAATTCACATATAGTATAATATATAAGCTAGCCAATATAACATTGGATTATGGCAGCTTTTTGGGGCTTGTGCAATGGAGGCCTGTGAATCGTGTCAGGACTGTGAGGTAGCAGCACTAAGCGGTAACCTCTATGTGCCACGAGGAAACCTGGAAGGCTGTCATAATCGAGTGTTATATAAGATAGCCAAAGCAGCGCGCTATCGCTGCTTTTTTTGCTATTTTTATTAATTATTGGAGGTCATCATGAGTTATGTAGCGCTGTACCGTAAATGGAGGCCCAAAACATTTACGGATGTGGTAGGACAAAAACAAGTCAGTGAAACCTTGATGCGTGCTATTCGTGAGGATAAAGTCGCTCATGCATATCTGTTTTCTGGCCCACGAGGAACAGGGAAAACCAGTATGGCAAAGATTTTTGCACGTGCTATTAACTGTGAACAGGGACCAACGGATACACCTTGTAATGCATGTACAGCTTGCACACAAATTTTAAAGGGTGACTCCATGGATGTGCTAGAAATTGATGCAGCTTCTAATCGTGGTATTGATGAAGTACGTGCTCTTCGAGAAAGCGCAAAATTTCTTCCAGTAGAAGGTCGCAAAAAAATCTTCATTATCGACGAAGCTCATATGTTGACAAATGAAGCTTGGAATGCACTGTTGAAAACGATAGAAGAGCCTCCAGCACATATTATGTTTATTTTTGCTACGACGGAACCTGAAAAGTTGCCAGTAACGATTCTTTCTCGTTGCCAACGCTATGCATTCCGTCGCATTACGGCGGAAGATATTGCAGAACATTTAATGTATGTAGCGGCTGAAAGTGGTATTCAACTAGATGTCGGGGCAGCGCAACTCATTGCTATTCAAGCAGATGGGGGATTGCGTGATGCATTAAGTATACTCGATCAATGCTCTGGCATGACGGCAGATATTATTACAACGGATGTTGTAGAGGAAATGATTGGCCTTGTAGGTAAAAACTGGATTATTTCACTACTTGATAAAATACAAGCCGGGGATGGGGCGGCCATTCTTACAGATATTAAGCAGGCTTTGGTAGAAGGTCGGGATGCACGTCAAGTCATTGAAGCATTGATTGTCCATTTGCGAGCTCTTATTGTGGCGAAAGTCATGCCTGATGCGGAAGAAATTAAAATTTATGATGGCTATCGCGAAGCTTTCTTAGCACAGAGTCAGCGGTTATCAATGGAAACAATCAATACGTATGTACGAGCTTTACAGCATATTCAAAATGATGCTAAACATGTAGATAATCCACGTATTGTTATTGAAATGGGCTTATTAGGTCTTTGTGCAGAGCTGCAGGTGCTAGATAATTCATTGTTAGGGCGTGTGGATGCCCTTGAAACACAAGGACGACGCGAGGGAGATGCTTTGCGAGCACGCATTAGCGCATTAGAAAATAAGCAGGCTACGTTAGTGTCGAATCCTATAGTACAGCAACCAATTATGGATGCTCCCCAACAGTTTACACGTGTAAATGTATCATCTGTGGGTATGACAGCCCCACAGGAAAAGCCTAATAACTCTAATAACGAGGCTAAGTCTGTTAAAATAGGTGCTGTTCCGCCAGGCAAATCACCTATAGGGCAACGACCACCAAGAATGGCGGTAGAAACCCATAAGGCTACATCGCAAAGCACTCCGACGATGCAATCTACCATTGGTAATGGATTAGAGGCGACTATTGGGACATCTATTGTCATACCGTCAGAGTATAGAACAATATTAAGCAGTGTGGTAAAATGGATGAGTAGTAATCGTCGGCAAATGTGTGCGGGGTTCTATGAAAATGCATCGCTTATTTACGCAGATGAAAGTCGCGTTGTGATAGCCTTTAATAATGATTTCTCCGTTAAAATGGCGACAGGTGCGACTATGTTAGCCGATGCTAAACAGGCTTTCAGCCAAATTTTAGGGGCTAATATGGAAGTAGAGATTGTGACAGCAAATTCAGATCAATTTAATGCCTACGCTGCTGCCGCTATGCAAACGATGCAAAGTACAAGTAGTAGTACAGATAAGCATTCAAATTCTACTGATATAACCAAAGAGGACTCTACTAGCAATGATAGCGTAGGAGCTATAGAAAGTTTTGATGCTAAACCGGTGTTACCCAGGCGAGACAGTGGAAGTGGAAGAGTTCTAGTGCTTAATGAAGACGAAATTTCTAAGCTTCCCAAATGGGATAAAGCGAATATGTCAGAAGAGGAACAAATGAATCCGCTTTTGGTATCAACGCTAGAAGCCTTGACGGAAGAACATGATATTTATGTAGAAGTTATTGAAGACTAGTATATGTAGAAGTTATTGAAGACTAGTATAAGTTTTAAATTAATATATAGTAATAGTTTTAGGAGGATACAATAATGTTTGGTAATATGGGCCAGATGCAAGGCATGATGAAAAAAGTGCAGAAAATGCAAGCAGAAATGAAAAAAATGCAGGAAGAATTAAAGACACGTACGGTAGATGCTACTGTTGGCGGTGGTGTTGTTTCTGTGGTTATGAACGGTGAAAAAGAAGTACAATCTTTAAAAATTGATCCGGCTGCAGTAGATCCAGAAGATGTAGAAATGTTAGAAGATTTGATTGTAGCAGCCGTTAACGAATGCAGTAAAAAAGTTGACGATATGATGGCAAAAGAAATGAGTAAAGTAACAGGAGGATTGAACTTGCCAACAGGCATGTTCTAATTTATGACTAACGCATTAGAAAGATTAGTGGAAGAATTACGTCGTTTACCGGGCGTAGGGGCTAAATCGGCACGTCGATTGGCGTATCATCTGGTAGAAATGGAGCAGGAAGAAGTAGATCGCTTGGTAAATACCATTGTGGAAGCGAAGGGGTCTACCCATCATTGCTCTGTTTGTTTCCATTTGTCTTCGCAAGACCCTTGTGAATTTTGTAGTGATGACCGCCGTGATAAGACGACTATTTTGGTGGTAGAAACATCTCGCGATGTGGTAGCTATTGAACGCAGTGGTGACTATAAAGGGTTGTATCACGTCCTAGAAGGTGCGTTGTCACCTATGGAAGGCATTGGTGCTGATGATATTCGTATAAAAGAATTAATTGCTCGTCTTCGTGATGGTTTGGTACAGGAGGTTATCCTTGCTACAGATCCCGACGTAGAAGGCGAAGCGACAGCATTATATATTTCTCGTTTATTACAACCAACAGGCATTAAAGTAACGCGTATTGCACGCGGTGTACCTGTGGGTGGAGATATTGAATATGCTGATGAATTAACCTTGGGCGGTGCCGTAGTGAACCGTCAAGAAATGTGAGGTGCCTATGGAATTTGCAGCACTTGCTAGTTATGCGAGTTTGAGTACAGAATTAGTGGTGGCATTAGTAGTGGCCATTATCCTATTTAAAATTGCATTTTTTACAATAAAACGGGTCATATTCCACTTAATTACAGGTTGGGCCACTTGGTATGCTTTAAGTTGGCTTTTTGGCATTACATTACAGATGGATTTATTGATGTGGACTTTGACGGCGCTCTTTGGACCAATTGCAGTTATCGGTGCGGTTCTTTGGCACACATTTATGTAATTAGCTACGCATAATCGCTAGTGTTTGCATAATATCTAGTAGAGGTGTAATTTATGGAGATTAAATATTGGAGATATGATGAAAGCTAATTCCCAGCAACAACGTGTTATTGATGAATTGGACTCAAATATTCTTCTTCTTGCATCCGCGGGAACGGGGAAAACGAATACATTGGCACTTCGTGTGGCGCGCATCATTGAAATGAATAAGGCGAAACCTTCAGAAATTCTTTGCATGACCTTCACAAATAAAGCTTGCCGAGAAATGAAAGAACGCATTATGAACCGCGTGGGTGTAGATGCTAGAGCTGTGGAAATACATACTTTCCACAGCTTTTGTTATACAATTTTGCAAGAAGAAGCAAAACGCGATGAAGGCCTTTATACGGACATTACTATCTTTGATGAAGAAGATTGTAGAGAACTGTTAGCACCTTTTAAACCTGAAGGTGTAAGAGAAATAGATTTTCAAACAATTATAGGGATTATAAAAGAAGAACGGGCTGTCTATAATTTTTATTCTAATGATAGGCGCATCGATTATTTGAAAACCGTGGAAATAATTCTTGCAGAGAATGATAAGGCACGTCAATTGTGTAATGCTTTCGGATATAAATCGATTGCACATATGCAAGAGAATATAAGTACCTTTAAACAGCGCGTTGTAGATGTGGTTGAAGGGTATCAACATGCGCTTGCAGTCGGTCATGGTGTAGATTTTACAGATCTTATTATTGGTGTATATGAACTTTTTCGAGAAGACTCTATACGAGAACGGTGGCGCAGTCGTTTCCGCTATATTGCAGTAGATGAGATGCAGGATACATCTACTCTCGAATATGCAGTGATGAAGCAAATGTGGCCGGGGAATATTGTATTGCTTTGTGGTGATTTTTTTCAAACTATTTACGAATGGCGTGGTTCTAATCCACTCGTCTTGTTAGAATTGTTCCGTAATGAGTTTCAGCCACAAGTTATCGTCTTTTATGAAAATTATCGCTCTAATCAACTCCTCTTTGAGGCAGCTTTTAATGCGTTGAAGGGGATGTTTCCCCATATGATCGACGATTTTTATGAAGAAACACCGTATGCCGTGACGCAAGAAGAAGGTCAACGTATTCAAGTACACGAAGTGTTGACTGAGTTTGATGAATCAAGGCGTGTTTACGATGCTATTAGCAAAGTACCTGAGGAAGAACGTGATTCTATAGGTATTTTAGTGCGTGGTAATCATAAAGCACAGTATTTAAGTCGCATGTTTGAATTGTTTAATAAGAATCTGCTTCCTGAGAATCGTCTTAATTTTATGATTATTGATGATTTTAAATTTTTCCGCCGTCAAGAAATCAAAGATGTATTGGCCTTTTTTAAATTGGTGGCAAATCCTCACGATACGGTTAGTGCCAAACGCATTATTAAACGCTTTGTTGAAGGTATCGGTGAAGCTCGTATGGCAGCCATTGAAAGTGATGATTGTCGAAAAGTAGGTTTAAAATTGACAGATTTTCTAGATATGGGAATCTTTCAAGATGAGACTTATGCACGTTTACTTAAAGGTTTAGAGAATAATGAAGTAATTGTTTATGACGTAGAGAGTACGGGGACGGATACGACAACAGATCAGATTATTCAAATTGCAGCAATTCGTATCGATAAAGATGGAAAACCGTTAGAGGTGTTTGAGCGGTTTATTAGGCCGACAAAATCAGTAGGACAATCAGCAAGTGTTCATGGGTTTACGGATGAAAAATTGGCTGAGATAGGGAGGCCTGCGGCCGAGGTATTGCAAGAATTTAAAGAGTTTTCACGTGGTGCCGTTATTGTTGGTCATAATGTAAATTATGATGTGAGTATTTTTACTAGTGAACTCCATCGTCATAATCTTGGCAAACCAGAATTTGAAGCGGTTTTTGATACACTAGATATTTTTCGTCGTTTTTATCCAAATCTGTCGAACCATAAGCTAGGTTTTCTTAGTGAACAGTTTCCAATTAATCATACCCCGACGCATAATGCGATGGATGATATTATTGCGACGGGGATGCTACTACTTTATGCAGTGCAGGAAAATATTTTACCTACACAAGATAAACGCCGCGCCTATATTAGTAGCTTTAAAAGCTATTTTGCTGATATTGCAACAAAGATGTCTACTTTGCGTCGTAAGGCAAAACAAGATAAACCAACGGCTGTATTAGCCTATATTATGAATGACCTTGGTGTTTCTGCGTATTATGCTAGTCATAATGAAGCACACCGTGTAAAACATATTCGTGATTTATATCGTATTTTTGAACAGTTGGAAAAGGAGTTAGTAGAATATACCACAGTAGACCGCATAAAGGTTATTTTGCAGTTGGCAGCACTGACTGCGGGCGAACCGGCAAACCAATTTGTTCGTGGGACACAAATTCCGATTATTACTGTTCATCAAGCGAAGGGTAGCGAGTTTGATTATGTATTCTTGGTAGGTCTTAACGATGGCGTGTTTCCTAGCTATATGTCCGTGCGTGAAGGAAAGTTAGATGAAGAAAAACGCTTGTTTTATGTAGCTTTAACACGGGCTAGGAAGGCACTTACAATTACCTATGCTTGTCAATCGGGGAAAAAGGAATTGCGACCAAGCCCGTTTTTACAGTTTATTCCTCTAGAATACCAAGAATTTCATAAGTATTAGAAAGGTGACTATGGCAAGAAAAAACTATAGAGATGATGATTTAGTCTGGCAAGTTCAAACAACTATTCCTAATGACTATATGCTTGGCCAGTTTTTAGATGATAAACAATTACCGCGAAGAGCAATGAAGGCGTTGTTTGACGAGAACTTAGTACTCATTAATGGACAAAAAGCGACGGCAAAGGCGCCGCTTTTTATTGGGGATGAAGTACGCATACAGTTGCCGAAAGAAAAGCTGGATTATACTCCACAGATGTGGTCAGCTAGTTATGGAGAGTTTAAGGTTCTTTATGAAGATGCAGACCTTCTAGTTATAGATAAACCAGTTGGCGTTACTGTTAATTCTGTAGGTCAGATTTCGGTGGCCAATGCGGTAGCACAGTATTTTAAAGAACACAATATTAAACGCAAAATTCGCTTTTTAAATCGTCTTGATCGGGATACATCGGGGTGTCTTGTTGTGGCTAAAAGTGGATTAGCTCAAGCCGTATACCAACAACAAATCGAGGATAACCATTTTGAGAAATGGTATATTACGCTAGTAATGGGGCAGCTAGATCCTCCAGAAGGGATAATTGAATTACCGATGGCAAAACAGGCGGATGGTATCCATTATGGTGTAGACAAAACAGGTAAAATGACACGTACAGGTTATCGCGTGCTACGGGTATTACAGCTATGTGACTTTAATAGGCAGGCCATTGATGATGGAGATGCGGCACAAAATACAATAGCTGGGGGAACAGCGTCACAATGTGTCTCTGAAGTCGAAGTGCGTTTATATACGGGGAAAACACATCAAATTCGCGTTACCTTTGCACATTTAGGACATTCGTTGGTGAATGATACGCTTTATGGTGGTGTACTACTAGAAGGCATTAGTCCAGATAACACATTTCAATTACGTGCCTCGCGTATTGCTTTTACTAGCTTGCGAACAGGCAATCGTGTAAAGGTTAACGTTTAATATGTATTTGCAGTGTAGATTGGAATTTTTATAGTCTAATCTATATACAACTAAAAAAGTATGATATAATGAGATTAATTCCTACTATGAAAGGGGTATATAGGTGAAAATTTCAACAAAGGGCCGTTATGCGATTAGAGTCTTAGTGGACTTAGCAGAACATGGTAAAGATAAAAATGTGTCGATTCGTGAAATTGCGGAACGTCAAGAAATTTCAGATAAATATTTAGAAGGTATTGTAGCACGTTTAAGCAATGCCAATTTTGTGCGCTCTGTACGGGGTAAATATGGCGGTTATCAATTGACGCGTGAGCCGAAGGATTATAGTATATATGAAATTTTGGCAGCCACCGAAGACTCGATAGCATTGGTAGCTTGCTTAGAAGATGAGGTGAATACGTGTCCTCGTTATGAAAATTGCCATAGTATTTCGCTTTGGGAACATATGCAGACATATATCCGCTCTCATATGGAGAAATTGACATTACAAAATGTTATTGACAATAATTTTGAGATTTAGACAGTCATTAATACATATGTGTTTAGATGGATTTGGTTTTTTATTAATTGTAAACCCTTAAATTTGACAAATTAAATATAATTATATAGAATTATATTGTTATAAATTGTTTTTAAGGAGAAAATAAATCAATGAATCAAGATCCATTAGCACTTAAGAATCAGCTGTGCTTTCCTCTTTATGCCTGTGCTAAGGAGATTGTACGAGCGTATCAGCCGTTCTTAGATAAATTAGATTTAACGTACACACAGTATATCGTTATGATGGTATTGTGGGAACATAAACAAATGAATGTGAAGTCTTTGGGGGAGTACTTGTATTTAGATTCTGGTACGTTAACACCATTACTTCGAAAAATGGAAGCAAAAGGCTATTTAAGCCGTGAACGTTCTAAGACAGATGAACGTACGGTGATTATTACAATTACTAAACAAGGTGAAGAGCTTCATCAAAAAGCTAGTGATGTGCCTTTGAAAATGGCCGAATTGATTAATATGACAGATGAAGAATTTGCTACCATGTATAAATTGTTGTACAAATTGTTAGAGCGGCTTACTGGTCATGAACAAAAAGTGTAAATAATAAGATAAGTTGTGATAGCAATGTCACAACTTATTTTTTTATCAAGCTATTATTGGGTACAATCGTATTTATTATATTTTTGAGGTTAAAAATGAAAAAAATTGCTATTTTAGTTAACGAAGATACGATGCAACGTTGCTCCTGTAGCGGTTGCTTAGGGGCGTGTATGGATAAACGAGATTCGTTTGAACGCTATGGAGATGAAGATATTGTACTTGTGAGTATGACCCATTCTGGTGGTGATTTAGAAAAGAAAATTGAATCGATGAAGAAAAAAGAGGTGGATGTAGTGCATCTTTCTACATGTACAAAAAGTAAAAATACGGATTATGAGAAAATTGCGAATCAGTTGGCAGAACACTTTGATGTAGTGGGGTACACACATGGTACACCAGATGGAAAAGGTAAAGGCAAAATGGCTATTACTTTAAAAAAAGGAGAACAGATACCATTAGTCGAAACTACTATAGAAGAGCCTATTATAGAAGAATCTATTTAAATATCATACTGATTAGATATATTACTAGCGATAGGAAAATAGGACGTTGCAAAGGTAGAGAGGAGCTGAGTTTATGGAGGAGGGAGAACGTCAATATGCAGGTATGCGCAATGTATGGATTCTAACAGCTTGCATGACGTCCATGGCTATTTGTTATACTATGTTGATTCCCTTTTTGCCAGTATATTTATTGGATTTGGGTGCAACTAGTGAAAATGTAGCTCTTTGGTCGGGTCTTGTATTTTCCATAACTTTTTTTGTGGCAGGCATAATGGCACCTATTTGGGGAAAATTAGCGGATAAAAATGGGAAACGGATGATGGCGATTCGAGCTGCTTTCTTTATTGCTATTGCCTATTTTTTGACAGGTTTAGTGACATCTCCCGCCCAATTATTATTAGCTCGTGCTTGGCAAGGCTTTGCTAATGGTTTTTTGCCAGCGGCAATGACTATGGTTTCTCTTAGTGTACCTAAAGAACGTGTGGGATCTGCTATTGGGATTTTTCAGACAGGCCTTATTTTAGGTAATGTTATTGGTCCATTTTTGGGCGGACTTGTGGCTAATGTGGTAGGTATGCGTCCTTCTTTTTATTTTGCAGGGTGCGTACTTTTAGTTATCACGCTTGTGACGTGGTTATTTGTGAAAGAGCCAGATATTGTGGAACCAACAACTACAGCAACAGCAGTAGAGACGTTTAATGACATGGAAGGGGAATCAAGGTCGACTAAACAAGCTACGCCAGTGGCACCAAGTGAAAGCTCAATTTTTGATGATATAAAAGTAGCCATGAAGAATAGGGTATTGGTGGAGATTTTAGTATTATTTTTTATATTTCAGTCGGCTATTTTAATGTTACAACCGATTCTTTCTCTATATGTGGGTAAATTGTTAGGCTCTATGGACAGTGCGGCGATTATATCTGGTACGATTTTAAGTATTGGTGGGATTGCAGGGATGGTGACTACCAATATTTGGACGCATTATGGGCAAAAGCGTGGTTATTTCAGAGTGATAACATATGCTAGTTTTGGGGCGGGGTTCTTTTTATTAGCGCAAGCATTGCCAATCAGTATTTGGTATTTTGGGATACTTCAAATTTTAGTAGGTGCTTGCATTGTAGGAGTCAATCCTTCTTTAAGTGCAGCTGCTGCCGTTTATACAGAACCTGAATTCCGTGGCCGCGTTTTTGGCCTTGTAACGACAGCCCAACAATTTGGTTCGATGGTAGGACCTCTTTTCGCTAGTGTGGTTACTCTGTTATTAGGAATTAGTTATGTGTTTATGATTACAGGGATAATTATGATAGTTGTAAGTTATCGTATATATAAACGACATATTACTGATAATAATGTAGTGCAATAATGGTAAAATAGCTCTTAATTATTGATTAGTTTATAGACAAAATAAAAAGCGATTCTTTAATAAAAGAATCGCTTTTTATTGTAAGGGGAGTGTTAGTGTTATACCAAATGAAAGAGACAAGTTATTAATCTATGAAAAATAGGGAGAATATTCATATTAACATTCGCTATAACGTGTCTTTGAGGTGTGCACATTTGAGGTTATTCAATGCACTTATCATTTGATAGTACTATTATAATGAATTGAAATGAAACTTGTATGAATCTTCAGATTAACCACCAATTTTTTTATTAAGTACTTGACCAGTTACCGCATCGATTAGGATTTTATACTCTACGCCATTTTTTGTTGCTAGACCGGATGCATCGTATTTTTCTGTATTTGTGATTGGGGATTTATATATTCCTCCAAGAATATAATCGCCTTTAAGGCAGTTAAATTACATTTGAAAGTTATTACTACTTTCATTAATAAAAGCTTAAATTTTAAAAATGAGGAAATGATGAACAAAAGGGACAGTATCACGTAAGAGTTTGTTACAATTTCAAGACAAAATTATAACGAAAGTATAACGAAGGGGAAGAGCCGTGATGTTGACTGCATAGTGCGAGAAACAAAGAAACGACACCTAACTGAGAAACTCATTGTAGGTGTCGTTTTACTATTTGCTAATCGTTTATTTAGTACGTTTTGCTAGCCGTATAATCGGAATGTGAATAGAGAAGATAGAGCCGTTATTTGGCTCACTTTCTACAGAAATCGTAGAATTATGTATTTTCGCAATGCTTTCTACAAAATAAAGCCCCAGCCCAATGCCTTTGTTAGTCTCCTTGTTGCGAGACGGTTCTATTTGGTATAATCGATTCCAAATCTTAGGGATTTCGGATTGATTTATACCAATCCCATTATCTTTAACAGAGATAACGATTTTATTGTTCTGTACGGCTAATGTTAAATGGATAGAATTTTTTGTGAATTTTAGCGCATTGTCTAACAAGTTAGAAACAGCGCGACGTAGCAATATTTCAGAGCCTAGAATAGATACATCATCTTCGATATCAGAAGTGAATGTTACAGGACCTTCAGGTATTTGTAACATACCTACTGCAATTTCATGGCTACTATTAACACAGAGGCTACGGTATTCATCAGCCACCTCCGTAAGTGTATTCGTCAAGGAAAAAATTGTTTGTGGTAAGTTCTCAAGGTTTTCTAGACGAGCTAGGTCTAATAATTGTGTAATTATAGTCCCCATATATTTTGTTTGTTTGAAAATATGCTCAAAACCTTCTTTTGCTTCGGCAATATCTGTCACATATTTTCGACCGAAATCACTTTCTGCCTGGATTACAGCAATTGGTGTGCGTAATTCATGAGAAATATCAGAGTTAAATTCTTTCTGGTATTGCGAACACTTTTCAAGATTATCAAGCATATGATTAAAAGTAGAGGTCAGATGTGTAATCTCATCATGTGCATAGAGTTGCAATGGCAAGCGCTGCGACAAGTCTTTATTTTGACTAATTTCATCTGCCATTTTTGTTATGAGGCGAAGCGGATGGAGTCCGCGTTTAAGAAGGAAGTACCCACTACAGATGGCAATAATAAGGAATCCGAGCCCTCCCGCAAAGAGTGTTAACATCATATTACTAGTACGCTGTGTCATTTGTGAAACGGGAATAATGCCACGCACCCAACCATCAAAACCAGATTTTTGTATGGGTGTGTCATAGTAGTAATAAGACGTACCTACAGCTGTTATCGTTGTGACCCGATATGGAGATAAGGCAGTTTCTAGCGGAAATCCATCAGGAACGGTTCCGCGTTGGATATTCCCTTCGCGCGTATATATAATGGTAAAAACTCCATCGCCAAAAGATTGGAACTTTTGAGGGTTTTCTGCAGTATTGATTACGCGTTGTTGTAATGTTGTACGAATATTAGTATCTTCCCAAGAATGGGTAAACTGCAAGATAAAAGCAGATAACACCAAAAGTAATATTAAGAGAAAGATAGAATACCAACCAGTAATCTTTACCGATAGGGGCAGTTTCAAAAAAAACTGAAAGATACAATTTTTACTGTTCTGGGATTCTGAAGACATAACCTACTCCTCGGACGGTGTGAATCAATTTATACTCAGGGTCAACATCGACTTTTTTGCGTAAAGCCTTGATGTATACGTCAATTAAGTTGGAGTAGCTTTCGTAGTCATATTCCCATACGTGATCAAGGATTTGTTGACGTGAAAGTACAATATCTACATTACTCGCCAAGAAATAAAGCAAGTCAAATTCTTTTGCCGTGAGTGAAACTTCCTCACCTTTAATTTTTACAATGCGGCTTTGCGGATTAATTGCTATATGACGAATTATAAGATCATTAGAAGCTTGTTGTCTGTTACGGCGAATAATCGCATGTAAACGGGCTAAGAGTTCTTCAAACTCAAATGGTTTTACTAGATAGTCATCGGCACCGATATTTAATCCTGTGATGCGATCTTCAAGGGAGTCCTTTGCTGTTAAGAACAAGACCGGTACAATATTACCTTCTGCACGGATTGTTTTTACTAGCTCGAAGCCGTCGAGTTTTGGCATCATTACATCTATGACAAGCGCATCATAGCTAGATGTATGAATATGCTCTAAGGCTTCTTGACCGTTGGCACAAGAATCGACAGTCATATTATTTGCTCGTAATGTTTTAGCGATAATGCGCCGTAACATTTCTTCGTCTTCTGCTAATAGTATTTTCATGATGAATCCTCTTTATACCCCAATAATTATAATTTGAAATTAAGTGTTTATAATATATTTTTAGTATAGTAGAGGACCATGGCAATCGTCAATGTAAATAGCTACAGTAAAGTGCATAAAGATAAAACTTCATCGACTCCTCATGATGTGAAAGTGTCTCATAAGATTTTGGACAACTTTTTGATTAATTGTTGATGAAGATAACTTACTCGTTGTTTTGAAATAGTAAGCTTTTGGGCAATCTTTGTGAAACTTAGTTTTTCAACATAATGCCAATAGAGGAGTTGTTTATCGCGGTTGGGTAAATGTACGATTTCTTTTTGCAATTGTGTTAGCGTATCTTTGTGAGTAAGGTCGTCTAAGACGGAGTCTTCTAGATTGTAATCTGCTTCTAGTAAATTTAAACAGATCTCTTCGTTATCCACATGTTCTCGCTCCCATTGGCGGCGATATTTTTTGAAGATATTCCATTGTGCATATTTAACAGAGCTATTAAAGTAGCCTGCAGGCGGTACTTGGCTATCTACGTTATAGGTGTAAATAGCCTTTATAAAAGCCAGCCAAAGTTCAGATTCCACATCGGCTGCAACCGCATGTAGATGTTGCATATGGGCATATTTGAATATTAAATTTTCATATCGTTTACATAATAGTTCAATTGCAAAATTATCATAGTGCTGTGCCCGTAAGATTAATTGATAGTCAGTTTCGTTAAAAATGTTTGTATTTTTCATATTCTCACCTTTGTGAGAAATGCATTTCTCTATTTTAAGCGCTACTGATAAGATATCCATAACATGCTAAATTATCAATTTTATGAGTTATATTAAGTTGAAATTAAAGTTTAAAATATTTAATTTATATCGACAAATTTTATTAGAGGTTTGAAATAACCTTACACATGAAATTTTTACTTATAGCACTGTATTGAAAATAAGTGTTAAATAGGATATTTATATAGAAAAATACTGATGTTTTAAGGCTTAGACATAGCCGTGAAAGTGAATTATAATTAGAATAGTTAATTGTTATGCAAGTGTAAAAGAATAACATATACTCTTCGTAAAGTATAAGGAGGTATTTATGGAACAATATGATGTTCTAATAGTTGGTAGTGGTGGTGCCGGCATGCGTGCAGCGCTTGAAGTTGGTCGTCGTGACGGGCTTAAAGTTGCGTTAATTACAAAAATTTTTCCAACGCGTTCAGCTACAGCTATGGCTCAGGGTGGCGTTAATGGTTGCTTAAATAACGTAGCCTCAGAAGATACTATTGAAACGCATACATTTGATACCGTAAAAGGTAGTGATTATCTTGGAGACCAGGACGCTATCGAATTTTTTTGCCAACGTTGCCCAGAAGGCATTTTAGAGATGGATCATATGGGGGCACCTTTTTCTCGTACGGAAGAAGGTAAAATTGCACAACGTAATTTCGGTGGGCAATCCTACCCTCGTACTTGCTATAGTGCTGATAAAACTGGTCATGTAATCCTTCACACTACTTATGAACAATGTCTCAAAGAAGGTGTTCACTTCCTTCAAGAATGGTACTTACTAGATCTTGTAAAAGTCGATGGCAAAATTGGTGGTGCTGTTGTTTGGAACATGAAAGAAGGCCGCGTGGAAACGATTAAGGCAAAAGCTATCGTACTTTCTACAGGTGGTGCAGGTCGTATATTCTGGATTCGCACAACCAATCCATTTCTTTCCACTGGGGATGGTATGGCTGCAGCTTTCCGTGCAGGTTGTGCTCTTAAAGATATGGAAATGGTACAATTCCACCCAACAGGTCTTGGTAAAACAGGTATCCTTATGTCCGAAGCCGTACGTGGTGAAGGTGGATACCTTCTAAATAAAGATGGCGAACGTTTTATGAAACGGTATGCACCTAACAAAATGGAATTAGCATCTCGTGACGTAGTAGCAAAAGCTATCGAAATTGAAATTGCAGAAGGTCGCGGTTTTGGTTCTGGACTTGATGCTTATGTAGTAGCTGATCTTCGTCATTTAGGCAAAGAAGTTATTGTTGAAAAATTACATGGTATTCGCGATCTTGCCATTACGTTTGAACATAAAGATCCATTAATTGAACCAATTCCAATTCGACCTACTTGTCATTACATCATGGGCGGCATTGATGTTGTAGATTACAAAACATCTGCCACTATTGTGCCGGGACTATTTTCCTCTGGCGAAGCGTCTTGTGTATCTATTCATGGGGCCAATCGCCTTGGTGGTAATTCGCTTGCAGATGGTGTCGTATTTGGTAAAGTATCTGGCGCTGGCGCAGCAGATTATGCAGAAGCTAACGAACAGGTTAATTGTGATGCAGAACTTCAAGAAGCCGCTAAAAATTGGGAAACTCGTTTTGTAGAAGTTACACAACGTAAGACAGGCCGACCAGTTACTGAAATCCGCGATGAAATGGCGAATACTATGTGGCATAAAGTAGGTATCTTCCGTGATGAAAAAGGGATGATAGAAGCACTCGCTGAAATCGAACGATTACAAGAAGAATACAAAACTTGTTTCGTAGGCGATACCTCTCGTGAATATAACATGGCTTTTGTAAACTACATTGAAGTAGGTAGTATGCTTACTGTAGCTAAAACGGTAATTATGGGAGCTTTATACCGTAAAGAGTCCCGTGGTGCACATGTTCGTGAAGACTATCCAAATCGTGATGATGAACATTTCTTGAACCACTCTCTTGTTTCTCTGAATGCTAATGGTCAGTACGAACTTTCCGAACGCCCTGTAGTATTTACTAAATATGAACCACAAGAAAGGACTTACTAAGATGAGACAAATTACTTACCATATTCACCGCTTTAACGATGGTAAATCCTTTGTACAGACTTATACATTTGACTATGAAGAAGATCGTACCATCCTTTGGGGCCTTCAAAAAATTAAAGAAACCCAGGACCCAACACTTACATTCGTAGCAGCTTGTCGTTCTGCCGTTTGTGGTGCTTGTTCCGTAAAAGTTAATGGTCAGGCTATGCTTGGCTGTGAAAGTAAAATTGATGATGTTACGGCACGTTTTGGTAGCGATGAGATTGAAATCGCACCAATCGGTAACTTCCGTGTTATTCGCGACCTTGTAGTTGACTGGGAAGCAAAAGTTGATCGTCTTAAAACGGTGGCACCTTGGATTCATTTGAAACAGGATGTGGAAGATGAAAATGGTGTTATTCGTCAAAGTGCAGCAGACTTTAAAAAGTTCGTTATGGGTACAGAATGTATTCTTTGTGGTTGCTGTGCATCTGAATGTAATAAATTGACTGCAGGCCAAGATGATTTCTTAGAACCATACGTATATACGAAAGCGAATCGTTTCGTATTGGATAGTCGTGATGGTAATAAGATGGCACATGTGAAACCTTCTTATGAAAATGGTATTTGGAACTGCGTTCATTGCATGAATTGTATTTCTCGTTGCCCAAAACATATAAAACCTATGCATGATATTGCCAACCTTCGTAAGGAAGCTACACAGGCTGGTTTTGAAAATAAAGGGACACGCCATGCAAAAGCATTTAAAGACGATTTAAAAGCGACTGGTCGTTTGAATGAAGTTTCTATGTCTCTTAAATCTGATGGTATCGTAGATAGTGCTAAACAGGCTGTATATGCAACACGCTTAATGCTGCATAGCAAAATTAACCCATTAGAACTTGTAATTCCACATAAACCGGTAAAAGGTATTGATGGAGTTCGTAAAATCATTAAAAAAGCAGAGGAGGCTGGAAAATAATGAAATATGCATTTTTCCCTGGTTGTGTTCTTGAAAGTGCGGCCAAAGAAGATTATTTAGCCACCGTTGCTGTTGCTCAAAAATTGGGCATTGAACTTATTGAGTTACCTGGTTGGACTTGCTGTGGTGCTTCTCATGTACAAGATATTGAGCCGGCAGTAACATTAGCAACTAATGCACGTAACATTGCATTGGCGGAAGAAATGAATCTAGATATTTTAACAGTATGTAATACATGTACCTTGATGTTACGCGAAGCCAAACATGAAATTGATGAAAATGAAGCAACCAAAACACAAGTCAATGCTTGTTTAGCAGAAGCTGATATGGAATATAAAGGTACTTCTGATATTACACATCTGCTTTGGGTACTTATTCGTGATTATGGCTTAGATAAACTAAAAGAACAAGTGGTAAAACCTCTTACTGGTTTACGGGTTGCAGAATACTATGGATGTCACATTCTTCGCCCACAGGAAGAAATGGGTTTTGAAGACTTCCAGCTACCAACTAGCTTGGCAGATATAATTAGTGCTATTGGTGCCACTCCAATTGACTTCTCGCGTAAACTTGATTGTTGCGGATTCCACGCTGTATATCCTGCTCATGATTCTGTAATGCGTATGACTGGATCCATCAATCAGGATGCTGTAAATGAAGGCGCTGATTGTGTTGTAACACCTTGTCCACTTTGTCAGATGCAGCTAGATATGTTCCAGAAAGAAGCAAAAGCGGTTGTTAATGGTACTGGTGATATGCCAATTCTACATATGAGCCAGTTAATTGGCTTGGCATTAGGTATTGCACCTAAGGATATGGGGATGCCGCATCGTCATTTGACTAGTACAGCAGCTTTAGAAAAATTTATCTAATTAGACCACACATAAGAAAAAGCTATAGTAAATCAACATAGTTGGTTATGCTATAGCTTTTTCTTATGTTAATTTTATTAGATGTATTGATATTTTTAGAGTTGATGTGTGGCCAAATGCAATTTTGGTTAGGTAAAAAATGTAGCCTCAGATACTTAATTCCTACTTGCAAAATAGTATTATAAAAATATAGATAAATATGCTTTCAATACAACGTAGGATGTTATGCTACTAGCAGAAAGAAGGAATGGGTATGAGAAAGTTAATTAAAAACAATGTATCTTGGGTCGGCAAGATTGATTGGGAATTGAATGAGTTTCACGGGTCCGATTATTCTATTAAAAGTGGTTCTAGCCAGAATGCATATTTGATTGAAGAAGGTAAAACCGTATTAATTGATACGGTTTGGAAACCACACTCTAATGAATTTGTAGATAATCTGGAAGCCGAACTTGGTGGCGATTTAAGTAAAATTGATTTTATTGTGGCTAATCATGGTGAAGTAGACCATAGTGGTTCTTTACCAGAATTATTGCGTCGCATTCCAAATACTCCTATTTACTGTACAGCAAATGGTGTAAAATCTTTAGTGGGGCAGTATCATCATCCTGAATGGAACTTTCAAGTTGTAAAAACGGGAGACAGTGTAGATATTGGCAATGGGAAACAATTGGTATTTGTAGAAATGCCAATGTTGCACTGGCCAGATAGTATGGCTACGTATATGACAGAGGATAATATTTTCTTCTCTAATGATGCCTTTGGTCAGCATTATGCAGTAGAAGAACTTTTTAATGATGCGGCAGATCAATATACATTGTGGCGGGAAGCGATGAAATATTATGCGAATATTTTGAATCCATTTTCACCGTTAGTAACGAGAAAGATTGAGGAAATTTTAGCTTTAAATTTGCCAATTGATATTATTGCGACTAGTCATGGTGCTATTTGGCGTGAAAATCCGACACAAATTGTAGAAAAATACTATGAATGGTCTAAGGCGTATCAGGAAAATCAGATAACCGTTGTCTATGATACAATGTGGAATGGTACGCAGACACTCGCACATGAAATTGCGCATCAAGTACATGCACAATCACCAGATACGGTGGTGAAAGTGTTTAATATCTCTAAAGATGACAAAAATGATATCATGACAGAGGTATTTAAATCGAAAGCGATTGCCGTAGGATCACCGACGGTAGGCAATAGTGTATTGTCTTCTGTAGATGGTTGGTTAGGCTTTCTTCGTGAATTGAAGTTTAAAAATAAAAAGGCGGCTGTATTTGGCTGCTATGGTTGGAGTGGTGAATCACCAAAAGTATTGCGTGCAGAACTTGAACGTGCAGGATTTGATGTAGTTGCACCAGAAATTAAATGTAATTGGAACCCAGAAACGTCTGATTTAGAAAAAGCAACAGATGTAGTGGCAGCATTGTTGGTTAAATAATAGATTTGCAATTATAATCCTTGACATTTGGAAAAACTATGTGTATTATATGTGCTATACATACAAACAAAAGTCTATGAATAGGAAGAGTACCTATACTGTATCTGCCACAGCGAGTTGGGAATGGTGGGAGCCCAATGTAAGAGCATATAGCGAATGGACCTAGGAGATGTAGCCCGAACTTTTTATAGGGTAGGCGCTATCGGCGATCTTCGGCCGTTATTCGGAAGCGCGTCTCGCACAACCATGTTGTTGCCGCACGTAGTAAGAGGGTTATTTAACCAATTAGGGTGGTACCGCGGAAAAGTATTTATACTCCGTCCCTTGCATGTTAATGCATGCAAGAGACGGAGTTTTTTTGTTACCGAGATAGTTGCGAATAGAGTATGTTTTTATGGATTATATTAGAGGTAGTCATAATTTTAGTAGAGAGTGAGGAGTATCATGGAACGCATTACAGACATTTCAAAGTTGGTGTATACGCATACACAAGGGGGGCAGTTCCGTTGGGTTACAGTAAGTACACTAATGTTAGCATTGGGAGCCATTTTGCATTTAGTAAGTCCAAGTGTAGCAGGGGTAACTCCAAACTGGGCCATTGCAACTTATTGCGTTGCCATTAATCTGACAAAGCCCACATATAAACAAGCTCTTGGTATTGGTCTAGTATCAGCCCTCATAAATATGATGTCATCAAAGTCAGCGTTCCCTTACGGGAATTTGGTAGCCGAACCACTTGGGGCTTTAACGTGTGCAGTTATTGTACATCTTTTTGGGCAGTTAAAAGTAGGTAAGTTTAGCTTAAAACCAATTATTACAGGATTTTTTGCTACGATTGCTTCGGGGATGGCTTTTGTAACAATTTTGGTTTATGTGTTAAATCTGCCAATGAGTGTATATACAGGTGCGATGATTCCTCTAGTTGTTACAGTAGCGGTTGTTAATGCTTGTATAACGCCAATCATATTTTTCCCAGCACAACGTTTATTTAAACGTCGGGGATTTATCGAAAATGATGATACGATTACAAGTAATCACAGCAACTATATTTTAGAGCAAACTAATGCGGGACTTATTTCTATTGAACATTTGACTTATTATTATACAAAAGCGGTAAATCCTTCTTTAAAAGATATTAATCTTTCTGTTCAAGAAGGTGATTTTCTTGCTATTACGGGTCCAGCGGGTTGCGGCAAAACTACACTTTGCCAAGCTATGGTGGGAGCTGTGCCAAAATTCTTCGGTGGACGTATGGAAGGAATGGTATTTGTAGATGGCAAAGCAACAACACAAATGGAAATTCCAGAACTTGCTGAAGATGTAGGTGTGGTATTAGCTGATTATGACTCACAACTTGTTACGATGACAGTAGCAGAAGAAATTGCTTTTGCTATGGAAAATCGCGGTTACAGTTTAGATGAAATTGCGAAACGTAGTGCTATCATTTTAAAACAGGTGGGGCTTGAAGGTATGGAAGCGCGCAAAGTAGCTAGTATGTCTGGAGGGCAGAGGCAGCGTTTGGCCATTGGCGCGGTGTTAGCGACAAACCCTAAAATTCTGATTTTAGATGAGCCGACCAGTTCTCTCGATCCAGAAGGTACGGAAGAATTGTACCGTTTTGTAGGCCGCCTTAATAAAGAAGATGGTATTACAGTTATCGTTATTGATCATGATTTACATGCGGTGCTTCCATATGCAAACCGATTAGCCCTCCTTGTAGATGGTGAAATCGTATCTGATGGTTCCGTCGAAGAAACCCTTCGGTATATGTATAATCACAATATTTGTATTGAATCATTACCTACAATCTTTAAGGCTTATATGAAACTAGAAGCGGCAGGCCTAGAATTGCCAACTACATGGTTGTCAATTGAATCAGCTAAAACAGGGCTTGTTAGTTTAAGCGTATAAGGAGAATATGATGATAGAAGTTAGAGATTTGCGCTTTGGCTATGTGCCAGAGGTAGATATATTAAAAGATATTAACTTTGCCATTGAGGCGGGTGAATTTATTGCACTTGGCGGTTGTAATGGCTGTGGTAAAACGACCGTAACGCGCTTGTTGACAGGTCTTGAACAGCCTAAGGGTGGGAAAATTTTTTATAATGGTAAAGACATCACTACCGTGCCTGCTTATGAAAGAGGTAAATTTATTGGGTATGTATTCCAACAACCAGATCGTCAAATGTTTAAGGGGACGGTAAAAGAAGAAGTTGCTTTTGGCCCACAACAATTAGGGTTTAGTGAAACGGAAGTGGAACAGATTGTACAAGACGCAATGGTAAAAGCTGGTGTTTCCCATTTAGCTGATGAATATCCACCATTGCTCCGTCGTGGAGAAAAGCAGCGTGTAGCGATTGCTTCTGCCCTTGCCATGCAGTCCAAATTATTAATTTTAGATGAACCTACTAGTGGGCAAGATGGGAAAGAAACGAGTGAACTTCTTGTACTTTTAAATGAATTATTAACTGATGGATTGTCTATTTTACTAGTAACCCATGATATGGAAGTTATTGCTTCACACTGCACAAGAGCTATTGTTATTGGACACGGCACAAAAGCTTTTGATGGGACACCAGAAGAGTTATTTACTGCGTGTGAAGAACTTACCGAATTGGGGCTTACAAAGCCACCTTGTGTGGAGTTGGCAGAAACCGTACCAGGTTTAGGCTATTGTAAATCTATGGAAGAATTTACAACAAAACTATTGGTTTTTAAAAATCAGAGTTTAGGGGGGATTACGAATGTTTAAACTTGTACCGTTTACAAAAATATTAGCGACAGCACTCGTTTCTCTTTGTGCTATTGCTTTACATACAACTCCGCAGTTACTAGGTTTGTTAGGTCTTGAAGTCTTTGCCCTTATTGTCACCGGATTATTTTTCAGACAATTTAAAGTCGTGATGGTGTTATCCTTCTTTGCTGTATTTCTTGGGGTTGTACAGGTACTAGGTGGGGGTACACTTGAATCTGCTTATGTAGCGGCACTTCGTATGGCTTGCATGTCTTTGGTGTTTATTTTCTTATTAGCTACCACGAGCTTGCAAGATTTAACAGCTTCCTTGGTAACACAGTGCAAAGTGCCTTATGAATATGCGTTTATGTTTACAGCAGCACTTCGTTTTATTCCTGATTTTATTAAAGAAAGTCATATGGTGCAAGAAGCACAAGTTTGCCGTGGTATGTCTACGAAGGGAAACCTTTTTAAACGCATGGCCTCATATGCATCAGTGATTCAACCATTGGTGTTGAAGTCCTTGGGGCGGTCGGAAACCTTAGCGTTGGCGTTAGAGTTAAAAGGCTTTGGCGGGAAACACCATAGCTTTGCTGCGACGGTCGGGCTTAAGATGCTTGATTACGTCGTGATTGCTATGATGGTTATTGCTACAGTTGGTGTAGTGGTATTTAAATAAAATCTAAAATTGGATGAAAAGCTCGAGTAATGTCTCGAGGGCTAGATTCGTTTTGTTGCAGATGCCCTCTATGATATTACCCGAGCTTTTCTTGAATATAGTTAGAGTTAAATATACCATGGCTACTGGTGGAGATAGTGACTTTGCCATAATGAGGTTGAAATGTTAGAATACGATTAATCTTATATATTTTTGATATGTAGCTTGTATTATCTCTCACATGATACGTGATATAATCAAATTAGTATTTGAGGATGTGTTTATTTTTAAGGAGCGGTCATTTTGGTTCCAAATAATCGTATAGAGTTTTTTATTGCGCTGTTTTTAGGCGCCATGATTTTGACGATGAAGGTTTCTATTGCACTGGGTAATGTTTTTTTAGGACTAGCAGTTGCAGCCGCACTTTATTATGTATATCAAAATCGTAAGGGAATTAAACAGATTAAAGAGGCCATACCGTTTGAGCGATATTATTTGATTTTCTCTGGTCTTATATTATTTTCCGTCTTATTTTCGCCAGACATAAAAGGTTCACTAACGTTTTTTGGTGGTGTGTATATATGGCGATATGTATTATTTTTATTGATTGTATATTGCTTACACTCTAAGAAGTACTTAGTAAATTTGTTAATCACGATTTTTATTTCTGCAGGTATTGATTCTTGTATGTCTGCTTACCAAGTGATTGTAGGTGGCGAAGCACGTGGTATTGGGTTAGGCTCTAGCGGTGTGGTTGTTCTTGCCTTAGCGGGAATTCTTGTTATGCTTTTACCCGTCATATTTATAGCTACTGCAGACAAACGAGTAGAGCCAAGGTTACGCATGGCGGCTTTGGGAACAAGTTTGTTGGTTTTAGGCGGTCTCGTTTTTAACAATAGTCGTTCGGCATGGTTGATTGCTGGTTTAAATGTGCTTGTTCTGAGTATTGGTTATATAAAGCGTTCTTGGAAAGCAATAATGGCCATTCTGTTAGTAGTATTTATAGCTAGCGGTGTAGCTGTAACGCAAACTAACCTTAAAGAACGTACGCAGGCAATGTCAAATATGAAAATAGAACGTTCTAGTGGCGACCGTGTCGAGGTGTGGAAATCTTCTGTTCTCATGATTCAGGATTACCCTGTTGTGGGCGTTGGGTTAGATCAGTTTAAGTCTGTTTATTTGCCATTATATAGGTCGAAAGCGGAGTTCCAAGGATTGCCACATGCCCATAATAACTTTTTACAAATGGGAGTTGAAACAGGCGCTATCGGTCTTTTAGGATTTGTCATATTTGTTTTTGGTAGCCTTATAACAGCTTTCAAAAAGTGGTACTATACAAGGAATCCATACAATTTAATGCTTGCTTGTGTGATTATGAACTACCTTGTTTTATTTGGCCTTATCGAATATTCTTGGGGGAATTCATTAGGTATGAAAGTATTCTGGATGTTACTGGGAATTTTGATTAAATTAGCATATACTACTGAGGTTGAAAATGATTTAGTTTTTCATGAGAAGAAGGTAAAGACATGAAAAAATTTGATAATATTATTATTACTAGTGGCTTAAGATGGGATTTTATTAAGCAACGTATCCATCACTTAACGAGTGCGTATAGTAAAAGATATAATGTTATTTATATAGAACCAGCTCGTGATTTAGTCTTCATGTTTCGGTATATGTTACAGAATAGAACTTTATTTAAATTTGTTCATAAAGAAGATAATATAATTTTAATATCACCTATTATTCCCTTAAAGGTCAGGAAATATCCTAAACTTCAACAATGGCTAGAGAAAATATTTGTAGTAAACTTAGTAAAATGCAAATTAAAATTGGTGTTAAACTCTCAGAATAATTTGCTGATTACTTGCGACCCTAGTCATACAAAATTTTTAGATGTAATCCCTCATACATACTCAATTTATGATTGTGCTGATGATTTAATGGAATTGAGTCATCATCGTTTTCCCCAATTAGAGGAACAAGAAAAATATCATATGAAAGTGGTAAATTTGGTGACCACAACGGCACAAGCATTATACGATCGTTGTGTAAAGGCTAATAACCATACGATTATTGTCAATAATGGATGTTATCCCGAAAATTTTACACAAGAATATGCAGAAATTTCACCAGAATCTATTACCATTGGTTTTGTTGGAGCGATTGAACATTGGTTAGATATTGAGCTTGTAAAATATATATTAGATAATATGCCACAGGTGAAATTTACCTTTATTGGTCCCATTAATTGTGATGTATCTTGTATTTCAGATAGTGACCGGGTTTTCTTTTTAGGTAGGAAACCATATGAAGAACTTAGGGCACTTACAAAATCTTTTGATATGTGTATTATTCCATTTAAGGTTAATACATTAACGTCAAATGTAAATCCTGTAAAACTATATGAATATTTAGCAACAGGGAAACCTGTATTATCGACGAATCTTCCTGAAGTTTTAAAATACAGAAATATTGTATATTGTGCAGATTCCCCAGCGGAAATGGTACACTATATCGAACGAGCGGTACTAGAACATAATCAACAACAGTATGAACAACGGATTGTAGCGGCAAAGGCGAATTCTTGGTGGCACAGGGCAAAACAGATTCTAGATGAGGCGGAAAGGTAATCTATGTCAGTTGCAGTAGTGATAATAACTAAAAATGAAGAACGAAATATGCGTGAAGCAATTTTAAATGCTCAAAAATTGACTGATGAAGTGATTATTATTGACTCTGGAAGTACAGATAGAACTGTTGAAATTGCCGAAGAACTAGGAGCGCATATTTTTTTTAGAACTTGGGATAATAGCTTTTCTAATCAACGTAATTTTGCGGTACAATGTACAGAATCAGATTGGCTTATGCATCTTGATGCAGATGAGCGTATGAGCGATGAATTAATTAGGTCTATTAAAGCAGTACTTGCTACGGAAAAGAAAGCGCTATATGAATGTGCACGTCATAATAGTGCATTTGGTCAAGATTTTAAATATGGTGTATTGGGTCCTGACTCTGTAAAACGTTTATTTCCTAGAGAGTCGGTTCAATGGGTAGGCGAAGTCCATGAACGACCAGAAGGAAATGTGCCATTAAAACAGCTAAAAGGACATATTACGCATTATACTTATGTAAATTTTGACCAATATGTGAGTAAGCAAAATATATATTCTACGATTTGGGCGAAAGATAATTGTGGGCGTAAACGGACGAATCTTGTGAAAGATTTAATCTTTCGGCCTATCTTTGCATTTATTAAAATGTACTTTTTTAAGCAAGGATTTCGTGAAGGTTGGATGGGTTTTATATTATCTTGCTATTATGCCAATTATACGATGAGTAAGTATGTGAAGTTATATTTGGAAAATAAAAAATAATTAGTAAATAAATGGGTATTTATCTCAGACTCTAACGTTGCCAAATAAATTAACTTCGTACTTTAAAGCTGTAAAAAGCCTTTTCATAAGCAAATTCTATATCGAAGTAAAATTTTAATAGAAAGAAAAATAATGGAGGATATACTATGGTATATCCTCCATTATTTATAAAAAGTTATTGAATTCGATTTCCTCTTGTAAGTCGCCATAATGTTACATCGCGATAAAGTTGCATTTTCTCTTTTTGTGTAGAATTCATTTGCTCTTGTTTATGATAACCAGTTTCATCTAAATAGAGTTCGTGATTAAAGGCGAATTCATGTGGTGTTAGTAAATCTGGATAAATACTACTATAGCTTTGGCCCGCTGGGGTTATAAGACGTGCTAACGTAGGAATTATTTGATAGCCTACCCCATATTGATTGTTTGGCATCCAACTTTTCTGAATACCATGCCCATAAAAGATGGCAGGTATGCTAGAGGAAATACGTGCATCTACTTCTTTTGTAAAGGTAAAACGCTCACTGTGGTCGCCTGTAATTGCAAAAATAGCTGAAGAATCTATTTTTTCTATTGCAGTTATGAAGTGTCCAATGACTTGATCTTGATACCAATAATGACCAATCTCTTTTACTTGTGTTGGCGTATTTGCGATTAAATCTGGTATATGCCCATGGATGAGGTTAGCATCGAAGCCTTCTGCAGCTAAGTTAATATTATATGGCGGATGATTAGAGGTGGTCAAAATAAAATTGAAAATTTTCTCCCCTTTGTGGTTTGCCATATAGGATTCAATGGCTTTGAATAAATCTTTATCAGGTACCCCCCAGGCGTTACCGCCATCAGATTGCATTTCAGAGGCGTCGTGATATTCATCGAAATTTTGTGCTAATGTATATGTGCGGATATTTTGCCAGGTACCATAGCCTCCATACCAGAATACGGTTTTATAACCAGCTTTTTTCATAATGGCGCCAATACCCATATCATAACTTTCTTTATAGGTTAATGGCGTATAATTACTCGATACATTAATATTTTGCATACCTGTGATGAAGCCATTTAATCCACTAATAGTGCCATTACCATTTGCTAGAAGGTACTGAGTTGACATAGACTGTGGAGAGGTTAATAGTCGTTTGCCTTCAGATACGGTGTAGTCACCGATTTCTTTAAATTCTGGTAAGAATGGCCATAATGCATAGGTTTCACCTAGGATAAAATAAACAGATTTTGGCTGTTCTGTGAGAAGTGGTTGCGTTACTTTATGTTGAAAGGCTTCGTCAATAGTATCCGCATTTTCATTACCGCCAAGGGCTTTAATTTTTTGACGAAGCTCTGTGGCAGTAAACGTAATTTTTGAATTTTTTTGAATACGATCATAAATAGACTTTACACGGTACATAGCTTGCACGTCGTCTAATACGGCTTCATTTAATAGGTTAGAACTTAGGCGTGCTGCCTTTTCCCAATTGATAGATTGTTCATAAGTAAAAGCTCCACCAAAACGGAGAAATGGAGCTAAGATAGCGAATCCTAAGAAGGTGATTATATAAGTGGTTAGTTTTATTGCTTTTTTAGTAGGTGCATATGCTATCGTCGGGCATCTTAAGAATTTTATAAGTAGATAGCAGAAAAAGATGCTAAGCATTATTGCACCTATACTGTAATAGAGTAGACCATACTCATAAATCCCTGTTTCTAAAATAGCAGTGGCATCATCTTTTAGTCCATTTAAAATCATGATGTTGTAGCTAGCATTAAAAATTTTATAGTATGGCAAGCGCAGGCAGAATAATACTGTTAATACACAGGTAAGAATACTATATATGCAAAGTCGGAATTTCTCTGCTGGCCACTTTTTAAAGATAAGGCTAGGTAAAAAAGCAAATATGATTCCTAAAAGAATGATACCGCTAACTGTTTTTAAACTAAGTCGAAGTCCAAACCAGAATGTTTGCATGTAATCTAGCATAGTTGGCGCGGCTAATTGGCTAGAGAATATACCAATAAAAGCAAACCGAAAAATCATAATTAAAGCAGTAAAGAAGAAAAAAGCTTTAATTTCTTGTTGTATGCCATGCCAAAATCGGGTAAAGGTATTCATAAGACTTCCTTTCTATTACTGTTTGATGATTTTTATTATACTATAAATTGCTGTGCTATAATGTTATTGATAAAAATAAAATTATTATTATTAAGAAAAATATTAAGGGAGACCGTTTATGAATATTACAGTGTACTGTGGTGCTAGTATGGGCTCTAAGCCTATTTATGCACAACGAGCGAAAGCGTTGGGAGAATGGATTGCCCAAAATGGCAATTGCCTCGTATATGGCGGTGGGAGTGTAGGCCTTATGGGGCTTGTTGCAGATACCGTACTAGAAAATGGGGGCACTGTGATAGGGGTTATTCCTAAATTTCTTGAAAGTCGTGAAATGGGGCACTCCAATTTGACAGAATTATTGCTAGTAGAAACTATGTCTGAGCGCAAACAGAAAATAGCAGAGCTTGGAGAGGCGTTTATCGCATTACCAGGCGGTCTTGGTACATTAGAAGAAATTAGCGAAGTTATGTCGTGGGCTCGCATTGGACAAAATAATAGTCCGTGTATTTTATTTAATGTAGAAGGCTATTACAATAATTTAGCAGCTATGCTTGATACGATGGTGGAGAACAAATTTTTAGGTGATGTATATAGAGATAAATATTTATTTTCCGATAATTTCGTAGAAATCTCTAATTTTATTGCTCATTATGAAGTTCCAGAAGTTCGTAAATATTAATAGTTATATATGAAGAATACCTATAAAGTAGAATTTTATGCTTTATAGGTATTTTTATTTTGAAGAGCTGTTGTCATTTCATTTTCTCAAGAATGTATATGAGTGAAAGGAGGTGATAGATATGGCTTTCAAAAAGAATCTTAAAAGATCTAAAATCCAGCTTCTTTTGCGTAATGGTGTGGACGGTAAGGGTAATCCTGTTTTTAAAACCGTTACTTATGCGAACGTTGTGGAAGCTGCTTCTGACGAAGATATTCAGGCTGTAGGTGCTGGCCTTGGTTCTTTACAGGCGTTAGAAGTGGCAGAAGTTATTCGTTTGGACGAACAAGTTCTTGTGAACGAATAATAGAAGTCTCAGTCTAAATTGCATTGAGATGTTTTATTTGGCGGTATGTTTTCAATGGCTAACTTATTGGGAGTGTTAGTTATGGAGAAGGGAGAAGCATTATGACAGAAACTAAAGTATTACAGTTATCTTTCTTAAATGAAGCGGGGAAAAGTTGTTCTATTCAGATTACAAATCCAAAAGAAGGTTTAACGCTAGCGGCTGTTAAAGCGGTAGGTGACTTAATCATTGAAAAAGCGCTTCTTGAAGGTGGTAAATCTGTATTGAAATCTTTTAAAGGTGCGCAGCTCGTTACAACTAAACATGAAGATTTAATCTAAACACCATAAACAAAGGGCGTTACCTCACGGCAACGCCCTTTGTTGTTGCATAAAAGGGTTTCATGGTATAATTTAATATTGAAGACTATTAATATAGTTCTCATTATTATGACAGATTATTTTCTTAAGGAGACGTCTGGTGGAATATATTATTTCTTTTATGGAAACGTATGGCTATGCAGCTATGTTTATTGCGATGGTGTTAGAAAATGCGAATATTCCTATTCCAAGTGAGATTGTACTTGGTTTTGCAGGGTATCTTATCGCACAAGGTGTATTTGATATGACTACAACGATGATTGTTGGTACGTTGGCTGGGATTGTAGGCTCTGTATTATCTTATTATTGGGGTGAATACGGTGGTCGTCCATTGTTATTGAAATACGGTAAATATATCTTATTTAATGAACATAAATTTCAGTTAGCGGAAAATTTGTTTAATAAATATGGTGGAGCTGCTGTATTTATTGGTCGCTTATTGCCAGGTGTCCGCACATTTATTTCTTTCCCTGCAGGAATTGCTCGCTACCCAATGGGGAAGTTTTTATTGTGGACGGTGTTAGGGACGATTCCATGGACAATTTTACTCGTATATTTAGGAAAAGTATTAGGCGAACATTGGCAAGATTTAATTGCTTACAATCACGAGTTTCTTATTATTACAGCTATAGGGCTTGTTTTAGGGGCGGCTTTCTTGTGGTTTAAATACAAGAAAAATATTAAATAATGGGGAGATTAAATTAGAATGCGATTTCATCGACTTTCGATTCTGCTTTTTATCATCTCTTTTGTTTTTTTCTCTTTTGGAAATGGCATGTTGCCTGTTACAGATCCAGTAGAGTCTAATTATGCGTTAACGGCTAAAGAGATGGTGCAATCTGGAGATTGGTTGTCTCCTCAGATTTATCATGTGTATTGGTTTGATAAACCAATTATGATTTATTGGCTATTAGCTTTATCTTATACAATTTTTGGCATTTCTGATTTTGCGGCACGTTTACCCAGTGCTCTTTTTGGGGCTTTAACAGTGGTACTGATGTATCAAGAAATGCGTACCATATCTAACCGTCGTCTTTTGTCTATTTGGGGCGCCTCTATTCTTGGAACGTCCTTAATGTTCTGGGTGATGGCACATGGCATTGTTACGGACATGGTGTTGGTCTTTTTTACGCTTGGTACTATGGCCTATGCCTATAGAGGGATTTTTGAGCAGCAACCATGGCTTGTAACATTGGCTTATATTTTTGCAGGCTTAGCGGTGTTGACAAAAGGTCCTGTAGGCGTTGTGTTGCCTGGATTGATTCTAATTGCCTACGCCATTTATATGCGTTCATTTGATATTTTTAAACGGTTGTTTCCTTGGCAAGGTATATTGCTGTTTGTCGTGATTGTCATGATTTGGTATTATCCTATGTATCAAATCCATGGACAGGCGTTCATTGATGGATTTTTAGGTCTTAATAATGTAACGAGGGCTACAGTTTCAGAACATCCTGACCAAAATGTATGGTGGTATTACTTGGCGATTTTCCCATTAGCATCTTTGCCTTGGACAGGAGTAATTATCTATGCTATGGTGAAAGGACGTCGCGTATATAATAAATATAAGAAACCATTTTATCCCTATCTCATGTTTTGGAGTTGGGGACCTATTTTGTTTTATAGCTTAATGGCGACAAAATACCCAACGTATACCTTTATTACGGTATTACCGCTTAGTGTGTTAGGCGCTATTGGTATTGTTCTGTTATTGCATCCTAATAAAGGGGTAAAAGAAAAACGTTTCTGGTGTATATTAACTGTTCCAGCTGTTTTTTTGTGGGTGGTTTACTTCATTGCTTCCTTCTTTGTAAAATGGGGATTTTGGTATTTATTATATGTATTTGTTATAACTGGTATTTCGGCGATTATTATTCTACAAAAGAAGGGTAAGCGCTATCTTTTACCACCAGTGATTGCGATTGTAACAATCTGCATATCTGGTGTGATTATTTATGAGGGGTTACAACCGCTTGTCGTTAAACGCTCTGCGGCACCATTAACGCCAGTGATAGAAAGATTTAATGGCGATATTTATAACTTTGGTGGCTATAAAACATCTCTTGTATATTATAGTGGCAAAGATATTACACTGATTTATGGGAGCAATATGCGTCACAAAGATTCGGATTGGGCAGGAAAATATCAGATGCCAAAAGTAGAGCCGTTAACCGTGAGAGAACAGATAGTCAGTGGTGAAAAAGCACTTATTATTGTTCCGCCTAATGAATTAGAAACATTTCAACGCTCAAATTTATTTAATTTAGTTAACTTTGTAGGCAAAGTTCGAGAAGATGCTATTTTTGTAACACCTAATGATGCAGCAACTGTAAAGATTCGTCAAGAGGGGCCTGCAGATGCGTTATGGGAGAATTAGTATGAGAAATGATGTAAACATACAACGTTTTATCACTCGTTTAGCCATGTTCCAAGGGGAACACGTATTTAATCCTTGGTGGGATTATGCGGTAGCATTGGATATTTCCCCTAACGCACCGGCAATTCGTCGACAGCAGTTAGCAGACTATTTTCAACCGCGTTTGGGGCATAGCCCTTATATTATTGTAGCGGAAGCAGTAGGCTATCAAGGCGGTCGATTTAGTGGTATTGCTATTACCTGTGAACGTATGTTGTTAGGAGAACATCCTAAAGTGAAAAAAGAAGATATTTTTGCAAGTGATATTGAGGGTCAACGTACAAGTAATCCTTCTTGTGAATTACTGAACAATAAACAACAGGAAGTTGGCTTTAACGAACCTACGGATACGGTTGTATGGGGAGCTATATTAGAAAATCATCTCAATCCTTATGATTTTTTATTGTGGAATATTTTCCCTTTTCATCCACATAAATTAGGAAATCCCCTATCTAATCGAACGCCCACTCAAACTGAGCTAGATTTAGGTTGGGAATTCACTCGGGACCTATTACAGGTACATGGAGATGCTAAAATTTTAGCAGTGGGTCAGAAGGCAGCACAGACAATGGCGTATTATGGTGTGGATGCCGTAGCATTACGTCATCCGGCTAATGGTGGTGCTAGTTTGTATCGAGAAGGTTTTAAAAGAGCTCTTGGACTTTTGTAAATTATATAGGTTATAAACTGCAACAGTAACATTTCTTACTGTTGCAGTTTTTTGTCTATTGGGTTGCGCAAAATGTATTTGGCTTATCGAAAATCTATGATATACTATAGATAACATATTCGATCGGCGTAGTTATACATCCAAATGGTTCGGCACTAATTACAGATAAGAAATGCTAGACCCCACTAACAGGTTGAGGTCTATTTGTTGTGGTGTAAAAAGAAAATTAGAAAGCTTGTACGGAGATAAAATAGCTTTTTAAGTTTATGTAGAAGGAGAAAAATGAACGAGAATACAAGTGAAGTTATCATAATGGATAACAAATTAAATACTGTAGAAAAGTCTGCAGCGCGTACATCGCGTACTACTGGTCGTATCTATCGACCATCTAATCGCAATACAGGAAATACTGGTACTCAAAATAGTACACGTAAAACTAATAATCGTAATACAAATACAACGGCAGAAACTGTTGTAATTAATGAAACAAAACAAAAACGCACTAGCCGAACCAATGGTGCCGCAGTAAAGACGAGTGATGCGCAAGCCTCTAAAACTACTAAGAATACGACAGCTATCAAATCTGCTGATATGCGTTCTAACCGTACGACTACAAGACGTACAACAGCTGATAAAACAGCAAAATCAACTACTCGTACGAATAGCAAATCTAAAACACCAAGAAATGGGACTGTTGCAGCCAAAGGTGTGTATAATGCCAAAGTGCCATTGACAAAAGATCCAAATAAAAAATTTATGATTATTCCACTCGGTGGTTTGGGAGAAATTGGCAAGAATATGACGGTATTCCAGTATGATGATGAAATTATTGTATTGGATGCAGGCCTTGCTTTCCCTGAAAATGATATGCTAGGCATTGATATTGTTATTCCAGATATGAGTTATTTAATCGAAAATAAAGATAAAGTAAAGGCTATCGTTATTACACATGGTCATGAAGACCATATTGGGGCTTTATCTTATTTGATGCGTCAAGTGGATGCTCCGGTTTATGCTACGAATTTAGTTTGTGGACTCATTGAAGGCAAATTAAAAGAAGCGAAAGTAAGTGCAGCGAATTTAAATGTTATTAAAGCAGGGGATGAAGTTCGCGTTTGCGAACATATCAATGTAGGTTTTATTCAGACCAACCATTCTATTCCAGATGCTTGTGCCATTTATTTTGAAACACCTGTAGGAACAGTGGTTCATACCGGGGACTTCAAAATTGATCAGACCCCAGTAGATGGCAAACTTATGGATGTGCAGAAGTTTGCTGAGCTTGGCAATCGAGGTGTGTTAGCCTTGTTATCTGATTCTACAAATGTAGAAAAACCAGGGTATACACCTTCTGAAAAATCGGTAGGACCAGCACTTATGACTGCTGTTAGTGAGGCCACAGGACGTGTTGTTTTGGCTACGTTTGCGTCCAATGTATCTCGTATTCAGCAGGCTATTGATGCGGCGGTAGCGAATAACCGTAAAGTTGTTGTTCTTGGTCGTAGTATGGTTAATGTTAGTGAAATTGCCAAAGAGCGAGGCTATTTGGATATGCCAGAAGGTACCATTATTGATGTAGACGAAATGAATCGTTATCGCGATGAACAACTGCTAATTTTAACAACTGGTAGCCAAGGAGAACCGATGGCAGGACTCTCTCGCATGTCAACCAATAACCATCGCACCGTTTCTATTGGTACTAATGATACTGTTATCATTTCAGCTACACCAATTCCAGGAAATGAGGCTGCTGTAGGGCGTACTATCGATAACCTTCTTCGTTTAGGGGCCAATGTGGTGTACGGCAAAGACCGCGGTATTCATGTTTCTGGTCATGCTAGCCAAGAAGAGCTTAAAACGATGCTTAACCTTGTACGTCCTAAATATTTTGTTCCTGTGCATGGGGAATATCGCATGCTAAAAAAACATGGCGAATTAGGCGTGTCTATGGGTGTAGATCCAAAACATGTTCTGTTAGGCGATAATGGCCAAATTTTTGAATTTGGTATTGATAGTGGGCGCAAAGGTGGTCGTGTACAAGCTGGTCAAGTTTTTGTAGATGGTCTCGGTGTTGGTGACGTAGGTAATATCGTTATTCGCGATCGTCAACAACTGGCGCAAGAAGGTATGGTTATTGTCGTTATGGCGATGGAACGTGCAACAGGCGAAATTGTTTCTGGCCCAGATATTGTTTCCCGTGGTTTTGTCTATGTACGTGATGCAGAAGAGTTGATGAATGGGGCTCAGAATCGTGCAGAAAATACGATTGCTAAATGTGAAGAATCCAATATTAAAGATTGGGCTACTATCAAGTCTCAGGTACGCGATACGCTAGGAAAATACTTTTATGAAAAAACACGTCGTCGTCCAATGATTTTACCAATCATTCAAGATGTGTAAATAAAGAATTAATAGTAAAATTGTGATATAATGTAGACACGCAACATTTGTTGTGTGTCTATTATTATGCAATCATTACTGATGATATAAGGAGAATTTTTATAGTCTATGAAAACTACAGATACTCGAGCGATAATCGAAGCGGGATTTTTAACGGCTATCGTCGTTATTATTGATATCTTAGCTACCACAGTTCCTGTATTTGGAATATTTGGCACTTTTTTGACACCTGTTACTATCGCCGTATTAACATTACGACGAGGGTATAAATGGGGATTTTTGAGTGCAATTTCATCTTTTTTTATTCTCGTTATGTATTTGGGACCATTAATGGCTTTGCCAGAGGCAGTTGTAGCATCTATTGGGATTGTGCTAGGGATTGGCTATCGTTCGGAATGGCGTCCACGCCATATTATGTTAGCGGCATCTGTAGCTTTTACACTCATGTTGGTGATTATGTATGTCATTGTTTGGCTTACCACAGAGTTGAATGTGTTAGCACAATTAGATGAAGCGATGGTAAGAAGTGTACAGAACTCCATTGCGATGTATCGCGAAATGGGGATGTCAGAAGAACAACTAAAGCAATTCGAAGATTTGATGAAATATCAATTTGAAGCGATGCGAACAGTATTTTTTTCCTTATTTTATTGTTCCTCTATTTTTGGGGTGTACATCATGGCCCGTATTACAGAGTTTATTGCAAAGCGGACAGGTACACCAGTGGCAAAACCGATGGATCCAGTTGAAACTTGGAGAGTACCAAAGGAAATTGTACTTATTTTTATACTTGGCTTTATTGGACAATATTGGGCAAATAAAGAAGGGTGGACATTAATAGGGCAAATCAGTCAAAATATACTGACTGTTACACTTTTGATACTTACTGTACAAGCGATTAGTTTTGTGTGGTTTATTTGCAAATTATTTCATTTTAATAAAATGGTTAGTATTATATTGGTATTGTTGATCATTATGGTACCAACCATTACGATAACGGCCGCGATTATTGATTTATATAGTCCGTATCGTAAAAAACTTTTGGAGTTGCGCGATGTTAATTCACGAGATGAGTAGCATCAAATCTAACATATATTAGGATTGGAGGCTATATGCGTTCTGGAGTTACTTTTTATAGTACTTTAGGTAAATATACGTTAGGTGTAGTCATTGCATTATTATGCCTTATTGCTTGGCTAAATTGGCAAATAGCAATATTAGCTACTGTTGTAACAGTGGTTATTTACCTGTTAAACCGCAAGGCTATTACCAAAGAAGAAGCGTCTATGCACGAGCAAATTGACGTATTGGCTAAAACCGTAAATCAATCTGCCAATTTTGCCATACAAAATTTACCCATAGGTATTGCTATTATCGATAATAAATTAAGACTTTGTTGGAGTAATAGCGTCTTTAAAGATTGGCTCTCTACAGATACAGAAAAGACACAAAAAATTAGCGGATTATTGCCATCCTTACGCCTTGATAAGGTATGGGGGAAATCAGGTTTCTTTAATAGTGAAATTAATGGTAAATACTACCGTATCGTGTATAAATTTATTGATCTTGTAGATGAAACTGCTCGTAGGGGAGATGAAAAATTACATCATGAAGGGTATATGGCCTTCTATTTTAATGATGTAACAGATATTGAAATTGATCGTAAAGCGGCTGAACAAGCAGTACCGGTATTTGCTTTCTTACAGATTGATAATCTTGAAGATGTAACCAAAGGTCTTGGCGATGTAGAATATACGAATTTGTGGGCTGAGGTTAATAATGTTATCGTATCTGAATTCGACCGCTATGATGGATTTATTCGCAACTATGGAGATGATTCCTATGTAGCTTGCTTATCTCAAGCCGCTTTAGATGATATGATTGCTAATAACTTCCCTGTTTTAGAACGAGTTCATAACTTACCAACGAGTCGTCGTATTCCGGTGACTATTAGCATGGGCGTTGCTACAGCTGATGAAACGATGAAAATTCAGTCTGAACGTGCGCGTGCAGGTCTTGAACTTTCCCTTGGCCGTGGCGGCGATCAGGTTAGTGTGTATAGTGGCTCCGAAGTTAAATTTTATGGTGGAAAAACGCAAGGTTCTGAAAAAAATACGCGTGTACGAGCTCGTGTAGTGTCCCAAGCAATTAAAGAATTGATGAATGATTCTTCTAATGTGCTTATTATGGGGCATGAGCGTGAAGATTATGACAGCATTGGTGGTGCTATTGGTGTTTCTGTATTAGCACGCCTTAATAATATGAAAGTAAATATCGTTGTAAGTAGCCAAGATACAGGGATTAAGAAATTAGCGGAGTATTTTGAAAGTGAACCTAATTTTAAAAGTATGTTTGTTACACCACAACAAGCCGAAGAGCTTGTGACAGACGATACACTTGTATTTGTAGTGGATGTGCATCGTCCTGATATGGTAGCGGCACCAAAAGCATTGGCAAAATCTAAACGTCGAGTGGTTATAGACCATCATCGTCGCTCTAGTGACTTTATTGAAAAACCATTATTGACGTATTTAGAACCAGCTTCCTCTTCTACAAGTGAATTGGTAACGGAACTTATTCAATATTTCTCCGATCATAGTGAGTTAACGAGAACCGAAGCAAGTGCGCTATATGCTGGCATTGTGGTAGATACGAAAAACTTTGTGGTGCAAACAGGATCTCGAACTTTTGATGCGGCTTCTTTCTTGCGCCGTTCTGGAGCCGATTTAAAAGTTGTGCGTCATTTATTTAGCGATACCTTTGAATCTTTACAATTACGCGCGCAAATGCTAGCAAATACAGAACGTATTGGAGAAATGGCATTTTGTCATTGTCCAGAAACCGTGGAATCAGCAGCTATTATGGCGGCACAGGTGGCAGATATCCTTATTACTATTGAAGGTGTAGAAGCTAGCTTTACATTCTATACATTACCGGATGAAGGTATTGGTGTAAGTGCTCGTTCACAAGGTAATATCAATGTACAAGTTATCATGGAAGAAGTCGGTGGCGGTGGTCATCGTACCGTTGCTGGTGCGCAATTGCACGGCATGAATATGACAGAGGCAAAAGGCTCTGTTATGGAAGTAGCTAGACGACTAGTAGAAAAACAAAAACAAGAAAAATAAGAGTGATGTGGAGGAGATAGTATGAAAGTAATTTTGTTAGAAGATGTAAAAAAAGTGGGGAAAAAAGGCGAAATTGTAGAAGTAAGTGAAGGTTATGGACGTAATTTCCTCATCCATAAAGGATTAGCAGCAGAAGGCACAGCTACTAATATTAATAACGCACAACAAAAACAGGCAGCGACGGCACATAAAAAACAGGTGGCTAATGATGAAGCAAAAGTCCTTGCTTCTCAGCTTACGAAAGTGGCTGTTACCATTGGTGTAAAAATGGGCGAAGGGGGCCGTGTCTTTGGTTCTGTTACGGCTAAAGATATTTCAGAAGCGATAAAAAAAGCATATCAATTTGACGTAGATAAAAAGAAAATTGAATTAAAAGACCCGATTAAAACATTGGGCGTACACGATGTTGTTATTCGTGTACATCCAGAAATTACTTCTACAATTAAAGTTACTGTAGTAGAGGGCTAATAGAAAGAACTAAAGGTTTGTAATGGATTTTTTTAAACGATCAAAATCATCAGATATAAATAAACAATTGCCAACAGAGGTTTCGAGGGAACAGAAAGAAAGTCGCTTTGATATTGAGAAAGCAGCAACAGACTTGGACCGTCAAATCAATGTATTATACAGTATGTATGTTGGTATTATAGGTGCAGAAAAGGTAGTGCTAAGGGCTGGAAAGTTTGAAGCTCTACCTTTTATTCACAGCGATAATCCTCGTCAACGTTTAGTAGGGATTCAACGGATTATTCTTGAAAGTGCAGACTATTCCGTACCGCCAGCAGATGAAGATATACCAGCGGCACTACATGAGTTAGAAGAGGCCTTGGCTGATATGTTAGCACATCAAGCGGTAGAAGAACGGCTGGAACGTCAAATTAACCAACGTATTGAGGAAAAACATCAAGAATATGTACGTGACCTTAAGTTACAACTTATTAATGAGGAAGCTGGCGATGTGGAAACGCCGCAGACAAAAGAAAAGCTTGAAAAACTCGAAAAGTTAGATACTATTACGTTATCTAAGTCGATTATGGAATTGGTGCGCCCTAAATCATTGGACGAAATAGTGGGGCAGAAAGCTCCGCTTCAAGCCATGATTGGGAAATTAGCTACACCATATCCACAACATATGATTCTTTATGGACCGCCAGGCGTAGGCAAGACGACTGCTGCAAGGCTGGCATTGCAGACGGCTAAACAGAAGACATTTACACCTTTTGGAGAAGCGGCTCCTTTTGTGGAAACATCAGGTACAACCCTTCGTTGGGATAGTCGAGATATTACGAACCCTCTCATTGGCTCTGTACATGACCCTATTTATCAAGGGGCGCGTCGTGATCTTGCAGAAACGGGAATACCTGAACCAAAGCCAGGACTTGTTACTGATGCACATGGTGGGGTCCTTTTTATCGACGAAATTGGTGAAATGGATCCGTTATTGCTGAATAAACTGCTAAAAGTATTAGAAGATAAGAAGGTTACATTTGAATCTTCCTATTATGATTCTACAGATTCTAATATTCCAGCATATATTAAAAAACTATTTGCAGAAGGTGCTCCAGCTGATTTTATTCTCATCGGAGCAACCACACGGGATCCAAGCGAAATTAATCCAGCTATACGTTCGCGTTGTGCCGAAATTATTTTTAGTCCTTTGGAAACTGGAGAGATTGAACAAATTGTAAGGCAAGCGGCAGCCAATCTTGATGTGGAACTAGAAGATGGCGTTGGTCATGTGATTAGTGAATATACGATTGAAGGACGTAAAGCCGTTAATATTCTTGCCGATGCCTATAGTCTCGCCCTAGATGAGGAGAGTGGAAAAGTGGAACGGCCTATTACAAAGTCCGACATATACCAAGTGGCACGTATTAGTCATTTTTCTCCTTTTGGAACTTCCCTTGCTCATAAAGAACCGGTGGTGGGACATGTAAATGGACTCGGTGTTAGTGGATATATGGGGTCTATTATTGAAATTGAAGCGATTGCATTCCCAACGGAAAAAGGGAAGGGCACTGTGCGCTTCAATGATACAGCAGGTTCTATGGCAAAAGACTCTGTATTTAATGCGGCGGCGGTGGTTCGTAAATTAACTGGTAAAGATGTCCATGACTATGACATTCATGTTAATGTTGTAGGTGGTGGTAATATAGATGGACCTTCGGCAGGTTGTGCTATTGTAACGGCTATCTTATCAGCCATTGAAGGGCGTCCCGTTCGTCAAGATACTTGTATTACGGGGGAAATTTCGGTACAAGGTCTGGTAAAACCTGTAGGTGGTGTATTTGAAAAAGCTTATGGGGCTAAACAGGCACAAGCTACGCATATGATTATTCCGATGGACAATAAAGAAGATATTACCGAAGGCCATTTGGGGCTTACTATTCACCCTGTAGAACGAATTGAAGAGATTGTTCAGTTTATGTTTGTATAGGTCGTTAGATTATTTCGGTATTTCGGTGCTAACTCATATCTGCGTAGTGGAATATAAGTTGGTCTATATGTAGGTTCTCGTCATAGATAAAAAGGAAAGGAATATCTTATGGCAGATGTTAAAATTCCGCCACAAAATCTTGATGCGGAAAAAGCCGTGCTCGGTGCACTTTTGACGAGTGAAGGTGTTTATGAAAATGTGAGTACTATTATAAAAACAGAAGATTTTTATCTAGATGCGCATCGTGTTATTTATGAAGCATTACAACGTATCATTCATGCCAATAAGCGGGCCGACATCATTCTGTTAGTAGAAGAATTAGATAGAGAGAAAAAACTAGAAGCCGTAGGCGGTATTGCTTATCTAAATGCATTGGCCGGGGATTCGGTAGCAACTGTTTATAATGTAGAAGAACATGCACGTATTGTTAGTGAAAAGTCACAATTACGTCGCTTGATTGATGTGGGCAATAAAATTGTAGGCATGAGCTATGCAGGGGAGGATAATGCTTCTGATATTGTAAATGAAGCGGAACAAATGGTGCTTGGTGTCAGTGGACAAGTAAAGGCTGACACCGCTTTTACGCCGATGGGGCAAGTTGTTATGTCGACGATGGAGCATATTCATAATGTGCAGCAAAATCAAGGTATGTTGACTGGATTATCTACAGGTTTCCGCTACCTAGATCAAGTAACAAATGGTTTGCAACGTTCTGACCTTATTTTAGTGGCGGCTCGTCCTTCCATGGGGAAAACGGCCTTCACCTTAAATGTGGCACAGAATGTAGCTATTCGGGGTAAAAAAACAGTAGCTTTTTTCTCACTGGAAATGTCCAAAGAGCAATTGGTCGCACGTATACTTTCTTCAGTAGCTGAAGTGACCTCGGATAAATTGCGCCGTGGTGATCTGAATGGAGAGGAATGGAGTCGAGTTATTCAAGCGGCTGATAGGATGAGCAACGCTTCCTTGTTTATTGATGACACCCCAGGATTAACACCACAAGAAATGCGCTCTAAATTAAGACGTTTAAAGGTGGAACAGGGCCTTGATCTCGTGGTAGTCGATTATATTCAGTTAATGCAAGGGCGTGCGAACAGTACTGGTCGTAGTAGTGAAAACAGACAACAGGAAATTTCTGAAATTTCTCGTAATCTTAAACTTATTGCTCGTGAATTAGATGTACCGGTTATTGCGTTGTCACAGTTGAGTCGAGGGGTAGAATCGCGTCCTGATAAACGACCTCTTTTAAGTGACCTTCGTGAGTCGGGGTCTCTAGAACAGGATGCAGATATTGTTGCTTTCTTGTATCGTGACAAGTATTATAATGAAGATACGGAATTAGGTGATATTACAGAACTACTTATCCGCAAGCATCGTAATGGGGCATTAACGACTGTACAGCTTGTATTCCAAGGTGAATTTACGAGATTCCGTGATGCGGCTTTAAATATGACGGAAGAGTAAAGTATAAACATTGAAGCGTATCCATATATTTGTTATAATCATAACTAAATAAAATGATAGAATACAATTAACACATAATATCAATTTTTGTTTTAGGGAGAAGAAAAATGAAATTTAAATTGAAAGGGTTACTATTAACAGGTATGTTAGTGACGATGATGTCTACAGCTTTTGCTGCTAGCGATGTACTTATTGAACATCATGCAGCAGATGCAGCTATTGGTAGTGATGATTTTGTAACTAAAGCAGTTACACCTGATACAAAAGCGGCAATTGAAGCCTTTGCTACGCGTTGGGGGATGGAAAAGCAAGCTATTGCTGTGGCAAAACAGCATGAACAGGAAAAAACTTTAACAGATGTTGATAAAGCTTGGTTAGAAGTGCAGAAATCTCAGAACAAACACAGCTATAGTGGTCAGTTTGATAAAAACGTAATAAGCCGCGTGAACTTCTACAAGAATTCGCACAATTGGAATGGCGAAAATAAAGATGATAAATATTATAACTATCAGATGCTGCCATACAATAAAGACAATCAGAAAGTAGTTAATACCAATATTCATGTACTTGAAAGTGGTGAAGTGCCAACAGACGCTCAGTTGGGTAAGTCGGCAGACGTGCTTGTTAAAAATCAAAAAGAAGAAGTAGCACTACATAAAGATTACACTAATAGTTATGGGTTTAACGTACTTCGCCGCATGGCAGACAAAATGCGTGTATCTATGTATGACATGGAAAAATCGGAATTAACCGGTGAAGCATTTGCTAATGAAGTAACCACTCGTTTAACTGATATTATGGAAGAAACACAGCGTATGGTTAAAATTGATGAACTTCGTTCTTATGTGAATGAAACTGTTTGGTTTGCCACAAAACAGACGTTAAAAGATAAAGTTAATGAAGAACCTGAAATGACAAAAAAAGATCGTAATCTTGTAAAAAATAGTGGGTTTTAATTTAACTTATAGATGATTAGAATAATTACACTTACGGTGTTAATTTTAATTAAGATACTGCATTGGTTATATACTAATGCAGTATTTTTCGTTTTCAATAAGGTATATTTATATATTGCATATTTTTGGTTGAATAATAAGCGGTTAGGGTATAAAATAAAACTATTCAGTGAGTTAGAGTTTTGTTAGAGGATATTTTATGAATACATTAAAAAAGAAATTAATTATAACTACACTTGTTACGACAGTAGCTACAACAGGCTTAACAGCAGACCCTTTTGCTAGTATGACGACACCTTTTGTGGCACAAGCTAATAGTATAGCCAATACATTGCTTTCGGGTGTAGCCGCTATGGCTGTTGTAAATTCGCAATTAAAGAAAATGGATGATTCTGCAGAAGGGCAAGCAGATAGTTATCAACGTACAAAAGCACAGACGGGATATTATGATAATGAAGAAGCACAACAACGCGTGCAAACAATTTTGACAAATTTATCTAAGTCATCGTTAGTAAAACGCAGCTATAAAGTTTATGTTAATCCTAAAGAAGATTTTAATGCATTTATGACGATTGGGCGTGTTATGTCTATTAATAAAGGCGCTCTAGATACGTTAGACGATAATGAATTGGCATATGTTATAGCTCATGAAATTTCTCATGGAGAGCATAAAGATATCATTAATGGGGTGCGTAAACAGATTGGAACGGCAACGGCGGTCAGCATCGCATCTTCTGGATCTGGGTCTAGTGCATTGCTTTCACAAATAGCTGGTCAGTACGTGACGAATCAAGTATTTACGATGAGTCAGGAAAAAGCTGCCGATGAATTGGGCTTTAAGATTTTGGTAGATTCTCCTTATAATATCGGTGGCGCTTCAGCAGCGATGGCTGTTATGTATGATTTGAATGGTGATCGTTATCGTGAAGGTTTGGCACAAGTATTAGCGCCTAATAATCATCCAAAATCGAGTGATCGTATAACCGCAAATAATACACGATTACATGAATACTCAGGGAACCATGTTATTGTTAAAGAGGGGTCTGTTTATGTAAATGATGTGAACATTTATAAACCGGCAAAATCGGGGCGTTATTCAGGAATAGAGCGTTCCTATTTAATGGCAGGCAAGCTTGCTCGTCTTTATCACGATAATAAAATTACACCGGATAGTGCATCCTATTACGGGGATACGGTTTCTGTTAGTGGTGTTTCTATTGTAACGACACCTAACTCTGAGGTGGCGAGTATGGTAGCGACTAATCTTAATAAGGCGTTTAGTAAAGGAACTACCGTAGATAGTAAAGTTAAGAAGAGTGATAAGAAAATTGAAAAGAAAGTTGATAACAAAAAAGATACAAATGTAGAGAAGAAAGCAGAAGTAAAATTGGATAAAGCAACAGAGAGAAAATAGAAAAGGTTGACTCTTGACAAATGTACTTTCCTTTTATATAATTAAATTAACATATGAACAAATATTCATATAATGAGGTAAAAATGACGCCCAACTCTTTATATGTTTTTAATTTAATTAGGGAGTACAGTTATGAACGGAATAACTCTTAAAAACAGCTGTATAAACAGCCATATTTTATTTATGGAAGGCCTTAATTGTGCACATTGTGGTGGGAAAATTCAGGAAGCTTTATTAGCTCGTGAAGATGTAGAATTTGCTAACTTCGATGTAATTACACAACGATTACAAATAAAAAGTAGCATAGTTGATGAAGAGGCCTTAATAAAAATGGTGCAAACGGTTACGGATGCCATTGAAGAAGGTGTTACGGTAAAGCCTTTTGTGCGCTCTGCTCGCAGTACATTGAATATCTCAGAAGAACATCAACATAACCATATGGGGGATATACGAATCCGTTTAGTTGCCATAGCGTTGGGGGCTATTGCTATTATTCTGGAGATGACAACTAATCTTTTGAGTGGGGTAGTAGGCATTGTATGTATGCTTGCTATTTACCTTATATTAGGATGGACAACCTTATCTACAGCAGTAAAAAATCTATTTAAAGGTCAAATTTTTGATGAAAATTTCTTGATGACGATTGCGACTGGTGGTGCCATGATTATTGGCGAATATCCAGAAGCTATAGGGGTAATGCTGTTCTACCAAGTGGGGGAACTCTTTGAAGAACGTGCTACCCAACAAAGCCGTAAGGCTCTTATGGATACAATTGATATGCGTCCCGAAACGGTTCGGATTATAGAGAATGGTGACATTTGTGAAATCCCTGCAGAAGAAGCTCGTGTTGGTGATATTGTAGAAGTTCGTGTTGGCGATCGTATTCCCCTTGATGGCATTGTTATAGAGGGGACTTCTAATATAGATACATCTCCAGTGACGGGGGAACCAAAACCAATAATGGTAGGACCTAATGATAGCGTTATATCTGGTTGTGTTAACCAGAATGGTCGTATTTTGATGCGAGTAGAAAAAGAACTTTCAGAGTCCATGGTTACCCGTATTCTTGATGTAGTAGAAAATGCGACGGCTAATAAACCTCATTTAGATCGATTTATTAGTCGGTTTGCTCGTGTGTATACGCCTATCGTAGTAGCGGTGGCGTTGGTTACAGCTATTGTACCTTCTCTTATTACTGGGGAGTGGAATTATTGGATTTATACAGCGTTAACATTCCTTGTAGTGAGTTGTCCTTGTGCCTTGGTACTCAGTGTACCTTTAGCTTTTTTTGCTGGTATTGGGGCTGGTTCTAAACGTGGAATTTTATTTAAAGGTGGCTTGGCACTTGAGGCATTATCTAGAGTAAAAGCGATTGCTTTTGATAAAACAGGTACGATTACTACTGGTGAATTTGCTGTACAACGGGTAGAAATAGATAATACATTAGATATTTCTGAAGATACGATTCTTTCCTTAAGCGCAGCGTTAGAACGTACTTCTACGCATCCTATTGCACAAAGTATTGTAGCGGCGACTGAACAAAAAAATCTTTTTATAGAAACGGTTACTCAAGTAGAAGAATTTTCTGGAGAAGGTGTGCGTGGTCAAGTGGGGGCGCAGATTATTACTTGTGGCAATCGCCGTTTAATGCAACGTTTTGGGATACAAAATTTTCCAATGGAAGAAGCAACTTTTGGATCTGAGGTGCTAGTAGCTATTGATGATAAATATGCTGGTCGTATTATCATTTCTGATGGTATAAAAAGCGATTCTTCAAAAGCGATTGCAAAACTTACGGATGCAGGCTTAGCTACTATCATGCTTACTGGCGATGGCAAAGAAAATGCAGAATGTATTGCCAAAGAAGCTGGCGTTAGCCGGGTATTAGCGGGGTTGTTGCCGGAAAATAAATATGATGAACTTAAAGCGTTGCGTGAAGAGTACGGCCAAGTAGCCTTTGTTGGAGATGGTATCAATGATGCGCCTGTATTAGCTGGTGCTGATGTAGGGATTGCCATGGGTTCTGGTGCTGATGCGGCAATTGAAGCTGCTGATGTGGTTGTAATGAACTCTAACATTAGCGCCGTAGGCGAAGTATGGTCTATCAGCAAAGAAACAATTCATGTAGCATGGCAGAATGTGTATTTTGCTATTATTGTAAAGATTGTCATTATGCTATTTGGTTTTGTAGGATATGCTTCAATGTGGATCGCTGTGTTTGGTGACACAGGGGTTACTATTCTGTGTATTTTAAATTCTATTCGATTATTATATAAAGACTATAAGATGTAAATTCTCTGCAGTATATAAGTTAAGGGATAGAAGATGAGAATAACTTAAAATTGTGAAATATTAGTCCTCGTGTGATACACATGGGGACTTTTTTCTTGACTTTATGGGCAATTTCTAGCTATGATAAGGAGTACGGAAAATAACTTTAAGGAGGTGCGACATGCTCACGGTGTACAAACATTCTGATGGTGAATTAATATCAGATACAACAGTTGCTGATGCGACAAAAGGTTCATGGATTAATCTGGTGAACCCTGACCCCGATGACTTGGCCCTCATTAATATGATGACACAGATTCCTACGGAAGTGCTAAAGACCGCTCTCGATATGGAAGAACGTTCTCACGTTGAAATTGAAGAAGATTATATTTTTGTCGTAATCAATATTCCTGCCATTCGTGGAATTGATACATATGATACAGTTCCGCTCGGGATTTTTATTACTCCAGATTTTTTTATTACAATTTGTTTGGAAGAATCTGAAGTATTGTATCCCTTTATAAATAATCAGATAGCAACATTCTTTACGTTTAAGAAAACACGATTTTTATTCCAAATTATGCATCGCACAGCAACATTATTTTTACGCTATTTGCAGCAGATTAATCACCGTACTGACGACATAGAAGTGCATTTGCGTCATACCACAAAAAATAAGGACTTTTTCCAACTATTGGAGTTACAGAAATCCATGACATATTTCTCTTCTGCATTACGCACTAATGGTACTGTTATGGATCGTATTTTGCGTATTCGTAGACATGACGAAGTTCGCCATTTATTAAAAATGTACGAAGAAGATGAGGATTTGTTAGAAGATGTAATCATCGAAAATAAGCAGGCTATTGAAATGGTAGAAATGTATTCTAATATCTTAATGAATATGATGAATGCGTTTACCTCTATTATTTCCAATAATCTTAATATGGTTATGAAATTGCTCGCTTCTGTGACGATTATTCTTGCAGTGCCGACAGTGATTTTCAGCTTGTGGGGAGCCAATGTAGAGGTTCCATTTGCAGGGGATCCAATGGGTTTTGCTTATGTCACACTGATTTCTGTGGTGGTGACCGTTATAGTGGCCATCATATTGTGGAAAAATGATTTCTTTTGACAAGAATATATCAGAAAACAAAATTAATAAGAGTATATCAGAAAAACAAATTGAACTTATAAAATTCATCTTAATTAATGACAAAAAGGGGAATCACAATTGTGATTCCTTTTTTTGTTTTATAACCCTAATTTTAGGGTTATAAAAGAGATGTTTAGGTACGAAGTGTGAATTGCTTTTCCTTTCGTTTTAATTTCCACCAATGGGTCAATGGTAGTAAGTAAAGGTAGAATGCGAAAGGTAAATATGCAGTCATAGAGGTTTCTAACATGGTTGTGCCTACCAGAGCGGCAATATTCCAAGGTATGAGAGCGGCCATGACAATCCCCGTATTTTCTAAATCTAAGAGAAAGTCCTTGTCTTGAATACTTGCACGGGCATAGGTGGTACGCATGATGCAATAGGTCATGACAGTAGATACTGATTGACTACAGCCAATAGCTGCTGTTAACCAAGAGATAATTATATTGGCTTTAAAAATTTTTGTGCGACTTTGGAGGCGCTCCAAAAACGTGTTTAGTTGCGATAATAATCCTGCACCTTCAATGAGACTAGAGAGTGCACAGGAGACTGTTACGACAATGGCAGCGCCTAACATAGAAATAAGACCACCGCCATGGATAATTTTTCCTAATTCAGGATGCGCTGGCAATTCGAATCCCATAATCATAAATTTTCCGATTTCAAGAGGCGTATAGCCCTGATATATGATAGCTAGAATGGCAGCACTTAATGCACTAGCTAATATAGATAATTTAACAGGGACTCTCAAGAGGATAAATGCCAACATAATGATAACAGGGATAAAGAGTTCTGGTCCAATATAGAAGGCTTCCTCAATTAGATGTGGTAGGTTACTTTGTGCCACATTAAGAGGAAAGAGTAGGGCGAGCACAAAATATAGGGCACAGGAGATAAGTAATGCTAAGAGTGCATTTTTGAACATGATAGGTAAATTTTCAGGGACTTTTGTATGTGTAAGTGTAGCGGTGAGAACGGCACTAGAGGACATAGGAGACCCACGATCGCCTACATAGGCACCGGCAATGATAGCACCTGTAACGATACTTTCAGGAATACCACCAGCACGCGCCATAATGATGAGTGCTAGGCCAATAGTTCCAATCGTGCCGAGGGAGGTACCAATGAGATAGCTGACGAGGGTAGGCAACAGAAACGCAAAGAGTATAAAAAGTCGAGGCTGAATTAAACCTAGACCATAATCGATGATGGCTGGCATGGTACCAGAGGCTTGCCAGGTTGCCGTTAGTAGCCCAATAAATAAAAAGACTTGGATGACAATCATGGCGGTGTGGACACCTTTTTTGGACATATCTAAGATATGTTGCCAAGAGAAACCTTGGCGGTTAATCGCATAAGCAAACATGAGACATACAAGAAGTAAACTCATGCCGATGAAACCATCTGCTAAGACTGTTATGATGAGTAATATACAAGAAAACAGAGTAGCGATAAGAATAGGAATAGATTTTTTATACTGACCATGATTTTGTTGATGTAATTGCATTAGCAATTGAAATAGTTTTTGTAACATAATGCCTCAATGAATAGACCTGATAAGGGAGATATTTTATAGAGTTATTATACCCTTCAAGTGATGATTTTTAATAGATAGAATTTTTCTATAATTGATAAATGATTTCTTTTTTGGGGTAAGAGATAATAGGTATTAATATATTAGCATTATTAATAAGTTTTGATTTATTGATGCATATATAATATAATGAAATTAATTAGTGCTTGAAATGTACAAATATTTGTACAAAAGAAATTATATAAATTTTAAATTATATTTTGTAGGAGGTGCTTTATGGCAAAAAAAAGTCACGAATTTTATCTAAAGAGAGCAATTGAAATTTCTCGAGAATCTAGAGCAATGGGGAATACTCCTTTCGGGGCATTAATCATTGATGCGGACGGTAATATTTTAGTCGAACAAACAAATGTAGAAATGACTGAAGGTATTGCTACTGGTCATGCGGAAACGCAAGCTATTGAAAAAGTATCAAAGAAATATCCAAAAGATTTCTTGTGGAATTGTACACTTTATACGACAGTAGAACCATGTGCTATGTGTGCAGGTGCACAATATTGGGCGAATATTGGAACCCTTGTATATGGTATGACAGAACGACAGTTATTAGCTATGACAGGTGATGACGAAAAAAATCCTACTTTTGATTTACCTTGTACAGAAGTATTTGCTCGTGGGCAAAAGAAAATTACTGTGATTGGGCCATTCCCCGAATTAGTAGAAGAAATTGCAGAAGTTCATAAAGGATATTGGAAGGACTAATAAGAAAGCCAGGTGTTTTTATGAAACAATCATCTAATACTAAGCAAGATAAAGAGTTTTCCCGTTGCGCAGTCCCGATGACGGAACGCAAAAGTTTTTGTAGCTTGACTATAGTTTGGACAGGTTTTGTTTTTGTAATTACGAGTATGATGGCTGGAGGTGGTTTAGCCGCGGGTCTTAATATGCGGGATATAATTATTGCAACTATTGTTGGGAATATATTTTTGAGTATTATTGCAATGATAGTTAGCTATATTGCAAGTAAAACAGGATTAACATTTGCTTTGTTAACACGGTATAGTTTTGGCCTCAAAGGAACGCGATTAGCCTCTTTATTTGTGCCGATAGTAAATATTGGTTGGTACACAATTCAATCTGCTGCCTATGGACATTTTATTGCTCAGGTTTTTGGCTGGGGACCGGTGGGTGAATCTATTTGTATGTTTGTTAGTGCAATTATTATGGGGATATTTGCAATTTCTGGTATTCGGGCAATTACTATTTTAGGTTATGTGGCTATTCCCGCTATTGTGTATTTATCTTTATTTACTGCATTAAAATCTACTATAGTAGCAGGCGGTTGGGATGCTTTATTTTTGTACATACCTAAAGATTCAATTGATATTTCGACAGGTATTACTATTGTAATTGGCACATGGATTTTATCGGTATCTACTTGTATTGCTGACATTATGCGTTATGCTAAAAGTCCTAAAGAAGCCATTTTATCTACGGGTATAGGGCTTTTAGGTGGAAATATTCTTATGATTATGTGCGGTGCTATCGCGGCTATAGCTGTTAAGGATAGTGATTTGACCGTTATTTTATTGCATTTTGGTTTAGTTATTCCAGCCTTAATTTTAATGACCACGAATATTTTTACCACCAATGCTGCCAATTTATATTCCACTTCATTGAATCTTGCCAATGTATTTAAGATGGAGCGGGCAAAAATGCTTTGGGTTATTCTAATTATTTCAGCTTTTGCAACCTTAATTAGACCATATAAAATCGAGCCTTTATTTACTTTCCTTGGTGGGTTAGGAACTGTAGTACCACCACTTTCTGGCATCATTTTAGCGGATTATTTTATAATCCGTAAAGGGCAATATAAGGTTGAGGCACATGAAGCTCTTTCTAATTGGAATATAGCGCCTTGGATAGTTTGGGCATTATCTATAGGTATTACCTATAATGTGAATATGGGATTACCTTCTTTGAATGGTTTGATATTAGGTTTTGTGCTATATATAATTATTTCTAAAATATTCCCTTCGAATCGAGGTGGGCAACATGAAAATACATAAAATGATAGCTTTGTTTGGAACGGTTTTGATGGGTGTAGCTTCTTATTTTGCTTGCCTTGGTGAATCTAGTACTGCCATTACGATAGGTAATATATTTTTAATTATTAGTACAATTATAATGATTATTGGCTATGCAAAATGGCAGCCTTGAGGAAACCATAATAATAAAATAGAGTAAAAGAGCCAGTTTGCATGGGAATGTAACTGGCTTTTTTGCTTCTATTTTATATTTGGCGTGTCTCTGCTACGGTGGGAACTAATAGCCCCACCGGCACTTTTATATGATTTGCCATGATAGGAGCTATTACTTTTATTATAATTAAGGAATTCTAATAGATTAGCTAGATAAAAATAATAAGTTAAAAATAAAAATATTGTGCATATGAGATGGATAAAATATTGTGAAATGATATAGAATATTTTGTTGATATATGGTAGACTTTTTTCTTTTAGGGAGTATAATGAACTTGAGTATAGAGGGAAGAGAATCTCTACCCTGTGTAGTAGGTTATTAGTTATTGATAAGGAGGATTACATCATGCCAAACAAGAAAAATCTTACTTGGCAGTCCCTAACATTAATGGCTTTTACAGCGGTTTGGGGATTTGGTAATGTAGTAAATGGTTATGCGAACCAAGGGTTACATATCGTAGTTTCTTGGCTCATTATGTTTGGATTTTACTTCATTCCATATGCATTAATGGTGGGCGAACTTGGTTCTGCTTTTCCAGAAAGTAAAGGCGGCGTAAGTTCATGGATTCGTTCCACTTGTGGTCCTAAACTTGCCTTTTTAGCGGGTTGGACCTATTGGGTAGTACATGCACCTTATTTAGCACAAAAACCGCAAGCTATTCTTATTGCTAGTAGCTGGGCACTTTTTCAAGATGGTGCCGTTGTAAAAGCCTATAATCCTATCATTTTGCAAAGCTTATGTTTAGTTGTGTTCTTTTTCTTTATTTGGTTTGCCTCTCGTGGTATTGCTTCTATTAAACGCATTGGTGCTATTGCAGGCTCTTCTATGTTCGTCATGTCTATTTTATATATTATTTTAGCTTTAGCCGCACCTGCGATTACGACAGCACATACGGAAACAATCAAATGGGAAATGGATACGTTCATGCCGAATTTTGATTTTACTTATTTTACAACACTGGCAATTCTAGTATTTGCTGTCGGTGGTTGTGAAAAGATGTCTCCCTATGTTAATGAATTAGACAAACCAGCAAAAGAATTTCCTCGTGCGATGATTTTTATGACTATCATGGTGGCGATTACAGCTTTACTAGGATCTATTGCAATGGGGCTTATGTTTGATACGAATAATGTACCTAAGGATCTCATGATGAATGGTGCTTACTATTCTTTTGCTAAACTTGGCGAATACTATGGAATCGGTAATTTCTTTGTTATCATTTATGCAATTTCTAATATGCTTGGACAGATGGCTGCTTTAACGTTTTCTATTGATGCACCAATTAAAATTTTTCTTTCCGATGTAGATCCTCGTTATGTGCCTAAAGCACTTCGGGAAATTGATGCGAAAGGTCGTCCTATAGTGGGATACAAATTAACTGCTATCGTAGTAGGTATTCTTCTTATTATTCCTGCTCTTGGTATTGGTGATATGAACTCCCTATATAACTGGTTACTTCGTCTTAATGCCGTAGTAATGCCGATGCGTTACCTATGGGTGTTCGTAGCTTATATGGCTTTGAAAAAGCTGGCTAGCCATATTCAAGCAGACTATCAGTTTACGCGTAATAACACGATAGGATTTACGTTTGGTGCTTGGTGTTTCTTCTTTACTGCTTTTGCTTGTGTGATGGGTATCTTCCCTCACGGTGTGGAAGCGTTCACTCCACAATGGAACTTCCAGTTTACATTAAATGTATTAACTCCACTAATCCTAATTGGAGGGGGTTTACTGCTTCCTAAATTTGTGAAAGAAGAAGACAAAAAATAATACATATGAACCTACAATTACACATACGTTAATTTTAAAAGGCGATAAACTCAGTTATCAACTAAGTTCACCGCCTTTTTTATGTACATTTTTGGCCGATAAGCCACCGATAAGCCACCGATAAGCCCCTATAAGTCTATAGTTCACACTTATATTATGGGTTAATCAATTATAGCTGATGAGCCTAACGCCAATATATGTTATTGACTCTTCTTGTATTTATTATGACATTACTCATGAATTTTGCAAGATAGATTAGTGACTAGAATTTTTAATACCGCAGTGCCATTGATGGCTTCTGCTGGAATATCCCAATCTGGTTTTCCCGTAGCCTGTTTCATTATCAATTGTAGGGCATGCTGTTTTTCATCAAAGTCTTCAACAATTGAGATATTTCCATTACCGATAATACTTTGAAAGCTAGCCGAATGGGTGCAAGCTAACTCTGCAGGTTTTAATTTACAATCCACATCTAGTTCAAATCCAACAGAACCACCACATTTAGCTAGTTCTATTTTTCTACCCTCTGTGGCACCATGAGAATAGAAAATTCGAGTGCCATCAGATAGAATTTCTGTTCCAAAATGGAGAGGAATGACATATACTTCGCTAGTATTCGTGTCATAAAATCCAATTCGGAAATGATCCGTGCTATTAATGATAGAATCGATAGTATTGCGGTCTGTGACTTCGCGATCTGTTCTTCTCATAAAATACTCCAATCAGTTAATTTTGCTGTATCCATTAGCTTAGAGGGATATTAAACATATAACATCTTTGTCATTTACCTCTTTAGTAGGTCAATAAGCGCATTAGTTTCCTCCCAAGTTGTATACCAAGCCGTACAGAACCGAATGACAGTATGGGTATCATTATACTTTTCGATAAAGCCATATTCGACGTTGTCTCTTAGTGCAGCTAGATTTTCATTAGCGAATACAGCGAAAATTTGATTTGTACAAGAATCGATGGGAATGGTATAGCCATTGTCGATTAGTGCTTGGCGAATAGCTCGTGCTTGGGCGATAGCATCGGTGGCGATATTTTCATAAAGGTTGTTTGTGAAGAGTTCACCAAATTGAACGCCTAAAAGGCGGCCTTTTGCTAATAATGCACCATGCTGCTTGATAATGCTGAAGAAGTGAGGAACATAGTTTTTTTGTGTGAACACGACAGCTTCACCAAATAAGAGCCCACATTTAGTGCCACCAATATAAAAAATATCAGCCAGTTGAGCCAAGGTTGGCAACGTAATTTTATTTTCAGGAGTGGCAAGGGCATAAGCTAATCGTGCACCATCGACAAAAAGAGGTATTTTATGAGTGCGGCATACATTGCTGATGGCGCTCATTTCTTCTAAGGTGTACATAGTACCATATTCTGTTGGTTGAGAGATATATACCATGCCAGGCATAACCATGTGGTCATGGTTATCGTCACTCCAATAATCATTGATACATTGTTCGATAGCTGTCGCTGTAATCTTCCCATTTACATGAGGTAGCGCTAATACTTTGTGCCCCCCATATTCAATTGCACCTGCTTCATGGGTGGAGATGTGTCCGGAGGCTGCAGCAATAATGCCTTGATAGGGTTTTAGCACAGCATCAATAACGGTCGCATTTGTCTGTGTGCCACCGACTAAAAAGTGAACCTCTCCATGGGGGCATTCACAGACCTCCAGGATTTTTAACTTTGCTTCGTCGCAGAAGGCATCTGTGCCATAGCCCACAGTGGCTAAATTGTTTGTTTTTACAAGGGCCTCAAGTATGGCTGGATGAGCGCCTTTCATATAATCAGAGGCAAAATGTAATTTCTCAGTTGAATTCATACTCACTCTCTCCTTTTAATATCATTTCTTGTGTTCATTATACGGTATTTGGTGATATTCTGCATTATTTTACTGGTATATATAAATCGTAATGCTGGTTTCGTAGTTTTGTAGAATTGAAAATAAATTGATAATTTCTATAGACTTGGGATAAAATAAACGTATAGTTTTATTTGTTAGAGAAAAGGAGAGTTTATGAGAAAGTATGTAAGAAAAAAACAGTTACATGCGTGGATATTAGCATGGGGGCTAATGACGACTGTTTTAATGACACCCTTTACAGTAAGTGTCGCCGCAGATACATCGGGACAAAATAATGCTGAAAATCAAATTGTGACAACCGCTCATTCGTTGCAACATAGGGAGGTAACTACACAGGCGATATTTCCAATAGTAGTTGCTACAGACACAGGTAAGGTGCAAGGAGAAGTGGCGGAATCCGCAGTGCGGTGGCGAGGCATTCCGTTTGCTATAGCACCACGTTGGGCAGAACCACAGTCACCAGATAAATGGACAGGGATTAAGGAAACAACTGCATATGGAACTAGGAGTATGCATGTAGCCGGTGGCAAACTTATAGGTTCGGACACAGAATTAAATTTAGATGTATACCGTCCTAATACAAAGGAGACCAATTTACCAGTATTATTCTATATTCATGGCGGTAATAATCAGACGGGTGGTTCTAGTGAATTTGATGGGACGACATTTGCAAGTCGAGCTAATGCGGTGGTTGTTTCTATAAATCATCGCCTTGGGATATTAGGATTTGCAGACTTGCCAGCCCTAAAAACAGGTGATAAAGTAACGGATTCTGGAAATTTTGCTCTCCTTGATATAAATAAAGGGCTTGATTGGACAATTAAAAACATTAAGTCTTTTGGAGGGAATCCCAAGAATATAACTATTGCAGGGTTTTCCTCAGGTGGTCGTGATGTTATGGCAATGACAATTTCACCACTTTTTTTGGGGAAATATCAAAAAGCAATTGCTTTTCATGGCGGTTTGACGACTTCCGCACCATCTAAAGCCCAGTTGGTTGATGCAACTGCATTAGCACCGTTTGCTGTAGAAGATGGTAAGGCCAAGGATTTGATAGACGCTAAGCAGTGGGTACAAGGGGAGTCAAAAGAAGTAAGAGATTGGTTATTTAGCCTCTCTTCAGAACAATTAGCAAAAGCATTTGGCGGTGCCGGTATTCGCATGGCAAAATTTCCGCATTTATTTACCGATGGGCAGGTATTACCTGCGGATGGCTTTAGTGGAGACAATTATACGCAAACGCCTATTATTATGCTCACTGGCTATGATGAATTTTCCTATCATGCAGGACAAGATTCTCGTTTTGTGCAAGCGTGGAAAGATAAATCACTTCTTCAAAATCAAATGCGCAAAGCCGAATATGATTTTGTAAAAACATATGGTAGTCAATTTTATCGTTATTTCAATACGGAAGAATCAGCGTTAAAGATGGCACCCCATTATAACGCGCCTATATATACAACTACGATTAAATGGGGAGCAGATGCCTCTATTGTAGGGCGGCCAATGGCAGAACTTGTAGGGGCTCATCATGGGATTTTCTTGCCGTTAATGACAGAAAAACCTATTCTTTCTAGTGACTGGTATCCGGAAGCTTTTTCTAATACAGGGGTAAAAGAGTTAAGTCAGAAGTTTCAAGCGTATATGAGAAACTTTCTGCATACGGGCAATCCCAATGGCAAAGGCTTGCCGCGTTGGGAACCTTGGTCAGCAATAGGAGCTAGTGATATGATTTTTGATGCGGATGCGAACCGTGCAAAAATAGAGCAATCTTTTGAACATGACAGTGCAGAAAAAATTCTTGCGCGGATTAAAGCTGATACTACACTTACAGAATCACAGAAGTTAGAATTAATCCAGACCGTTATGAATGGTCGGTGGTGGAGTGAGTCTTTAGATAAGGCGTATAAGAGTTCAGATTTTTGGATACACTAAAGTTTAAACAGAAATTTCCTATTAACATTAGCCATCATTTTAAGGGGGATGTATATGGAACTATTAGAATTATTAAGAACGCGGCGTACCTATCGCCGTTTTGATCAATCTAAATCTGTACCGCAAGAAGTTTTGACGGATATGCTTGAGGCATTACGGTTAGCGTCTTCTGGACGAAATAACCAGATCTTGCATTATGTAGTTGTGGAACAAGCGAAGTTAATAGAGCAAATTATGCCATTAACACGATGGGCAGGTGCATTACCCGTTGAGGAGGGGCAACCTAAAGAAGGTGAATATCCAACGCTAATGGTATTTGTTACGTATCCAAAGGTGAAGCAAAGTGCTACAACGGAATTGGATATGGGGCTAGCAATCAGCAATATGACACTCGCTGCTTGGAATTATGGTGTAGGAAGTTGTATTTTGCGGAATATCAATTACCCTGAAATTAGAAAAATTCTCAACCTTAGTGAAGAAATGGAGTTACATTGTCTTGTGGCTTTCGGTTATCCTACGCATAAATCTGTAGTTGTAGATTTAGATAATCCAGAAGCTTTCGCTTACTACCTAGACGCAGACAAGAATTATATTGTGCCAAAGTTGAAAGTGGAAGATATAGTTACAAAACTATAAGATTCGCTATTTTAGAATTAAATAGGCAGATTGCATATTTATATCGGACTGATATAAAATAGAACTATACGGATATCCGTATAGTTCTATTTTTTATCCATCTATACATCGGACTACTATGTAGGTAAGAATAATCAAGGGGGTTTTATGGAATATCGTTCTGTAAAAGAGATAGCGAAGCGTTGGCAAGTTTCAGAGCGTCGTGTCTTGCAATTTTGCAACTCTGGACGAATTGTTGGAGCGAAGCGATTTGGTCGCTCCTGGGCCATTCCGTTTGATGCACAAAAACCTTCCAATCCTAGACGAAGTAAAGGCGAAAAGAAGGAAATCAGTGCAAACCGGTCTAGGCGAGGTCATTCTTATGTAGAACCCTCTCTTCGAGTGGGCGCTGTTATTGTGGCAGGCGGTATTTATAATGAAACGGAAGGGACGTCTCCGTTTATGAATTTAGGCAATATATCGCTTATCCGGCGCATTGTGCTTAACTTTCAGATTGCGCATGTATCTCCTATTGTGGTAGTAACAGGGCATGAGTCACTAGAATTGGAACATCATTTGTCAGATTATGGTGTTATTTTTGTGCATAATCCAGATTATAAAAATACAGATAAAATGGCATCAGCAAAATTGGGATTCGATTTTATTAAGGATAAATGCGATAAGGTGTTTTTGGCTTCGCTTACCATTCCGATGTTTATGGCAGAAACATTATGGCATATGGTTAATGTAAACAACCTGCTTGTGATACCTCGGTTTGAAGGGTATGAAGGGCATCCTGTGCTTATAGATGTATCTTTGATTCCGGGTATAATGGAATACAATGGTAATGGAGGTATTCGCCAAGCGTTACGCCAGATGAAGTGTAAGAGCAGTTATATGGATGTAGCAGATGAAGGGGTATTGCTCAGTGCCTCCCATGTGGAGAGATTAAATGCCATATTGGAGGCGCATAATAATCAATTATTACATCCATTTTTGCGTATTAGCATTGAAAAGGATAAGCTCTTTTTTGATGGGCGGGCCAAATTGTTGTTATTTCTTATTAAAGAAGTGAGATCGATTGCCACAGCTTGTCAACAGATGGCGATGAGTCGCAGTAAAGCTCGTGACATGCTTCTTCGCATGGAAGAAGCATTAGGTTTTAGTTTGGTGCAACGGCGCCAAGGGGGACAAAAAGAAGGTCGTACCGATTTAACTCCCGAGGGAGAACTTTTCTTGGAGTTTTATATTAATTATGAAAGAAATATTCGTGAATATGCGTATCGACAATTTAATCAAGACTATAAATTATTAAAAACCAAAATTAACCAATTAAGCAAATCATAGATGGAGGTACTCACTTGATTTAAAAAGGAGTATTTTTAAATTCTACATAATAAAAATTCCCTAAAAGCATGCAAAGTGTTTTTCAAAAATCTTTGCATGCTTTTTCTATAAATTTTATAATTATAGTACTAAAACTAATGAAAACTTTATTAGCAATAAGACGGAAGACATCAATATTTATGTGAGAAAAGGAGGCTAACTATGGAAGCGAAAGTTCACGACCCTATTAGCAATTCTATAAAACGTAGAGACCATGATGAGAAAATGACTGGGGAAGCCATTTATGTAGGTGATTATCCAGAAGATGCTAGCTTGTGCGGAAAATTATTGCGTTCTAAAGTGGCTAAGGCAAGAATTGTAAAAGTAAACCTTCCTAAACTACCAGAAGGCTATTTTTACATTGATCATACAGATGTGCCCGGTGTAAATGTAGTCGCTTTAGGGCTTGGTGATATGCCTGTATTTGCAGATAAGACTGTAGAGTATATTGGTGATCCTATAGGGATGTTTGCAGGTCCGGATGAAAAAGTGGTAGATCGTTTACTTGCTGAAACGGTTGTTGATGTGGAAGAATTAGAGGCAAATCTTGATCCACTTACTTCTACTGAAGTTTTCTATGATTATAACTATGAAAAAGGTGATGTAGATAAAGCCTTTGCGGAAGCTGATCATATTGTTGAAGAACGTTTTAAAACAGGCATGCAAGAAATCGCCTATATGGAAACGCAAGGTATGATAGCAGAACCAATGCTTGAAGAAAATCGTATTTATTTACATGGTTCTATGCAGTGTCCATACTATGTATTTAATGCGTTGAAACAAGTGCTTAACTATGAATCTGATCAAATTCGCGTGAAACAAGACGTTACGGGTGGGGGCTTTGGTGGCAAAGAAGATTGGCCATCCATTTTGGCTTGTCAGGTAGCGGTAGCGGCACTTAAATGTAAGCAACCAGTGCGTCTTATTTATGAACGCCGCGAAGATATGGCGTATAGCTCTAAACGTCATCCTTCCTATAGTTGGTATAAAATGGCTGTAAAAGATGGTAAAGTTACGGCCTTAGATTTTGATATTACTTATGATGGCGGTGCGTATTCGACGTTATCAATGGTTGTATTGCAACGTGGTATTATTTGTTGTAATGGGGTATATTACATACCCAATATGCGTGTACATGGTAAGGCGGTTAAGACAAATGCGGTACCATTTGGTGCGTACCGTGGATTTGGTGCACCACAGATTTTCTATTCTTCTGATTTAATGATGACACATGTGGCTAAAAAACTAGGTCTTGACCCACTTGAATTTAAGATTAATAACTTTGCTAAGCAGGGGGATAAAACCTCTACAGAAGGGTTATTTCATGAACCAGTGCCACTTCCAGCTATGGCTGATGAAGTGGATGCGATTAGTGAATTTCGCCGTAAATATAAAGAATATAGCAAACCACAAAGTGGACGTTATCGCATGGGGATTGGCATTTCCTTTGACTTCCACGGTTGTGGGTTTACCGGTTCTGGGGAACGCGATATTATCAAGGCCGTTATGAAAATGCACAAATTCCCAGATGGACGTGTAGTTGCACTTTGTTCGAATACTGATATTGGGCAGGGTCTTCGTACGACATTCCCTAAAATTATGCACAAAGAACTTAAGGAACTGGGGGTTCCTCTTGAAAACTGCTTGTATGAATATCCCGATACGGATATTGTGCCAGATTCTGGGCCAACAGTTGCGTCTCGCAGTATGATGAACGTTGGTGAGCTAGTACGTCGCTGTGCTAAAAAACTTAAAGAAATTTGGAAAGACGGGGAAGACCAATGGGTAGAAGATCGTTTCGTGCAGCCGGATTTTCAGATTCCTTTTAGCATTTCAAATTTTAAAGGTGATGCCTATCCAACGTATTCTTGGGGTGCTAATGTTTGCGAAGTAAAAGTCGATACCTGGAGCGGTATGACTGAACTAGTAGGCGGCTATGGTATCTTTGATGTAGGCACGCCAATTGACTACAATATCGTCATTGGACAGATGGAAGGCGGTTTTGTGCAAGGTCTTGGGCATGCTACAGAAATCATGAACTATGATGCTAAAGGCTGTATTCGTAATGATTCTTTTGCTGATTATATCGTACCAACTGCTGTAGACGTAGCAAAACTTCACATGGATCTTCATGTAGAACCTTACGAATATGGACCATATGGTGCGAAAGGTGCAGGCGAACTGCCAACCGTAGGTGTACAGGCCTCCTATGCAATGGCAATGGAACAAGCGTTAAGTAACACGATGAACCACCTTCCAATCACTGTTGAAGATGTCATCAATGCATTGAAAAAGTAGAGGTGAGCATACATGAGTATAAAGTTTACATTGAATTTTAAAGAAGTTGAATATACTGGTGATCCTGCGGCACGACTACTTGATGTGCTTCGCAATGAATATAAGTTAACAGGCGTTAAATGTGGCTGTAAAGAAGGGGAATGTGGAGCTTGTGCTATTATTCTTGATGGCGAACTAGTTAACTCTTGCATGATTGCTATGGGGCGTGTAGAAGGCAGTGAAGTCATGACAATTGAAGGGTATGCGACTACAAAACGTTTTGAAGTAGTTAGCCAAGCCTATGCTGACGTATCTGCCGTACAATGTGGGTTCTGTATTCCAGGTATGGTGCTTGCTACAGAAGCTATACTAGCTCATCATCCACATCCTACCGAAGAAGATATTCGCTATGGCATTGCAGGAAATATTTGCCGTTGCACTGGTTATAATGCTATTGTGAAAGCCATTGGTCTGGCAGCAAAGGCAGGTGAAGGATTATGGTAAGTCGTTATTGTCCTACAACCTTGGCAGAAGCCTTGGCGGTTCGCAATGAAGAAAAGGTAGTTCCTTTTGGCGGTGGCACTGACCTTATGATTAGTCCTAAGGAAGGGGTAACCTATCTTTTTGTGCATCGCATTGCAGAAATGAAGAAGATTTATGAGGATGATGAATATATCCGCATCGGTGCGTCTTGTACCTTTACGGAAGTGCAATTTACCCCGCTTGTGCCTAAAATGATGCGTGATGCCATTTCAGAAATTGCGGCTCCTGCTATTCGAAATGCGGGTACCATGGGTGGTAATATTGGTAATGGCTCGGCTAAGGCTGATTCTGTACTTGTAGAATACACTATGGGGGCAAAATTGCGTTTGGCAAGCGTTGACGGGGAACGCATTATTCCTATTGAACAGTTTTACAAAGGGCGCAAAGAATTGGATCTTCATGATAATGAGCTTATCGTAGAAATTCTTTTGCCTAAGACGGGTACAGATAACTATTTTTATCAAAAAGTAGGTGCTCGCAAAGCGTTGGCGATTTCTCGCATTGCTTTTGGTGGCATTATTCAAATGGATGGGAATATCATTAAAGATATTTCCGTTGCCTTTGGTGCGGTAGCCAATACAGTGCTTCGTTACCGCGAAATTGAAAAGATGCTTATAGGGAAAACCCTTGAAGAAGCCCATGCGCTTCGCCCTACTTTTGTGAAAGCCTATGACGATGCCATGCAGTTAACACGTGGACGTGTATCTGCGGAATATCGTAAAACCGTTTGTATGAATTTATTAAATGCTTTCCTTGATGATAAAGGTATTTAACAATTAGGCAGTGTGTAGATTATTACTTATCTACTTCAAAATAATTTTTCTTCAGAGAACAGCTAGTGTGAAATCACAAGGCTCTTGCCGTAGGCAGAGCGTGATATGCCGCTAGCTGTTTTTTGATTGTCTGATGTGATGTATAATATAGGGGGAATATTATTGAATATAAGAGAGAAGAGTGTGAATTATGGTCATTATAGATAAAGCTGAAATAGAACGCTTATTAGCAGAAGGTGGTACGATTGAAACCCGACCTTATCCGCCATTTCTGCCCAATAATGCGACGGTTATGTTAATGGGAACATTTCCACCTGCTTCGGAGAAACATGGCATGGCCTTTCACTATCCAAATTTTCAAAACGATATGTGGCGCGTGTATGGTATCGTTTTCTTTGATAATCCGCAGTATTTTCAAAAACCGAATGAAAAGGCTTTTGATGCAGATAAAATTAAAGCCTTTCTCAAGGAACGGGGAATTGCGTCTTGTCCGACTGTATTAAAAGCTATTCGCGAACAGCGGAATGCATCAGATAAATTTTTGCGTGTTGTAGAACCCGTAGATTTAAAGGAGGTATTAGAAAAACTTCCACAGTGTAAAGCGATTGCTACGACGGGACAAAAAGCGACGGAAGTGCTATTAGAACTGTTAGCAGCAGATTTAGACAGCTCTAAGCTTAAAGTTCCTAAAACGGGGGAAACGATAGACTTCCCTTATGCAGGGCGTCAGTTAACGCTAACGCGTTTGCCATCTACTTCCCGTGCCTATCCGTTAAGTGTGGCAAAAAAAGCAGATGCTTATAAATCATTTTTTGAATGTAATGGACTTATTTAATAAAAAAGCTGTAACGAAATGAGCATTTTAAACTGGCCTAGAAAGTTAGATCTGAAAAGTTTAACTTTACGGCGTGCTCAGAACGTTACAGTCATTTTTATTTTGCATATGTATAATATACGCTAGTTATATCCGCTTCTTCATCAAACTGTATAAATTCTTGAAGAATAGATGCCACAATCTGATTTTGTAAGTATTCAATACATTCCACGGGTGCGAGCCAGTCGAAATCTTTAGGGGTACATTGAAACTCTAAATCGAGATCATATTCGTGGGTATTGGGCTTTTGTGATACATGACCTTTAAAATCGATAGACTCCACTTGCTCGAAGGAAATAATTCCGCTACATCTCGCAGAACTGATAACATCAATGGTTTTGCCTTCTATTTCAGTTTTAGCAATATCAATAGTGTTATCAAACGTGACGGAAATATTTTTGATATCGATGTTATAAAAGGTTAATAAATCGCTTGGTGTAACCGATAGATATTTGCACAAGGTGGAAAGCGTATCAAAATTAATACCTTTGGCATCGTTATAGTATAAATTCGTCAGAGTTGGTCGCGTGATTCCTGTGTCCGCGATTACTTTTGAAATTTTTATGTGTTTACGATCTAATATGCTAGATAAATTAGATAAAATCATTATTATCACCTCTAGGCATAATGTAAAATATACTTTATATTATGTCAAGAGATGTGGTGTGATATAATACAGATACATTATTATGTAATGATATTATGTAATGAAAGTACATGTAAAACTACTAGTATAATTTGAAGTAGGCTAATGGAGCTACAAGATAATTACTAGAATTATTAATAGAGGATGATATGAACGAAGAAGGAAAAACTAAAAAACGTGTTTCTGGAGAGACGATAGTAAAAATAATATCATCAATATTGTTGGTGGTGTTGTTTGTATTTGTACATTTTGCCGTGCCTGGATTTTATGGGCAAATGTGGTATTTAGCTACCAATGGCAACATGGAAGAAATTGCAACAGCCCTTCGCAGTTATGGCCCATGGGCGATGCTTGTGAGTATGATTTTAGATATACTCGTTAATGCAGTTGGTTTTTTACCTTCCATTTTTCTATCTACTGCCAATGGACTAGTTTTTGGCATTATACCAGGGATTATCATATCATGGTTGGCTGAAACGATTGGTGTTACTATAAGTTTCTTTATTATGCGATTTTTCTTGCATGATGCAGCGACTAAATTGATTTCAAAGAACAAATTCTTATTAAAAGCAGACGATATAAGTGGAAAAAATGGATTTATCATTATGTTGTTTGCGCGCACATTGCCTTATTTCCCATCAGGGATTATTACAGCGTTAGGTGCAATCAGTAAAATTTCTGCACGCGACTACTTTTTGGCAAATCTTATTGGTAAATTTCCATCTACTGCTTTAGAAGTTGCTGTGGGGCATGATATTGTATTATTTCAAGAACATCTAACTCGCTTAGGCGTTATTACTATAGGAGCTGCTGTTGCCTATTTTATATTGTGGAAAATATATAAGAAACATATAGAAAAAAAGTCCACAGAAGATAAATAAGGCTATAGAGATAGCCTTATAAAATGGCAGACTGTTAACATATGCATAACAAAAGAGCGCTCACACCCCTTCCGGGCAATAGCCCAAATGGGGAAAAGGTAGAAACGCTCTTTTAATGGTTTTATTATACTATATTTTGAAGAGGTTTACCACATATAATAAAATAAGAGTAACGCCGCTCCCTGTCAGGATATACCCGATATTTGGGGGAACGACCCTACTCTTTTATTAACTAAATCATACCACATCATATTTTGAAGTATTTTAAGAGGTGATTATATAAGATTTTTAAAATATGTTTAAAAATATGGCGGAGAGGGTGGAATGTTTTTCATAAAAGCCTTGTTAGTACAGGCTTCCACCGCTCCCACTATCTCCTGTTTTTTGGGAAAGGGACACAAAAAGGGACAAATTAGAGGCTAATTTTCTCTAATTTTGATATTACTTCCTCTTGCATAGCCTTAGTAACATGAGTATAGATGCTTAGAGTTGTATTTGGGTCATTGTGGCCTACTCTTTGCATAATAGCTTTGAGAGGTACGCCTAACTCTGCTAGCAAGCTTATGTGTGAGTGCCTAAAAACATGAGTTGTTATCTTCTTGTTATTTACTGATAGCTTTCTAAGTTTATGCCCTATATACTGAATATTGATAGGGTTTCCTGTGGCTGTGGTGAATATGTAGCCTTGTTCCTTATACTTGCCCTTAGACCATAACGCACTTTTTCTATTCTCTAGTATGATAGTATCTAAGATTTGAATAGAACGGCTATCTAGGCTTATATCTCTGACACTGTAAACATTCTTAGGAGTTCCTCTTTGGGCCTCGGTTCCGTTTTTAGAGTATTGAACTATAGTACCATTCACATTTATAGTCCTGCTCTCTTTGTTATAATCTTCTACTCTTAGGGCTAGTAGTTCACCGCAACGTAACCCTGTATGTGCTATAAATTCCATGGCAAGGGCTATTCTAGGGTGCATGACCTGTAATTGTGAAAGGGCCTCTTTGAGTTCAGATTTATCTAGGAACTTATCTCTTTTCTTTTTTATATCCGTCCTGCTTTGTGGTTTTTGTTTTATGCTAATATCTTCAAAGTCTTGAATATTGGTTATGATGCGGTGCCGTCTAGCATACCTATAGATAGCCTTTATAGTAACGAGGGTACTTTTGACTGTGGTATAAGCTAAGTTATTTTCATAATAGAGGGTATGGAGTATCTTTTCTATATGAATAGGCGTAACCGCATGAAAGAGGGTGCCTTCCTGTATGTGTTTTAAAATGAGTTTGACATAGGTTGTATGGTTCCTATGTGTTGCCATTTTCACAGTAGGGCGTGCATATTCGAGCCAATCATAGGCTACTTTGTGAAAGTATGCCGTCCTATCCTCTTTCTCTTGTTCTTTAATTGCATTTACCTTTTCATTGAGTAACCTTTGGGCCGTGTTGACGGCTTGAGGGTTATTTTTATTTAGTGTGATTGTTGCTTTTTTGAGTTTGCCGTTCGCATCATGGTAACGCATTCCGTATTTATAGCGAATACGGCCGTCCTTCGTTGTTATTTGTTCTATGAACATGAGTACCTACTTTCTAAAGCAGGCGAATTTTATAATTACGTTTCTTTATCATCAAACTGGTTTTCTACAACAGTTAATAGGGTTTTTATAAATAAAAAAATTTCAGATTTTGAACAAGACTTTGTAAATGCGATAATTAAAAGTTCTTTTTCACGTTCTGTAAGATTATCTAATATCCCCCTAGTTCTCTCGTGTAATAAGTTAGAGAGTTTATAAGCTAAAGTTTCTTTATATTCTTCTAGGAATTGTTTTGTCTCACTACTTATTTCCATTTTTCCATTAAGAATGAATTCTTCAGAAATATCAAAATAACGAGCTAATCCAGATATATGTTTTTGTTTTGGTTTTGTTGTATCATTTTCCCATTTTGCTATAGCTGTTTGAGAAACACCTAAAGCACTAGCTAGAGTATCTCGAGGGACAGCTAGTTGAAATCGTAAGAATTTAATTCGCTTACCAATAGTATCCATTGTAAAACTATTCATGATATCACCTCGAATATAATATTAGCATTAAAAATGGATTATGTGAATTAAAAAGTTTGGAAAAGAAACTAAATACATTGACAAAAGTTCGAAAAACAAACTAAAATAAGTTTAGAAAACAAACTTAGAAAGGGGGTGGAAGTTATGTTATATAGACTTAACCTAGAAGTTTTTAGAATAGCTATGTTAGAAAAGGGCTATGTCAATAAGGATTTACTAGACAAAACAGAATTATCTAGTCTGACACTGACAAGAATTACTAAAGGACAAGGGACTAGAGCCAAAACAGCTAATAAATTAGCAGATGCCTTAGGCTTGCCTGTAACTGAATTATTTAGCTAATTTTTTTGAAGCACTCACAATACTAAACCTATGTATATCACCTCATATGTGAGTGTATAAGGTAGCTAGATAATAGTTAGGTGTATTTATCGTAAGGACATAAACGGCCTTACTAAGATGAATAATTGAATTTACAAGGCTAAAAGGACGAAAACATATGTTAAAGCAGGAAACAATAGAGCAGGCTAGACAATTTCTAGCGAATTTTGCTAAAGACCAAGTAGAAAGTTGTAGCTATAATACGCATTTAGAAAAGCTAGCGAATGAAGTTATCACTAATATAATGACGGAACTAGGTTATACCCTAGAAGAGGAATAAGAAAGGGAGTGAAGATATGAGTAAGCTAACACCTATTAAGGCTATTAGAGCCAAATGCTTAGATTGTGTTTGTAGTTCATTTGATGAAGTTAGAAAATGTACCATGAAAGATTGTTCTTTGTGGACTTATAGACTTGGTACTAGAGATGCAGAAAAAACACTAGAGAAAAGAGCCTTAAAATCAAAATTTAGTAATAAAAGTGCATAGCTAGCTAATGTTTTTTTGAGATAACGTATTCTTCTAGGGTAAATATACCAAGAGAAAATATTGAAGCTTTAAATAGGGGGCTTAGTGAATTTATAAAACGGAAAGGACGTAAACTATGAAAGATATTAAACAAGTAATAGATGCGTTGAATGAATTTATTAAAAGTGATAACTCAAATCTCTTTCTAACTTTAAAAGGGGACGTACTAGCTAATCACTTAGTTAATATGCCGATTTTTGGAGTTGATATTAACCTAAAGCCTATTGAGGTAGATTACAAACAAGGTCAATGTGTATATTCAGTACATTTACATAAGACCCAAGCTTTTTATGATGAGGAATAAGTGAGGTATGAGGCTATGAATTTACTAGAAACTTTTAATCATAAGGGAAATGCGGTAGATATATTTCACCAAGACCGCAAAGAAGTTTATGCAACGATTGAGCAGTTGGCTAATCTAATTGGCTATCAATCTAAGGGTGGTATAGAAAGAATGTTAGAACGAAACTCTTATTTAAAAGAAAAAGCGTATTCTGTGATTGCATCTGTACACCACAGTGTGTGGGGTGCAGATAGACGAGAAAAGGGACAAAGAAAAGCATATGAAACAAGATTGTTTACTAGACTAGGTATAGTAGAAGTTCTCTCACTGACTAGTAAGAACACGGCTAAAGAATTAAGGGCCGTTATGGTAGCATACATTGAAAAGCTAGAAAGAGAATTAAGTCTTGCTAAAATTGCCCATGCAATAAGTATCGGAACTCAAAACGCATTGCATGATGCAATAGCAGGAAGCCCTGTTTATCGTGAATATAAGGGGCAACTGCTAAGAAATGTATTTACTAATTTTAATAAGCTACTAAACCAATGTGCATCAAAGGGGCGTACTGATAAAAAAGCGGAACTTATGGACTATGAAATCGAATTGCTAAAACGTCTAGAACGAAAAACGGCCGTTTGGTTAGATGAGGGCTTAAATTATCAAGCTATAAAAAAGCTTTTAGAGGTCTATTGTGAAAGTGAATGCCCAAATACATTAGGACAGAAAGAAAGCCCCCTTTTAAACGATAGGGAGCAGGTAAAGGGCTATGTATTTGAGTATAAAGAAGGGAGATTATATCATGGAGAATACTAAAAAAGAATGGCTTAACGTGAAAGAAGTTATGGAGATTTACAATATATCTAGACCATTCGCAACAAAGCTTTTGGGCAAGTTTAAATCATTGCCTAAGTATAAAGGTGCTTTCACTCAATTAGGCTACAGGACAAAGAAATTTAAGGCGGTAGCCGTTGAGGAATTCATGCTTGCTATGGATAATGCGTATTTAAAGGAGTAGTACCATGAGTGCAGAACTTGAAAAATTATTAGAAATCGCATTGAAAGAAGGGCGAAACACCCATAAGAGCATAAGCCAAATTATAGCTTGCGTGGCCGTGCAATGTTACAAGCTAGGACTAGTGGAAGGGGCGAAAAAGAGTGGGTAGACAAAAAAAGACCGCCTTAGAAATGGCATTTTCTAAGACGGAACAGGAAGATATAACCAACCAAGATTATAAGGCTTCTTGCTCTAATTATAGCAGAATACCCAAGCAACTAAAAGCCGTTAATAATTGGCTTGTTCGAAGTGGTGGAGAAACAAGACGGAACAAAGTAAGTGGTAAAGAATACACTTGTTCAAAGCAGGTCGGTTTTAAGGTTGGAAAAGTGCCATTTAATGCGATAACAGGTAAAGCTTTTATAAGTCAAGCAGATTGCACTAGCTTTGATGCGGTTATGGATAAAGTAGGGTATTATGACGGCTTAGGCTTTTATTTAGGGGCTAGTGATAGCCCCTCTGCTTTCACTTGTATTGATATAGACCACTGTGTAACTAATGGAGCGGTAAATGCATTTGCCTTAGATATAATAATGCGTTGTGGTTCCTATTGGGAATATAGCCCAGGTGGGGAAGGGGTTCATATATGGCTTAAAGGTATAGCCCCTTTTAGTGTGCATACTAAGACGATAGAAATTTACTCATATGGCCGTTATATCACAATGACAGGACATACAACAACAAACCTAGATATAGTAGAAGGACAAGACATAATAGATGAATTGTGCCTAAGGTATGGCAAAAAGCCATTGCAGATAACCGAAATAGATTGGGGCGATTATGAAGACTTATCTGATATTGAGTTATACAGTCTTATTTCTGTGATGCGGTCAAAAGGTAGTAGTGAAAAATTTATAAAGCTATTTGATGAGGGTGATACTTCTTTATATGGTGGCGATACATCAAGGGCTGATATGGCTTTACTTAATATATTAGCATGGTGGACGAAAGGGAACCCTATACAAATAGAACAGTTGTTCAATCAAGGTAAGCTTGCAGACCGTGAGAAATGGCAAGTAAGAAATGATTACAGGGAACGAAGTATAGGCAAGGCAATAGCTTTTTACACAGAAAGGATAGTTGAATATATGGCCTTAGATTATTTTCCTCACAAATACGGAGTTTGGAAATCATCAGAAATGAGGAAGTTAATACGAACACATACAAAGTCATGTTTTGGGTGGTATTGGTATTTGGTTGAGTATTTAGCTGAATTAGAGGGGCATAGGCTAAATATATCTGATGAGGAAGAGTTAGAACTTATAGCTGATGATTTAGAGTGTAAAACCGAAGTTTTACTAGAATTCATAAATGACTTAGTGAGGTATAATTTATTTTGTATTGAAGGTGAATTTGTATCTGATATATACCTAAATAACCACTTTGAAATCATGAAGGAACGTTCCAAGATTTATAGTGAAAATGGCAAAAGGGGTGGACTGTCTAAAGCTAAAAAAATGAGAGAAAATCAGATTGTTACTGATATTCCTAGTTAAATGTTTTAGCAATAGCTAAGCAATAGCTAAACAATAGCCTAGCAAATAAAAAGAAATAAAATAAAAAGAAATAAAATAATAACTCACAATATATATAGGGGAAGAGAGGAAAGAAGGAAGATAAGTATAAGAGGGTGGAGATTTAGTTTGATACTTTAGTTGGTTGGAGAATGTTTGTCGTGCATTTGAGATAATTTCTTTAGTTTTCTTATGCCTAAAAAAGCGGTTAGTAGTGACAAAAGTGCAAAATAAAGAATTGCATCGGATAGGTAGTGGTAAAAAGTGAAATCTAGCAATTAAAATGATAGCTAGCCTATGCTTTTTTGATGTAAACTAATCTCTTAGGGTAAATGTACCAATAGGAGTTATTGAAAGTTTTAATTAGGGGCTAGCATTAACTTGTAAATTAAATGTGCTATCTGCTATCATTTAGGTATAAATCTCTAATGTATGGAATGACATAGTTTCACATACTTATACAAATTTGAGAGATTTAATATACAGAATATACCGTATAAAAACTGTATATACGCCATAACTAAAAGAGATACTTTATAAGTGATGATAAATACTGGATTTTTAAACAAAATAACTTCCGAATTTACTTCCGATACGCATATATTATCGGAAGTAATTTATTTTTGATAACTTTTTGTCATAGGTGCAGATGAGAATACTCACTATTGGGAAGTTTGAAATTCTGATTTTTAGATTGGGAGTTTAGTGATTTTTATAACCCCCTAAAAAAGAGTTTTTGGAATTTTAGGAAGCCCTAAAAAGAAAAATAGACTTGTTTATGTTTAGTGATTGTGGTGTTGTAACAAATGTACGAGTAATGTACATAAGATTTAAAGTGATGAAGGTTGATTATAAAATAAAAAAGTCCCTAAAGAGGGACTTGATGAGGTGATATACATATTTGGTTTTGGGTGCCTTTTTTGAGTGCTTGCAAGGGACACAAAAAGGGACACGAGGTAGTTATTTTTGAATATTTTTGTTAATGAATGGTAAAAACAAAAACCGCCTTGAAGCTAGATATTTACTATCATCGTGATAATTATTGATGAATGGTTATATATCAAGAAAAAGGGCGGAATGAATGGCGGAGAGGGTGGGATTCGAACCCACGGTACGTTGCCGTATCACTGGTTTTCAAGACCAGCTCCTTAAACCGCTCGGACACCTCTCCATCTTAATTTGTATAAACATAGGCTGTGCTTTCAATGTGTATAATTTTAGCATTGGAATAGGGGCTTGTCAATAATATATGAAGTGTTTAAATTTGACTGAACAACAACAATTAAGTCTTTTTAAAATGTTGAGTGTTAGATTGACAATGTAAGATGTATTTCGTATAATCTGTTTCAAGAATTATATATGCTTATCAAGAGTAGTGGAGGGACTGGCCCAATGAAACTCGGCAACCATATTATAGTTGGTGCTAAATCCTGCAGAGTGTATCTGAAAGATAAGAGGCTAATAGTTTTATAAATCCTTTTGATATCTGATACAGATATAGAAAGGATTTTTTTATGCTTTATATTCCTATAAAAAATATGGGAATAAAGGATTATCCATATCAATTCATATCGAGCCATATTGAGGCTGCGTATGTGTATCACATAATGTGAGAGATTATGTGAACATACACTTTGGGCAACTACGAAAGGATGCAACGTGAGAAATTGTATCTGAGAAAGGCATATATTTAATTCCTATAAATTTTATATGGTATTTTAAGAGTTAAGAGAGGTATTACCATGACGAGTACAAGCGTGCGATGGCACAAAAAGGAAGATAGCTGGGCTATCATTTTAGGATTGGGTTTGATTGTTGTAGCAACCTTATTGTTTTTTGCGAATGGAGCGGCTATATTAAAATTATTTTCGTTTAAAGTTCCTAGTTGGCAAACAGCGGCTAACTTGCCAGAGGTTTTATTGGCAGTGGCACAACCAGCGGTCCTATTGTATGTTTTACTAGGCACCATATTGACTATAGGTGCTAGCTATTTAGGCTTTTCTAGGAGGGCTTACTTTAAAGGATTTACAGTTCTTTATGTATTAGCGCTCATTGTTACTATACTAGCTGGAAATAGCTTAGCTAAAGCAGCACAGATTGAAAGCCCTTTAATGGCGTTGTTTGTAGGTTTACTTATCAGCAATTTAGTTAAGTTGCCTTCATGGTTTACAGAAGCCCTCCGTACAGAATATTATGTAAAAACTGGCATTATTTTAATGGGGGCAACGTTACCGCTTACGATTATATTACAAGCAGGTCCGGCTGCAATTGGGCAGGCTTTAATTGTTTCTGTAGTTACCTTTAGTAGTATTTATTTGGCTGCTACGCGCATTTTTGATTTAGATAAACGATTTGCAGCGTGTCTTGGTGCGGGTGGTTCTATTTGCGGTGTGTCTGGAGCCATTGCCATTGGCGGAGCGTGCCGCGCTCGTCAAGAACATGTATCCGTAGCTATTTCATTGGTTATCGTGTGGGCTGTGATTATGATTTTTGCGTTGCCAGCAGCTTCTTTTGCGTTAGATCTACATCCTGGCATTGCTGGTGCTTGGATTGGTACCTCTGAATTTGCTGATGCGGCAGGGTTTGCTGCAGCACAAGCGATTGGACATGAAGCGGCTATACGAGCCTTTACTCTTATGAAAGTCGTAGGGCGTGATATGTTCGTAGGTGTTTGGGCTTTTATTGTAGCTATCTTATCAGTAACTGTATGGGAACGACAACATGTGAAGGATAGTGAACGCATAGACAAACGCGAAATTTGGAACCGCTTTCCTAAGTTTATTGTAGGCTTCTTTTTGGCATCTATTGTGACGAGTTTAGTGATTGCAAGTTTAGATACTGCACAAGGTGCTGCATATAGCAAAGGTATACTAGGTTTATTAAAAGAATTGCGTGGCTGGTTCTTTGTTTTGACTTTTCTTAGTATTGGTTTAACGACAAGATTTAAGGATCTTACAAGTGTTGGTTATAAACCATTCTTGGCATTTGCTATTGGTGTAGCCATTAATGTGCCATTGGGATACTTTTTATCTACAAGCGTATTCGATCACTTTTGGATTCAGTTATAGTAAATAGGAATGGTATATGAATAAATCACTCGTTAATATAAAAATTGAAATACAAAGTGCATATGATAGCACTAACGAAGTTAATAGAAAACTAAGAGCCTATTTGTTACAACAAGCTTATGCGATTACACATAATAATAATAGTTGGATAGCGACTACTTATAACGGAGAAGGGGAAGAAATTAAACAACAATTGCGAAAACAAGGCTTTTGTGATAAAGATTTTAGAATCCATGTAGAGTACCAACGTAAATGGGGATTTTTATAAAAAGTGCTATAATATAAATAAACCCTGGAAACGCTCATTTATGATATAGAAAATGCTCATTTATGATAGATGGAGCCAGATAGGTAAGTGATTAGATAAACTAAGTAGTTAGAGAAAGGTATTTTGTATGTCTTATATTACAGAAAAATTGAAAAAGGAATTATTAGCAGACTTCCCAACATTTAAAGAAAATACGCGTAAGTTCTATAATAAAGAAATTATGATAAAAGATTATAAAGGAATGTCCGGTCCCTTTGGTAGTTATGCGGAACGCGGAGCTAATACAGGGATGTCCCGATGGCGTTTTCCGGCAGGGCGCATTTCTCATGAACATATTGCCTTTACCGCCGACATGATTCGTAAATATGACTTGAAACATGCCCATTTTACAACTGGTCAAACGATTCAGTTCCATGGTCTTGATGGAGAAACGATTATTAATATTTTTGAGGATTGTCATAATAATGGCATTTATAACCGTGGAGGTGGTGGGGACCATCCGCGTAATGTGGCAGCCTCTCCACTTCGAGGGGTCAATCCTGAAGAATATTGGGATATTTCTCCTTATGTAACGGCGGCAGGCGAATATGTAATGACATTAGTGACAACTATAAAATTGCCACGTAAGTTAAAACCCGCATTTTCTGATGGACATACGAATGAGGCTCATGTGACAATTAAAGATATTGGGTTTAAAGCCTTGCCTAATGGCACATTTGAGGTATATGCTGCTGGAGGGATGGGGCCTAATTCAAGACTCGGTACAAAAATAGCTGAAAATGTGGCACCAGAAAATGTGCTATATTACATCAAAGCGATGGCAATGCTATTTGCAGAAAATGGAGATTTTAAAAATAGAGGGCGTAATCGTACTCGCTATTTACCAGATGCTTTAGGCGGTGAAGAAGCATTTGTAAAATTATTTAACACCTATTTGACACAAGTACAAGAGCAGGAAAATTTGATTATTAACCCGGCAGACTTTACTACAACGATTACTAAAACAGGTAAATGGGATGAAACATTATCAGATCGCCGTTTAGTAAAGCAAAAACAACAGGGGTTATATGCGGTAGCCTATCATCCAATTGGTGGCGACCCAAGTCAAGAAGAGTTCTTAGCTTTATTGGATTACTTGCGTGATGTAGAAGCCTCAGAAATTCGGTTGTCTAATGAAGAATTTGCTTATATCATCAACTTAAACGCAGAAGAGGCACGCCGTGTATTGGAACTTACCCAAAATACAGCTAGAAATGCTTTTGAAAGTTCCGTATCTTGTGTAGGTGCGACAGTATGTCAAGTGGGATTCCAAGATTCTCATGGACTATTAGAAACATTAATTGCAGAGATGCGTAAAAACAATGTAGATACTTCTCGATTACCACGGTTACACATTTCTGGGTGCCCATCTTCTTGTGGAACGCATCAAATTGGATCTATTGGATTCCATGGATCTGTAAAATTGGTGAACAAGGTGCCAACACCAGCTTTTGTGGTGGTATATGGAGGCAATGATTGTTTTGGTGAAGAAAAATTGGGTACAGTAGCCAATACAATCGCACAAGCACGCATTATAGATTTTATGATGGAATTGGTAGAAATATTAAATAAAGAACAGGTAGATTTTAATGCATGGTTGCCAGCAAATGAAGGAGCTTTTGAGGAATTAATAACAAAGTATGCGGAAATTGATGGCTAAGGCGTATTTAATGCGTTATGCATAGTATTTTTCACTGAAGAGGATGTAAAGTCCGTTTTATGTACCGAGAGAGAGCAACTAACATCCAAGATATGAAGGGGAATTTAAAGTAAATTGTTCATTGTCTTATTTTGTAATAATCAAAATGAAATTCATGTAAAAGAGGTAAAGAATTGAAACCCGAAAACCGAAAAACAAAGGCTAGTATAGTAACATTAGCAGTAACAATGTTATTATCTACAAGTGTGTATGCTGCATCAGATGATTTGACATATGTAAAAGTAAATGCAGATGTAAATACGAGTAGGGCGACTACAAATGAACTAAACACAGTTGCTATTGGGCCATCAGCAAATGCAGATGCCAGTGGAAGCATTGCTATTGGGTTGAAATCTAGTACAATAAAGTCTAGTGGTGCAACTAATGCAAATGATGCCATTGCGATTGGTACTTCTTCGAGTGCAAGTAATACAGGAAGTGTTGCTATTGGGAAAAGTACATCTTCTTCCAATGGGGGGGTTGCTATTGCAAATGGATCCAATTCTTCTGGTACTAATGCGGTAGCCATTGGCGTAAAATCAAAATCTTCGGCTGAAAATACGGTGGCTCTAGGCTCGGATACAGTTGCATCAAATGTGAGAGCTGTTGCGGTAGGTGCTCTTAGTCAGGCAACGGGGCATAGTAGTATTGCCATGGGGAATGCGGTGCAGGCATCAAAAGACTTTGCAATGGCGATTGGCAGGTTATCTAATGCAAGTGGAGTCTCATCAGTAGCAATTGGTAATACGGCAGTGGCTAGTAATACAAACACGACTGCGATGGGAATGAAAGCAGAAGCTTCCGGTGAAAAAGCATCAGCTGTAGGTGAAAGTGCTACTGCGTCTGGTAGTTCCTCATCTGCTTTCGGAACAGGCGCTAAGGCAACTGCGAGTGGTACAACTGCATTGGGGAATGGAAATAAGGCAGTGGCCGTTAATGCAACAGCTGTAGGTGTTGAGAATACGTCATCTGGAGAAGCTGCTGTTGCAGTTGGGACGCAGAACAATGTAAGTGGTAACACAAGTGGGGCTATCGGGGTTAAAAATGTAGTAACTAATGCTAATTCATATGTATTAGGTAATAACGTAACAACGACACAAGATAATAGTATTGTATTAGGTAATGAATCTATAGATAGAGCTGCAACTACAGAAAGTAAAGCAACGATAGGAAATCTTACGTATGGAACATTTGTGGGACAAGGTAGTAAAGCTAATGGTGTTGTCAGTGTTGGTGCTGAAGGCAAAGAACGTCAACTTATTAATGTAGCGGCAGGTAAAGTTTCAGCAAACTCTACCGATGCTATTAATGGCAGTCAATTATATGCGGTAGCTAACACATTAAATAATGTAGCGGCGTCTACTGTTTCTGTCTTAGGGGGGAATGCGGAGGTAGCTCCTGACGGAACCATCACTATGTCTAATATTGGTAGTACAGGTAAATCTACTGTTGATGAAGCTATCAAAGCAGCTCGCTCAGAAGTGACACCAGGTGAAAATACGATTGTACAAGAAACAACGGGTTCTGATGGTCAAAAGATTTATACAGTAAATGCTTATAAATCTGAAATCGAACAAGCTGCTGGAAGTGCAATTAAATCAACGGCTTCTCAAGCTGGTTATACAACAACGTATACGTTGGATTTAACAGATGAAACAAAAGCAAATATTCAAAAGGGCATTGATGCTAACACTATGGTAACGACGAAAGGTCTTACTTTTGTAGGTGACCATGGTAATACTGATGAACAATTATTAGGCAGAGCCGTTAATGTAAAGGGCGATGGTAATAATATTACAACAGAAGCTTCAGGCAATACGGTAACTGTGAAAATGAGTGATACACCAACCTTTACGTCTGTAGATTCTGACTCGTATAATGTTGGTGGGACAACATACATTAATTCTAATGGCATTAATGCTAACAATAAAAAAGTTACTAATGTAGCACCAGGTGAAATTTCTGCTATATCTACGGATGCTGTTAATGGAAGTCAGTTATATGAAACGAAGCAAAGCATTACGAATATGGGAAATACATTAAATCGATCCGTATCCCATTTAGATAATAAAATTAATAAGGTAGGTGCTGGTGCAGCTGCACTAGCAGGCTTACATCCTTTGGATTTCAATCCTGATGACAAATGGAACTTTGCTGTTGGATATGGTAATTATAAGAATGCAAATGCCATGGCCATTGGGGCTTTTTATCGCCCAAATGAAGATACAATGTTTAGTGTAGGTAGTTCTATGGGCAACGGCGAAAACATGGTGAATGCGGGTATCAGCTTTAAATTAGGGCAAAGCAATGGAGTGTCTAATTCAAGAGTAGCGATGGCGCATGAAATTGTTGAACTAAAAGAAACCGTTAACAAATTACTAGTTAAAAACAATGAAATGCAAAATCGTATTTCTAGTTTAGAAAATCAAAAAACAGTTGCAACTAATAGCAACTTCTCTGATATTTCCCCTGATCATTGGGCATATCAATATGTTATGAAGTTAGCTGAGCAAGGCGTGCTTGAAGGATATCCTGATGGAACATTCAGAGGTAACCAGCCAATGACCCGTTATGAACTTGCTGCTATGTTATGCCGCGCTATAGAAAACGGTGTATTTATAGATGCTAATATGGGTAAGGCTTTGAAAGAGTTTGAACCTGAAGTTCAAGTTATTTCTGCAAACCGTATCCGTGTAGATCGTGTTTCTGGTAAGGATAACGATCGACATAAAGTAGAACGTGTTCGTATAAATAATGAAAATAATAAAGCTGAAAAACTTTATAAAGATGTGTATGGTAGCACTATTGAAGCACCAGCAAAATAAAAAGTTTTGGTGTCAAGTAATATTGTTCTAAAAGGTATGCCTAGGTTGGTATAACCTATTTACCACAGTGCTTTTAGGGAGGTGATAGGGCGTGATTTATTTAATTCGACATGGGGAAAGCCAAGCAAATGCGGGTGAGGCAACTTCCCATATGGAACTTATTCGTTTAACGCAGAAGGGATTGGATCAGGCCAAGACGCTACCACTACAGTTGCCAGAACATATAGATCACATTATTTATTCATCCTATTTGCGCACGTATCAGACTGCGTTACCTACCATCATCGCCCATCCAGAGGCTGCTGTGTATGAATGGCCAGAAATTAGAGAATTTAGTTATTTAAATCCTGATAAATGTAAAAATACGACTGCTGCCGAACGTAGACCTATGGCAGATGCCTATTGGGCAACACTAGATGTTAATCTCCAATTGCATCCTCGTGTAGAATCGTTTTCTCAGTTTATTGCTCGTGTACGTGGAGTATGGAAAGGATTACAAGACCGTTTTGGTCATACGGATGAAACGGTGGCCTTATTTACCCATGGTTTGTTTATTATTGGATTATTTCATGTTATTCATACACCTGAAGCTTCCGATGCGTATATCATGGAACACTTTTTTGATAATAGATCTATCAAAAATGGCGAAGTGTTTGAACTTAATCTTGCAGCCTATAAGCAATCTGATGACATTATAAGTGATGATGTGGTATATGTTGATGATTGGGTAGACGTGTGAAAGTTAGAGGTGCAATTTGGGTAGTCATACAATCAATATGCTATTTCTCGGTGATAGTTTGACCTACGGCTATGATGTGCCTTATGGGCGCGGATGGGTAGAACTTTCCATGAAAACTCTGAAAGAAACCTATCCTATTACCTATACGAATGCTGGTATCAATGGGGATACCCTACAAGGTATGATATATCGATTAGAACACTATGTAGAGGCGAATTCCAACTATGATTACATTTGGATTATGGGCGGATCGAATGACTTATTGATGGGCCGTACGGGCATAGCGTGCTACGAAAAACTATTAAAACTTGTGGCTATAGCGAAGAGAACAAGTGCCACTGTTATTGTAGGGATTCCGATGGAGAGCATTTTGGACTATGGCGATTTCAATAGGGAAGTAGCTACGTACCGTAATTATATTGTTGATGGAGCTCAATCATCTGATGTGAAGCAGTCCTATCAAATTATTGACTTTTATGCGATAATACATGATTTGTTAGCACAACAGCAATTAGTGTTTGCAGGCGATGTACATCCTAATGAAGCAGGATATAAGGCGATGAGTGACGTTTTTACTAGCACAATGCATAGAGTTTTTGAAAAAAGGAATGTTTAATGAAATTTAATTTCACTGAGAAAGCTTGCATAAAATTGAATTTCGGTGTAGAATTGTATTAATTAGTGAGGTCTTGAGTTTATTGAAGAGACTCAAGGGGAGATTTAGTTTTTGAAAGGATTGGAAAAATGAATAAAAAATTTTTAGCAGTATTAGCAGCTTCCGCTGTTTTAGGTGTAGCAGCAGCTTCTGCAACTCCACAGACAACATTTGAAAAAGGTCAATGGCAATTAGATTTAGGTGCTCAGAACGTTAAAGGTGCAGCTGCTATTGTAGATTCTCCAGAAGTTAGATTTGGCACAGATTCTAAATGGAATTTTAATGGTGGTTTAACTTATGGTTTGAGTGATAAAACAGCATTACAGTATCGTTACCATGGTCTCAATACTGGCAATGATGATCAAATTGGTGATGCTCATTTTGATGGCAAAGAACATGAAATTAATTTAGTACAGTCTCTTAATAAAAACTTTGCAGTTTTTGCTGGTTGGAATCGTATCAGTGCTGACCTAGTGGGTGTTTCTGGTGGCGTAAATTATGAAGCTAACGCTGTTAATAGCAATGTAGCACAATTAGGTGTAATCGCTAAAACTAACCTTGGCTCTAAAGTTGAAGCTTATGCATTAGGTGCGTTGGGTACAAAACACACATCTATTTGGGAAGCTGGTCTTGGTTACAAAGCAACTAAAGATTTAGACCTTAACGTTGGTTATCGCTATGTAAATACACAGCTTAATAAGGATGAACTTCAAGTTGATGAAGGATCTGCAACTTTCAAAGGTTTAACATTAGGCCTTTCTTACCGTTTCGGTGGCAGCAAAGCTGAACCAATGGCTCCAGTCGTTGAACCTGTAGCAGAAGTTGTGACTCCTGCATCTCCAGCTCCAGTGGTAGAAGCTCCTAAAGCTGATTACTACTTGAACTCTATTTACTTCGATGTTGATCAGTCTAACATTAAATCTTCCGAAGTAGCAAAAGCAGATCAGTTTGTAGCAGTAGCAAAAGCTAACCCTACTCATATCTTCAAAATTTCTGGTAACACAGATAGCGATGCTTCTAGCGAATACAACATGGCATTATCCCAACGCCGTGTAGCTACTGTTGCTCAGTACGCAATTGACCGTGGGGTATCTCCAGATCAGTTACGTGCGATGTACAATGGTGAAAACAAACCTGCTGCTGACAACAATACTGCAGCTGGTAAAGCTGAAAACCGTCGTGTTGACCTTTGGGAAAACAAATAATCGTTGATGCTTATGCACAAGGATTACTAAATAAAATTTTATAGCGTTTTATATGTTGGATTTTGCCCAGTATATGATTTCTAGCCTTACTTTATTAGCATAAAGGATTTGAGTTCATATACTGGGTTTTTTATGATATACGCAAGAGGGGGATGGATCATTAGTTGAAAAGCTGTCACTTATTTTGTTGCATAATTTAATTCATATTAGTATAATAGGAATATAAGTTAAGAAAAGGAGAACATATGAAACTTATAGATATAATTGAAAAACGGAGAAGTTATTATCAGATTGACAAGAATTTGCCTGTTGGTGAAGATGAAATTATAAAACTAGTCCAGAAAGCGACAGAGTTTACACCTGATTCTTTCAATATGAAGAGTAGCCGTGTTATAGTGGCACTTGGCGCGAAACATGATGAACTGTGGGATGCGATTTATGATGCTTTTGAAGGAAAGGTGCCGCGCGAGAAAATTGATAGCTTTAAGGCGGGCGCAGGTACGGTTTTATACTTCATTGATGAACCTACTGTAGCAAGTTTACAAGAAAAATTCCCTGTATATGCCGCTAATTTTCCACATTGGGCGACACAGGCAGTAGGTATGTTAGAATTTAATGTATGGACAGGGTTACGCGAATTAAACATTGGCGCAACGATTCAGCATTACAACCCTGTAATCAACGATGGAGTTCATGAATTATTTGATCTTCCTGAAACCTGGGTTTTGGATGCCCAAATGCCATTTGGTGGTATTGTAGCCGAACCAGATGCACGTATACCGGAAGATATCGATGTTCGTGTTAAAATTATCCGTTAAAATAAAGGCAGTCTAGAGACCGATATATCTCCTTTGCTGGGCAAACCAGTAAAGGGGAATATATCAGAAATTCTAGGCTGCTTTTCTTTTTGGTTAATAGTAGAGCCATTGTCTTTTTCATATTCTTCCATTAGACAGTCAGATACGTCAATTTGTAGCCAGTCGGAGACGTTAATTTGGAAAAGTAGACTGCCTTTGTATGCAATATATGCAATCTATGGTGCAAATTCTTGCATAGCATACTATTATTGCAAATGATACTAAAAACAGTAGAAATATTTATTGCATATCGATAATTTTTGATATAATAGACGAGTAATGAAACGACTGTAAAAGTTGTCAGTTTTGTATTGTTAAATGAAGGAAGTTATTTATGACTGTATTTTTATCATTATTACCTATTTTATGGCTTATTGTAGCCTTGGCCGTTTTAAAAGTGCCGGCTTGGAAAGCGTGCGGTATTGCAGCTATTGGCTCATTTATCATTTCTGTGGCACCACCATTTTCACAACTACCTGCTATTATGTTATCCGGTGCCTTAGAAGGCGTTGCCTTAGCGATTTGGCCAATTTTGTTAGTTATTACCGCTGCTATTTTTACGTATAATATTGTGGTTCATACAAAGGCAATGGACACGATTAAAACCTTGCTGGCTTCTGTTACAAATGATAAGCGTATATTGGCTTTGCTTTTAGTATGGGGATTTGGCGCTTTTATGGAAGGGATGGCTGGCTTTGGCACGGCCGTAGCAATTCCGGCGGCTATGATGGTAGCGCTTGGTTTCAATCCGCTAAAATCTGTCTTGGCTTGTTTGGTTGCCAACTCTGTGCCAACTACATATGGTTCTATCGGTATTCCAACGACAACATTGGCGGCATTAACAAATTTAGATCCTATCCACTTAGGTACATTTATTTCCTTACAGCTTTTCTTATTAAATACAATTGCCCCATTCTTTGTAGTGGGAATTATTGGTGGCGGCTTAAAAGCCATCCGCGGTGTATTTTGGGTTACTTTATTTTCTGGTCTTGCATTAGCTATACCTGAACTTCTTATTAATATGATGGTAGGGCCAGAACTTTCTGTTATGATTTCTTCTATCGTTATCATGAGTGTTATCATTCTTGGAGCTAAGTTATTACCTCCTAATGATCCAGAATACATGGTAGACTCTACAGTTGAAACAGTGTCTGCAAGTAAAGCATTGGTAGCGGCCATGCCGTTCTTATTGATTGTGGTATTTTTGCTATTAACATCTAAATTAGTGCCAGCTATCAATGGTCCATTAGCTAGTATTAAAACAGCAGTACCAATTTATCAAGGCGCAGGGGCAAAACCATATACCTTTTTCTGGATTGCAACACCTGGTATCATGATTTTCTTGGCGGCTTTCCTAGGTGGATGTATTCAACAATCTAGTGTTAGTGAAATGGGCAATGTGTTTGTTAAAACTGTCAAGAATTTGAAATTCACCTATTTAACTATCATTTCTGTAGTTATGACCGCTAAACTAATGACGTATGCGGGTATGACAGCGGAGATTGCAAAAGCGCTTGTAGCCGGGACAGGTTCTTTCTATCCAGCATTTGCACCTGTTATTGGAGCACTAGGGGCCTTTATGACTGGATCTGGGACGAATGCTAATGTTCTTTTTGGACCATTACAATTAGCGGCGGCACAAAACCTGTCTCCTAATTCTAGCAATTTACAGTTGTGGTTAGTGGCAATTAACTCTGGTGCGGCAGGCATTGGCAAAATGTTTTCTCCGCAAAGTTTGGCAATTGCAGTAGGTGCCGTAATTCCAGCACTTGAAAGTTACATTGAAGAAAATAATATTGGTAAAGAAGAAGCGGATGAATTAAAGTCCCATGTGCAAGCTAGCATTCTGATGAATGCGGTATTTAAATACTTTGCTTTCTTTATTATTGCTGATGGATTGATATCCTATTTTGGGTATTCTTTGATGGGTTCTATCATTAAAGTGCTATTTTAAGCGTTAAGAAAACAAAATTTATTAGTTTAGATATTAAAATAAAACAACCGACATGAAATCGTAGAAGACTTTTGTAAAAAAGCCTAGTTTCTAGATTTTTGTCGGTTGTTTTGTTATTTTATTAGGGTTTATAGGTGATTTTAGATTCCCACAAAGCTAACAAGCCATAGAGAACAAATCCAAGCATCGATAAGAGTAAAATGCTTGCGTACATTTGTGCATAGTTTCTTGCTTCCATGGTGTTGAGTATCATATAGCCAAGACCATCGATAGCAACAAAAGTTTCGCTGAAGAATAGAACGGCGATGGCTGTGCCAAGAGAGATACGAAGCCCTGTAACGATGGCGGGTAATACATACGGTAAGTATAGGTGTTGAAATATATACCAATTATTATTCGTTAAGGTCTGCATAGTATGAACCCATTCTTTTGGAATTTTCAATATTTCATCGCGGACGATGACCAGAATTTGGAAGCAGATGATAAGGGTAATGAGCAAAATTTTTGGCGCATTCCCAAGTCCAAAGAGGACGATTAATATGGGCAAAAAAACGATTTTTGGTAGGGGATAAAAGAAGGAAATATAGGGGCTAAGCCAACGATTCCAATTCTTATAACGCCCACAAAGGTAGCCGAGGGGCAATCCGAAGAGGACAGATAGTAATAAACTCATGCAGATACGAAAGGCGCTGATAGCTATATGCTCTGTTAATTCATAGGTCATGGCTAAAGATGCAAAAGCCTTAAACGTTAGCAGTGGCGTAGGCAAGAACGGTTTGTCTAATACCATGGCGGCTATTTGCCATAATAGGGCAATTCCGACAATGCCTAAGAGGAACACCATACTCTCTGAAAATAAATGAGTTGTGGACTGGCGTAACACTTTGGTGGCATCAGAAGACGGAGCGTTTACGTTTGGTTTAGAGGTATCAGTCATGACTTTCACCTCCTAAATTTTGTATTATTTGGCCTTTTAAAGCGCTATGTAGTTCGCGATGTAATTTCGTATAGGAAACCATATTTTCATCGCTTAAATCGTCATAATGTTTACCAAAGAATGGGTTTTTATAGATGGAGATACTTTGATTTTCCTGTTTTCCTGAGAGTAAAAGAATCTTCTCGCCCAGATATAGAGCTTCTTGCAAGGAATGGGTAATGAGTACATAGCCTGTTTGGTAGGTAGCACTCATATGATGAATGAGGTCTTGCATTTGTTCACGCGTAATTTCATCGAGGGCAGAGAAGGGTTCGTCTAGGAGTATCATTTCAGGGTTTGTGATAAGGGCTCGTCCTAAGGCCACGCGTTGTTGTTGACCACCAGAGAGTTGATGTGGCATTTTATCTTCTTGTCCAGAGAGTCCTAACTGTTTCAATAGGAGGTTGCTTTGCAGGGCACGTGCAGATTGTGTATGAGATAGGCTGTTTTCCCTTTTAGATTTTAGTTTTAGTGGCAACTCTATATTTTCCCGCACTGTTTTCCAAGGGAATAAACTGTGTATTTGTAAGAGGACACTAATGTTATCTATCGGTGCTTTTATTGGTTTTCCCTTGTAGGCGAGGACACCGCTAGAGGGGGTTATAAGTCCTGCTAGTAAATGCAGTAAGGTGCTTTTTCCAGAACCGGAAGGTCCAATGCATGCCACGTGATCTGTTGGAGATAGTGTAAGGTTTATATTATTTAAAATGCGAGTAGTCTCATATTGAAAAGAGACGTTTTGAAGTGTGTACATAGAAATTCCTTTAATTACTGTGGTAGTACCATTTCATTGTAGTTATATGGTGTGGTTAATAAATGATGTTGTACTAACCAATTTTCAATATGACTTACAGATTCTTCTGATGGGACAGCTTTTTCAGTGAACGTTGGTATCGGATATGTCGCGTGCAAATTTTCAGGCAAGCGTGCTACTTTAATAAGTAGTGGTCGATAGTTTTCTGGATTTGTATTAATGGCTTGTATAGCTTTATTATAGGCGGTTAAGAAAGCTTCTTTATCTGACTCGTTAGCGGTCAGCCATTTTTGACTAGCTATAATTACAGATTGTGAGTAGTTTTTTTCAAGTTTGGTATCATCAATAACAACTTGTGCACCGCGATTAATAGCAATTGTTGCTAATGGATCTGGCAGTATAGCCGCATCAATATCTGTGCCTGTTAATAATGTTTCCATGCGAAGTAATAGGTTAGGCATGTTGATATAGGTTACCTCTTGTTTAGAGAGCTGTGCTTGGGACAAATACGAATCTGCTAAATATTCCATCATGGTATTTCTGGAAATAGCAATACGTTTACCTTTAAGGTCGGCAGGTGTTTTTATATGACTATGGGGCGCGCTGACAATGACAAAACGCCCTTCGGACTGCTTAGCACCTAACGCGATGGCAATAGTGCGCACATCGGTACCTTCCTTTTTGAGCAAGCTTTCTACGATCATGTCGTTCATCGCAATTTGAATGCTGTTAGCGCTAAGGGCTTGTGACTCTTCACTGCTACTTTTGAAAGGTTGAATCGTTACATTTAGACCAGCTTCTTTAAAGTAACCTTCTTTTTCTGCCACATATAATGGTAACGCATCTGCAATTTGGAGTGTGCCAACAGTGATAGGTGCACCACTTGTTTTAGCAGAAGGAGAATTTAACTCATTGCTACAAGCTACAGTGAAGAGCAAGGCAATCCCTAAGGTGATGATAAGGGCTAAGCGGGTCATTTTCTTTTTGAATAATTGCATACTATTAGTTTGGCGAATACAGTGTATAGCCAATGTCCTTTCTGTATTATTATATAGAAATAAGATGGCTGATAGACATCTTTGTATAGTTAGTTACTTTATTATTTTACCTTATTTCACTAAATTTCGTTAGTGACAGTTTGAAAATTTTCTATTTAGTTTGACAAAATTTATGTATAGTGTTAAAGTTAGTTATGTCAATGTAGGTAACCAATACAAATCAATTGCTTAAGGTGCTTGTGTTGAGAATATGAGATAGACTATGAGAAGAAAAGTATCTATAATCTCGCGTTTGCAGAGAGCCCGTATGGTGAGAGAGGGTAACAAGAATTATAGAGAAGTGCATCTTTGAGTCGTGAAGGTGAGTCGTTTGCGAGGTAGCTTTCAACGGGTGTCGCCCGTTATAGCGAATCGATATCTTCTAGAAATTGAGACTTTTTAGAACGTATCGTTAGAGATGTATGCCATTTTATTGGCATATAAACAAGGTGGAACCGCGATAATATTGCCCTTGCCCATTAGTGGCAGGGGTATTTTTTATACCCAAAATGCTAACCTAAAACGCGGCTATAGCTCCATTATATCTCATTAGCATGTACAGATTGTACAGTATAATTAGGAATGCCCTGTATGAGAAACAGTGGCTAGTGTATGCGACTAGGAAAGAGTCGAGTGAGGAGAGACACATGAAAACAACAAATGACACATTGCAATTATTGGGTGAAACCCCATTATACCAGATTGGACAATCTAATGTGTATGTAAAACTGGAAAAGTACAATGTAGGTGGTAGTGTAAAGGATCGTACCGTATACGGCATGCTTAAAGCCGCACAGGAAAATGGACAGATTAACAAAGACTCTATCCTTGTGGAAGCTACTAGCGGTAATACAGGTATTGCACTAGCTATGCTTGGTGCAGTTTATGGATTGCAAGTAGTTATTATCATGCCAGAAAGTATGAGTAAAGAACGCCGCGAATTGATAAAAGCTTATGGCGCACAGCTTATACTAACACCAAAAGAAACAGGGATGAAAGGTGCATTGGCGAAGGCAGAGGAAATTCTTGCAAAATATCCGAATGCACTTACTCTTGGTCAGTTTGTGAATGTAGCAAATCCAGAAATTCATTTCCAGACGACAGCAGAAGAAATTTTTGCACAGTTGCCTGACGTTGATGTTTTCGTAGCAGGTGTAGGTACAGGTGGTACATTTACAGGTGTGGTTCGCAATTTAAAAGCAAAGAAAGCAAGCGTTAAAGCCATTGCTGTAGAACCTGCGGCATCGCCTGTTATTTCTAAAGGGACGGCTGGAGTGCATAAGATTCAAGGGATTGGCGCAGGCTTTGTGCCACAGAATTATGATGGCACTTTAGCTGATGAAGTTATTACGGTAACAGATGATGATGCGATTGCGCAGGTACAGACATTTATGCGTGAAAGTGGCATTAGTATAGGTATTTCTTCTGGTGCAGCTATTTGGGCAGCCAAAGAAGTGTCAGCTAAATATCCAGATAAAAAAATTGTTGTTATTGCTCCTGATGGAGTTGAAAAATATTTATCTATGTTAGAATTTGATGAAGTAAGCTATGTAGAAGCATAAGATAAATCTAGAGTAGATTGCTTTGGTTGAGCTGTGTCCAGATTAGGTTGGTATTCTAACCTTAAGCGTATTTATTTTCATTGGAGTTGAAATGGGATTTTTAGAACGCCTTCGTTATAATGTGAAACGTGTTAAAACAGTAGATCCGGCAGCTACCTCTACGGCGATGGTACTGCTGACATATCCGCATATTCGTGCCTTATGTTGGCATTATTTAGCCCATAAGCTCTATGTGAAAGGTTATGATTTGTTGGCACGATGGGTAGCTTATCAAGGTCGTAAATCAGGTATTGAAATACATCCAGGCGCTATTATTGGTAAAGGATTATTTATTGACCATGGTACAGGAGTTGTGATTGGTGAGACGGCCATTATTGGCGATAATGTAACACTGTTTCATGGAGTGACACTAGGCGGTATGTCTACCAATCGAGTGAAAAGGCATCCTACCTTAGAGGATAATGTGCTCGTGGGGGCGGGGACAAAAATTTTAGGCGATGTCATCGTGGGTGAGAATACTAAGATTGGGTGTAATCTCGTGTTAAAAAAAGATATCCCAGCAAATGCTATTATATTTGAGATAAGTCCACATGAAATCCACATTCGCAGAGAAGGCAAACTCGAGAAAGAGGAGATAGTGGAATATAATCAATTTTATGTGCGGAATAGTTATAAGAAATAAAATAGAGTTCTACATAGTATAATAAATATGGTTGAAAAGCGTTAAACTTTCAAATTGACAGTGATTATTTCTTATGCTACTATATTAGAGTACCGGATGGAGGATTACTCAAGAGGCTGAAGAGGACGGTTTGCTAAATCGTTAGGGCGGGTTACCGTCGCTAGGGTTCGAATCCCTAATCCTCCGCCATACTTTACAATTAAACTAGATATTATAATAGCAAAGCCCAACGTCAGGCTTTGCTATTTTTTATACATGTGAGGTGGGTATGAAGAAATCTATCGCATTAATTCAAATGAAAGTTGCCTTTGCTAATCCTGATGAAAATTATAAACGTATAGAAGGCCTTATAGCAACGGCTATAGAACAACAACCAGATATTATTGTATTGCCAGAGACTTGGAATACAGGATTTTTCCCAAAGAAACAGCTGCGTGAATTAGCAGACCGCAATGGGGAACGCACGATTGCTATCATGTCAGACCTAGCAAAGCAATATAGTGTTAACATTGTGGCGGGGTCTATTAGTGATTTACGTGGCGATAAGGTATATAATACGACGTATATCTTTAATCGTGAGGGCATGGTTGTTACACACTATGATAAAGTGCATGGATTTACACCTTCCGGGGAACACCAATTTTATGAAGGCGGTAGGGGTATTCACACATTCCAATTAGATGGTATTTCCTGTGCCAGTGCTATTTGTTATGATTTGCGTTTCCCAGAATTGTTTCGCAAGGTGACGACACAAGGGGTGGACTTATTTTTCTTGCCAGCTCAATGGCCGATGGTGCGCCTTTCTCATTGGGAATGCTTAAACAAAGCCCGTGCTATTGAAAACCAGATGTATCTTTGTGCTGTAAATAGTGCCGGAGAAGCAGGCAATACTACGTTAGCGGGGAATTCACTACTTATTGATCCTTGGGGTGAAGAACTTGTACATCTAGGCGCAGAAGAGGCGATTCAAGTAGGCCATATTGATTTAGATAATATGGCAGATATTAGGGAATCTATTAATGTATTTAGAGATCGCCGTCCAGAATTATATTAGTAGTGCATAAGTGTTTAGGCTATGTAAGGGATTCAGTATATGGCGGTTTTTTATTTAAATAGTTCAAATAGAAAATAGAAAACGGAAAGAAGAGTGCAGATGTTTGTATTTACAGGAATTGGTACAGTTATAAATGTAGTAGCCATCGTAATAGGGGGCTTAATTGGTCTTGTGGCACGCAGAGGAATTAAAGAACGGTATAAAGAAACTATATTAGCTGCCATTGCCACTTGTGTTATGTTTATTGGATTTGCTGGAGCTTTGAAAGAGATGATTGTTATAGAAGGCAATCATATTGCTATGCAAGGTACACTTATGTTAATTGGTAGCTTTGTTATTGGTACTCTTATTGGCGAAATCTTAGACTTTGATGGAGCGCTAGAACGCTTTGGGGAATGGCTTAAAATAAAGACAAAAAATGAAGGTGATAGTCGCTTCATTGATGGTTTTCTTATTGCTTCCTTCACCGTTTGTATTGGCGCTATGGCTATTGTAGGGGCTATTCAAGATGCGTTAACGCATGATTATTCTACTCTAGCGGCAAAATCTGTTTTAGACTTTATATTTGTTATGATTATGACCGCATCATTAGGCAAAGGCTGTATTTATTCAGCTATTCCCGTAGGTATACTACAGGGGGCTGTTACTTTACTAGCTGGTGTCATTGCTCCTTTTTTAACAACTGTAGCCATTTCTAATATTTCATTTACTGGTTCACTTATGATCTTTCTCGTAGGTGTAAATATTATGTTTGATAAACGAATTCGCATTGCGAATATGTTGCCGACACTTGTGGTGGCTGCCTTATGGGCAAGTTTTGTGAACTAAAACTAGGAAACTGTAATTAACAATAAAAAAGCCATCCGAAGATGGCTGTGGATGATATGTTAGTTTTTATTAGGTACATAAACCTGTAAAAATCCTGGTAATACTTCTAATTCCACCGGGAGGTTTGGACCTTTATCGCCGTCCATATTAGTGGATAACGTAATATTTTCATCGAGTAACTCGATTTTTGCTTTTTTTACAGTTAATACGGTCACATATTTTGAGGTGTAAATAGAGCCACTTAATATGAGCGGTACAATACGTAGCACATCAAGTATGAAATATTCTTTAAAAATTAAAATACGCATATAGCCATCATCGACAGTTGCGCTAGGTACAAATTTTTCAAAACTAGAGACTACATTTGTTAAGAGGGCAAGCACTAGAGGGGATCGCACAATATATTCTTGATTTTCCGTAGTAATACGGTACGAGTAGTCCTTTGTGGTGAGCAATGCTTGGCTGCCGCGCATAAAGTAGGCTAACGGTCCTAGCATCGCTTTTTCACGAGGTGTTACTTCTTCAACGACACGTGGAATGACACCAGCGGCAATATTATTGCAGAAATAGCGATCACCGCAGCGACCAATATCCATAGGTTGGATTTTGCAATTTCTTAATGCGCGAATGGCTTCTAAGGGACGGAGTGGAATTTTTAGTGCTCTCGCCATATCATTTACGGTGCCAACAGGAACAAAACCAAAGCGGACTTGTCCGCCAGCGCGGGCGATGCCATTGACGGTTTCGTTAACAGTGCCGTCTCCGCCCATGCAGAAAACTGCATCGTAGCCAGCTCTTGTAGCTTCTTCTGCAAAGGTAGAAGCATCATGATCTTGACGAGTGAACTTGACTTCAATGTGTTCAAACATGGCACTTAATTGATATTGTAATTCCATGACGTAGCGCCGTGCACGGCCACCACCTGAAATTGGATTTATAATAACGAGACAACGACTCATAATATACTCCCCAAACAATAGTATCTATACGGATTTAGAATTTTTTAGTATATCGCGAATATTAAAGATGAAATTTTATAGTTGTCGTGATTGTTTTAAACTTTCATAAGTATATAAGAGATTTGGTGCATCTTTTGAACAGTATTCATAATCAGGGGCTGATTCTTTTGCTTTATCTACAGCCGCCTTTAAATCATAATACATGTTCCATTTTGCGTCCACTTGTTCTTTTCCTGTAAGACGTAATAGATAGGCAGGGTGATAAGTGGGCATAACGGGAATGCCATTCCAGTCTATCCAATGTCCACGCATTCTAGTAATAGCCCCTTCGTCGTTGTTGAAATAGTGTAAAGCTACTTTGCCTAAAGTGATGATGACTTTGGGCTGCACGACTTCTATTTCTTTTAATAAATGTTTATCCGCACAAAAACGACCTTCACTATCAAGTGGTGTGCGATTAGAGCGAGGTCGACATTTAACGATATTGGTTACATAAATGCGATCCCGCGTTAACTTGACGGACCAAAGGGCCTTATCTAGCAATTGGCCAGAAGGACCAATAAGGGGTACACCATAAATATCTTCCACACCACCAGGGCCTTCGCCTACGATGAGGATAGGGGAATCAATAGGCCCTGAGTAACGAGTGGGTCCCCGATTACCCTCTTCACGTAAAGAGCATGCATTACAGGCGGTTAATTCTTTTATCCAGTTTTGCATAGTCTTGGAGTTTTGCATGGTACACCTTTATGTTTTTCTGACCAAAAATTAATTTATTATGATATAATAAAATCCGTAATCTAGGCTAAGAAAGAAATCGATTAGAAGAATGATAAATCTATTTATATTCTACTAGATATTATACATTATTCGCGTTAATATAGTATATAGAAATCATTTAAATCCAAGGAGTATATTATGGCAAAAGTTGAAGACTATCGTTTAAATGCAATTGATTCAATTGGTCGATTACCATTAAGTGAACAAGTATATATTACATTAAAACAGGCCATCCTTACAGGTGCTTTGTTACCACAGGTTAAACTCAATGAAGTGAAGATTGCAGAGCAATTAAATGTGAGTGCTACCCCTGTACGCGAAGCCTTTAGAAAACTTGCCAAGGATAACCTTGTAGTTATTAAACCTTGGAAAGGTGTTACGGTAAAAGGTTATACCCCTGAAGAAATTATTGCCATGTACCAATGTCGTGAAGTGATGGAAGGGTTAGCAGCGCGCCTTTGTGCGCTTGTGGCTACGGATGAACAACAGGCTGAATTAGCTGCTATTTGTAAAGACGGTTGTGACGCTAATAATCCAGAGGAACGGGTCCAGATTAATAGTCGTTTTCATACGACGATTGCATTGTTCTCTGGAAATGAACGCATCATGGATTATTTATCTGACTTTAGAGAAATGGTGAACCGTGATATGTATATTAGTACAATGGACTTACAACGTACCGATGAATGTAATAAGGAACATCAACATATTATGGATGCCATTATTGCTCGGGATGGGGATGTAGCTGAAAAATACATGAGAGAGCATATTAGAAATGCCTTTGTATTTAAAAAAGCGCATCAAGATTTAAAAAATAAACAGAATTTAAAAAATTAAAACTGGGATTCTAAAAAAAAGAGTGAAAATGGATAGCTTAAATTATTTTCAAGGTGTTTACATTTATTTTTATCTTTGTTATAATGCATAAAGGATAAAGGTTAAACCTATTATCTCGGGGCACCCCCCAAAGCCCCTAAACATTTGAATGTAATTCAAATGTTCTCTCTCTCTTTTTTCTCAAACACAAAAGCCCTGGCGATGTCCGGGGCTTTTGTGTTTATATTCGTGTTTTTTAGTTATTTATGTGAATATAGAAAGACATAATTGTCTATTTGTGAAAGACAGTAGCGCCTAGTATCCATTAGTTAGATTTTATCTTTAGATTTGTGGCATGTTCTTCGTCTTCTTCTTTTAATGCCAATGTATATGCACGCTGTCGTTCTCTAATGGCACATTGCATATTATAGAATTCTAGTTCTTTTATATCTGCACTTGTAACACGTAATAGTTGATCTTTTTCTATGTCTAGACAGGCGGAAATACTAAGCAGTATCTCGAGAGATACACCAGGTATATTTTTACCACATTCTAGTTTACTAAGATAACTACAACTGATGTCTGCTTTTTTAGCGAGCACCTTTTGTGTATACCCTTTTTCTCGTCTTAATTTAGCAATTTTACGACCTAAACAAAGCAATTCTTTATCTCGTTTCATAGTCATGAGAAACCTCCTTAATGTTATCGTAATACTATCACTGGCATTATGATAATAGCAAAAGGGAAAGGTGACAACTTTCGAGTATGGCAGTAGTCGAGATTTTTTATATAAATTTTGATGTAAATTTTGATGCAATATAGTATATTAAATACATAATATAAATCATGTAGGAGTTTCTTATGGAAAACATAGTAGCCGTTGCTATCGGTGGTGCTATAGGTGCTGTTAGCCGGTGGCTTTTGACAATAGTGATACAGCATAAGGTGGAGGGGGCTTTCCCCTATGGAACGATGCTTGTTAATTTAATAGGATCTCTTTTAATAGGTCTATGCATGAGTTATTTTCTGCAGAAAACCGAGTTGCCTCTATGGGTAAAATTATTTGTAGTAACAGGAGGATTAGGTGGACTTACTACCTTTTCGACTTTTACGGCTGAATGGTTAGCACTTCTAGAATCTGGTAGTTATGGAGGCGCTCTTTTTTATGGTGGGGTACAGTTGCTAGGTGGATTGCTCCTGTGTTCTCTTGGTTTTTGGCTAGGAAGAGTAATCGGTAGCTAATTGAATTCAACAAAATCTAATCAAATTTTAATTTTAACTTTTATCGCAGTTGGTTTTATCAATTAATGTGGACTGTATAGATTGTCGTGCAACATATGTGTTTAGAAAGGATTTTGCCATGAAACGTATTCATGTTAATGAGGCAGAAGGACAAACTCTCTGCCATGATATTGCTCGTATTGTTATTGGTCAGGTAAAAGATACACCGTTTAGACGTGGTCATGTAGTAAAGAAAGAAGATATTCCGTTACTATTGTCTCTAGGAAAAGAGCATATTTTTGTTATGGAAGAAGCGGACTTTCAAAAAGTTCATGAAGAAGATGTGGCACGGGAACTTTACAAATATTGTGCTAATGACCATATCTATGCTAGTGACGTACGAGAAGGGAAAATTGAAGCATTTTCTGATGTGGCCGGCCTTTTGAAAATTGATGTGGAACGTTTACACGCCATTAATAGTATTGGAGAATTGACCATTGTTACAAAGTTCAATCATACAGCGATTGAAAAAGATGGAAAAATTGCGGGTATGCGCTGTATTCCGTTGCTACTCGAAAAAGAGCAGTTAGTAGAGGCCGAGAATATTTGGAATCATAAACCGATTATGGAGATTAAACCCTTTGTGGTGACTAAAGTAGGTATCGTAACAACGGGGTCGGAAGTGTTTACTGGACGTATTAAAGATGCCTTTACGCCTATCATCGAGGAACGTATTAAACCGTTTAATATGCAAGTGATTGCGCATGAAACGGTTACAGACAATACGGAGGATATTGTGGCGGCTATTGAAAAAGTAAAAGTTGCTGGGGCAGAACTTATTTTTTGCACGGGCGGCATGAGTGTAGATCCAGACGATTTGACACCAGGCGCTATTTCTCGTTGTGCAGATCGCGTAGTTACGTATGGACTTCCCGTATTACCAGGATCCATGGTTTGTATCGCTTATATGGCAGATGGGACTCCTCTTATGGGCGTTCCAGGTGGCGTATTGTTTAGTCAACCGACGGCCTTTGATGTTTTATTGCCTAGATTGGCAGCCTTAGATCCGATTACCAAAGAAGATTGTATTGCCCTTGGACATGGGGGATTGCAGTAAAATAATGGCAACTAAAAAGGGGCTGTAACGAAATGAGCAAAAATGTTCATTTCGTTACACCCCTTTAGCTTTTCGGCTAAAACGATTTCTTTCCCAAGGTAGGATGGGTACACCGTTTTAAGGTCAATTTGTCGATTAAGTCTGCAGCGGTATCGAGGTCAAGGTCTTCGCGTCCCTTTGGCGTTTCTAATACGCAAAGCGGATGAGTAGCACTGACTTCGCCAGCAGGTAAATAAATATATTCGTTGTTGGCTACATCGCCAAAGATGAAGCCAGATTGTAAATGTTCTCTGTGTATACGGCTCATAGTTTCCTTTATAAGATTTCTTTCAATGTAAATTCCATATAGTCAGCAGAGACTAAATGGAGTTTTGTGTTTTCAAACGAATCAGGTAGACGCTCAAAAGAAATTTGGTCATGCAAATGCCCAAAGATGCAATGGTCTACCTTGTAATCTTGTAATAATTGTGTGAATCCGCTAGGCTCAATTTTGTCGTTAAATGGTGGGTAGTGAAGTAGTAAAATTCTTGTGCTAGCACCAGTATTTACGATTTCTTTGAGTGCAGCCTCTGTACGTAATAGTTCGCGTTCGTAAATAGCGGTGTCCGTAGACGCTTTGAATAAGGGATCTCTTGGACAGAGATAGGCACGCGTGCCTCCGAAAGCTACGTCATTTATAGCAAGTCCATGCCCTTGTAAAAAAGTGATGCGCTTATTTACGGCGTTCTCCATTTTTGAAACGCTAGACCACCAATAATCATGGTTGCCGCGAATCATATATTTTTGTCCTGGCAGGGCGGCGATTTCTTGTAAATCTGTTATAGCTTCTGTGAGCTTTAAACCCCAGGATATATCGCCGACGAGAAAGACAACGTCTTCATCGTGTACTTTAGATAGCCAATCTTCTTTTATGCGGTGCCAATGATTTGTCCAATGGGGGCCAAAAATATCCATTGGCTTTTTTGGTGGGTTTCCCGATAAATGAAGATCGCCAATGGCAAAAAATTTCATCTTAACTCCTCATATATTATTTTGTGTAAAAGCTGTTGAGTTCATCCCTAATTTCAAGGGCACGTTTTTCATTGCATACTTGACTAATACAATAGCCCACATAGATTGGTGTTGTCACATAACGCGGTACAACTTTGATATAGTAGTTGTTTGTATTCAGGTCGTAAAAGAAAATATTGTACGAGGCTGAGTAGGAGAAGGCTTTTAAAATGTATTTAACTGTTTGTTGTAGGCGCAAGGTTAGACGTTTGCGATTTACATCTTTTGCGATTATAAAGTTAAATTCAAAGAAGCCGATGATAGGATGGTTTGAAAGGGTGATTTGTAAATCATCTTCATTGTGCAGTTCCCAACCCTCAAAATGGACTTCTTTTATATCTTTACGGTAGTCATAATCCCGTAGGCCAATGATTTGGCTATGGGGATGTCGCAAAGAACCGCCTGACATAGGGCCGTGATTTTTTAAGTAAATAACAGATTTAAACTCAGAGCGCTGCAGGGTTTCTTCCCATTTATCGATAGAAAAGGAAAGGACTCGGGTCGCTTCATCTAGCGGATATTGGCTAAATTCATCATGGCAACGATTCGTTTCAATAATTACAGTAGGCCAAGTATTTTTTAATACAGGATACTTGTTCAATAGCCAAATAATATGACCTTCTTGTGCTAAAATATCTGTTAAATGAGCGGTGTCACAAAAGGGACATGCATCCTTTTTGCCTCTGAGACTGTTGGGCTTCGTGCGCCCTAGGTCGATGTCAAAAATTAATGAATGTTGCATATTCAATACACCTCGTAATTTATATACTATCATATTTTAAGGTATAATATAACTGTTAACTTTTATCTGGATGGATCTGTTCATTCTGTAGAATGCATATCCATTATTTGAAAGCTAATCGAATAGGTTGAGATGATTACTTGAAGGAGGTCTCTCGATGAAACCAACAACATTATGTTTTCCTATTCATAAGGATGGAAAATTACTATTAGGCTGTAAAAAACGTGGATTTGGCGTTGGTAAATATAATGGCTTTGGCGGAAAAATTCAAGATAATGAAACGTTCAGAGCTTGTGCATGTCGTGAAACGCAAGAAGAAGTAGCCTTATTAGTTGAGGAATCGGATTTGGAAGCCGTAGCCTTACTAGATTTTGTATTCCCCGCTAATCCTGAATTAACACATATTGGTTACGTATATTTTATAAGAAAATACCTAGGTACACCCTTAGAGACCGAAGAGATGAAACCACAGTGGTTTGCTTTTTCAGATATCCCTTACGAGAAAATGTGGAAAGGGGACGCCACCTGGTTACCTGAATTGCTAGAGGGCAAAAAGATAAAAGGTGTTATTACTTTTGCCGCAGATAATGAAGCAGTAGCAGAAATGCAACTTACAGCAGTAGAAAGTATTTTAGAAAGTGAAGATGGTAATGAAATTAAAGAATGGCTCTATAGAACAAATCTTAGCGGAAAAGGCGATTAACTTTGCTGCTGCAGATACGTGGACGAGCACGTTATTAGATTGGTATGACGCTAATAAGCGGGAATTGCCATGGCGGGAAAATAAAGACCCTTATCGCATTTGGGTATCGGAAATTATGTCACAGCAGACGCGTATTGAAGCGGTTATTCCCTATTTTGAAAATTGGATGCGATTATTTCCTACACCGATAGATTTAATTGCTGCTAGTGAAGATGAAGTTGTTAGAGCATGGCAAGGGTTAGGTTATTATAGTCGGGCTCGCAATTTACAAGCTGGTGTGCGTGAAGTGGTAGAAACCTATGGTGGAGAAATGCCGCGAGACCGCAAATTGGTGGAAGGTCTTAAAGGTGTTGGTCCCTATACAGCAGGAGCGATTTTGTCTATTGCTTTTAACTTGCCGGAGGCTGCTGTGGATGGGAATGTGCTTCGCGTATATACTCGCCTTTATGATATTCGTGAAGATATTTTAAAACCGCTAGGAAAAAAATTGATTACCCATATTGTAGAGCAAACGTTGCCACAGGATAGACCGGGGGACTTCAACCAATCTTTGATGGATTTTGGTGCTATGGTATGTATTCCTAAATCCCCGCGGTGTGAGAATTGTCCTCTACAAAAATCCTGTGCATCTTATAAAGTAGGTAATCAGGCAGAATTACCTGTACGTATTAAGAAAAAAGAAATACCTATTATTGATGTGACCGTAGGGATTATAGAGTGTAATGGTTATTATTTATTGCACCGCCGCCCTGATGCGGGATTGCTACGCTCTATGTGGGAGTTTCCAGCGGTAGAACGAATGACCACTATAAAAACGGCATCGGGCAGTAAACAGCCAATATTAGAAGGCGAACAGAAATTAGGCTATAAAGAAGCACATCGAGCACTACATTCACTTGTTATAGAGGCGTTACAACCTTTAAACCAAGAGGAGTATTCTTGTCATACAACGCTTGTAGAAAAATATAACGTTAAGTTACAGCTAGAAGACGAAGTGCGAAGTACCTTAGTGCATGTATTCTCCCATCGACGTTGGGAAATGCATGCCTATATGGGAACTTTATATACTACACATTTTGAAGAATTAAAGCGATTACTCCCCCCGGATTGGAAGTTTGTAAAGAAAGAGGCTTTCATAGCGTATCCATGGGCGGGACCTCATGGTAAGTTTATAGAACTGTGCAAGTAATGAGAAAAGGATACACATTTAGATGAGATCTATTATATTTGGGATAGTCATATTTTTATTTGTGTCGTTGGTAGTGTTAGCCTTTGCAGGTAGTTTAGCCTACCTACGTGAGGTCAAACACAAAAAGAAATATATATTAAAAGTAGCAGGGCTGCTATTTAGTGGCTTTATTATTACGATTGCCTATGAAATGTGGTTAGGTGTTGTCGTAGATACAGGAATAGGGGGGTTATTACGCGTAGTGGTATCAGAATATATGGGCATTATGACTGTAATTGCAGGATTGGCCGTAGTTACCGTTCTCTTAGCCGTATTAAAATGGGGATGGCAGAAATGTAATTCTCATACGTCAACTGAAATACAACAGTCAGGTAATGCAACTGCAGATAACACAAGTGAAAAAGCAGTTATAAATCCTAGCCGTAGACAATTTCTCAAAACAACGGCCTTAGCAATACCAGCAGTGGGTGGCTTAGGTGGAATTGCTTTGGGAACGCATTCTATTACGAGTGAGGCGGTCATTAATACTGTTAATCTAACCTATGAAAAGGTGCCTGCTTATTTGCAGAATTATCGCATTGCGCAATTATCAGATATTCATCTCGGTCCTTTTTATGATTTAAAGGATTTTAGAGGTGCCTTACAACGCGTGGTGGAGGAAAAGGTAAATCGCCTTGTTATTACCGGTGATTTAGTCGACCATTTGGGCTATCTTGACGGCGCTTTTGCCCTATTAGACGAGTATTTTGATAAAATACCGGACGGCATTGATTATATTTTAGGTAATCATGAATATTTCCGTGGAATTGACCGTATTTTAAGTGCTGTTGAAAAAAGTAAAGTGCGATTTTTACGAAATCAAAATCAGCAGATTAGTAGTGGCGAACAGCCCGTTTATTTAGTGGGCGTAGACTACACGCACAATCGCATTAAAGCAGAACGAGAAGAATTTTTAGAGAAAGCCCTACAAGGTGTACCAGAGAATGCGTTTGTTATTCTGTTGGCCCATGATCCGATGTTTATCGAAGAAGGAGTAGAAAAGAATATACCGCTTACGATGGCAGGACATACGCACGGTGGGCAAATTAATCTCTTTGGCATATCTTTGTTACCACTTCGAGAAGAATATTGGCGCGGGTTATACACCTTTAAAAATGCTTATGGCTATGTGAACTGTGGCCTTGGTAGCTGGTTCCCTATTCGCTTTAATTGCCCGAGTGAAATTACGATTTATTCGTTTTCTCAGAAGGGGTAGAATAAAATGAGTCACTTTTTGGTGACTCATTTTTTGTTTATATACTCTTTATATATTAGAAATATATATTTAGTTTATGTGATAAAAATATCAAGTGTGCTTTGTATACATATGTTCTATAAGGATGAATGTCTTTTCAGAATGCATAAAAAAGTATATAATATAAAACTGTTGAGTGGGGAAGAGAGTTTTCTTAGTAATTTACTGTTTTTAAGGAGGGATTCACATGAAAGGTCATGATTTTATGAGCCATGATGTTAATCTTCCGGAATTAACCTTGCGTGGGATGCTACTCGGCGTTATTATCACTATTATTTTTACCGCATCCAACGTATATTTAGGGTTAAAAGTTGGGTTGACATTCTCATCTTCAATTCCGGCGGCCGTTATTTCAATGGCGATTTTACGTTTCTTCAAAGATTCCAATGTACTAGAAAATAACATGGTACAGACACAGGCATCTGCAGCTGGTACATTATCAGCTGTAATCTTTGTGCTTCCAGGTCTATTGATGCTTGGTTACTGGCAAGGGTTTCCATTCATGCAAACCTTGTTACTTTGCGCATGTGGTGGTTGTTTAGGTGTATTATTCACGATTCCACTTCGTCGTGCTATGGTTGTAAATAGTGATTTACCATATCCGGAAGGTCGTGCTGCTGCTGAAATTTTGAAAGTAGGTAGCGGTAATGCTGGCGATGCTGACACAGCAGATTCCGGTCAAGGTATGAAACAGATTATGAGCGGTGGTATCATTGCCGGTCTTGTTAGCTTGGGGGCTAATGGCCTGCGTATTTTTGCGGATGCTAAAAGTTTTTGGTTCCCTGTGGGTGCGGGTACTACACAATTCCCATTGGGCTTTTCACTAGCGTTACTAGGTGCTGGTTATCTTATCGGTATTGCTAGCGGTATCGCTATTTTAATCGGTATGATTATTGCATGGGCGGGTTTTGTTCCATATTTAACCAATGTATTGCCAATGGGGGATGCGGCTTCTAGCACTGCTTTTGCTATGAGTGTTTGGAAATCTAAAGTTCGCTTTATCGGTGCAGGTTGTATCGGTATTGCAGCAATTTGGACATTGATTACCTTAACAGGTCCGATCATTGAAGGTATGAAAATTTCCATGCAGAACATGAAAATGGGTTCTGCTGATCGTGCGGCACATCGCATGGACACAGACATGACTCCGTCCACAGTTGCTCTTGTATTCTTAGCTATTATTGTAGGCTTAGTAATTTGCTTCTGGTCTTTCGTAGCAGAAGCACCAATCAGTGCAGGTTTAATGATTACCCTAATTGTTTGCGGTATCGTTATTTCTTTGTGTATCGGTTTCTTCGTAGCGGCAGCTTGTGGTTACATGGCTGGCCTAATCGGTACATCTGCAAGTCCAATTTCCGGTATCGGTATTTTGGGGATTATCATTTCCTCTCTAGTTGTATTTGCTATCGGTAACTCTACCGATTTATTTGTTACAGAAGCTGGTGTAAAATTCGCTACCGCGATGGCATTATTTATGACTTCTGTAGTTGTTTGTATTGCCGCTATCTCTAATGATAACTTGCAGGACTTAAAAACTGGTCAGCTGGTAGGGGCTACACCTTGGAAACAGCAGATTGCACTTCTTATTGGTAGTGTAGCTGGTGCAGTTGCCATTGCCCCTGTTCTTAATTTGTTATACCAAGCTTATGGCTTCACTGGCGCTATGCCTCGTGAAGGTATGGATGCAGCCCAAGCGCTATCCGCCCCACAGGCTACGTTGATGACGACTATTGCACAAGGTATCTTTAGCTCTAACCTAGATTGGAATTATATTCTAATTGGTGTGGGCGTGGGTGTTGCTTGTATCGTTGTTAACTTAATTTTAAAAAGCACAACAGCTTCCCTTACATTGCCCCCATTAGCAGTAGGGATGGGGATTTACTTACCACCGTCTCTAGAAATGCCAATTGTTATGGGATCAGTAATGAGCTACTTTGTAGGTCGTTATATCTACAAACGTGCAAAAGAACGCAGTGGCGAATTAGCTGATGCGGATGTTGAACAATGTAACCGTCGCGGTGTATTGTTTGCTTCCGGCCTTATCGTTGGTGAAAGCTTAATTGGCGTTATTATTGCTGTTATCATTGTATTCTCTGTAACTTCTGGTGGCTCTGATGCACCATTATCCATCGTAGGTAAAGATTTTGAATCTACTTCTGAATGGCTTGGCCTTGGTGTATTTGCTGCGGTATTCGCATACTTCACAAATCTTGTAACTTCTACAAAATTTAATCGCGAAGAAGCCGAAGCAATCAAAAAATTACAGGAAGAAGAAAATAAATAAGTTATAGTCTTTCAAAATAAACAATAGCGTATAGATGTGAAACATATACATCTATACGCTATTGTTGTTTTATACCTCATTTGACATATGTTATACTTGTACTATTCATTACATAAGGAGAAAAGCATATGTATCATGTTATACAGGGCTTGTTAGTCGGGATTGCTTCTATGGCCCCTATTGGCATGCAGAACTTATTTATTATAAATACAGCTTTAGCACAACCGCTTCAACGGTTATTTTTAACGTGTATGATTGTAGCAGTTTTTGATATGTCGTTAAGCACAGCTGCTTTTTTTGGTATGGGGACATTGATGGATGCATTTCCCACGTTAAAAATAGTAGTTCTCTTAGTGGGAGGACTTATTATGGCATATATGGGGTATGGTATTTTTGTAGCGACACCAACGATTGAAACGGTAGATACAAAAATACCAGTTAGCAAAATCATTACTATGGCCTTTGTCGTCGCTTGGGGAAATCCGCAAGCACTCATTGACGTTTCTATGATGATAGGTGCTTTTAGAGCGACGTTGAACCAAACGGAAGGTATACAATTTTTGTTAGGTGTTTTATTGGCAGCTCTCATTTGGTTTAATTTTTTAGGGCTGACTATCTATAAATTGTCAGCGAAAATTAGTATCTCTTCTTTGGTATGGATTAATCGCATCTGCGGTTCTATCATTGTGGTATATGCCATTAAACTTATATATGAAGGGATAAAATTATTATTAGCCTAACATTTGTTAGGCTAATAATGGGAAATCTCGCTCACGATAGAGCGGGATTTTTATTTTTTTAATTTTAACTTATGTAGCAAATCTTCATGTTGTTCTGGTGGTGGCAAGATAACATTGCCTTCCGAAGATGGAATAATCTTTTCTCCTTCTGGAATATTGTATTGCATACGTTCTTGTAGGGAGAAGGTAAAGCCTTGCCCAATGACTTCAGAGGTGTCGGTGATAAGCATAAAAGCACTAGGGTCTACAGCGGCTACTAGATTTTTAAGCTTTGTAACTTGCATCAGATTTACAACGGCCAGGATGACTTGTTTTGGCTTATGGGTATAGGCACCTTCTCCATGAAGAATGGTGGCTCCACGACCTACGCCTTTTAAGATACAATCACAAATTTGATCAGCTTTATACGAAATAATGTAGACCGCTTTGCGTTGGTTAAAACCGATGATAATTTTGTTGATGATGACGGACTGAATGTATAAGGTAATCAACGAGATGGCAGCGAGTTCAATGCTCGTGATAAAAGAAGCGGCCACTAATATAGCTGTGTTTATGGCAAAGGATACACTGCCGATTTGTAGGCCGTAGAATTTTTTTATAATGAAAGCGATTGGATCTAGACCGCCCGTATTACCCCCAAAGCGGTAGATGATGCCAAGACCAATACCCGTTAAAATACCACTTATAATAGCAGCTAGGATGGGGTCATGTACAAGCATATAGCTACGCATGAATTGTAAGGTATCAATAGCAAAGGAGATAATAAGCATACCGAGGACGGTCAAAATCACTTGCCAACGACCCAAAAATTTATAGGCTAAGTAGACGATGGGGATATTGAGAATCACGTTACCTAAACCGATAGGCAATCCGACTAAGTAGTAAAGCAAAATTAAAATACCGCTAATGCCACCGCTAGTGAAATTATAGGGCACGATAAAACAGTTTAAACCAATAGAGAAAAGGAAGGAGCCGATAACAGTAGCAAATAGAGTTTGTAATCTTGATTTTGTCAGAATATTCATAATGTCTCCAAATTGAAATTCTTTAATAGATATACTATAATTTAAATGATATTTGTTTTCTAAACGATATCTTTTTTTAATAAATGATATTCGTATCATATACTATTAAAAAAATACTTTCAACCATGGTTTTTATATCATGATTTAAAATATTAATATTGTTCAAAGGAACAGTTACGGTATAGGTAAAATATGAAATCTATTGAAGAATTAGGTTTTAGTAAAATTAATATAGGTCTCGCCATTACTGGTAAACGCGAAGATGGATATCACAATATTGACTCTATTTTTTGCTCTACTCGGCTGGGGGATAGTTTATATTTTACAAAACATCACAGTGTGGTATTTTCTGGATCGGCCCCAGAATTGCCTCAATATATCCAAGATTTAATTCCCTATGATGAAAGTAATTTAGCGCTCAAAGCGTTACGCTCTGTTCAAACGTACACGAGATGCAAATTAGGAGCGGCTATTCATCTGTTGAAACGAGTGCCGGCGGCGGCAGGCCTTGGTGGAGGTAGCGCCAATGCAGCTTCTATGATTCTAGGGATTAATCGCTTTTGGGATTTGCAGTTAACAGAACAGGAAATGCTTGATTTGGCAACACCACTTGGTGCTGATGTGGCGTTCTTTATGCAAGGTGGTATTGCAAGAGGCACAGGTATAGGTAATCAATTAAAAAGTCTGCCACAATTTGAGGATAATCATTGGCTACTGTTGATAAAGCCGAATATATCTGTTTCGACGGCAAAAGCATATAGCGAATTCGAAGGTAAAAGCGAAGCGACTTCTAAGACTATTGATGCCGTAGAAGCCGCATTACATGAAAACAATATGCAAGAAGCTTTTAAAATGAGTAGAAATACCTTTGAAGAATTACTATTTCCCCTTTATCCAGAGTTAGAGGCATGTAAACGGTTTTTTGTAGAGCGCGGCTTTCAAACTATTATGACTGGTAGTGGTCCTACTATGGTTGTACTGCTCGATAAAGCTATGGACGCGTTTCATCTACAAGAAGAAGTGAAAAAAGCAGGCCACGATTGGCTAACTTTGATTACGAAGACGAAGTAACCGATTATTTACACAGTAAAAGGAGATTACGCCTATGAAAGAAACTCGTTTACAACCGATACGATTAGATGCTTATAAACCTCTTCGTGAAGTAGTTAGTGAAGCACTTCGCAATGCGATCCAAGAAGGGATATTGCAACCAGGCGAACGTTTGATGGAAATTCAACTAGCAGAAGAACTTGGTGTCAGCCGTACACCAATTCGTGAAGCGATTCGTAAACTTGAACAAGAAGGTTTTGTGGTTATGATTCCTCGCCGAGGGACTTATGTAGCGAATATTTCGCTGAAAGATATCTCTCAAGTGTATGAAATACGTTCTGCTCTTGAAGAATTGGCAGCAGGTCTTGCGGCTGAACGTATTACAGAGGATGAAATTGAAGTGCTAGAACGCATGGTTGTTGAAATTGCAGACTATATTGAATCCGGTGATATGGATAAAATTGTTGCTGCTGACGTGGAATTTCATGATGTGTTATATAAAGCCTCTCGCAATTTGCGCTTAGCTGAAATTGTGAATAATTTACGCGATCAAATTTTGCGTTTCCGTTCTATTTCTATGAATCAACCAGGGCGTTTGGCAAAGACGTGGGAAGAACATCGTGAAATGGTGGAAGCTATTGCCTCACATAATGCAACACAAGCGCGAAAAATTGCTCGCATGCACATGGAACACGCGGAACAAGTGTTGCTTAATGGGTTGAATTCAGACAAAAATCTACAAAAAGAAATAGAAGACTCTATTCCTAAATAAGAGAGGAATACATCTGAATTATACATGGTATGGAGAGATGAAGGCTCCACTTAAATAAATTACAAAAAGCACGACTAACCCTTCGTTTCAATGAGAGTTACTCACTGAAATGCGAATTGTTAGTTGTGCTTTTATTATGTCAATATCGATATACGTATAGGATGTTAGTAATGATTGATAACTGTATGTTAAACCTTTGTTTACTAGAATTCTAAGTCTAATTCTACAGGGCAGTGATCAGAGCCAAAGATTTGGGAATGAATTTTAGCCTCTTTGATGTTTTTATTTAAGTTTTCAGAGGTAATGAAGTAATCAATTCTCCATCCTGTATTTTTCTCGCGTGCTTTCCCCATGTAGGACCACCAGCTATAGGCTTCAATGGTGTCAGGGTAAAGGTAACGGAAGGTATCTGTAAATCCTGCATCTAAGAGGGCGGTCATCTTATTGCGTTCTTCGTCTGTAAATCCCGCGTTGCGACGGTTTGTTTTTGGGTTTTTAAGGTCGATTTCCTTATGTGCCACGTTCAGGTCGCCACAGAGAACAACGGGCTTTGTTTCTTTGAGTTTAAGCAGATAAGCACGAAAGGCATCTTCCCATTCCATGCGGTAGCCGAGGCGAAGAAGTTCCCGTTTGCTATTGGGAGTATAACAAGTAACTAGGAAAAAGTTTTCAAATTCTGCCGTAATCACGCGACCTTCCTGATCGTGTTCCTCAATGCCAATACCATTTGTTACACTAAGTGGTTTGTGTTTAGTGAAGAGGGCAGTGCCACTATATCCTTTTTTTACTGCGCTATTCCAATATTGTTCATAGCCAGGTAATTCAAGCTCAATTTGGTCTGGTTGTAGTTTTGTTTCTTGTAAGCAGAACATATCTGCATCTAATTCATTGAATGCATCTAGGAATCCTTTTGTCACGGCTGCACGCAGACCGTTTACATTCCAAGAAATTAATTTCATATCTATCCTCCGTAAAATCTTTGTTCAATATATCTGACAATGTTATAATAATTATTATACTATAAGGGTTCAGGGGGCTCAAATAATTTATCGATTGCAAACTATATTGAGAATATATATGGAGGACATATGGCACATCCGTTAGCAGGTCATAAAGCACAAATTGAAAGTTTAATCAACGTGGATGCCTTAGTAGCGGCTTATTATGCAAATACACCAGATTGCAGTATGGCTGCGCAACGTGTTTCTTTTGGTACATCTGGTCATCGTGGCAAATCCAGTAATGCTAGTTTTACTGATGCCCACGTAGCAGCTATTACACAGGCCATTTGTGATGGGCGAGAACAATTTGGTGCTACCGGCATTTGTTATGTAGGACAAGATACACATGCGCTTTCACAACCGGCGTTAAAAACGGTGCGAGAAGTTTTAGCGGGGAATGGTGTTATCGCAGGCATTGATGCCAGTGGTGATTTTGTTCCCACACCTAGTGTATCTCGCGCTATTATTCGTGAAAATGCAAAAGTGAAGGCAGGTGGGCATCTCGTTGATGGGATTATCATCACACCGTCTCATAATCCTCCTGATGATGGCGGTATCAAATACAATCCAATAAATGGTGGTCCCGCAGATACCGTTATTACAAAGTGGATTGAAGATAGAGCAAACTCTTATTTAGAAAATAATAATGCTGGGGTTAAACGGATTGCCTTTGAGGAAATTCCACCAACGTTGCAACAACTCTATGAATTTAAAAAGCTATACGTACAGGAATTAGCTGAAATTCTCAATATGGATATTATCCAAGCGGTAAATCCACGTGTGCTAGTAAATGCACTTGGTGGCAGTGGCATGGCGTATTGGCAAACTATTAAGGAAACGTATAATCTTAATTTAGATATTGTGAATGGCGAATACGATCCTACTTTTAGTTTTATGTCTTACGATCATGATGGAGTAATTCGGATGGATTGTTCTTCAGAATTTGCTATGACAGAGGTTATTAAACAAATAGGCGAATATGACCTTGCTGTAGGTAATGATCCTGATTATGACCGTTATGGCATTGTTACCGACCAGGGGTTGTTAAATGCTAATAAATACTTGGCCACAGCAGGTTCTTATTTGTTTGGGACGCGTCAATGGGGGAATAAGGGGTTTGGTAAAACCGTAGTAGTAACCAATTTAGTAGATCGTCTATGTGCGGATCGCCATATTCCTGTTTATGAAGTTCCTGTAGGGTTCAAATATTTTGCTGACCTCCTCTTTGAGGGCCAAGTTGGCATTGCAGGTGAAGAAAGTGCAGGTGCGAGTTTTCTCAAGAAAGATGGTACTGTTTGGACGACCGATAAAGATGGAATCGTTATGGCCTTGTTAAGTCTTGAAATACTGGCCGCTACGGGTAAAGATCCAGCTGCTTATTATGAAGGATTGGCTAAGCGTTATGGTAGTTCTGTATTTTCTAGAACAGATGCAGCTTGCACTCCGGAGGAAAAGACTGTTTTAAAGGCTCTTAATCCGACAGCGGTTAAAGCTACAGCCCTTAATGGAGAAACAATTATTGATATTCGCACGACTTCTCTGTATAAAGACTATGATATTGGTGGTCTGCGTATTACGACTGATTCAGGATGGGTAGTCGCTCGACCATCAGGGACAGAAAATCTTTATAAAATATATGGGGAAAGTTTTAAAGGTGAATCTGAGTTAGAATCACTTTTGTCAGAAGGGCAAAAGCTTGTATCACAGGCCCTTAAAAAGTGAGTTTTGTAGGAGAATGCTCGATATTGTGCTATAATCAAGTAATAGAGAATTTAAGAGATTTTGCTAACTCATAACCAAGAATATATGAGAATTGTAGAAGAGAGAAGGTTGCACATGAAACTTGTAATTACAGTTATTGGACTTGATCGTGTAGGAATTATTGCTGCCGTAAGTGCAGTATTAGCAAAGAACCAAGTTAATATTCTATCTATCAATCAGAATATTATGGATGGTTTTTTTAACATGGTACTAATGGGTGAAACTTCTGCACAGAGCGCTACAAATCTAGAAGCGCTTCAGGAAGAACTTTCTGTTCTTGGCAATGAACTTGGTGTTGAAATTCGTGCACAACATGCAGAAATTTTTTATAGTATGCATCGCATAGGATAGGAGTTTACTATGCTGAATATTGCAGATATTTTAGAAACGAATAGTATGATTCATGACAATAAACTGGATGTAAGAACCATTACGATGGGGATTAGTTTATTGGGTTGTGTGCATAGTGATGGTCAACATCTATGTGATCGTATTTATGATCATATAACAAAAGAAGCCGAGCATTTAGTGGCTACTGGTGAAGCGATTGAACGTGAACTAGGCATCCCGATTATTAATAAACGTGTGTCTGTTACGCCCATTTCTATTGTGGCAGCGGGCAGTGATTTAAAAGATTATGTTCCTGTAGCAAAAGCGCTCGACCGTGCAGCAAAAACTGTAGGCGTTAATTTTTTAGGGGGCTTTTCTGCGCTTGTTTCAAAGGGCTATACAGAGGGCGATCGTCGTCTTATTGCTTCAATTCCAGAAGCTTTGGCAACAACGGAAATTGTTTGCAGTTCGGTAGGAATTGGTTCTACTAAAGCTGGTATCAATATGGATGCGGTAGCAGAAATGGGGCGTATTGTAAAACAAACGGCAGAACTTACAAAAGAACAAGATGCACTAGGTTGTGCGAAACTGGTCATTTTCTGTAATCCAGTAGAAGATAATCCCTTTATGGCAGGCGCTTTTCATGGTGTTACAGAAGGGGATTCGGCTATTAGTGTAGGCGTTAGTGGGCCTGGTGTAGTTAAACATGCCCTTGAAGGTGTAAAAGGGGAACCTTTTGATATAGTAGCAGAAACGATTAAACGTACCGCTTTTAAAATTACGCGTGTGGGTCAACTAGTGGCGCAAGAAGCATCACAACGATTAGGAAAACGATTTGGCATCATTGACTTATCTTTAGCGCCAACCCCGGCTATTGGCGACTCTGTGGCTCATGTGCTTGAAGAAATGGGGATAGAATCTTGTGGTGCACATGGGACGACAGCCGCGTTGGCATTGCTAAATGATGCGGTGAAAAAAGGTGGACTTATGGCTTCTTCTCATGTAGGAGGTCTTAGCGGTGCCTTTATTCCTGTCAGTGAAGATAAGGGAATGATTGACGCAGTAGCTTGTGGTAGTCTTAACCTTGATAAATTAGAAGCTATGACCTGTGTGTGTTCCGTAGGTCTTGATATGATTGCTATTCCTGGCGAAACTTCTGCAGAGACAATTTCGGCTATTATTGCGGATGAAGCTGCTATCGGCATGATTAATAATAAGACAACGGCAGTTCGAGTTATCCCGGTCCCTAATAAAAAGGTAGGCGATATGGTCGAATTTGGTGGATTGTTGGGGTATTGTCCAGTTATTTCTGTCAGTCCATTTAGTTCTGCCGCATTTATAAAACGTGGTGGTCGTATTCCAGCACCAGTACGCAGTTTGACTAACTAATACGTAACGCACAAGGAGGTGCTGTAATGACGGTGTATGTAGTGACATTCGTGATAGCGCTTGTCGTAACATATATTTTTACACCGATTGTTAAAAAGCTTGCATTTCGTGTAGGAGCTGTAGATAAACCTGATGCACGTAAAGTACATACAGGTTCGATTCCTAGACTTGGCGGTTTAGCAATTTATATAGGTTACATAGTAGGTGTTATTTTAGCAGCTACTATGTTTGATAATTGGGAAGCCAATCAGTATATAGTAGGTTTGCTATTAGGATCTACTGTGCTTGTGGGTGTAGGCATTTGGGATGATATCAAGCAAATTGAGCCTAAAACAAAACTACTAGGGCAAATTACCGCCGCATTAATACTTACATTTTTTGGCATTCGCATTGGATTTATTACGAATCCATGGGGGCAGATAATGTATCTGGATACGTGGATTTCTATACCTTTAACAGTATTTTGGATTATTGGATTTACAAATATTGTTAATCTAATTGATGGACTAGATGGGTTAGCAGCCGGGATTTCTCTCATTGCCTGTGCGGCTATCTTTACGGTAACAGTGCAAATTGGACAAGTGGAATTGGCTTGTTTGATTTTGGCTTTAGCTGGTGCGGCTTGTGGTTTCCTTCGTTATAACTTTAATCCTGCAAAAATTTTCATGGGAGATACGGGAAGTATGCTGTTGGGGTATACTATGGCGGCTATTTCTGTTATTAGTGCCGCCAAAACGGCAGCTACTATTGCATTAGTAGTACCTGTGATTGTTTTAGGACTTCCTATTTTAGATACAACGTTTGCTATTATTAGGCGTTATCTAAATGGAAAACCCATTTTTAAACCTGATAAAGGTCACGTGCATCATAGACTTTTGGCGCTTGGACTTTCTCAAAAACAAGCTGTATTAATGATGTATGCAATCACTGCAATATTGGGCTGTTTAGCAGTGCTAATTACAAGAATTAATGTTTTGCTCGGCATATTAGTTGTATTTATTATACTCGGAGTATCTACGTTTATAGCAGTTAAACTCGGTGTTGTCTATAAAGCTGATAAAGACGAAAATGGCAAAAATGATAAACATTGATTGTTGTTAATTATGCATAGCACAAACCTTGAAAAATAGGGCAAGATTAGCTAAAATTGATTGTGTAATTGATGATTATAAATGTAAAACATTTATAAATATACTCTAAAACACAATATAGTATTGGGGTGTCTTGTCAAAGATAATATTGATTACTAATGCCCGTTTTATTTTATATAGAACGGGCATTATCAACATATGGAGGAGGATTAGTATGTTAAAAGTAATGACTGTTTTTGGGACAAGACCTGAGGCAATAAAAATGGCACCTGTGGTAAAAGCGTTAGAGGCAGCGCCAGATATGCAACCGATTGTCACCGTTACGGCACAACATCGTGAAATGTTAGATCAGGTTCTTCATTTATTTTCTATTACGCCTGACTATGATTTAAATATCATGAGCCAAGGTCAAACCTTGTATGATGTAACAACGCGTGCTGTTATGGGGCTTAAAGAAGTGTTAGAATTGGCGAAGCCGGATGTAGTTCTTGTTCATGGTGACACGACTACAACATTTGCTGGTGCGCTGGCATCTTTCTATCAGGAAATACCTGTTGGTCATGTAGAAGCAGGCCTCAGAACAGGGAACATCTATTCTCCGTTTCCAGAAGAGATGAACCGCAAATTGACGGGTTCATTGGCAACCTATCATTTTGCTCCCACTTCTACGGCAGAAAAAAACCTGTTACAAGAGAACATAAAGGCAGAACATCTATATGTTACTGGTAATACGGTTATTGATGCTCTAAATACTACGGTGAAAGAAGACTATGTATTTGGTGAAGCCTTGCTAAATAGTCTTGACTATAGAAATAAACGTATTGTTCTTGTGACGACACATCGTCGTGAAAACTTGGGAGAACCGATGCGTCATGTGTATCAAGCGGTAAAACGTTTAATTGACGAATTTGAAGATATTGAAGTTATTTTCCCTGTACATAAGAACCCTAAAGTGCGTGAAGTGGTAGAACAAGAACTAGGAGACATTGGTCGCGTACACCTTATTGACCCTCTGGACTATGAACCATTTGCTAATTTAATGGCGCGGTCTTATTTAGTTATGACCGACTCGGGGGGAATTCAAGAAGAAGCACCAGCACTTGGAAAACCTGTACTTGTGCTTCGAAATACGACAGAACGACCAGAAGCTGTTACGGCAGGAACTGTAAAGCTAGTGGGGACAGATTTAGAGGCTGTTTATGAAACTGCCAAAGTCTTACTTTCTTCCGAAACGTTTTATGAAACGATGTCGAATGCAGTGAACCCGTATGGTGACGGTGAAGCCTCTCGTCGTATTGTAGAGGCCTTGCGTTTTGAATTCCTTAATGGTGAAAAAAAACCAGATAGATTTGGTTATTAAACCGACACTGATGAATTCATGACTATCAAAGTATTGTATATAGAAACGATAGGAGGCCTTATGAAGAATAAACAACCTGATTGGCTACGTGCCGTAGGCGTTGCTTCGTCGGCAGGCTTTACCTTGTTTTCTTGCATTGGATTAGGCGTATTTCTAGGGTATCAAGGCGACTTATATTTCGATACTTCACCTTGGGGCGTAATGATAGGAGGATTCCTTGGTAGTATTGCTGGATTCTATTCAATATACATACAAATAGCTGGAAGAGAATAATGGAGTTTTACGATAGTTTTGTAAAAAGGATTCTTATAATTCTAGCAATACAAATGGTTATAATCTCTTTAATATTGTATTGCGTAGGGTTAGGAATATATATCTTTGGTTGGCTATGGGGCAACGTGGGCAATTTCTTATATGTTTTTTTATTGGCTGCGCGCGTCAGAAAAACCAAAGACCTACCTGTGGATGAAGCAGTACGGGTGATGAAGTCTAGTTTAGTGAGCCGGCTAGCTTTAGTTATTGTTTTCATTGTCATAGGTAGTCATTTTAGCGAAATCAATTTATTGGCTGTTTTATTGGGACTTTTAACATTTAAACCAGCTATATATATTGAACATATCGCATCTAAAATCAGGAACAGTTAACTTTAAACTCGAAAGGAGGTGGGGTGATGGAATTACATGCAGGACATCATGCGGTGGCACAATTTATGGGAATGTCATTTAATATGGACACATTATATTTGACTTGGCTTACATCTGGTATTGTCATTATAATTACTCTATGGGCTACGCGTGCCAGGGCCTTGGTTCCTTCCGGCATTCAGAATGTGGTAGAAGCTATTTTGGAGGGGCTAGAAGGACAGTTAAAACCTAGTTTAGGAAAGCATTGGGCGGAAATTAGCTCTCTATTATTCACTTTCTTTTTATTTATCCTTGTGGGGAATGAAATAGGTTTACTTCCGAGTCCGCATATTTTAGCATCACCAACAAATGATTTAAATACGACAATGGGGCTTGCATTAGCGAGTTCAATAAGTGTATGGATTATTGGTCTACGCGTTAAAGGCGTAGGTTACCTAAAACACTTTTTTAAACCATTTACGGTCTTTGTCGTAATCAATGTAATGGAAGAGATTTCAAAACCATTAACATTATCCTTCCGTTTATTTGGTAATATTCTAGCAGGTGAAATTCTGTTAGAAATTTTGAATAGCTTAGCACCATACTTAGTACCAATCATTTGGATTGCATTTAGTCTGGTTATTGGCATTATTCAAGCATTTGTATTTACCATTTTAACGACTTCATACCTAAGCTTAGCTATTGGGGAAGAACATTAATTCAAAGAAACAAGTTTAGAGGAATTGTAATTTACGGAACATTTAGGAGGATTTCTATCATGGAAAAAGCAATCGTATTAGCAGTATCCGCATTCAGCGCAGCGTTAGCAATTGGTTTAGCAGCAATTGGTGCCGCTCTTGGTGACGCTAAAGCAACAGGTCAAGCTCTTGAAGGTATGGCTCGTCAGCCAGAACAAGCTGGTAAATTATTAACTAATATGCTTATTTCTTGCGGCCTTATCGAATCTATTCCTATTATTGCAGCTGTTATCGCAATTGTTTTAGTATTCGCTAATCCATTCATCGATTTATTATAAGAGATATGCTCTCATAGGGGGTAAATACATTGGTTGAATTAAATGGTACTTTATTTGTACAAATACTCAACTTCTTTATCCTAGTAGCTATTTTGGCAAAATTTGCATATAAACCTCTTGTTCAAGTAATGGAGGAACGTAGGGAACGTATTGCTAAGGACTTAGAAGGTGCGGAAGCTGCTAAGAATAGTGCGAGAGAACTAGAAGCCGCATATAAAGAACAACTTATGAATGCACGTGCGGAAGCTCAAACTATCATTACTAAAGCTACAAAAGAAGCTGAATTAGTTGCACAAAAACAACTTATAGAAGTACGAACACAAATTGCTCGTGAAAAAGAAAAAGCACAAGAAGAAATTGCTCGTGAACGCGAAAAGGCTATGCAGCAAATTCATGAAGAAGTTGTTTCACTTTCTATCTCTCTTGCTGGTAAAGTTGTAGGTCAGAATTTAGATAATGATGCGAATGCAAGACTCGTTCAAGAAGCTATTCAAAAATTAGATAATAAAAGTATAGGATTGTGATTATATGAGCGTAGATATAGTAGCAGATAAATATAGCACAGCTATGTTTGAACTGGCTAAAGAAAACAATATATTAGCACAAATTGAAGATGACTTTGATTATGTACGGACTACGTTTGCTGCACATCCTGAATTAAAGGGTATTCTTTCCAATCCGACATTAGAAGTGACTCAAAAAATTAGTTTAATGCAGAAAATTTTTGGTGAAGCTATTAATAAACTAGCGCTTCAACTGATTTTTGTCATGATTAAACGTCATCGCGAACGGTATATTATCCCTGCTATTACAGCTTACATTAGTAAATCACGCGAAGAACGAGGTATTCTTGAAGCTAAAGTTACTGTAGCCAAAGAACTTAGCGCAATAGAAACTGAACAGTTACGTGCAAAATTGCATGCTCTGACTGATAAAGAAGTTATTTTTGACACAGTTATTGATCCATCTATTATTGGTGGGTTAGTTCTTCAGATTGGTGATAAACGCATCGATGCTAGTGTAGAACGTAATTTGAACGAAATGAAGAAAACTTTACTTAAAGCAGGAACTATTGGATAGGGGTGGATGATTAGGTATGAAAATGAATCCTGAAGAAATCACAGCCATTATCAAACAGCAAATTCAAGATTATGATGTAGAATTAAATGTCGATGACGTTGGTACAGTTCTTGAAGTCGGCGACGGTATTGCACACATATATGGTCTTGATAAAGCTATGGCCGGTGAATTATTAGAATTACCACATGGCGTATACGGCATGGTACAGAATCTAGAGTTAGACAATGTTGGTGCTGTATTGTTAGGTAATGACTTTTTAATTAAAGAAGGCGACCAAGTACGTCGTACTGGTCGCATTATGCAAGTTCCGGTAGGAGAGGCACTTATTGGTCGTGTAGTAAACTCCTTGGGACAGCCTATCGACGGTAAAGGTGATATTGGTGCTACTGAATATCGTCCAATCGAATTCCCTGCACCAGGTATTGCAGATCGTAAATCTGTACATCAACCTATGCAGACGGGCTTAAAAGCGATTGACTCCATGGTTCCCATTGGGCGTGGACAACGTGAACTTATTATCGGTGACCGTGGTACGGGTAAAACTGCGATTGCCATCGATACAATTTTGAATCAAAAAGGTGAAGATGTTATTTGTATTTATGTAGCCATTGGTCAGAAAGAATCTACAGTCGCTCGTGTTGTTCAGCAGTTGGAAGAAGCGGGTGCAATGGATTATACGATTGTTGTATCTGCCAGTGCTTCTGAAGGGGCTCCAATGCAGTATTTAGCACCATATTCTGGTGTTGCAATGGGCGAACACTTCATGTATCAAGGCAAACATGTGCTTTGTGTATATGATGACTTAACAAAACAGGCGGCTGCATATCGTGCGATGAGTTTGTTATTACGTAGACCACCAGGGCGTGAAGCTTATCCTGGCGACGTGTTCTATTTACATTCTCGTCTATTGGAACGGGCCGCAAAACTTTCAGATGAATTAGGCGGCGGTTCTATTACCGCATTACCAATCATTGAAACGCAGGCTGGTGACGTTTCAGCCTACATTCCTACAAATGTTATCTCCATCACAGATGGTCAGATTTTCTTGGGCACTGATATGTTTAACTCTGGTATTCGTCCAGCTGTTAACGTAGGTTTATCCGTATCTCGTGTAGGCGGTAGTGCGCAGACTAAAGCGATGAAACAAGTTGCGGGGCAGCTTCGTCTTGACCTTGCACAATATCGTGAATTGGCAGCGTTCGCGCAGTTCGGTTCTGACCTTGATAAATCGACAAAAGCACAACTTGATCGTGGAGAACGTTTAACTGAAATGTTAAAACAGGCACAATACTCTCCATTGACAGTAGCAGAACAGGTAGTTTGTTTATACGCAGGTACTAAAGGCTACTTTGCTACTATTGCAGTTTCTGATGTAGGTGCTTTCCAGAGTGATCTTCTAAATTATGTAAAAATGAATTATAGAGAAATTATTGATAGCATTACATCCTCTAAAAAATTGGAAGAAGACACAGAGGCATTACTAAAAAAAGCTATTCAAGAATGTATCGAGAACTTTGGCTCCACTCATACACTAATTACGGAAGAGGAGGAGTAATAGATGGCTAGTGCACAGGATTTACGTAAACGTATAAAAAGCGTTACGAACACACAGCAGATCACCAAAGCGATGAAAATGGTTGCATCTGCCAGATTGCGCCGTGCACAGACGAAAGCCATGGCAACCTTGCCTTATGCAGAAAAACTAGATAGTATGCTTCAAAATATCTCTGCATTTTTGGTGAATGATGAATCGTTTGAAGCAAATCCACTATTACAGAGTCGAGAAGTTAGAAAGACTGCATATCTTGTTATTGGTGCGGATAAAGGCCTTGCTGGTTCATATACAAGTAACATGGTAAAATATGTGCTTAATGAGGTAGAAGGCAAATCTAAAGATTCTTATGTGATTATTACGGTTGGGAAAAAACCAACAGAACATTTAACGCGAAAACGGTTAAATGTAATCGCATCTTTTAAAGGTTTTTCTGATAAGCCAACTTTTGAACATGCGGAAGAATTAAGTGAAAAATTAGAACACTTATTTATTTCTGAAGAAGTTGATGAAGTTGTCATGATTTATACATACTTTGTGAACTCATTAACGCAGGAAGTTCGTAAAACCCAATTACTCCCTGTAAATACTGAGAGTATGGCTAAAGTCGAAGGCCGTGCAGTAGAGTCCAAGGTAGAGTATATTTTTGTGCCTGATGCAAAAGCAGTTTATGAAAAATTGTTACCTCGGTTCATTGAAATTAACATTTATAATGGTATGTTACAATCGGCAGCAAGTGAACTTGGTGCTCGTATGACTGCCATGACATCTGCAACGGATAATGCAGGTGAATTAATTGCTAAACTTGACCTTTACTACAACAAGATTCGTCAGGCTGGTATTACAAATGAAATTTCTGAAATCGTTGGTGGCGCTAACGCCTTAGAATAATTAATCGATAGGAGGAGTGACCTCTTCAATGAGTAATAATATTGGTAAACTAGTTCAGGTCATTGGCCCAGTAGTTGACTTAGTATTCACTGCAGGTAATTTACCTGCCATTTATAATGCTATCAACATTGAAAAAACTGACGACAATGGCGAAAAATCCAAAGTTGTTGTAGAAGTAATGCAACATATTGGTGATGACACAGTTCGTGCTGTTGCGATGAGCTCTACAGATGGCTTAACTCGTGGTATGGACGCAATTGACACAGGTGCACCAATTTCCGTACCTGTTGGTGATGGCGTGTTAGGTCGTATCTTTAACGTACTCGGGGAAACCGTTGATCATGATCCGGCTCCAGTACAAGCAGATACTATGTGGCCGATTCACCGTCCAGCACCTAAATTTGATGAATTATCTCCAGAAACTACAATCCTTGAAACAGGTATTAAAGTCGTAGACTTAATTGCACCATATGTAAAAGGCGGCAAAATCGGTTTGTTCGGCGGTGCCGGTGTAGGTAAAACAGTTCTTATCATGGAGCTTATCCATAACATTGCTACAGAACATGGTGGTTATTCCGTATTTTCCGGTGTAGGTGAACGTACACGTGAAGGTAATGACCTTTGGAACGAAATGAAGGAATCTGGCGTTATTTCCAAGACTGCCTTGGTATATGGTCAGATGAATGAACCGCCAGGGGCTCGTATGCGTGTAGGCTTAACGGGGCTTACAATGGCAGAATATTTCCGTGATGTAAAACATCAGGACGTATTGTTATTCGTAGATAATATTTTCCGTTTCATTCAGGCTGGATCTGAAGTATCTGCCCTTTTAGGTCGTATGCCATCTGCCGTAGGGTATCAGCCTACCCTTGCTAATGATGTTGGGGCACTTCAAGAACGTATTACCTCTACAAAAGAAGGTTCTGTAACTTCTGTACAGGCTGTATACGTTCCTGCCGATGATTTGACTGACCCAGCTCCAGCTGCGACATTCGCTCATTTGGATGCTACTACCGTATTGTCTCGTTCCATTGCTGAACTTGGTATTTATCCGGCTGTTGACCCATTAGATTCTACTAGCCGTATTCTTGACCCGCATATTTTAGGTGAAGAACACTATAAAGTAGCTCGTGGCGTACAGGAAGTTCTTCAGAAATATCGTGATTTACAGGATATCATTGCTATCTTGGGTATGGAAGAATTATCTGAAGAAGATAAATTAACTGTTGCCCGTGCTCGTAAAATTCAGCGTTTCCTCAGTCAACCATTCTTCGTAGCTGAAATCTTTACAGGTTCCCCTGGTAAATATGTACCTTTAAAAGAAACACTTCGTGGTTTTAGAGAAATTCTTGAAGGTAAGCATGATGAATTACCAGAAGCAGCTTTCTACATGGTTGGCAATATTGATGAAGCCGTACAGAAAGGTAAAGAATTATTAGAGAAGGGGGAATAGCCAATGGAAGGTGTGAAAACCATTAAGTTGGACATTATCACCCCGGACGGACAACCGTATAGTGGCGACGTCCGATTTGTACTAGCTCGTGCTATTGATGGGGACATTGGTATTTATCCAAATCACGCACCAATGGTAGTTGCGCTAGATACCGACGCATTTAAATATATTGATGCAGAAGGTGAAACACATTATCTAGCCCTTTTTGGGTGTACGTTAGAAGTCTTGGATAATCAGATTACCGTTTTGACACGTAACTGTGAAGAAGCCGTTAGTATTGATAAAGCTAGAGCGTTACGCGCGAAAGAACGTGCTGAAAAACGCTTAGCAGAAAAAGGTAATCCAGATATAGATTATGAACGTGCATCTGCAGCGTTAAAACGAGCAATGACCCGTATTCGTGTCGTGGAATTTGTAAAATAATTAAAAGTCATAAACACCCTCAAATCTTCCAATTTTTGAATTGGATAGACGAGGGTGTTTTCTATTTTCTATATTGAAGTTTTTAGAAGAATAAAAATCGGCGAATAGTTTTTTAAAATGATGAGAAAAATTCAAGATGTCCATATAGAATGAACAAAATGGTAAGTGAGAAGGTTATTCTTACGTGTAAAATATAGTCTACAGAATATATGACAATAATGCATAATAAGCATGATTTAAAGGGAATTTTAACTTGCATTTCAAGATATACGTGTTATATTTGAAGTGAGATTAGGAATGGACAACGCTGCGACCGTTCCCATTTATTTATACGTCAGTCTTTATTTAAATTAGGAGTGGAAATTATGGCAAAATACAATCCGTATGAAAACTTACTTAACACACTTGATGAAGCCGCAAAGACTTTAGGGTATGAAAGAAATGATTATGAAGTAATCCGTCATCCTGAAAGAGAATTGACTGTATCAGTTCCTATTCGTATGGACGATGGTCATGTAGAAGTATTCTCTGGCTACCGTGTACAACATAGTACTATTCTTGGTTCGTCTAAAGGTGGTTTACGCTTCCATCCAGATGCAGATGAAAATGAAGTACGTGCACTTGCTGGTTGGATGACAATTAAAAATGCTATTGCACATCTTCCATATGGTGGTGGTAAAGGTGGTATCAAAGTAGATCCGCATAAACTAAGTCAACGTGAACTTGAACGTTTAACTCGTGGCTTTGTACGTGCTATCAGTCCTATAATTGGTGTTGAAAAAGACGTTCCTGCTCCAGATGTAAATACAAATCCACAGATTATGGCTTGGATTGTTGATGAATTTTCTGCCTTACAAGGGCAATGGACTCCTGGTGTTGTAACAGGTAAACCATTGCAAGTAGGTGGATCCCTTGGTCGTAATGAAGCTACTGGTCGTGGCTGTATGTTCACATTAAAAAGCTACCTAGAAAAGAAAGGCAAAAAAATGTCCGATGTAACCATGGCTGTACAAGGTTTTGGTAATGTTGGTAGCGTTGGTGCCTTATTAATGCATCGTGAAGGAGCTAAAGTAGTTGGTATTGGTGATATCAACGGTTGCTTCTATAATCCCAAAGGATTAGATGTCGAAGCAGCATATCAATATGCTAATTCTCATGGACGCTCCTTAAAAGGCTATGAAGAACCAGGCATGAAAGTTATTTCCATGCCAGAATTATTAGCACTTGAAGTAGATGTACTTTATATGGCAGCTCTTGAAAATCAGTTAAATGCTGGTAACATGGAAACTATCCGTGCAAAAATTATTCTTGAAGGTGCGAATGGTCCTACGACTAATGAAGCCGATAAATATTTTGTTGAACATGGTATCGACGTATTGCCAGACGTATTAACAAATAGTGGTGGTGTTGTTGTATCTTACTATGAATGGGTACAAAATAAAGCAGGCTTCTATTGGACGGAAGAAGAAGTTAATGCTAAACTTGAACAGAACATGAAAACGTCCTTCGAAGAAGTTTGGGCTATGCAGGAAGAATACAAAGTATATCCTCGTCTAGCTGCTTACATGGTAGCATTAAAACGCTTAACTGAAACTCGTAATATGAAAGGTTACTTAGGTTAATTAAAAATTAAAAGGCAAGTCGCAATTGCGGCTTGCCTTTTTGATTCTAGAATTGTTGAATATTACGCGGTAAATTATAGGGACTATCTACGTTTCGCGAGAGGGTAGGAAGACCATTTGGCGTAATTCCAGTTCCTTGGTTATTATCATTTCTACTGTCCGCAGTATTCTTGTTATAATCGGTGTTGTAGCGAGGAATATCGGTTGGAATACGTTTATATGGTAATTTTTTTAGTACGCGATCCATGAGAATATCTATAACTTCCACATCGCTTGGCACAGATAGACTGTCACCAACTTTATAATAGGAGGCAGAATCTACACGATATTCATCGGTGGATTTGTTATAGCTGTATATACTCATCTTAGCATTGACATAGGTGTAGACTTCATCATAATTGTCGTCATGTCTATTTAGACGATAAGGGAGAAATCGGTTAAAATTGTAATATTCCCAATGAGTTAGCATAGGTTTGATAACGATGTCTGCCTGAGTATCGGCAACAATTTTCTCTAAATAAGATTTTATCATGGGATAGGGTTTAGTATCTAGAGAAAGAGGGGTGGTTTGACCTGATTCCATAAGGCCAATATTGTTGTCTATGGTAGGTGATATGAGTTCGTAATAGGGATACCGAAATACGTCGCGTGTGCGATTGGTGATAGTGTGCATGATAGTGCGATCGCTACTATCGCTAGACGTTGGTAGTAGTACAACTGTACGTGTAGGGAAGTTTTCTAATATTCCTTTCCCGGTAGCGGTAATGTTGGGGATATCATTGTTTAAAACATTAGCTGATAGGTGATCGGTAGCTAATGCGTGTGTATTGAGTAATAGTGTAGTTAGTACAGTAGCTAACAAGGTTATAGGTTTATACGCTTTTTTCATAGTCACTCTCCTTATTGTAAAAAAAGAGTCATATTCTTAAGAATATGACTCTTACTGGTGGACGATGACAGGATCGAACTGCCGACATCCTGCTTGTAAGGCAGGCGCTCTCCCAGCTGAGCTAATCGTCCATATATGTGGTGACCCGAGGGGGAATCGAACCCCCGATACCGCCGTGAAAGGGCGGTGTCTTAACCGCTTGACCATCGGGCCATGGAAAAGTTGGCTCCCCGAGTAGGACTCGAACCTACGACCGATCGGTTAACAGCCGATTGCTCTACCAACTGAGCTATCGAGGAATAACAACAATATGATTATATAAGAATATGTAAAACTATGCAAGTACTTTTTTATAAAATTGAGGAAGGCTCCATTTTTGTAAAGCGGGAAAATGTGCGATGTTTTATAGTAAATAGATGACGTTTTATACCAAATCATTTATAATATAATATTAGAGTATTATATGATTTATTAGAGTATTATATGATTTTATTCTGAGAATCGGGAGAAAATCACTATCATAAAGGAGCATCATGAGACTTAGACGCAAACCATGGATTGATGAAGCCATCCATGAATATGACGATTATATTATTCTAGAAAATCACGAAACCTATAAAGGACAGTGGAAAGATATATTTGAAGAGCCGACAAAGCCATTATATGTCGAACTAGGTACGGGGAAGGGAAAATTTATTGCCGGCATGTGTGAAGCGCACCCCGAGGCAAATTTTCTTGGTCTAGAAGTACAAAAAGGTGTTATTTACTACGCAGCGCAAAAGTTATATGAACAAAAGGCTCCTAATGGGCGGGTAGCGTTATTTGATATTTCTGGTATTGAGAGTATTATTGAACCAGGGGAAGTTAGTCATTTTTATATTAACTTTTGTGACCCTTGGCCTAAAGCACGTCATGCTAAACGCCGTTTGACCTATCGCGCCTTTTTAGATCGATATGCGCGCTTACTCAATAAGGGTGGAGAAGTACATTTTAAAACAGATAATGAAGGTTTATTCTTATTTTCACTAGAGGAATTCAAAGATTGTGGATGGACATTGAAAAATGTAACGTATGATTTACATAGTACGGATTTACCGAATGTAAAAACCGAGTATGAGACAAAGTTTAGTGCAAAAGGGCAGCCTATTTTTAGATTGGAAGCCATACGACCAGAGAACTTAGTTGATCATACTGTAAAAGAAAAAAGTTTTGTGGAAGATGAAAGTGTAGAAACTGATGAGTGAAAAGAAACCAAGAAAAGATAAAGATGCAGTAACCTCGGTTCTCGGTGGAATAAGTTCAATTCCCATTCTTTTAAATCGTATTTTTAAACATGATACACAAGGTATGTTGGCCGCGATTGCTGTTATCATGGTTATTGGAATCATTAATATTTTTAGCTCTACCTTTGTGAAAGACAACATGGATGGTATAGGCATGAACTATCATTTAGTTCGCCAGTTCATCTATTATGTGGTAGGTGGCTTAGCCGCTTGGTTTATGTATTTTGTGAATTATGAACGTATTTTTAATAATAAGCGCAATGCAAAACTTTTGGCATGGGCAACGGTTATCGCTTTGTTATTGGTCTTTCCCATGGGAGAGGTCGTTAATGGTGCGCGCCGTTGGATTCATTTGCCAGGTAATGTAGCGGTGCAGCCTTCAGAATTTGCAAAGCTGACAGCGGTACTTTGGGCAGCACATTGTTTAAGTAAAGGTCTAGATTTTAATCGTGTACCTGAATTATGGAAGGATAGAAATAACATTCCTTATCTTAAAGATTGGGATAACAGAAATCCGATTGGCAACATTATCAAAGGCTTAGCTAGTTTAGTATGGCCAGGTAATTGGAACAGTGCGCTATTAATGCCAGTTATATTCGCAGTCATTACAATAAAACAACCAGATATGGGAACGGCAGTTTTAATTTTAGGTTTTCCTGCTGCATTATTAGCTTTGTCTGGCCTTAAGCCTAAAACGTTAGGGATGAGTGTCCTTTTAGGTCTAGCTATTTTTTTATTTGCTGCATTGACATCGCCTTATCGTAGAGAACGTATCATGACGATGTATGATCCCTTTTCCCATGCACAAGATTTAGGTTATCAAGCTGTACAAAGTATTGTAGCGGTTGGTTCTGGCGGAGTTACCGGACAAGGCATTGGCATGGGAACATCAAAATATTTATTCCTACCAGAGGCGCATACAGACTTTGCTTTTGCTGTTTGGTCTCAGGAAACGGGATTATTGGGTTCCTTAATTTTATTATTGGCCGTATTACTTTTTACCTATTACGGAATTCGTATCACATTGAAAGCACATAACAGTTTTTCGGCCTTAGTGGCAGCAGGTATTACCTTGATTATCAGCGGACAAGCATTATTTAATATGCTTATGGTATCTGGTTTGGCACCTGTTACAGGCGTACCGTTACCATTTGTTAGTTATGGAGGTTCCTCCTTAGTGATGAACTGTATGGCGGTAGCCTTACTTGCCAATATTTCCAATCGCACAGATTGGATAAAAAGTAAAAAAATAGGTGGAGTTGGTGTTATTCCATCTATTCGTGAAGAGACACAAAGTCGCTTCAAACCACAGAGATTAAATGAATACTAAAGGAGACCGGTGATGAAAGATTTTATTGATGTGAATGAAAAAGTACCTGCTTCTAGGATGTTGCCGTTGAGCTTACAGCATTTATTTGCTATGTTTGGATCCACGGTATTAGTACCGTATTTACTCCATGTTGATGCATCTATTGCTTTATTTATGAATGGTATTGGTACAATTCTATACTTATATATTTGCAAAGGCGGTATTCCTGCGTATTTGGGTTCTAGTTTTGCTTTTATCGCGCCAGTGCTTTCCGTAATGAATGCGCCTGGTTTGAGTTATGAAGCGGCGCAAGGCGGATTTATTGTATTCGGTTTTTGCTTTATTATCCTTGCTTTTATTGTAAAAGAGGTGGGCGTCAAGTGGATTGATGTGCTTTTCCCGCCAGCAGCTATGGGTTCTATTATCGCTGTTATTGGACTTGAATTAGCACCAGTGGCAATGAGTATGGCTGGAATCGTTGGTGATCAGTGGCAAACGCTTGGAATGACGCATACGCAAGCAGTTACATTATCTGTATTTTCCTTGTTAGTGACGATTCTAGGGACTGTATTATTCCGAGGCTTTTTTGCTGTTATTCCCGTACTTATTGGAGTGGTTTCTGGCTACATATTAGCCTTTATTATGGGGGTAGCTAGCATGGATGCTGTGGTGGCAGCACCTTGGCTATCCGCACCGCATTTTTATAAACCAACTTTTGATATTAACGCCATTCTTATGATTTTACCTGCTTTGTTTGTCGTATTTGCTGAACACGTGGGACACGTGGCGGTAACGAGTAATATTGTGGGGCGTGATTTGATTGCCAATCCAGGCTTACATCGTTCTTTATTAGGCGATGGAATCGCGAATATCCTTTCTGGCTTTTTTGGTGCTACGCCAAATACTACTTATGGGGAAAACATTGGTGTTATGGCAATTACGCGTGTCTATAGTGTGTGGGTAATTGGTGGAGCCGCAGTACTTGCTATTATTTTCTCTTTCTGCGGTAAAATTTCTGCGCTTATTCATGGTATTCCGGTACCTGTTATGGGAGGCGTAAGCATTCTTCTCTTTGGTATCATTGCAGCTTCAGGCCTTCGCATGTTTGTTGAAAGAAAAGTGGATTATACCAAAACAAGTAATCTTATTCTTACCTCCGTTATCATGGTAACAGGTCTTAGTGGCGCGAGTCTTAACGTGGGCCCAGTAGAGCTTAAAGGAATGGGGCTTGCAACAGTTGTAGCTATCGTTATTAGCTTAAGTTTTGCCGTTTTCCGTAAAACGGGATTGGGCAATAGTGCACTTTCTAAATAAAGGCAAAGTTGAAATATTGTCTGCGTTCTAGTTTCTTACATTTGTTCTAATATTTACATCTTATATATTAAAGGCTAGTGTTTGGGGATAAAGCGTCCGTAAAGATTATCGACGGACAACTATAACTATGACACTAGTCTTTTTATACGTTAGTATTCCTTTTGGTTAATTTAGTAGTTAGCTTTAATCTTTTAATAGGCAGGATTTTAGGCTAAACGTGTAGAATTAAATAAAGTGCAGTAAATTGAAGTATAGTAAAGTTATATCATATACTTTGTACTGTTATATTTGTAATATAGGGAGGTGAATCTTCGTGGTAATAAATCTTATCCTTGTGGGCATTGTATTCTTGGGTATTGAAGCCCTTGTACCTGGAGTCGGATTTTTTGGCCTTGCTGGGGTAGTTTCATTGTTAGCTGCCTTGTATTTCTTTCTGGGGGCTACAGCCACAGCGGCTAGTATTGTAGCTCTTATTACGGTACTATTTATCCTAGTCGGGTATTATTGTATTCGTACCTTTCCTGACAGTTGGTTAGGTAAAAATTTAAGTCTTAAACTTCGCTTTACATCGGATAAAGGCTATGTTAGCACACCGGTGAAAGATGATTTATTGCATGCTACAGGTGTTGTGCACACGATATTACGTCCATCGGGAACAATTAAAATTGAGGATTCTCTTGTAGATGCTGTATCAGAAGGTGCATTTATACAAGTAGGGACTGCCGTACAAGTCATTAAAGTGGAAGGTAGCCGTGTAGTCGTTAGAGCCATTTGATTTTAAGTGTAATAATCATATTTTCATGTTTTAAAGGAGGTTTCACATGTCATTTTTAATTGAAGTATTAGGTTCTGGCTTTGTCATTGTCTTAGCCATTATCTTAATTGCTGTATTTTTCCATTTTGTACCAGTAGGTTTATGGATTTCCGCATTATCCTCTGGTGTTAATGTAGGCATCTTCACACTTGTAGGGATGCGGTTACGTCGTGTTAATCCATCTGCTATTATTTTACCTTTAATTAAGGCTAATAAAGCAGGGCTTGATGTAAATGTAAATCAGTTAGAAGCACATTATTTAGCAGGTGGTAATGTTGATCAAGTAGTAGATGCATTGATTGCAGCAGAACGTGCGGCAATTCCCCTTACGTTTGAACGGTCTGCAGCTATTGATCTTGCCGGTCGTAGTGTGCTTGAAGCCGTTCAAATGAGTGTTAACCCTAAAGTTATTGAGACTCCCATTATTTCTGCAGTAGCCAAAAATGGTATCGAATTAAAAGTTCGCGCTCGTGTAACGGTGCGTGCAAATATTGACCGTCTTGTTGGTGGTGCTGGCGAATCTACTATCATTGCCCGTGTTGGTGAAGGTATTGTAACTACGGTAGGGTCTTCTGAAGAGCATACAAATGTGCTTGAAAATCCAGACCACATTTCTCGTACGGTACTTGAAAAAGGTCTTGATGCGGGGACTGCGTTTGAAATCTTATCCATTGATATTGCAGATGTAGATGTAGGACGTAACATTGGTGCACAGTTATTGACAGATCAGGCAGAAGCAGATAAGAAAATTGCACAGGCTCGTGCTGAAGAACGTCGTGCGATGGCTGTGGCAAAGGAACAAGAAATGCGTGCGTATACCCAGGAAATGCAGGCGAAAGTTGTAGAAGCTCAAGCCGAAGTTCCACAAGCCCTTTCCAAAGCCCTTCGAGAAGGCAACATGGGCGTTATGGACTACTACAACTTGAACAATGTTGTAGCAGATACTAAAATGCGTGAAAGTATTGCAGGTACTGATGTAAACGATATTTCTAATCCAACTAAATAGGTGAATCTATGAGTTTTATAAGCCTACTTATCTTTCTTTTTATCTTACAAAAGATAATTGAAGCAGTAAAAAAGAATAAGGATAGACAGGGGTCTTCGGGCAATTCAGATCAACCTATGACATGGGAAGAGATGGAACGACAGTATGGTATTTTAATTGAACAGAAAGAAGAACCATTACCTCCAGATTTCTCCTATGAAGAAGTGCCAACAGAAAAATCAAAACAACAACCAACTATTGCTACGCCACAGTATGAAACTGAAGTAGATGCTAAAATGCATCGTTATCAAGAGGCTGCTGCTGATAAGACACGATCTTATGGTTATGCTAGCCTGTCTAGTGGTGCCTTGGGAGTTGATTTAACAGAAGACATCGGTCAAAGTGAAATTGGTGGACAGCAAGATGAAATGAGGGAAAACCGTCAACGCCAAATGCAAGGGGCTGCTCGTGTAGGAATTGTGTGGGCTGAAATTTTAAAGGCTCCAAAACAATTGGGAATGAATCGCCGTCATTACTGAGATATTGCTGGATAAAGAGGTGGAGTATGAAACAGTTTTCTTTTCCTTATGGTGAAGGTTCAGTAGAATTTTCCGTTGATGAAAAACGTATTATTGCAGAACTTGAAATGGCGGACACCCCTGTTTTAACTAACGTAGAAGAAAAAATACAAGCGGCTTTAGATAATCCCATTGCATCCAAGCCACTTCGTGAACTTGTAAAAGCAGGTGAAACGGTAGCCATCATTGTCAATGATCCTACCCGAATTGCAAATACCCATGTATTTTTACCTATTTTGGTGAATTACTTGAATGCAGTGGGTGTAAAAGATGAAGATATGGTTGTGCTTTTTGCTCTTGGTACGCATCGCAAAATGAGCCAGGAGGAAATGGTAGAACAAATAGGTGAAGAAATGAGCCAACGTCTTCGCATGGTAAATTGTTATGCGAAAGACAGTGCTAATTATATAGAAATTGGTACAACTTCACGGGGGACACCGGTACGTTTTCATAAAGAAGCTGTAAATGCAGATCATATTATTTGCACAGGATCTGTGGTACATCATTTCTTTGCTGGTTATGGAGGCGGACGCAAAGCTTTATTTCCTGGCTGTGCAGAATACGAAACGATCCGCAAGAACCATAGCTTAATGTTAGAAGAAGGTGCAGAGATTGGACATCTTGAAGGAAATCCTATTTATGAGGATCAAGTAGAGGGTACAGAAATGTGTCGGCCAACTTTTCTTATGAATATGGTTCTTAACGGGGATAAAGAATTTACTGGTATTTTCTGTGGTGATTATATTGAAGCACATAAACAAGCGTGTGCCTTTGTAGATAAACAAAACGGTGTAGTTATCGATGAATTAGCACCAATCGTTATTGCTAGTTGTGGTGGATATCCCAAGGATATTAATATTTACCAATCACAAAAAACGATGGATAATGCAGTAAAAGCAGTAATCCCTGGTGGTGTTGTTATACTTGTAGCTGAATGCCGTGAAGGATCTGGCTCTGAAGTGTTCGATAAGACAGTAGAAGAACATCATAGTATTCAATCTATTGAGGATTCTGTGCGTGCCGATTTCCAAATTGGTCGCCATAAAGCTTATGCCGTGACGCGGTTGATGAAAAAAGTTGATTTTTATCTTATCTCTGCTATGGAAGATAAAAAAGCTCAAACAGCATTTTTCTATCCTTTTAACTCGGTACAGGAGGCTCTTGCTGCTGCAGAGGCTAAGCTAGGAAAAGATGCTAAGATTATTATTATGGAACATGCATCTTACACAGTGCCTATTCTAAAAAAGTGATATAAATATATATAGAATCTTATACCTTGTGGATTAAAAGTGATAAGACCACATAAAACACGGCCATACGAAAATGTATGGCCGTGTTTTATGTGGGGTAAAGTTATTAATTCAACGTACCTTGTTAGTGGGAGAATAAGACACGCTCCTCTAGAATGCTACTCTAGAGGAGCAAAGTAATTAGGAGTGGCGTACGGTGACGGTTAGTAAATTTATTTGAAATATGTATCCCACAATTTGCGAATAGAGGTGTGAAAGTATAATAGATAGCCTACAATAACGCCAGTCATAGCCTGTAAGATTTCAAATGGTAATTTAAGGAGGGCATATTCTGGTGTGCTATATACATAAGCCCGACCGATAGTATATCCTGTTACCATAATGCTGGCACCGATAAGTAAGGCGATGATGGTAACGATTTTTTTATCTTTTCCTTTGCATATTTCGATAATTTTAGCAATCATATAGGCTTGTAATCCATGTGTTACTAGAGAAACGAACATAGGTGCAGGATAGAAGAAGAAATCCCCTAGGAATGCACCGATACCGCCAATCATAAAGGCTTCTTTAGGGGTAAATAGTAAGGCGGCTAAGCAAATAATGATGTCATTTATGTAGAGGTGTCCACCCGGTACGGGAACACTAAATGAACTAAGCGCAATATTCATGCCCATAAAGATTGCGGCTAGGGTTAATCGTTTTACAGATGGTGTGTACATAGCCGAATTTGTAGATATATTATTTGCAGACATATTGTTTGTAGATTGCTTTTCCATAAAATCTCCTTATATTGCGTATTTAATTGTAATATAGCAATACATATCTGTTTTCTTTGAATTTGAATATGTTCCTATTATAATATCTAAGTGTAACTATTTGTATATACAGAATTTAATAAAATAATAGAGACAGATTGATTTTTAGTATAAGAAAACCATGCTGTTCTTTAGAACGACATGGTTTTCTTGTTATTTTTTATAACAGATAGTGGCATTATGCAGTGTAGTAGTGTATGGCGAGTTTATTAGGAAAAGAAACGCATTATTAACATAGCTATACAGGAATTGATAATACTAATAGCCATGAGTAAAGGCCAATATTTTTTTGGTGCATCAACTACACCTAGAAGACGTCCCATGTATTGTAATTGAGATCCCATTAGGAAACATGCGGGCATAAGAATAGTCATATGTGTACCATTAAGTGTACCATTGGCAAGTAAGCTTGCTGCTACACCGATACCTGCAGAAGCGGATAACCAAGTAGTAAGTAATACGGTAATAGCTTCACCAGGCAATCCAAATAAAGCCATTATGGGACCGAATATATTACCTAAAAGTGCCATGATGCCGAGTATCTTAAGAATTTCAGCAATAGTATAGGCCATTAATACATTAGGCATTAAATTATTAATCGCAATATTATAACCTTTACGCGCACCTACAACAAAGATGTCAAAAGGATTGTTGTTAGTTGTAGTTGTATTATTGTTCATCTGTAAAATCTCCTTTATATACTGTGTTTAGAATGACACGGCATAGGGCACCGCCCACAAATTTCATGACGAAAATAAGGGCTAGTGGCATGATAATTGGTACTGTTAAAAAAGCGAATACAGCAGATCCAATCGTTACATAGTTACTAATCATACCAGCGCCACTATACTGCCAAGCCGTCATGATTAGCAATTCTTTTTTTGTAACTTGTTTTTCGTCGTATAGTTCTTTTGTTAAAGCCGCACCTGCATCTGTACTTTGAAGGTCGGTAATCATAGCTAGACCAGTTAAACCAGGGATTCCAAGAAGTGGACGTAATAAAGGGGTTAACAATTTATGGGCAGCGCGAATAGCTCCATAGTGAGATAAAATTTCCAGGCAGCCTAGTGATAACATAACAGTAGGCACTAGGGAAAGCGCAAATAGGAAACCAGAACGGGCACTGCTGCCACCTTCACCAACAAAGGTATTTTTGGCTGGGTGCATGAAGGTACCAAATTTACCTGATAGTGTGGAAAAATCTAATGCAGAAAGCCATGTAAAGCCTTCGACTTTTGCTAATAAACCGGAGAAGAATAATACCGCAATAACAAGAGCAATATAACAGCCCCAAGTTACTTTTTGACTGAATATGTCGCTTTCCGTATGCGGTGTTGTTGGATTAACACTCGTATCTATGTTTTCCTTATTTTCCATTTTGCAACCTCCTTGTGTTTTTCCAGTAGAATAAAATACATTTAGAATAGATAATAGAGGTAGTATATCTTATTTTTTTACTCTCTACAAGTCGGTAGGTTATACGTTTTTCGCATACTTTCATATATGGAGTGCATTTATAAAGGACAAAAGTTCTTGTAAAGAGAACGAAATAAGAGTATTATAAGATTATATTGTTAGAGCATACATGAGTTTCAAAGGTTTGTATGGTTGATTTGAGAAAGGAGCATATAGTTGCCTATGCAACTATGTAAAGTGATTATGAGTGTAGCTACAGAATATTACAACTATTTACATACAATTCCAGAAGAGGGGTTTTTAGAAGAAAAAACAGCTACGTTTTTAGAGCAAGAACTGAAAACTATGGGGTACGAAGTTATTGCGAAGGTAGATGGGAAAACAGGATTGGTTGGAATACTCGACAGTGGCGTAGAGGGCCCTGTGGTAGCTTTTCGTTCTGATATTGATGCACTAGGGCATGTGATTGATGGCGTTCATGTATCTCGTCATACTTGTGGTCATGATGGTCATATGTCCATGCTATTGGCTGCAGCAAAAGAAATCAAGGAGAAGAATCTTGTTAAAAAAGGAAAATTAAAATTATTATTCCAACCTGCTGAAGAATTAGGTACTGGTGCCCTTAGTATGATTGCTGGAGGCGTTATTGATGACTTAGACTGGGCTTTTGGAGCACATGTGCGCCCTTTTGAGGAAGTGCAGAATGGACAGGCATCAAGTGCTATTCACTACGCAGCGTCTTGTCGTATGATTGTTACATTTCATGGTACCCCAGCTCATGGGGCACGCCCTCATTTAGGTGTTAATGCTATTGATGCCGCTACAGCTGCGGTGGTTGCTGTTAATGCGATTCACTTAAAACCGACAGAGAATTATAGTGTAAAAGCTACGCGATTCCTCTGTGATTCGGGGGTGACGAATGCAATTCCAGATAAAGCTGTTGTTACGTGGGATTTACGGGCACAACATAACGATACGATGCAAGAACTTTGCGAAAAATTTGTTCCCGCTGTAACAGCAGCTGCTGCAACAGTAGGAGCCACGGTTACTATTGATGATTCGCAACGTTGTCATGCGGCGATTCTAGATAAAGAAGCCACGGCATTACTCGTTGAAACTATCTGTGATGTGTTAGGTCCCGAAAATCTAGTAGATGAGATTTATACGCCTGGTAGTGAAGACTTTTTCTTCTACAATATGGCAAATCCTCGTTTAAAATCGGGATTTTTTGGCTTAGGCTGTGATCTTCGCCCAGGTTTACATCATCCGGATATGCACTTTGATGTAAGCGCATTAGATAATGGAGTAAAAATTTGGACGGCCCTTTGCACAAAGTTATTAGGATAGCATAGCCATAAAACTGGTAAGAACGACAAAAGAGTTTCTCCCTAAGAGAAACTCTTTTTCTTATTTGCGTATTATTTATTTCTTCCTACAAGGAGAGATTTGGTTTTCGAAATGAATGAGAGGCTAGAGTATAGTTGGTGCGAAGTGGGCATCCGCTTCTACACAATCTTCTGTAATATATTTTGTCGCTTTATAAAGAATGCGTACCATATCTTCTAATTGTTCTGTAGTTGAGGATAATGGAGGCATTAAGATAATGACATTGCCGATAGGGCGACAGATGAGTCCATCTTTTCGTGCTTCATAAGCAATGCGTGCACCAATCGCTTCATTTGGTGTATAAGCTTCGTGTGTAGCCACATCTTTTTCTAATTCAATGCCTACGATAAGGCCAACTTGACGGACTTCTTTGACATGAGACAACTCGTTAAAACAGGTTAATGCGCTTTCTACGGCCGCAATTTTTGGTTGCAGCTTAGCAATAATATCATCGTTTTCAAAAATATCGAGATTTGCTATGGCAACGGCGCAAGCGAGTGCATTGCCGGTATAGGAGTGTCCGTGATAGAAGGTACGTTTTTCTTCATAGGTGCCGAGGAACGCATCAAAAATTTTCTTGGTTGTCATGGTGGCGGCTAGAGGCATATAGCCTCCCGTAATGCCTTTTGATAAGGTCATGAAATCAGGAGATACGTCTTCGTGATTACACGCAAACATTTTGCCAGTGCGACCAAAACCAGTAGCCACTTCATCTACAATCAGGAGCACATCATATTGCTTTGTCAGTTCACGCACGCGTTTTAAGAATCCTTTAGGCATAACAAGCATACCAGCGGCTGCTTGTACTAATGGTTCCATAATGAGTCCTGCGATTTCATCGTGTTGTTCTTTTAAAATAGTTTCTAATTTGAGAAGGGCATCATCAAAGATTTGTTGACGTTCAGAAATATCTTTGTAAACACCAGGAGAGGGTAAGATAATAGGACGGAACAATAAACTGTGGAAGACTTCATGGAAAAGTTCAATACCCCCTACACTGACGGTGCCTAGGGTATCCCCATGATAGGCAGAGGCAAGCGAAATGAATTTTTGTTTCTTAGGCTGTCCAATGAGATTCCAATATTGGTAAGCCATTTTTAGAGCGACTTCAATAGCAGTACTACCGTCATCAGATAAGAAGACCTTGTCTAATCCCTCTGGTGTGATTTCTACAAGGCGTTTGCCTAGTTCTGCAGAGGGTGGACTAACGAGACCGAGTAAAGTAGAATGTGCAATTTTGCCGAGTTGATCAATAATGGCTTGATTTAACTCTGGTCGGTTGTGGCCGTGAATATTAACCCAAAGGCTAGAAACGCCGTCGTAATACTTTTTACCTTCCTCATCGATGAGAAAAACGCCTTGGCCTCGTTCAATAGCTAATTGTTCTGTAGCTAGCCAGTCTTGCATTTGTGTGAATGGATGCCATAAATAGTCTTTGTCGAGTTTTACAATTTCTGTATCTGCCATGTTACGCCTCCTAAGTCTGTAATGCCTTTTCTAATGCTGATATATCGATATATTGTGAAAACCACTTGATTTCAGTATCGATGAATTTATGATTATCTTTTGATACATTTTTTAATTCTGGATAGTTTTCAATGGGGAAATGGGGAACAATACCAAAACAAGGTAATTTCGTGTAGTATTTCATTTCTTGAATATTCGTATCTCGTAACGTTGTTTCTGTATCATCTCTATCATTGCCAATGAATCCAATAATATGAATGCCTTTTTGTCTTGCGTAAGCTACAGTTAATAGCATACGGTTAATGGAGCCAAGCCTACAATCAGTAATAAGAAGAGCCGGAAAGTTGAGTTCTGCTGCAAATTCTGTAAAACTATAGTCATCTACAATCGGGGTAGTGATGCCACCGGCACCTTCTACTATAGTGATATCATGGTGCTTATAGTCTGTCAGAATAGCGGAAATAAGTGGGGAAGTATCAATTTTAGTATTTGATAAATTAGCGGCTATTTTAGGTGAATATTCACCTGGTACACATATGGGGTTAACAAAATTGGCTTTGCTGCTATCTATTTTTGTTAAGCGCATTAATTCCATTGCATCTTCACTATATAATTCATTATGGTGATTTCGTTTAGCTCCCGATGCGATAGGTTTATGCATACTCACATCATAACCATGCGCTTTTAACAAACCACCTAGGCGTGCGGCGATAAAGGTCTTGCCTGCATCTGTGTCTGTGCCTAAGATAAATAAACCTTGTTGCTTCATAATGAGGCCTCCTGACATTATTTTTAAGTATAGTCTAGCTATTGTTAACATAATTGTCAATAATAAAGAATACAAATGTTGACAATTGTGTTAACAAAGAGATATAATTTAATCAATGATTTTTCTTGTTTTCGGTGAATATAAATAAGAAAATGGTTAACAATGATGGTTTATTGCAATTTTATTTATAAAATTATATTAGAAGGTGGTTAACAATGAAAACGAAATATTTATTACGAGCAGCTCTTTGTTTAGCACTAATTGCAGTAGGTGCACGGATTCAAATACCCTTACCATATTTTGATTATTACACATTTCAATTTACCTTTGTGCTATTAACTGCAGTCCTATTACCGCCAATATATGCTATCGGCACCATGGTGACTTATATCGCTATGGGGTTATTAGGGATTCCTGTTTTTGCTGGGGGCGGTGGGTTTGATTATGTATTGCGCCCTAGCTTTGGATATCTTATCGGGTTTTTAGCAACAGTTGTAGTACTTGCACAAATTTATAAACGGAAACAACCCACTACGAAATGGGGATATTTTTTATTAAATACAATTGGGATTGTAGTGACATATCTTTTTGGTCTTACTTATAAAACGGCAATTTTGCATTTTTATCTCGGACAAGCAGTACCAATTTGGGCTATCCTCACAACGGCGTTTGCCTTTGATATACCAGCCGATGTGATTATGGTCTTCTGTTTATCTCTCATAGAAGTACGTGTGGTGAAAGCTATCGGGGCCTCTAATCTTGGTTAAACAACTTGGTAGCATTAGGCATTATATTTATTGAGACTAGCCTCAAAGTAAATTTACTGGGACTAGGATCAAAGTAAAACATAAAAAGAAGCGATACGAAAATGTATGCCATAACATTTTCGTATCGCTTTTTTCTCTACGTTAGCTTATAAAGCTATACGTATGTAAGTTTAGAAGTCAATTGGTTTTCCGTAGTAAGCGGCTTCATAAATCTTCTTAACATCTTCAACCGATGGTTTGCGAGGATTTGTTAAGGTACAAGCATCAGCCTGTGCATTTGCACTCATGCGGTCAAGTACGGCAAGAAAATCAGCTTCCGGAATAACTGTATTTTTTCCTTCTTTTATGGTATGCGTTAAACCTACTGTTTCATTTAATTTGTTGATGGCTCTTTCGAGATTATCAATACCCAATAAACCTTCAAGTTTAGCGTACTTGTCAGTACTTTTTTTGTTGAAGGCAATGATGTAAGGTAATAAAATAGCGTTAGCTTCACCATGAGTTAAGTGGAATTCACCACCAATTTTATGTGCTAAGCTATGAACGATACCTAAAGAGCAGTTGGAGAAGGCCATGCCAGCCATTGTAGATGCGTCATGCATTTTTGTACGAGCCAAGATATTGTCTGGTTCTTTATAGGCGATTGGCAAGTATTCGAATACCAGTTTAATAGCCTGTAGTGCAAGGGCATCTGTGTAATCATCGGCTGCAGTTGATACGAAGGCTTCTACTGCATGCGTCATTACGTCCATGCCGGTTTGTGCTGTGATTAATGGTGGCATTTTAGCCGGAATTCGGCTATCTACAAGCGCAACATCAGGAACGATATCAGGGCTTACTAGCGGATATTTAATGTGGTTGTCTGGATCTGTAATTACGCTGAATGCTGTGATTTCAGAAGCGGTACCGCTAGTAGAAGGAATGCCAATGAATTTAGCTTTTGTGCGGAGTTTAGGGAAGTTGAATTTTACGAGTTCCATGAAATCGTAATCAGGGTATTCATAATATACCCACATAATTTTGGCTGCGTCCATAGGTGATCCACCGCCTAATGCGATAATCCAATCTGGACCGAATTCAGCCATTTTACGGCCGCCTTCTATACACGTTTTTATGGAAGGATCTGGCTCTACACCATCAATGATTTGTACTTCCATGCCTGCTTTTTCAAGCATATTTTTGGCTTCATCTAAGAAACCAAAACGTTTCATAGAGCTGCCACCAGTAACGATACTAGCTTTTTTGCCTTCTAGTGTGGATAAATACTCTAGCGCTGTGTCACCATGGACAACAATGTGAGGAATACTAAACTTTGCAAAAGACATAATATACACCTCCAAAAGAGAACTATGCAGTTACACTTGATATACTTTTAGTATAAAACTTTTATAAATTCATTACAAGATTCAGGATATTTTTACAAGAAAATATATTCTATATGATTCATGGGCAGGAGAGTAAAAAGGAACATACAGATTTATAAAATCGTGATACTATTAATATATAACGTATAAAGCTTATAAAGATATTGCATCTGCGTTACAGCTTTATAATATAATGTATACTAGACGTCGTTATATGTCAGTTTTAGTATAGGGAAATTTGCTGTGTGAGAGGGAAGAATATATGAGAGAATTTACATCCGTTTGTCCTTATGATTGCCCAGATGCGTGTGGTCTTCTGGTGACTGTAGATGAAGAAAAGAATCGCGTAGTACAAGTAAAAGGCAATCCGGCCCACAGTTTTACTCGTGGTACGTTATGTCCTAAATTGGTGCATTATGAAGATACGGTTCATAATCCTGGGCGTATTTTGACGCCTTTGAAACGGGCAGGAAAAAAAGGAGAGGGGAAATTTACTCCGATTTCTTGGGAAGAGGCGATTTATACCATTGCAGAGGCTTTTAAAAAGAGTATTTCCGAACATGGCGGAGAAAGTATTCTGCCATATTCCTATGCAGGCACGATGGGGATTATCCAGAAAAATATGGGAACCGCTTTTTTTAGAAAGTTAGGTGTTACCCGTCAAGATAGAGGTATTTGTTCTCCGGCGAAAACGCATGGCTGGGCAAGTGTAATGGGGAACAGTCTCAGCACACGTCCACAAGAAGCTGGTGATAGTGATTGTATTATACTGTGGAGTCTAGATGCATTAGCCACAGATATTCATATCATGCATGACGTGCGTGCTGCTCGTGCAAAAGGGGCAAAAATTTGGGTGGTAGACACGCATGTATCTGCAACGATGGAACAAGCCGATGAAGGTATTATCGTTAAACCTGGCTCTGATGCGGCATTAGCGCTAGGTATGATTCATATTATGGAACGAGATAATCTTATAAATCGTAAATTTGTTGCTGATTATGTACAAGGATATGAAGAATTAAAACGTGATATACTGTCTCAATATACACCAAATTTTGTAGCTAATGTAACAGGAATTTCTGTGGAACAATTGGAGAGGTTTGCACATGCCTATGGACAAGCAAAAGCTCCATTTATACGCCTTGGTAGTGGGTTATCGCGCTATGGAAATGGGGCTATGTCGGTGCGTGCTGTTGTATGTTTGCCTGCTGTGGTAGGCGCTTATGCAAAACACGGTGGCGGTCTTCTTAGTAGTGCAGGAGGGAGCCAATTTTTAAATGATAGTGCTTTACTAGAGTTACTGAATGAAACTACATATGGAGACATAGCAGGTTTATCAGATTTAAAATTGTCAGGAAAAGTAAAAGCCCATACAGATACGAGAGAAATGCCTATGATTTCTCTCGGCAAAGCATTAACGAGTTGGAAGGAACCACCGATAACTAGTTTATATATTTTTTCTTCAAATCCCGCTACGACAGCACCTAATCAAAATTTAGTGCGTCAAGGGCTGATGCGAGATGATTTATTTGTGGCAGTACATGAACGATTTATGACAGATACGGCTATGTATGCGGATATCGTACTACCAGCCACGACTTCCCTAGAGCAGGATGATATTTACAATTCTTATGGACACTATACGATAGGCATTGGTTATAGGTGTATGGAGCCACAAGGGGAATCCAAATCTAATTGGGAAGTATTTCAGTTGTTAGCGGCTACTTTTGGTTTTACAGATCCTATTTTTAGCATGTCTGCTCGTCATATGATTGCGCATATGGTAGAGACTAATAAAACGTTAAGTGATGCACAAAAAACACAACTTTTAAAAGGGGAGCCAGTTGAAGTGACCTTGCCTGTAGATTATAAATTACAGTTTGGCACCCCTTCTGGTAAAATAGAGATTTTAAATCCACTAGAAGATAAACCGTTGCCAGACTATTTTGCCCCTTATGGTGATGATGCGGAATTCTGGTTGCTCAATACGCCAGATGTGCGTATTCTTGACTCTTCGTTTAATGAACGTGAATTCAAGGGCGGGAATATAATGAAGGCCTATATGAGTCCTATCGATTTTAAGGGAAAAGGATTTGTAGAAAATCAAAGGGTACGATTATTTAATACACGAGGCTCTGTAGAAACAATAGTTTGTGCAGATAAAAAGGTACCGGTAGGTTCCATTAAATGTGCTGGTGTATGGTGGCAAAAATATTCTAGTGACAAAAGGGTATCTATCAATGCACTTACTGCGGATAGGCCAACAGATAAAGCGTGGGGAAGTACCTTCTATGATGTAAAGGTCAATATAGAGGAGGTATAACGGAAGAGCTATAATAATTCGGGTAAATGTAGTGCCCCCAAAAAGTTAGATTTTAGGTCTAACTTTTGGGGGTCACTACAAAACGCTCGTATTATTATAGCTCTTTTATTTTACATAATCTTTACATAAGTATCATCACTCTTTTACATCCCGCTGATATACTCGAAATAAATAACAGAGTCGCTTTACTATTTATGAAGAGAGGTATGGATAATGAAGCTAAAAAGTATAGGAATTGGACTTTTAATGGGATGTATGGCTATGGCTTTTGTGGGGTGTGGTAATAGTGAGTCAAGTTCAAGTGGAACGGATTCAATAAAAGGAACGATTACAGCATCAGGTTCCTCTGCCTTATTGCCATTAGCTAAAGATGCAGCGGTGAGTTTTAAAGAGAGGCACCCTGATATAGCTATTTCACTTAATGGAGGTGGATCAGGTACAGGGTTAAAACAGGTATCAGAAGGATCTGTTAAAATTGGCAATTCCGATGTAGCAGCGGAAACAAAATTAGGTATAGAAAAAGCAAAAGAACTTAAAGATCATCGCGTAGCAGTTGTGACAGTAGCGCCAATTGTTAATAAAGAGATAGGAGATGTAGTTAAGTCTCTTACAAAACAACAATTAATTGATATTTTTACAGGGCGCCTTACAAATTGGAAAGCCGTAGGTGGGCCTGATTTGCAAATTACGTTAGTTTCTAGACCAAGTACTTCTGGTACACGAGCTTTATTTGAAGAATTTGGATTAAATAAAAATAAAGAAGCTTCCAATAAAGCCCTTGAAACGGATGATTCTGGCACATTAATTCAGAATATTGCAGACAATAAAGGGGCTATAGGATATGTAGCTTTTCCTTATGTGATGCGTACAGATAAGGTTGTGGCCGTTGCGGTTGATGGAATTATACCTAGTTTAGAAAATACATATGCTGGTGTATATCCAATTTGGGGATATGAACATATGTATACAAAAGGCGAGCCAGATGCAGCCGTTAAAGCGTTTATTGATTATATTATGTCTGATGAATATGGGGATAAACTTGAAAAGCAAGGCTATGGGGTTACCTCTAAAATGAAAGTAACACGTTAAAATAGAGGAGGCAAATATGACAGTTACAAAACAAACTGCACATAATATTAGGCAGGATAAAATTTGGAAATATGTCATATATATGGGTGGTGTGATGATGATAGTTTTGACATTATCAGTGGCCCTTTTTCTGCTATATCGAGGGTTAGGCACATTTACCACCTATAATCATAGTATTTTTGAATTTCTTTTTTCCACCTATTGGGCACCTAACGATACAACGGTTGGTGGTGGCAAGGTAGGGGCGGCCGTTTTTATATTTGGCTCTATTGTAACTTGTTTTTTTGCCTTAGGGATTTCACTTCCTTTTAGCTTAGCCGTTGCCATTTTTATTACGGAAGTATCTCCCAAATGGGGAAAGCGTATTTTTCAGCCAGCTATCGAAGTTTTTGTAGGGATTCCTTCGGTCGTATATGGTTGGTTAGGCCTTACCATTCTCGTACCAGGGATAAAAGAATTGTTTCAAATGCCAACAGGTTTTTCTGTACTGGCTGCCGCATTAGTTCTTGGCCTTATGATTTTCCCCACTATGACGTCTATTATTTCAGATGCATTACGCAGTGTGCCTGCTAGTTATCGGAAAGCCTCCTATGCATTAGGTGCTACTAGATGGCAGACAATTTCGCAAGTAGTTCTGGGGGCAGCTAAAAGTGGAATTTTAACAGGGATTATTTTAGGTTTAGCACGTGCTTTTGGAGAGGCGTTGGCAGTGGCTATGGTTATTGGCAAGGTCAAAGCATTTCCCACATCTTTATTATCACCGACGACTAATATTACATCTTTAATAGCTTCAGATATGGGGGGCGCTATGGATGGAGGCGAATATAATATTGCACTTTGGTCGTTAGCATTGCTTTTGTTCTTTATTACGCTATTTTTCATTTTTTTGATTCATTACGTATCTAAACGAGGAGCGGTACAGCATGATGGATAATATAGTAAATAAAAATGCGTTAAAGCGTGCAAAAGCAACGAATTCTTTCATGACTATATTTTTTTATATAATTGCGGGGATTTTTCTTTTCTTACTTCTCACCATATTTATATATATTCTCTATGCCGGTTTTCATAACTTTTCCCTTCCTTTATTAGCTTTTAATCATTCTGGTATAGGTAATCAGTTATTTAATACCATATATTTAGTGGTGTTAGCACTTTTGTTTAGTACGCCCGTAGGTATGTTGGCAGGCATATATATGGCGGAATACGCAAAACCAGGGAAACTATTGACTATATTGCGAATGTGCATTGAGACTTTATCCTCATTGCCTTCTATCGTAGTAGGGTTATTTGGTTATCTTGTATTTATTGTTATGACTGGTATGCAGTGGAATTTATTGGCAGGTGCCTTGGCCGTCTCTATTTTGAATTTGCCTCTTATTGCATCGACGACAGAAGATGCATTACGAACGTTGCCTATAGGTTACAAACAAGGTAGCTATGGATTAGGTGCGACTAAATGGCAAACCATATGGCATATATTGTTGCCAGCGGCTATTCCACAAATTATGACAGGCGTTATTTTAGCTGCAGGGCGTACGCTAGGCGAAGCTGCTGCACTTATGTTCACTGCAGGCATGAGTACGGATATTAGTTGGAAAAGTACGGATATTACATCACCAACTAATCCTTGGAATCCTATACGTTCAGGTGAGACCTTAGCCTTATATATTTGGGGTGCCCGTACAGAGGCTCTTAATATGAATGCCGAGCAGATGGCAAATCTAAGTGCTGCCATTCTTTTGCTTTTAATTTTAGTATTTAATTTAAGTGCTAGGCTTATTAGTAAATATTTAGTTAATTATAGTCAGGGGAAATAATGTATGAATAATGCTTATGAATTTTCTGTAAAAGATTTAGGGCTTTATTATGGTGACTTTGAAGCTTTAAAGCACATTAACATGGATATCGAGAAGAATACAATTACCGCCCTTATTGGTCCTTCTGGCTGTGGAAAATCAACTTTTTTAAAAACTTTAAATCGTATGAATGATTTAGTGGAAAATATAAAAGTTACAGGTGATATATTTCTAGGCGAACAAAATATTTACACAGATATAGATGTGATTACCTTGCGTCAAAAAGTAGGCATGGTATTTCAACAACCCAATCCATTTCCTAAAAGTATTTATGATAATGTGGCTTATGGGCCACGCATGCAAGGGATTACTAAGAAATCAGTGTTAGATGAAATTGTAGAACACAGTCTTCGTCAAGCAGCCATTTGGGATGAAGTAAAAGGCAAACTTGGTAAGAATGCACTTAGTATGTCTGGGGGGCAACAACAGAGACTTTGTATTGCCCGTACGTTAGCAACGCAGCCAGAGGTTATTTTAATGGATGAGCCAACAAGTGCACTTGATCCTATCTCTACACTTAAAATCGAAGAATTAGCGTTACAATTAAAAGAGAAATATACGATTGTTATCGTTACGCATAATATGCAGCAAGCTAGTCGTATTTCTGATAAAACTGCATTTTTCTTGTTGGGTGAATTAATAGAATATAATGAAACGAGTAATTTATTCACGCGCCCTCTTCAGAAGAAGACAGAAGAATACATTACAGGCAGATTTGGTTAATGAGGTGAATTATGAGAGAACAATTTGAAAAAGAATTGCGCACCGTTAAACAAGAATTTATGGAGATGGCTGGACTAGTAGATAAATTATTTGATTTTACATGTCATGCTTTTTTAGAGAATGCATCTGTTGAAATAAAAGAAGTGGCTGACATTGAACTTCTCGTAAATGATTATAAGCGCCGCATAGAAAATAAAAGTATGCTTATTTTATTACAACAACAACCAGTGGCTTCTGATTTTTCTTTATTATCTTCCTTATTGCTCATGGTAGGTGAACTTTATCATGGAGCCAATCAACTTCGTGATATTTGTGAGCTTATACAAGATAGCGAACCAGAGACCCAGTATCACAATATGGAAATGTTAAAATCTATGCTAGCTATTACAAAAGACATGATGGCAGAGGCTGTATCTTCATTTGCTTTGCAAGATAAGGATATGGCCAATCTTGTTATTAACAAAGATGATGAAGTCGATTTATTATTTGCCACGTTTAAAATAGAATGCATCAATTATCTAAAGAATGGTGAGTATCCACCAGATATGGTGATTAATGCACTTATGATTGCAAAACACCTAGAGAAAATTGGTGATTATGCCGTTTCACTTGCATATTGGCATAGAACTTAGAATATACTATTATGGAATTAATCGTATGATGTAAAAATTCTATAGGAGTTATGATGAGTACATTAATTTACTGTGTAGAAGATGAAGAGAGCATTCGTGGTTTAGTTAGCTATGTGTTACAGGGACAACAATATAGAGTAGAGGCATTTGGCGATAGTAGTGGTTTATGGGATGCGTTAGAGTCAGAACTTCCTAGCCTTATTTTGTTGGATATCATGCTTGATGGCGAAGATGGGTTAACTATTCTCCAAAAATTACGTAGTCACGCTTTATATAAAAAGATACCGGTTATTATGTTGACGGCAAAAACAACAGAGTTTGATATTGTAAAAGGTCTTGATTCTGGTGCCGATGATTATATTAGTAAACCTTTTGGCGTTGTCGAACTCGTATCGCGCATTAAGGCCGTACTTCGTAGAACGCAAGCTTCCACGAATTTGGAAAATGTGAATAATATTCAAGTTGGTAATCTCTTAATTGAACCTAAACGACATAGGGTTACTCTTAATGGTGAAAATTTGAATGTTTCTTTAAAAGAATATGAATTATTGCTTTATTTAATTACAAATAAAGGAATTGTGCTTAAGCGGAATCAATTAATGCAGGCTGTGTGGGGATTTAATTATGAAGGTGAGACTAGAACGGTTGATATGCACATTATGAATCTACGGCAAAAATTAGGAAACATGGGTAGTAGTATAAAAACTGTGCGTGGTGTTGGCTATATGTGGGAATATTGATATGAAAAAAATACTTTTTCAACGTTTTTTTAGCGTTGGTATATTATGCTTAACTTTAATGGCTATTTTATCCAGTTTGTTGTTTTACAATATTTGGAAAGATGATTTTCATCACAGCTTGATGCAAGAAGCTAATATTATTAGTGCCATTGATTCTACAGAAAAACTTGATGCTACAGTATTAGCACAAATTAGTAATCGTAGTGCTCCAGATTTACGGATTACTTGGATTGATAAATTAGGACGTGTTTTATACGATTCTAATGGGAATGCGAATACGATGGAAAATCACTTAGCTAGACCAGAGGTAAAAATGGCGCTTGCTAATGGGACAGGTAGCGATTTCCGCGTATCTAACACCTTACATGAAGTGAATTATTATGTGGCAGAAAAAATATCTGATGGTTCTATTATTCGTTTATCTCGTGTAGGAAGTAGTCTTTATCAAGTTATATTTACTTTAACATTAGGCATTATGGTATTGTTTATTTTAACAGGGATTTTTTGTTATTTTTTAGCCAAAAATATGACAAACTCTTTCTTGATGCCTATTTTACAGCTTGTAAAAGATTGGGAATATACAAATGACTTTGAACATATTAAAGCAGGGAATCATAATATAACCGTAAAAAATAACTACTCGCATACACCACGAATAAACAGTGAAGAGTTATATAGTGAATTGGCACCCCTCGTTTATCGATTAGATGATCAGCATAAAAAACTGCAAGCAGCCATGTCTGATATTTTAAGTGAACGAAATACACTTCGATTTATTATGGATGCTATGAAAGAGGGGATTCTCTTAGCTGATGCAGAGGGAAATGTAGAAATTTATAATAAAATAAGTAAGGCTTTTTTCCATATTCCCGATGGGGTAGATCAAACGTTGTCTATAATGGATTTATCTGTTCACAACCAATGGATAGAAAGCTGCCGAACGGTGTTGAAAACCAAAGAAAATGTTTCTTATGTGAGTCAACAAAAAGATGAATTTTATCGAATTACGTTATATCCTACGGTAGAAAATATAGGTGGTCCCCATATTATTGTTATTATAACTAATATTACTAGTGCTTATTTAGCCGAAAAACGTCGCAAAGAATTTACCGCTAATGTGTCTCATGAACTTAAGACTCCATTAACCACAATTAGCGGTTATGCTGAGATTATTGAACAGCATATGTATCAAAATGAAGAAGATGTGCAGATCTTAGGCGGCTATATTCGCAATGCAGCGAAACAGATGATTTCAATGATTGAAAGTATTCTTCATTTGGCACAAGTAGAAAAAGGATTTGGAGACTTGCCCGTTACAGAAGTTTCGATATCATCTATTGTAGAACAAGCTTGGGAGATGGTGAGAAATAAATATAAGATACATAATGATCTTATAACGATAGGAAATATCAATGGTAGTGTCTGCGGAAATGAAACGCTACTTACCGAAGTATTCATTAATCTATTAGATAATGCAGTTAAATTTAACAATCTGACAACTTTACAGATTACTGTCTCCGCAGAGATTATGGAAAATTATATGCGGATTAATATTGCGGATAATGGTATTGGCATTAGTTCTGAAAACCAAACACGAATATTCGAACGTTTTTTCGAAGCTGATACTAGCCGTGGTAAATATGAAGGTAGCGGAATTGGACTTGCCTTGGTAAAACATATTATGGATATACATAATGGTACTGTTTCTGTGACAAGTGTAGAAGGGGAAAGCACAGTATTCACCTTAACATTTCCCCTATATAAAGCAGAATTAAATTAAAATCAATATAAGAAGGGGAGTAACGAAAATGAGTCAAAAATCTCATTTCGTTACTCCTCTTTTGTTGTTTCTTGCATGATAGATATATAACTATTCTCTAGGTTAATTGGTTATATTGGCCGTAGTTTTTGTTGATAGCATAGATGCCAAGTGCGATACTCATAGCTCCAATTGCATGGTCACTGGGGAAAGACGCATCTGCTATATGGTAGTAAAGTACATTTACCGTATGGTCAACGAAGGGGCGGGTTTCAAAAAAGAAATGTCCTAACAATTTACTTAATGCAAGATTAAGCGTTAGCAATACACCTGCTGCAGTAGATTGTTTTAACAATATCTTATCGTGTGTTTTAAAGGCCTTAATAAAGTAAAGCCCAAGTGCTAAAGCAAAGAGTAGGGGCGCGTATTTAGATAAATCTATCATAAAGATGTCAAGTAGATTGGAATGACCTGCTAGGTTATTAATGGCTTCGAATAATTGATAATTCATAGCATACCTTTTTTGTATTCATGGTGTTTAATTGATATTACATCGAATGATTTACATGATACAAGAATGATGTACCTGTTTTTCTAATCAATGTTAATGTATTAGGTTCTAATTCTGATGGGAGTTCTGCTTCTTTTTTATTGATGAGAATATAGACTTCTTTATCTGTATCTGCGGGAATTTGTGAGTAGCCAATGATAGGCATCACATTTTTTTGACTCCAATTGATACCATTTGGCTTTGTACTAGCGACGTCTATATCAGGAACGATGCGAATGACGTCTTGCGAACTGTAATACGGAATGGAAGTTCTATAATTACCTACTGATAGCACCACTGTTTTATCAGGATTTAACGTTGCTAATGTTTGACTGATTTCTTTACCAGAATAATACTGATTGGTTAATGGAATGGCTACTGTGTAGGTCAGAATCGTATATAAAGCGATAGAGCCTATGGCTAAGGTCTTAACCATCTTTATCTTGCTTTCAAAGAGTCTAGCGAATAGAATTGCAAGCGGGAATAATGCAGGTAATGTATAAGTTGTATACTTAGTAGCCATTAATTGGAAAAATATATTAACGGTCAGCGCCCAGATTAATAGAAAAGTTGTGGTAGCGTCTAGGGTTTTTAAAGACCGGAAATTTTCTTTCACAAGTTTTGGGAGTTTGGGAAGTAAGACAAAAGACCAAGGGAACATACCAATAAGGAAAATCCCCATATAGTAATACCATACATTGTCTTTGGGATGTTCAGAAACTGTTGCACGGAGTACATTGTGTACGCCTAAAAAGTTATCGATAAAGGCTTGGCCATGCGTATTATACATATAGCCATACCAGCTGCCGGCAATAATTAAGAAAAGGGGCACACCGAGCAGCAGTTTCATCTCGTTCACTTTATGTAAACCTTTTTGGGTTGCTAGGAAAAGTACGATGATTAAACCGGGAAGCAAGAAGCCTATAGGTCCTTTTGTTAATACTGCGAGAGCTGCTGTGATATAACAAAGATAATATAGCTTTTTATGTGTTGTTGTATATGCTATATAAAAAGCAACTAGTGTCATATTAAAAAATAAAAAAAGAGTTAAATCAGTAATAACCGTTTTTGAAAGTAACCAGTATTCAAAAGACGTTCCTAATATTACGGTGGAGATAATGGCAATTTTTTGATTATACAGTTGTTTGGCGAAGTAGTATAGCATCGTTAAACTAGCCAAAGAAAATATAACGGGGAAAAAGCGCGATGCAAATTCATTTACTCCGAATAGGGTGTACGATAGGATAAGCTCCCAATAGAAAAAAATCGGTTTATCGTACCAGTAATGACCATAAATTTGTGGAGATAAAAAGTTGTTATGAGCCATCATATCTACTGCTGTTAGGGTGTAATTAGATTCCACTGGATCAGTGATGGCAATGTCAGCATTTCCGAGGAAATATAATAAGCCTGCAATTGCTAAAAGCAGTAGTAAAGGGCGATTGAACTTCATTTATGGCCTCCATAATCGTATAAAATGATATAGTAATAGAACTTTTTAACGGATGAATTCAGTATAAAGTTAAATTCTAACAAAAGTATAACGGAGAACAAAACATTCGCTAACAATTGACAAACTAGAAGATAAAGGGGTTTATGGAATGGAAAAAACATTGTATGATAGACATAAGTTATTTGAAGCGTTGGGGGCGTTGTGAATTATATGAAGATAAAAGAGTGGATTAACGTATCGATACGAATGAAGTTGTTAATTGCCCACATGATGACAATTATTTTTCCGGTATGCATTATTTTTATGATACTTATGGGAGTTTGGGGAATTTTGCGCATTGGAAACCCCGTGCAGCATCGCGATTGGGTGACTTTACTTCCTAGCTTTATAAATAGTACTGTCATAGATCTATCTAATTTTTATTTGCGTAAAGACTTGTTAGAAGCGAAGCCTTCTTTGGATCACATGCGACATCATTTAGTATTATTAGAAGCCGAAGGTATTGATTTTATTGTTACTAAGGATGGGAAAATCGTATATGAAACTGGTAAAAAAAAGAACCGCCTTAATCAAGTGTATGAATACGGAAATGTAACAGAAATATTGGAATGGTCAAATGATAAGTATCGGTTTGTTTATCATTCTCCTTATAATGGTTGGGGCGTAGTTGGGACGGGTACAATTCCATTTCTTGCTAAAGATGAAGGCGATGAGAGCACAGAAAAATATATAATGGAAGCCGTTATAGGTCTTGTTTTAATGGGGGCACTTATCGTTATTTTCTGGTTTGGCTATTATGTGTCTAAGCGTATGTCTGACTCTATTTTAGATCAACTAGAAAATTTACAGGCGGCAGCACGATCCATTAAACAAGGTGATTTAGATTTTACGTTGGAATATGTAGAAAATGATGAATTAGGTCAAACGTGTGCTGTTTTTGATGATATGCGTAACCAGCTAAAGGCCAATATTGTAGAACGTAATATACAAGAAGAACAACGAAAACAATTGCTTGCAGGTATTTCTCATGATTTGGCCACACCGCTTACTTCGATAAAAGGCTTTTCTAGTGGTATTTTAGACGGTATCGCGAAAACGCCTGAAAAGCAACGCCACTATGTGAAAATGATTCAATCCATGGCATTGACGATGGAAAACTTAGTAGAAACACTTCGCAGCTATTCTAAGTTAGATATGGGGGAAGTAACGTTAAACTGCTATGTGGTGGAAATTAATGAATATTTTCATGATTTTGTTAATGAAAAGGGGCCTATGTATGAAGAACGGCATTTGCCAATTCGATTCCACGGCTCGCCTGAACCTATATATGTATCTATTGATAGTATTCAATTTGGTCGTGTTATTACTAATATCTTGGAGAATTCCATAAAATATAATCGTGAAAATTTGCAGAACTTTATTGATGTTATGTTATCAATGTCGACTATGCGTAATACCGTTATTATTGATATTGCAGACCATGGGTATGGAGTAGCAGATAGTGATTTAAATAAGATATTTACTGTTTTTTATCGTGGTGATAAATCAAGGACTGCTGTGGCATCTGGTAGTGGTATTGGTCTTGCGGTAGTGAAACAAATTGTACATGCATTAAATGGTTCTGTACAAGCGTTAAAAACACTAGGCGGAGGATTAACGATTCGCATTGAACTACCGATTCAGAACAAAGGTGATAATTAAAAATAATGAGGTTAGCATGAAACGAGTTTTAATTGTAGAAGATGATAAGGGGATATCAGAATTAGAGCGAGATTATTTGGAAGCGGAAGGTTTTTCTGTTGTCATTGAAGATGATGGTACTAGTGGATTAAAGCGAGCGACTATAGAAAAATTCGACTTGATCATCCTTGATGTGATGTTACCTGGCGTGGATGGATTCCAAATTTGCCGTGAAATCAGAACACAATCAGAAGTGCCCATCTTATTAGTTACTGCAAAAGGTGAAGATATAGATAAAATTCGAGGCATGGGGATTGGTGCAGATGATTATGTGGTTAAACCCTTTAGTCCAGCAGAGTTAGTGGCACGTGCCAAAGGGCATATAAAACGGTATGAGCGTTTGATGAGATTTTGTGCGAATAATAAAACACGATATATAGATGCGGATAATCTAGGCGTGATAATTTCTAACAAATTGGTGGCAGATGATCTTGAGGTTCAAACTGATACACATCGTGTATTCCGCATGGGAAAAGAGATTAATTTGACGAATCGAGAATTCCAATTATTGGAGTTTTTTATACGAAATCGGGGCATTGTATTTTCTAAAAATGATCTTTTTGAAAAAGTGTGGGGATTAGATGCGGTAGGAGATACTTCTACCGTTATGGTTCACGTTAATCGACTGCGCGAAAAAATTGAGCCAGATCTATCTAATCCAAAGTATATTCAGACGGTTTGGGGCGTAGGTTATCGGTTTAATTAATACATTGTAATTTGATTGCCAAGCCGCAGTAAACGAATAAGACGCACTGTGGGGTATCTCAAGTTTAGAAAGGTAATAATGATTTCTTTATATCCATATTTTTATGAACAATTTCAGTGCAAGGGTGCTGCTTGTAAAAAGACCTGTTGCCAACGCTGGGAAATTGATATTGATGAAGATTCCATGGATCGCTACCGAAAGGAGACTGGGTTATTAGGAGCAGAGTTAAAGTCATATATTACATGCAAAGATGGGATTTATAGCTTTGTTTTAAATGAAAATGGATATTGCCATTTTTTAAAGGATGGTCTTTGTCGCCTCGTATTAGCCCATGGAGAGGATTATCTTTGTGATATTTGTCATATGCATCCGCGCTTTTTTAAATATTTAGCAGATATAGAGCTTTGTGGGATTGGACTCTCGTGTGAGAAATCTTGTGAACTGTTATTAGCGCCTATGCCGAAGGAAATCAAAATACACCAACAGAATGCTAGTCATTGGGATAATCAGCTTGTATTTGTTGATGAGGTGGGACAGCTGTATACCGTTACACATATTATGGAGATATTAGGTGTTTCCGTAGAAGACCTAGAGTTTCAATATACCCCAACCCCAAATGTAGACTATTATGCTTTTATTTTAGGGTTGTTGCATCAAACTGAACCGATTGATGAGGGATGGACACAATTGACAAATGTGATGAGAGCAGAAATTCCTAAAATTGTAGAGCAGGTTTTTAATTATATAGCAACACATGATAGTGGTTATGATGCTATATATTTTAATCGATTATTTCAATATATTTTGTATCGTCAATTAGATATGGCGACTATTTATAGTTTAGAATCTATTATCTCTTATGCCCATATGAATACAGAGTTTATTCTTATGCGTAGCGCGATTACAGGCGATTATTTCTTAGAAACAGCAAATTGGTCTGAGCAAATTGAATATGATACCGAAAATGTGGAAAAATTATTGCAACGGCTAGACACATAAAGCTGGATGGGTATCCGTACAGAAATAGTCCTAACATGTAGGTATATAGGATATGGCTAAATATAAAAAGAGCTGATGACAAGTGTAAATTGACTTCCTTAAAGTTGGATTTTAGATCTAACTTTAAAGGGCATTACATTGTCGTCAGCTCTTTTATTATAGAAGATAAGTAACTATTTATGCATTTTAATAATCTGTATGTATAGCTTTAATTAGCGAAGAGTTGCCATGAAAGTAATGAGAAATGCATTGGTAAGGTCGATAAGGAACGCACCTACCAGTGATACGACTAACCAAGCTTTAGGGGATGGACCATGTTTTTCTGCTACAGAAAGCATATTTACTAGTGCATTTGGTGTAGCACCAAGCCCAAAACCGATAGAGCCAGCACCTAACATAACAGCATCGTAGTTTTTGCCAAATAGCCAGTAAATAATATAGGCAAATATAGAGATAAGAATCATTTGTGCAATGAGGATAACAACGAGTGGACCAGCTAAGTCAACGAGTTCGGCTAGCTTTAGGCTATTGATAGCCATAGATACGAAGATGCTTAAGGCTACATTGGATACCGCATCGAGTGAAGCAGGATTGATTTCTAACTTGCCAGTGAAATCAGAATAATTACGAATGAGTGCTGCTACAAACATAGAACCGATATATGCTGGTAATGGTCCGAATACCGTAGATAATAAGGTACTAACTAAAGTACCAAGACCGAGCGCAACACCGATGATAGCGATAGTGTTTAATAGTTGAGAACCTGTAAAGCTGTTGGCTTCGTCAGTTTCGTCAATAACAGAGGCGCCGTCAGCTTCAAGAAGCTCAGGGAATTCTTTAGGTGTTTTTACCTTGTGCGTGACAATAATGCGTTCGGCTACAGGGGCGCCGAGTAAGGTACCAGCGACCATACCAAATGTTGCGGCTGCAATGGCAGCCGTAGCAATACCAGGAATACCTAGTAAATTTTGGTAGTAAGGTCCAAAAGCGCCAGCTGTACCAAGTCCACCCATCATAGATACGGAACCTGCCATGATACCAAAGATAGGGTCTAGCCCCATTGATTTAGCAATAAGTATGCCTGCACCATTTTGAATAATAATCCAAGCTGTACAAATTGCCCAGAAGGCGACGATAAAGATACCGCCTTTTTTCAATACATTTATACTAGCCATTAGACCAACAGAGGTAAAAAAGGCTAACATTAAGAAATTCTGTAAAGAAGAATCAAAACTTACGACGAGAATTTTACTAAAATTAAGATAAGCGAGAATGAATGCAAATGGTAAACCGCCAATAGCAGGTGCTGGCATGCATACACGTTGTAATAAAGCACTATGTTTTTTTACATACTCGCCAATATACAATGTAATAATGGCGATGGCAACGGTCTGAATCATGGATAGCTTTAGCATATACACACCGTCGACTAACTTTAAATCAATTAGGGGCATAGTAAAAACTCCTTTCTTAAATAGTGATTATTAAAATGCATCGTCGGGTTTAGTACATCTAAATTTTAAAGGGAAGTATGAAAGATTTCAATACAAAATTAAAAATGATCATAGATGATGATTATTTTTAATAATAAGCATTGCTTTTCTATAGAGAAATATATATAATATGAATTAATATATGGATTTGGATTTATTAGAAGGAGAGATAATAAAATGTATAAACCTTATAAATCTGGTAAAGTTCGAGAACTATACGATTTGGGGGATAACTTAATTCTAGTTTCTACAGACCGCATTTCAGCTTTTGATAATATCCTAAAAGAACCAATTCCGGAAAAAGGCGCAGTCCTAAATAAAATGTCTAAATTTTGGTTTGACTTTACAAACGATATCGTGCCGAATCATATGATTTCCATTGATACAAAAGATATGCCAGCTTTCTTTCAGACAGAAGAATTTGAAGGTAAATGTATGTTGAGCAAAAAACTTACCATGATTCCTGTGGAATGTATTGTTCGTGGTTATATTACCGGTAGTGGCTGGTCTAGCTATAAAAAAGATGGTCACATTTGCGGTATTTCACTTCCAGAAGGACTTCAAGAATGCCAAAAATTGCCTGAACCGCTTTTTACACCATCTACCAAGGCACCGTTAGGGGAACACGATATGAATATATCCATGACAGAAGGGGCGGAGTGGTTAGAACAGACGTTCCCTGGAAAAGGAAAAGAACTGATGGAAGCCTTACGTGAACTTACGTTAAAAATCTATAATAAATGTGCGAACTATGCGTGGGAACGGGGCATTATTATTGCAGATACTAAATTTGAATTTGGCCTTGATGAACAAGGACATATCGTATTAGGCGATGAAATTTTGACACCGGATAATAGTCGCTTTTGGCCATTAGAAGGTTATGAAGCGGGCAAGAGCCAACCTTCCTATGATAAACAGTTTATTCGTGATTATTTAACTGCACATCCTGGTGATAGTTTACCACAGGATATTATTGATAAATCCATTGCCAAATATAAAGAGGCATATACATTACTTACCGGTAATGAGATTTAATATGCAAAACATCCTTATATGAATGACCTTCCTATAACGAACCCTCAAGTGCATTAGGCCTTGAGGGTTCGTTAATTTAAGTGGAATTAATTAAAATGTTATTAGGTAGAATGACAAAAACTTGATAGAATAGAACAATAAGTAAAGGAGGTTTTTATGAAATTAAAATATGCCATTTTGACAGTCCTTTGTATATGTGCAACAACATACACCACAGATGCGAAAGACACGATGTTGATTTATCCTAAAACACAGGAAGTGACAATTACGCGAGAAACGGATCGGTCTGTAGTAGAGGACCTTGTTAATACAACGGTAAAAGCTGATACGGATACTAATACTGGTCATAAGGCTAGTGATATATTAACAGGTCCATTGTTAGATAATACAAAGCTTAATAGTTCTAAAGCGGTAGAAATGAGTACTAAAGCAGAAGCTAATGTAGAAACCGCAGTTGAGGCAGATGAAACTAGTGCCCTTAATCCAATGAGGAAAATTGATGGTGAGGCGACACACGAACTGAAAGGAACCATTGCTGAAGATGATGCAATCCATGCCTTACGTGTTTCTAATCAACCGCGCACATCGAGTAATAATACCATAGCCAATAAAACAGATAACGCTAAGGTAGAAATAGCTGATAAAAAACAGAAAAAAGAAAAGAAGAAAAAACTTACTAAAAAAGAGATAAAAGAACAATACAAAGATGCGGTAAAACGTAAAAATGACAAATCACTTTCTAAAGAAGAACGCCAAGCAGCTAGTAAAGAGGCAAAAGAACTAAAAAAACAAATGAATAAGAAAAATAAGGATAGTCGCTTAGAACGTAAAGCCAAAAAGACTGCAAAAAATGTAGTGAAGTCAGGGGCAAAAACGGTTGTTAAAGCGGCATTATTCAAGGGCTTATTACCTTAAATATAAAATACGTATTATATGCTTGCCTTATATGCTTGACATACTAATTATTGCTTACCATACTAAAATATCGATCTAGTTATAACAAAGAATGCATTACGTATTGTTATGTTAACGGGATTAAGCCAGGTACGAGTAAAAAAGTTTCTCTCAAGAAAACAAATGTCATATACCATTATAATAAACGTTGACTACAGTTATAATATAATATATGATTATTTAAATAATATAGTATTAATGAGAGGAGTTAATGGAAGATATGGATTTTATCTTATCATCGCAAGTAGGGTTACTCAGTATTGTTGTGCTTCTGTTATACATTGGTGAAATCATTTCCATTCGCACAAAAGCTTGGGTGCCTTCTGTTTTCGTTACGGCTTGCTTATTTTTGGGTGCCTATTGGACGTTCCTACCAGCGGATGCGATTAGTAAAGCGGGGATACCGGGTGGTACGGCCGTTATGCTTATGGCCATTCTTGTTACCAATATGGGGACACTCTTATCTGTTCGTGAACTCATGGCACAGTGGCGTATTATCGTCGTTGCTCTTGGCGGGATTGCCGGTATTGTTACCTTACTTTTAACTGTGGGTCAGCATTTCCTTGATTGGAATACGGTAGTAGTAGCAACGCCACCACTTGTAGGGGGATTGGTTTCTTCTATTCTTATGAGTGAAGGTGCTGCCAAGCTAGGTTATACAGAGTTATCTGTAATGGCTATTTTGATTTATGTAGTGCAAGGGTTTGCAGGCTATCCGCTTACATCCATCATGTTAAAAAAAGAAGGACTTCGCCTTTTACATCTATACCGTGCAGGTGAATTGGGGCCTGTCTATCATGAAAATGAAAAGACAGAAGCCGAAGAAGATAAAAAAGATACCAGTAAAAGTGCTAGAATTTTCACGGCTAAACATTCACAGTATGATACTTCCTACTCTAAGTTTTTCCGGTTAGCGTTATTGGCGATGATTGCTTTTGCTACTTCCAAATTATTCGCTATGGTGGGTGTTACTGTTAACGGTTTTGTACTTTGTTTATTGTTTGGTATTATTGGTAAATCAATTGGACTTGTAGAGACCAATATTCTTAATAATGCAGGTGGTTTTGGCTTTGCTATTATGGCGTTGATGTTATTTATCTTTGATACGCTGAAGAAAGCCACCCCTGAAATGGTGACACAATTAATGGCACCCCTACTTATTATCATTGTTGTAGGTGTTGCCGGGATGTATGTATTCTCTGCTATTATTGGTCGTTTGGTTGGTCTTACAAAAGAAATGGCTTTTGCGGCTTCTCTAACGGCACTTTATGGATTTCCGGCAGACTATGTTATTACTATGGAAGTTATAGAGTCCCTTGCTGAAACCGCTGGTGAAAGACGTATTTTAGTAGAAAAAATGTTACCATCTATGTTAGTAGCAGGCTTTATTACTGTAACTATTGTATCTGTTATTTTGGCAGGTATCATGGTGAATTGGATTCGTTAATAGCATTCTGTGTTAGACAGATTGGGAGTTATAATTTAATGAAAATGAGTTAAAGGCATTGTTCTTTAACTCATTTTTTACAGAAAAGAGGGATTTTATGAAAATCAGTGAAGTAAAAGAACGGATTCTTTCTTATAATACAGAATTAATCGAATGGCGTCGCCATTTTCATATGTATCCAGAACTATCTATGGAAGAAGTGGAAACGACAAAAACATTAGCTAAAGAATTGGATAAATTAGGAATTTCGTATCGGTTAGTGGAGCCTACCGGAATTATTGCAGAAATTAAAGGCGGTAAACCGGGAAAAACGGTGGCACTTCGTGCTGATATGGATGCATTACCAGTAGAAGAATTAAACGATACCCTTGCCTATGCATCTAAAAAACAGGGATTAATGCATGCGTGTGGACATGATACGCATATGTCTATGCTATTGACGGCGGTCAAAGTACTTAATGATGTAAAAGAAGAACTTAACGGTAATGTGCGTATCTTATTCCAACCAGGTGAAGAAGCGGCCTTAGGTGCGAAATTACTCATTAAAGAAGGTGCCTTAGAAGGTGTAGATGCTATTTTTGGTGAGCATATTTGGGCACCTCTCGATGCAGGTATTGTAACGTGTGAAGAGGGGCCACGCATGGGGGCATGCGATGTATTTTATGTGAGTTTCCATGGTAAAGCTGGTCATGGGGCAATGCCTGAAAGCGCTATTGATGCAACGGTGATGGGTGCTTCCTATGTACAGAATGTACAGTCTATCATTTCTCGTAATATTGACCCTCTTCATAGTGCAGTGGTTACTGTCGGTAAATTTGTATCGGGGACGCGCTTTAATGTTATTTCTGGAGAGTGCGAGTTAGAAGGATCAATTCGTACATTCACCGAAGAAGAACGAGTTATGGTAGAAACAAAGTTGCGTGAATTTGCCGAGGCTACTGCTAAAATGTATGGGGGCACGATGGACTTCAAATTTGTGCGAGGTACCGATGTAGTTAATAATAATGCGGCGGAATCTGCTCGTGTGCGTAATCTTGTAAGTCGCAGTTTTGGAGATGATAAATTGCGCGTAGAGCCTCCTATGTGTGTGGCGGAAGACTTTGGTGCTTATACCGATAGGATTCCAGGTGCCTTTGCTCTCGTAGGTGCACGCAACGAAGCAAAAGGCTGCATTTGGCAGCATCATAATGGTAATTTTAATGTCGATGAAGATGCCTTGAAAGTGGGGGCGGAACTCTATGCACTTTACGCATTGGACTTCTTGGGAAATTTAGACGACTAAGAATGTACATTTGACAAAAATGTATGTTTATGCTAAGATGTGCATGTAAATAAATATTAACCTTCTCGGACCACCGGGTTTGAGATTATAAGGTATGCTACCTTTTCCGTAGGTACGGCTGGAAAGTTATAAGGAAAAGGTGGTGTACCTTTTTGTTTTAAAGGAGAGAATATATGAAAATTGATGCGTTTAAGGTAGAAGAGTGGATGAATGAATATGAAACAGGTGCAACATACAATATTGCAGAAACGTGTTGTGATTCCATTTCTTTAAATGAATTGTTTGAACTTACCGGTACAGACAAGTGTACTTTCCTCAATGAGTTTTGCTCTCGTCGCCTCACGTATGGGGATATTTTGGGTGCACCTGCTTATAAAAAGGGGATTGCAAAGTTATATAAAACTATTGGAGAGGATGATATCGTTGTTACGCATGGTGCAGCAGGAGCTAATCATCATGTGTTCTACACTCTTTTAGAACCAAGAGACCGCGTTGTTAGTATTATGCCAACCTATCAACAGCTATACTCTATTCCAGCGTCTTATGGAGCTGATTTGCAATTAGTGCATTTGGCAGATGATCATGCCTATCTTCCGGATATGGAAGAATTGAAACGATTAGTGACACCAGGGACAAAATTAATTTGTATTAATAACCCTAATAATCCTACGGGGGCACTCATGTCAAAAGAGCTACTCATGGAAATTGTAGAAGTGGCAAAATCGGTAGATGCTTATGTACTTTGTGATGAAGTATATCGTCATTTGACACAAGAGGACGGGTGGTGTGAGTCTATTGTAGATTTATATGACAAGGGGATTTCTGTTAGTAGCATGTCCAAAGTATTCTCTCTGGCCGGGTTGCGGTTAGGGTGGATTGCTTCTCGAGATAGTGCTTTCATTAAATCGTGTTTGTCTCATCGTGATTACAATCTCATTAGCTGCGGCATGTTTGATGAAGCTGTGGCGAGCCTTGCTCTTGCACATGCAGACAAAATTTTAAATCGTAATCGTGCATTGGTACGCGAAAATCTAGCCATACTAGATGCTTGGGTACAGTCAGAACCCTTGGTACATTATATGAAGCCTCAGGCGGGTACGACTGCACTAGTATACTATGATGCACCTGAAGAGTCTTATGATTTCTGTATTAATTTATATAAGGAAACAGGCTCTTTTGTAACCCCAGGAGATTGCTTTGAAATGCCTAAGAGTTTTCGTGTAGGCTATGCTGCTGATACAGCGACCTTGAAAGAAGGGCTCAAACAAATTTCTGCATATTTACATAAATAGAAAATTGCATACAGCGTATTATACGGTAAAAAAAGAGTATTGAGAACGTATTATAGAGTAGAGAAAACATTATAAATATTAAAATAAGGGCACTTAGGTGCCCTTATTTTAGTATTTATTTTATTACCTTATTTTTGCATTATAACATTATAATTTATTATTGATAATAGCCTAATAATAAGAATATAATGAACTATATAGGTAGTGTTTTAAGCTAGCTATCTTGCTTATATTACGTGATAGCGTAAAAGTTATTTTAGGGGAGATGTTTTGTTTTAGAGTTTAGGAGGGTGTGTAGTGAATAAGGTGTTTAAAGTCATTTATAATCGTACCCTACAGAGGTATCAGGTGGTTTCCGAACTGGCAAAGAATCATAGCAAATCCGGTAGCGTAAGCGTAGGGACGCCCCGACGTATTTTAGCTGGAGCTATTATTGCGTTCTTGTGTGGTGGAGTAGGAAATGTTTATGCAGATCCTGGGTCGGGAGCATATTCTTACCAATGGGGGTTAAATGCTTCCGCTACAGGAGACCATGCTATTGCTTTAGGTCCAAACTCAAAAGCATCAGGTTATACAGCGCTTGCCTTTGGGAATAATGCTCAATCTAGTGCCACTGATTCTGTGGCGATAGGTCAAGACACGAAGGCTAGTGGGGAACATTCATATGCTTTAGGTTGGGGCGCTAATTCATCTGCAAGATTATCGATGGCGATAGGCAGTAACTCAGAAGCTACCCATCAAGAAGCAACTGCAATAGGTGCACAAGCAAAAGCTTATGGTGATTATTCATTTGCTATGGGCTGGGGGGCTAAAGCTAACGGCAATTATGCTACTGCATTAGGTGCTAATAGCACGTCTAATTCGATTGGGTCTTTTAGTTTGGGGTATAGTGCAGTTTCTACTGGTAACTATTCATATGCTATTGGTTGGGGCGCAAAAACCGATGCACAAGCTTCCTATGCGATAGGTGTAAATTCGATAGCTTCAAAAGATCACGCTATTGCTATTGGCCTCAGTGCTCATTCTGATGGTGCAGAAGCTATTGCTATGGGCTGGGGTGCAAATACAAAAGCGGATACTTCTTATGCGATTGGTAAGAATGCAACTACTACACATAGCGGAGATATTGCTTTTGGTAATGATGCTAAAATTAATGCGGCAGCAGGAGCGGATAATATATCCATTGGTACAAGTAGCAAAATAAATAAAGGTACTTATAATATTGCTCTAGGTTATAATGCAGAAGTAACAACGGATCAAGGCCAAGGCGTTGCTATAGGTACGAACACACAAGCTTTACAGGACGGTGCTGTTGCGTTGGGGGCTAATAGTGTGGCTAATCGTGCTGCTACGGATCCACTTTCTGTAAACGCTTCTAAAATTTATAAGGGAACAGATGCGACAGTGGCTACCACTTTTGGTGCTAATAATGCAGGCGCTATTAGCGTAGGTAATGATGGGGCCAATGGTCAACCAAAAGTACTTCGTCAAATCACTAATTTAGCTGCTGGTGCAACAGATTCTGATGCTGTTAATGTAGCACAACTAAAAGCCGTAGCTAATGACGAACGCAGATTGATTGCTAATCCAGCAGCTGGGAGTGGTGGTAAATATAAACCTAATAATGGGGAAGTATCCTTAACAGTTGCTAAAGCAGATGGTTCTGATCCAACACAAGTTGTATTAACAGACATTGCTTCCAAAACGCAACAAGACGCGAATACAACTAATATTACGCAATTAGATACTACAGTGAAAAAAGGACTAAATTTTAAAGGCGATGATACTACCGTTATTAATAAAAAACTAGGGGAACAGTTAGATATTAAAGGCGGTGCTAGTGCAGTAGACTTAACGGAAGGTAACATTGGTGTTGTATCTGATAATGGTGCCTTAACAGTTAAACTAAATAAAAATCTTAACTTAGGTAATGATGGTAGTTTAACAATCGATGGCAAGAAATACATAAGTAGTGATGGATTGAACGCTAATAATCAGAAAATTACCAACGTAGCCAATGGTGAAAACCGTACTGATGCCGTTAATTATGGTCAATTGCAGGATGCTGTTAATGGTGCTGCTGCAAAGGCAACTACTGTAAAAGCAAAAAATGCAAATGTTACTGTTACAGAAGGGACTAGTGCTGTAGGCGGTAAAGAATATACTGTGGGATTAGGAGATAAAGTTACTTTAGGTACAGATGTAGCTAAACAGGTAACTATGGATGGCACAACTGGTAAGATAACAGCTGGTACGGGTGCTAATGCGGTAGAAATGGATGGTGCGAATGGCGTAATTAAAGCGGGGACTGGAGATAATGCCGTAGAATTAGATGGTAAAACTGGTACGATTAAAGCCGGTGATAAAGTAACTATTAACGGTAAAACTGGTGTGATTAAATCTGGTAAAATTACTGTAGACGGTGCAGCTGGTAAAGTACAGGGATTAGAGAATAAAACCTGGGATCCAGATAACTATACCAGTGGTCAGGCAGCCACAGAAGATCAGTTGAAAGCGGTCGATCAGAAAATTACCGATAATACTGATAAATTGAAAAAAGAAGGATTAAACTTTGTTGGCAATAGTGGTAATGCCGTTCATAAAGATTTAGGTCAAACCATGAGTATAGAAGGGGATGGTCAAGAATCTGATGATCAATATTCTGGGGAAAACATTAAAACTATTACTGAAAATGGCACATTAAAAATTAAAATGGCTAAGAATTTGCATGTGGATGGTATAGGTGTTGGACCTGCTGGCGCAAATGGTCAAGACGCTGTTTCACTTAATGGCAAAGATGGTGAAGGTCATATCGGCCTAAATGGTAAAGATGGTTCGTCTGCAGATATACATGTAAAAGATGGAGCCCCTGGCGTGGATGGTGTAGATGGTATCACTCGTATTGTTTATGAAGATAAAAAAGGTAAAACAAATGAAGTGGCTACTACAAATGATGGAATGAAGTTCGGTGGCGATTTTGGCGATGTGTCCAAAATGAAATTGAACAGCCAAGTAAACGTAAAAGGTGGTGCTTCTTCTGAAGCTGATTTGACAGAAGGTAATATCGGTGTTGTATCTGATGGACAGGGTAATCTAAATGTTAAGCTGAATAAGAATTTATCAGGTTTAGAAAAAATTGAAGTAAAAACTGTAAAAGCGGATACTGTTGAGTCAAAATTAATTAAGACTGAAACGGTAACAGCTGGCAATACTACAATTAATACAAATGGGTTAACAATTCAAAATGGGCCACAGATTACAAAGGATAACGTTAGTGCAGGGGGTAATAAAATTACAGAAGTAGCTCCAGGTGCTGTTACACCTAATAGTACTGATGCTGTAAATGGCAGTCAGTTGTATAATGCGACAAAAAGTATTAGCAAATTAGGAGACAAGATTAATAAAGTGGGTGCCGGTGCAGCTGCCTTGGCCGCTTTGCATCCATTAGATTTTGATCCAGATGCGAAGTGGGATGTTGCTGTAGGCTATGGTAATTATGCAAATGCTAATGCCGCTGCTATTGGTGCATATTATCGCCCAAATGAAGATACGATGTTAAGCGTAGGTGCCTCTTTAGGTGGCGGCGAAAACATGATTAATGCTGGCGTAAGTGTTAAGTTAGGGGCTGGTAATCATGTATCTACTTCCAAAGTAGCGATGGCGAAAGAAATTAAAGATATGCGTAAGGAAATTGAAGGTTTAAAATCTGCCTTATTAGACGCTAATGCAGGTAGAAAAATTGATACTTCTAAATTACAGTTGTTCCCAGATGTTCCACAGAATCATTGGGCATATGAATATGTATCTATTTTAAAAGGTAATGGTGTTATTGAAGGGTATCCAGATGGAAGCTTTGGTGGAGATAGACCAATGACTCGTTATGAATTTGCAACTATGTTATATCGAGCTATGTTAAATGGTGCAGTTCTTCCAGAAAAGTTACTTAAAGAGTTCTCTCCAGAACTTGAACGCTTTACTGTAGATACTGTTCATGCAGATAAAAATGGCAATCCAACCGTAGAACGTGTACGCGTTAAAAAAGCTTAATAATTGATTATAGCCTCTGAAATATTCAAGTGAATTATTTCGGAGGCTATACTTATTTACAGATTTTTGTGGCTATACGATAAAATGTGAATACGGCTATTTTTTGCTTGACTTTTTAAGGGATAAAGTATATCATAGTCAAGTAATCTTTAATTACATATTGCATGGAGAGCTGTCCGAGTGGCTTAAGGAGCATGATTGGAAATCATGTGTGCGGTGATACCGTACCCAGGGTTCAAATCCCTGGCTCTCCGCCAAATTAAAGGCTTTAGCGAGTTTTCGCTAAAGCCTTTTTTTGTATATCGAAAACCCCCGGATAGTCCGGGGGTTCAGTTAAGCTTTAGCGTTGAGTCTTTAAAATTTTGACTCCTTTAGGTAATTATTAGATTGCGGTCCGTCAACTGCAATAAAATAAAACCCAAAGGAGGCCATACAATGTATGACAATCAAAGTCTAGCACATACTAAATGGAAGTGCAAATATCATATTGTGTTTGCACCGAAGTATAGAAGAAAAGTGTTTTTTGGACAAAAGCAGTTTGAAATTGGTGAAATTCTAAGAGAATTATGTCGGTGGAAAAATGTGGAGCTTTTGTCTGCAGAAGCGTGTCCTAATCATATTCATATATTAGTAGCTATTCCGCCTAAAATGTCAGTATCA